>Ga0193725_1000115_pt1 | contig 26823 bp, 22 predicted proteins | sample H2a2metaG_FD_143058 | JGI IMG/M metagenome (GOLD analysis project Ga0193725, IMG submission 143058) | Soil microbial communities from a riparian zone of the East river system, Colorado, United States - H2a2 | ecosystem: Environmental > Terrestrial > Soil > Riparian zone | place: USA: East River... | reverse complement strand
TCACGATTTGTCCAGGGGGGAGGCACGGCGGCGGCGGAATATTGACATCCCCAAGCATACGAATTAGGGTCTGGCGTATGCGGACAACGCTCGACCTCCCGGGTGAGCTCATCGAGGAAGCGCAACGCCTCCTCGGGTTCAAATCCAAGACGGACACTGTCGTCGTCTCCCTGCGCGAACTGATCCGCCGCCACCGTATCGGGGAACTGAAGGCGCTGCTCGGCAACGTGCGCCTCGACGTCGATCTTCCGGCGTCGCGGCGGCGGCCGCGACGCCGCGCGTGATCTGCGTCGACACGTCGGTGTGGGTCTCGGCGTTGCGCCACGGCCACCGCCCCGAGGCCGGCCATCTCGCGGAGTTGCTCGACGGCGACGAGGTGGCCCTGCCCGCACCGGTGCGGGCCGAACTCCTCGCCGGCGCGTCGCTGCGGGATCGCCCACGCTTGAGGAGCACCCTGTCGGCCCTACCGGTCCTCTATCCTGCGCAGACCACCTGGGACCTGATCGACCGCTGGATCGATCAAGCCGGCGCCGCCGGCGAACGATTCGGGGTCATGGACCTGCTCATTGCGGCGATCGCCGTGGAACAGGGCGCGTCCCTCTGGTCGCTGGACCACGACTTCGCCCGCATGGCCCGGCTGCGCTTGGTCGTGCTCCACCGGACGCAGTGACGACCGCGCACGAACCGTCACACACGAGGACGTGGCAACTTCCGCGTTGACGCGCCTCGCGTCGGATCCAGCGCGACCCAGACTACCGAACCTCTCACCACGAAGGCCAGCCCTCGTTGGCCTTCGACAGTTGCCGGGCCTTGACGACGAGGTCATCCCTCAGCACGACGGTCGTCCTCATGCATACCCTCCTTGGGTCATACGCCGATCATACGAACGTGGGCGCAAGGTCAATCCGGCGCTCGCCCCACGGATCGCGTGATCTTCGCGTCTCCGCTCCACCCCAAGGGCCAAAGGTGTTCGGAAGACAACACCTGCCGCCGATCGTGGCTTGTACGTGTGCGCGTCCGCCTGTAAAGACAGGTACAGAGGGGGACACCACATGCTCAATCGGCGGCGGTTTGTCTACACTCTGGCGGGTCTCATCGCGTTTGGGTCAAGTCGGTGGGTAGTGGCAAGCGCGGCCACGGCGGGTGGCGTGAGTCTGGAAGGGCTGCTTACGCGCGAGGTGTTTCTCGCGCTCGTGAAAGAACCGTTCGGCCTCCTGCTGGACAACCGTACGGCGGGGCTCTTCTTGCTCAAGCTCGAGGACGAGGACGCCCAGCCGGGCAGTGAGCAGTTCACGCTGACGTTTCAGGCCCCGCGCGAGCTGATCTTGCTCGACGGAACCTATCGCATCTCGCACGTCACCGCGGGCACCACGGACGTGTTCCTGCAGCCCGCGGGGCACGACGATCGCTCCAGCTACTGCAAGGCGTCGTTCAATCTCCTGCGAACAGGCGCCGGTGCTCACACTCGAGGGTGAGAGGTACAGGGTAGTGAACCCGGCGACTCCAGAAGCGTACGGCGATGTGTTCGACCGGCTCGAGCGCGACGAGGTGCGCTACGTCGTGATCGGCGGCGTGGCCGTGGTCCTGCACGGCCACGTCCGCCCGATCGTCGACCTCGATATCGTCGTCGACCCGGCGCCACGCGAAGCGGACCGCGCCCTGAGCACGCTGGCCCGCTGCGGCTTCGTCCCGAGCATTCCCCTTCCCCTGGCCATGGTGTCGGTGCTCCGGATGTTCGATCGCTTGCAGCGCGAGGTCGACGTCAATGTGCGCTATCACATCCCGTTCGACGAACTGTGGGCCGGGGCCCAGCGCGTGCGGACGGGCGACAGCGCGGTTCGGGTCGCGTCCCTCGACGATCTGCTCCGCGCCAAGCGGATCACCGCGCGCCCCCACGATCTCCAGGACGTCGAGGGATTGCTGCGGGTGCTCGGCGGCCAGCCCGGCGCGTGACGATCGGCGCCGCCGCGCTCCGGGCCGACAGCTTGCGACGGCGGCGAAGCGGCTATATGGTGGGCAAGATTTGCCCATGCTCGACAAGCTGACCATCGAATCGTTCGAGCCGCACGTGGGGACGTCGTTCTGGCTCCACGCCCAGAATCGGAAGATCGAGCTTCGGCTCACCCGCGCGGCGAAGGTGATGGAGAGCGCGGCGGCCCGGCTCAGCCGCACGCCGTTCTCGCTGTACTTCCTGGCCCCGGTCCTGCTGCCCCAGCAGATCTACCGGCTGACCCACCAGGAATTCGCGGAGCCACTGGACATCTTCCTGGTTCCCATCGGCCGGGATGCGAGCGGCGTCACCCTTGAAGCCGTGTTCACCTGAGGCCGCCACCGAGGAGGACATGCTCACCCGGCGACGGTTCACGTACACCCTGATGGGGCTGGCCATGCTCAGGTCCGGTCGATCGACCTGCGCGAACGCCGCCGACTCCAACGTCTCCGCGAACGGCGTCAGCCTGGAAGGGCCGCTGACTCGAGACGTGTTCCTCGCGCTGGTGGGGCAGGAATTCAGCCTGTTGCTCACCAACCGTCCGGCCATCCTCGTTCTGCTGAGGGTCGACGACGGCGGGCGCCCCGACGGCAGCCAGTTCACCGTGGTGTTTCGAGGGGCGTCTGACCTGAAGGTTGTGAACGTGTTGGAAGGCACCTATCGAATCACCCACTCGACCGCCGGGACCACGGAGTTGTACCTGCGGCCCAAGGGCGGTGACGATCGCTACGTCTACTTCGAGGCGCCCTTCAACGTGACGCCGGACAACGCGGGCATCCCCCCTCCGGTCCGTGAGCCCCGCCGGTTCGAACGTCCGCTGTACGAGCCGGAGCGACCACGGCGCTGACGCTCACGAAGACGCGGACGCCGAAGTCGGCGTCCACCGCATGAGGAAGTACACGCCGTTAGTGTCGACGTGCTCGAACCCGAGCCGTCGGTACAGGCTCAGCGCGGGGTTGAATCCCTCCACGTGGATGGTCACGGGTTTGCCGGCCTTCGCGCCGCGGTCCATGACCTGTCGCAGCAGTGTCGAGCCGATGCCCCGGTCTCGACACTCCGGCGTCAGCGCGATGTCCACGAGCCGGATCTGATCGGCCCACTCGTCGATCCACAGCCGTCCGACCGGCGCGCCGCTGTGCTCGATGATGCTGCGCTCACACGTCGGATAGTGGATGCCGTAGTGCGCGAACTGGGCGGCGAACTGCTGCTCGAGGAAGGCCTGCTTCTGCGTCTCGTCGAACGGGAAGTGCGCCATCTCCGCCTCCCGCGTCGAGGCGTAGAGGCGGCGCATGAAATCGTAATCGGCCTCGGTGGCGGGACGAAGGGTGACGCCGCCTCCCGTCACGCCCGCAGGTTGAACGACGCCCGGTAGTGTGTGGCCTGTTCGTCGGTCCCCGCCGCCTGGACGTAGAGCTCGACGCTGCCGGCGGTGGCGTGGTGCAGCACGATCACGTCGTCCTTCAGCCTCACGTCGCTCGGCCCGTGGAAGAGGACCGTGAACTGCTCGTACTGGCGACAGCAGCTCTCGTCGGTCACCCCGACCAGGACGAATCGGACCCGACGCTCGTCGATCACGGCCGTGAACGGTTGGTGGCGAAGGGCGAGGAACACCTCGCGGCCCAGGCGACCGCTGAGAGTAGGGCCGCTCGAGCGCTCAGCGGCGCGCGCGATCCCCGCCAGGCTGGGACCGAGCACGGCGGCGCTGACCACCCCGTAGACAAATCGTCGACGATTCAACATGTTCATCTCCCCGGTAGAGAACTCTCCGGAGCGCGCCACGCGGCGCGCTCCGTCGGTCGTCATCGACACGCGTGTATTCCCCGACATCGCCTACGGGGGCGTCACGATCGGACCGGCGATCAGGCTGATCGTCGGATCGGCGTACACCGCCCCCGTGTTGTGACTCTGTAGCTCCGCCGTCGCGTCAGGGCTCGCTGGCGCGTTGTCGACGAGCTCCGCCGTCGCCCCGCTCAGCTCGACATAGATCAAGTGAGCGGCCGTGCCGTCGAAGGTCGGATAGTCGTACGTATTGGGCACGATCGGCACCGTGTTGCCGCGAACGTCCGCGCGGACCCTGGCCGGGCTTCCCTGATTGTCGGCCGCCAGGAAGATCGCCGCCAGCGGGAAGTCGACCGGCGTGCCGTCCGTCGCCGCCCAGGAAGATCGCCGCCAGCGGGAAGTCGACCGGCGTGCCGTCCGTCGCCGCGAAGTTGTTCGTGATCGTCACGTCGTTCGTGGAGACGATGCCCAGCCCGGCCGTCGTCGAGCCGAGGAACTGGAGGTCGATGGCGCGGGCCTGTGGCGTCTGGTGGACCGTGTTGCCGTCGATCCGCAGCGTCATGGCCGTCCGGCCCTGACCGAGGACGCGGATACCGTTACCCGACGCCGACCCCGACCCGATGATCGCCGGGTTGCCGATGAAGTTGCCAGAGATCGTCCCGACGACCGTGCCGCCCGTCGAGGTCGCCGACGAGAAGACGTTCACGGCGCTCAGAGTCGCCGTGAGCATCGGGCTGACCAAGGTGCCGTTGTTGAGGAATTTGAACGTCAGGTTCGCCGAACCGTCCTGGGTGAAGCTCGCGTGGATGCCGTTGTCGTTGAAGGCGTTGCCGGACACCGTCAACGTGCCCACCGTCGCCGTGTCGTGGGCCTGGACCTCGAGGCCGCGCTGCGGCGAGTTCGCGGAGAACGTGTTGCCGGTGATGCTGCCGCCCGTGACCGTCGATGTCCCGCTCGCCTCGAAGAGGAACGAATTGTTCCCGAAGGTGTCGTTGAGGTTGTTGAACGTGCTGTTGCTCACCACGAGCGACGAGATCGTGCCCGACGTGTTCCGGATGTGCACGTTGTTGTGGGCGTTACCACTGACGTTGCTGTTGCTGATGGTCACCGTTCCCGTCGCGCCCACCGTGCTGCCCGACACGTCGCCCAGCTGCACCCCGTCGTCCGACGCGCTGTTGCCGTTGTTGGTCACGTTGCTGCGGTCGAGCGTGAAGTTGGTGATCCCGGTGCCACGGATCCCGGCGTCCCCGCTGTTCTGAATGTTCATGTAGCCGAGGCTGACGTTCGCCGCGGTGGCGATGGTCACGCCGTGGCCGGTCGACGACTGAATCGCCCCGCCGGAGCCGTTGTTCGACCCGCCACCGTCACCGGTGACCGTGAAGCTCCCGCTCGTGTTGGCGATGTTGATGCCGTTCACGGCACCGTTCGACGACACGCTGGTGAACGAGAGCGTCCCGCCTGTTCCGTTGAGGCTGACCGCAGTCCCGACGGTGGTGGTGACCCTCGTCTCGCTGATCGAGACCCCGCTGACCGCTCCGCCGCTCACGCCGGGGCTGGCCCCCGTCGAGACGCTGAGGCCGCGCACCGTACTGTTCGCGGCCAGCGGGACCGTGCTCCCGATCGTGGTGGCGTTGCCACCCGTGTTCATGGCCGGCAAGCTACTGCCGCTGGGGGGCGTCACCCCCGCGATGCTCGCGAGTGTCGCCGTCGCGTCCTGCCCGATCAGCTTCTGCCCGGTCCGGAGCAGCGTGCCGCTCGCGAACGTGTACGACGTCGCGCTCTCGTACACGAAGATGTTCTGATTGTTCGCAGGGTGAGTCCCGGCGCCGTCGTTGACGCCCGTGAAGGCCTGGAGCGTCGTGAACGGATGCGTCATCCGCCCGTCGCACGCAGACGAGCACGCGCCGGAGTTGTTGTTCACGAACCAGATCATGCCGCTCACGGTCACCGAAACCGCCGCCGGAGCCGACGTGAACCCGCTGCTGTCCGTGATGGTGTAGGTGAAGCTGTCCGAGCCCTGGAAACCCACCGGTGGATCGTACGTGAAGGTCCCGGTACTGGGGTTGATGGTCACCGTCCCGCCGTTGGTGCTGGACGCGCCTCCGGTGACGGTCACCGATCCGTTGTAGACGTCGTTCGTGAGAACGCTGAATACCGTCCCCGTCGCTGTGTTCACGACCACGTTGCCCACCACGTTTTCGGGGAAGACGTCGAGCGTCGCCTTGGGCCGGACGTGGATGGTCACGGTCGCGTCCGAGGTCCCGCCCGCGTTGGTGAGGCGGTGCCCGCGTTGGTGAGGCGGTACTCGAACGTGAAGGCGCCGGTGAAGCCGGTCTCCGGCGTGAAGGTGAAGGCGCCGTTCGACTGCACCGTCAAGCTGCCGCCCGTCCCGAAGGTGGCGGTGGCCCCAGCGGCGTTCGAGGTCACGCTACCGCCCAGCGACCCGCCGCCGAATGACGTCAGCGTGGCCACCGGGAACCCCAGGGAATCGTTGTCCAGCAGATCATCCGGATCCGACGTGGCCCGACTGAACGTCGTGTTCGCGTCGGTGAGGTACGGCCCGTCATTCACGGCACTCGGCGGCGCATTCACGCCCAGCGTAAAGTTCTGGACCGCGTTCGGCGGGACGCCGTTGCTGGCCGTGAACGTCAGCGGGTAGACGCCACCACTTCCCGCCGCCGGCGTGCCGCTCAGCGTGCCCGTCCCGTTGCCGTTGTTGGTGAACGTGACCCCGGCCGGCAGCGCGCCTCCCTGCGCGATCGACGGCGTGGGGAAGCCGGTCGTCGTCACCGTGAAGCTGCCCGGCTGACCAACCGTGAACGTGGTCGCGGCCGGCAGCGCGCCTCCCTGCGCGATCGACGGCGTGGGGAAGCCGGTCGTCGTCACCGTGAAGCTGCCCGGCTGACCAACCGTGAACGTGGTCGCGTTGGCGCTCGTGATGGCCGGCGCCTGGTTCACGGTCAGCGTGAAGTTCTGGGTCGGCGAGCTCCCCGCCACGTTGGTGGCGGTGAAGGTGATCGCGTAGGCTCCACCCGTCCCCGCCGCCGGCGTACCGCTCAGCGTGCCCGTCCCGTCGCCGTTGCTGGTGAACGTGACCCCGGCCGGCAGCGTGCCCCCCTGCGCGATCGACGGCGGCGGGAAGCCCGTGGTCGTGACCGTGAAGCTGCCCAGCTGGCCGACCGTGAACGTGGTGGCGTTCGCGCTGGTGATCACGGGCGCCTGCGCCACCGTCAGCGTGAAGTTCTGCACCGCGTTCGGCGAGACACCATTGCTCGCGGTGAACGTGATCGCGTAGGTGCCGGCGGAGCCGGCGGCCGGCGTGCCGCTCAGCGTCCCCGTCCCGTTGCCGTTGTTCGTGAACGTGACTCCAGCCGGCAGCGCGCCCCCCTGCGCGATCGACGGCGTGGGGAAGCCGGTCGTCGTCACCGTGAAGCTACCGGCCTGACCCACGATGAACGTGGTCGCGTTCGCGCTGGTGATCGCCGGCGCCTGGTTCACGGTCAGCGTGAAGCTCTGGGTCGGCGAGGAGCCGCTGGTGTTCGTCGCGGTGAACGTGATCGCGTAGGTCCCGCCCGTTCCGGCGGCGGGCGTCCCGCTCAGGGTTCCCGTGCCGTTGCCGTTGTCGATGAACGTCACGCCCGAGGGCAAGGCGGCCCCGCCGCGCGAGATCGACGGCGCCGGGAACCCGGCCGTCGTCACCGTGAAGCTGCCGGCGGTCCCCACCGTGAACGTCGTCCCCACCGTGAAGGTCGTGGCGTTGGCGCTGGTGATGGTCGGCGCCTGCTTGATGGTGAGCGTGAAGTTCTGCACCGCGTCCGGCGGAACCCCGTTACTGGCCGTGAAGGTGATCGCGTAGGTGCCGCCGGTGCCGGCGGCCGGGGTTCCGCTCAGCGTGCCCGTTCCGTTGCCGTTGTCCGTGAACGTCACGCCCGACGGGAGCGCGGCGCCGCCGCGGGTGATCGAAGGCGTCGGGAACCCCGTCGTGGTCACCGTGAACGTGCCCGCCTGGCCGACGGTGAACGTGGTCGCGTCGGCGCTGGTGATGGCGGGTGCCTGCTGGGCGAAGAAGCTCTCCAGGCCGACGGTGCTGCCGTTCTGCACGTCGACGTTCTTGGCCAGGAAGGCCCCGACCGCGGTCGTGCCGTTGTCGAGGACCAGCGTGCCGTTCGGCGCGTACACGTTGGCGTAGAGCGTGCCTACACGTTGGCGTAGAGCGTGCCGCCGGTGCCGGTATCCACGGCCACGGTCGTGGTCGAGGGTGAAGCGACGTAGAACACGATCTTCCCCGCCTTCAGGGGATCGGAATCGACCGGCCCGACGACGAAGCCGTTGCCGATGCTCATCTGCTCGGCCACTCTCACCTCGCTGGGTCCCGAGGTGAGGTTCAGGAACAGCAGCTTGCCGCCGGTCGACACCGTGATCGACCGGACGTTGGTCACGCCCTGATCGATCCGGAGGGTCGCGTTGGTCGACACCGTGATATCGCGATAGTTCCCCGCGGCGATCGTCTGCACACCGCCATTGGGCACGGTGACGTCGACGGTGCCGGCCGGCGCCGACTTGAACGTGGGCAGGGGGGTAAAGACGGGCAGCCCCAGCGGCGTGTTCTGGGTGCCGCTGATCGTGCCGGAATTGCTGAGGTTGTTGAAGAAGGCGTTGCCGCTCACCACCGCCCCGTTCGAGAGCTTGAGGCTGTCGGCCACGACGGCGTAGCCGGCCGGGGTGCGAGCGTTGTTGTTGAGTCCCAGCTCGAAGCTCGGGACCAGCATGTTCCCGGGGCTGGCGTTGTTGACGACGACGTGGCCGGACGTGACCCGGGCGCCGTTGTCGATCCGGACGCTGTTGGTCGCGAAGATACTCACGTCCGAGAATTGAATCGGCAGTGAGCTGACCTGCGCGTGCGCCGGCAGGAGGCCGACCGAGAACATGGCGGCCAGCGTGAGGACGGCCACAAGGCTCAACCGCGTCGCGACTTCGGGGCGTCGGGCGTTCGTCATGCGAGATCTCCTCACACCGTCTACTGAAATCAAGGCGTCGCGGGCCCGCGCGATTTCCACCACGCGAGCCACCGGAGCGCCGTTTCGCGTACCGTCACGTTTGGATCCGCCGAAGCCTTCTGCAGCATCGTCAGCATCCCGGGGCCGGACAGCGACCCGACCGCGGCGAGCGCCGTCAAACGCACCTGGGGATCCGCGTCGCGGATCAGCGCGTCGGCGAGCGACTGAGCCGCGGTGTCGGTGCCGAACGTCCGCAGACCGCGGATGGCGCGCACCCGCACCGAGGCGTCCTCGTCGGAGAGGGCGTCGACGAGCATGGGCTCGGCGGCCGCCGTATCGAGGCGCGCGAGCGCGGCGACGGCCTGCTCGCGAAGCGCCGCGTCCGGGCCAGACGCGATCTCCGCGAGACGGGTCAGCGCGGCCTCGCTCCCGTGGGCGGCGTCACCGACGAATCGCTGGATCTCATCGATCTGAAGGGCGAGCGACGACGCCTCGGGTGAATCCTCGACGCTCGAGTCGGGCTGCTGGCGCCGCGGGGGTGCCGCAATCGGCGGGGGCGACGACGTCCCCGATCCGTTCGCCATGACCCGAACCTCCGCCAGCCTCACCGTCCCCGACCCGTCCGGGACCACGCCGTAGGTGACCGCCGTCGAGTGCCCACGCGCGAGCCGTCGGATGCCTTCCTCGAGCGGCAGCCCGACGAACGAGTCCGTGATGGGAGCGCCGAGATCACCGTGCACTGTCATGGCAAGGCCCGCTCGCTCGCCGACGATCTCGAGCACCCGCGCCAAGGGAATCTGTCGAACGTCGACCGTCAGCTCGCCCCGGTTGACCTCGACGTGAACGACGGAAGCGCCATCGGGTTCCGATTGTGAGCCCGCGGCGTGGACGACATCGGTGGACGACAGGAGCGCGAGTGAGAGGACAGCGGTAGCGCGCAGAGGATGACGCGAACACAATCGATGATTGTCGTTACCGCCGCATCACGTCGCTTCATCAAGGGTTCGCACTATAGCATAGGAAAAACGTTTCAGGTCAAGCGTTGCCTTTGAAGAAATGATTTACGGTCGGGTCCGATGGGTGAATCCTGGGCTGGAATGCTGACGCGCAGGTTTTACAACACTAGGCCCGCCGGCTCGGGGCCCGGACCGACGCCCACGAGCCGGCGTAACCGATCGATCTAGGTGCGGGGCGGGAAGACGCCCTGCAGTGCGATGTTGAAGTTGAGCGTCAGGTACGGCTGCATGTTGTTGTGTGGCTGATCGCCGCCGGCCGGTGGCAGGGCCTGATCGGACATCGCAACCAACGGAGCGCCGGCGGGCACTACGAAGGCATTGCCGGCGCTCGGACGGGCGATCGTATTGCCGACCGGGGTGGTTCGATTGCCCGGTGCCCCCAGGGACATCAGCGCGTGACTGTGGGCGGGAATCTCGGATTCGAGCAGCGTCACCGTCTCCGATCCGCCAGTCTCGCCGAGGTCGTGCAGGCTCAGGCCCGGCCCCTGACCTGGGTGCATCGGCGCCCGGCCCTGCAGGTCGGGCAAGGCGAAGGTGGATTGCCCATTGCCCCCGTACGTCGTTCCGAGCAACGAGAACAACGCCGTGTTCTGGGAGATGGGCAGTATCTGGCCGTTGCAGAACGCCCACCCTTTCGGGGCGAAATTGTACGGGAAGATCCTGATTTCGGCGACAAACGGATCGGCCATCGTTGTCTCCTTGCGCGTTGGTTCGACTGGATCGCTTACGGAACGGCCACCCTCGCCACGCGGGTCCGAGTCCCGATCTCCGGCATCACGATGGGGACGGGAAGATCCCGAACAACGAGATGATGAAGTCCACGCAGAGATAGGGCTGGAAGTTCGTGTGCGGCTGGCTGCCTCCGACCGACGAGATCGATTGCGGCGCCATCGCCGCCGCCGGGTTCCCCGATTGGTAGAGGCTGGTCGCTGACGATTCCGCCAACAGGTTGGAGTTGGGATTGGGATCGTTGCCCACCGCGTTCGCGCACAGCAGGGGATGAGTGTGCGCGGCAATCTGGGCCACGGTGAGCGTAATCTGCTCCGCGCCCCCTGTCTCGGCCAGGATGAATCCGTTGCCCTGATGAATGGGAATGCGTCCACGCAAGTCGGGCAGGGCGAACGTCGACTGGCCGTCGCCGCCGTACGTCGTGCCGATCAGGTTGAACAGCGTCTCGTTCTCGCTGATCGGGAGAAGCTGACCCTGGCAGAACATCCACCCGGCGGGGGCGAAGTTGCCCGCGAACATACGAATTTCACCGATATACGGTTGAGCCATGGCCGCGTTCTCCTAGTTCTGAGTGGGGAAGATGCCCAGCAACGCGATGGCGAACGTCAACACGAGGAACGGCTGCATGTTGAGATGCGCTTGCGATCCACCCGTGTTGGCCACGGACCCCGGATTCATCGCCGCCAGGTTCTGCGCCCCGATGTAGGGATTGGCGGGGGCCTGACGGCCCAGCAGATTAGCCGTGGGGATCGGCTGCGCCGCGTTCGTCGAGGTGGCGTCCAGCACGTGGGTATGGGTCGGCAGCTCGGCGATGCTCAGGGTATGCGCCTGCTCACCGCCGACCTCGCCCAGCGTGTGACCGCTGCCGGAGTGGATCGGGGTCCGGCCCTGCAGATTGGGCAAGCCGAACGTGGTTTGCCCGTTGCCGCCGTACGTCGTGCCGAGCAGCGAGAACAACGCCTGATTCTGGTTGATCGGCAGCTGCTGACCATTGCACATTGCCCAGCCTCGCGGAGCGTAATTAAAGCTCATGATCCGGATCTCGCCCATGAACGGATCGGCCATCATTCTCCCCTTTCCTCGCTCTGGTTCCGTGTCAGGCGATCACCCACCGCCGCCCAGCCTGCGCTTACGGCGGCGTCGTGATCGGCCCGGCGATCAACGCGACACCGGGATCTGCATACATCGCCCCGGTGTTGTGGCTCTGTAGCTCCGCCAGGGCAGTCGCGCTGCCCGGCGCATTGTCGACGAGCTCCGCGGTCGCGCCACCGAGCTCCACGTAGATCAGCTGGGCATCGGAGCCGTCGAACGTCGGATAGTCGAAGGTGTTGGCGGTCGCGGGGACCGTGTTGTCGTGGATGTTGGCGCGCACCTTCGCCGGGCTCCCCTGGTTGTCGGCCGCCAGGAAGATCGCGGCCAGCGGGAAGTCCGCCGGCGTCCCGTTCGTCGCCACGTCGTTGTTGGTGATCGTCACGTCGTTGGTGGACACGATCCCCAGCCCGCCCGTCGTCGAACCCACGAACTGCAGGTCGATGCCGCGCGCCTTCGGCGTCTGACGGATCGTATTGCCGTCGATTAGTAGCGTGACTGTGGTCTTCCCCTGGCCGAACACGCGGATTCCGTTGCCCGTCGTCGAGCCCGACCCGGTGACCGCGGCGTTGCCGATGTGATTGCCCGAGATCGTGCCGACGATCGTGCCGCCGGTCGATGCCGCCGAGGCGAAGACGTTCACCATGGCCAGCGCGTTGGCGACGTTCGTGGTGAGCGGGTTCACCGCGGTCCCGTTGTTGAGGAACTTGAACGTGATGTTCGCCGAGTTGTCCTGGGTGAAGCTGGCCCCGATGCCGTTGTTGGTGAACATGCTCCCGGACACGGTGAACGTGCCGACCGTCGCGGTGTCGTGCGCCTGGATTTCCAGCCCCCGCTCGGACGAGTTGTTGGAGAACGTGCTTCCCGTGATGCTCCCCGCCGTCAGGATCGACGTTCCGCTCCCCTCGAACACCATCGCGTTGGCCGCAGGCGACGCGCCCGGGGTCTTGAAGCCGCCGATGGTGCTGTTCGTTATCGAGAACGACGAGATCGTGCCCGACGTGTTCCGGATGTGGACGTCGTTGTGGGCATTAACAGTGATGTTACTGTTGCTGATCGTCACCGTCCCGGTCACCCCGACGACGCTGCCGCTCGTTTCTCCGAGCCGGAGCCCGTCGTGGGCCGTGGTGGTGCCGTTATCGGTGACGTTGCTGCGGGTCAGCGTGAAGTTCGTGAGGCCTGTGCCATGAATACCGGTGCCACCGTTGCTCTGGACGTTCACGTAGTTGAGGCTCACGCCCGTGGTCGAGGTGAGCAGGATCCCGTCGCCGGTGGTGCGCTGGATCGTCCCACCGCTGCCGTTGCTGCTACCGCCGCCGTCGCCCTGGACGGTGAGACCGCCGCTCGAGCCCGTGGTGTTCAACACGATGCCGTTCACGGGATCGGCGGCGGCGGTGTTGTTGCCGGATGAGATGCTCTTGAAGACCAAGCCGCTGGCGCCGATGGTCGTGCTGGTCACGTTGAGTGCGGTCGCCGACACGCTGTTGATGGTGTTGTTCGAGCCGGTCACGTTGACGGCGGTGGCCCCGCCGGTGGCGTTGAAGCCGATCCCGCTCGTCGTGTCGATGTCCAGCCCGCCATTGGTGAAGCTGATCGTGCTCCCCGTGTTGGTGGCGAGGTTCACGGCCGTGCTGGTCGCCGTGTCCAGCGTCTTGGTCCCGCCGCTGAACGTGATCGTGCCGCTTCCCCTGTTCGTGATGCTGATTCCAGTGGCCGCGGCGCCCGTCCGGGACACGGTCCCGGTGACGTCGATCGTGCCGGAACCCGCGTTCACGCTGACGGCGGTGCCGCCGCTGGAGGTCACGTTGCCGACGCTCACCGTGCCGCCGGTGCTGCTCAGGCTGAGGGCCGTCCCCGTGCCGGTCGTCGACAGGTCGACTTCACCAACCGTGACGCCCGTCACGGCGCCGCCGGTGAGCCCGCTCGCGTTGGCCGCGCTCGGCGTGATGTTCAGGCCCCGCACCACCGAGTTGTTGCCGTTCATCGCCACCGTGCCCTGGATGACGGGACGGATCCGGCCGATCCCGGGCCGCGCGATCGTGTTGGCCGGCGGGCTGATGCCCATGACCGCGTCGAAGCTCGCCCCCGTCACGCCCTGCCCCACCAGCCACTGGCCGCCGTTGGTATCCAGCGTGACGCCGACGCCCGCGGCGGTCGTGGCGGCGCTGTCGGGATCCGTGCCGTCGTACACGAAGATCCGCTGGCCCGCGTTGTTGCCCTTGGCCTGGCCCGCGTTGTTGCCCTTGGCCGTGTTGGCCGACGCCAGCGAGTTGAACGGGCTCGCCAGCGTTCCCGTCCCGTTCGCGCCCAAGGTGGGATCCACGAACCAGATCACCGTCCCCGTCACGTTGAGGCTGATGGTCGCCGGGTCGCTCGTGGCCGTGCCGGGACAGCCGTTGTCCGACACCGTGTAGTTCACGGTCGCCGTCCCCGTGAACCCGGCCTCCGGCTCGAAATCGAACGTGCCGGCTATCAGATTGACGTTCGAGACCGTCCCGTGCGTCCCGTTCGTGATGCTCGCCACCGTGAACGTGGTGCTCACGCAGCCGTTGATCCCATTGTCGACGTCCGTGACCCCGGTCAGCAGGTCCGCGTTGATGCCCGTCCGCTTCATGTTGGCGAACACGTCGATCGTGCCCGCCGCCGGCTTGTTCTGCGCCACCGGCTTGTCGTTGACGGCGTTCACGGTGATCGTGAACTGCTGGGAGGCGCTGGTGTTGCTATTCGGCGGCACATTGCTCCCGTTGTCCTGCAGCACCACCGTGATGAGCGCCGTCCCGTTCTGGTTGGCTGCCGGCGTGTACGTCAGCGTCCCCGTGCCCGAGTTGATCGCCGGGCCGCCCCCGACCGCGAACAGGCCCGAGTTGGTGTTGCCGGTGACGTTGAACGTCAGGACCTGGCCGACCTCATTGGGCGCCCCGGGGCTGATGCTGGTCGCGAAGTTCAGCACCGACTGGGCCCCGGCGTCCTCGTTCACCGCCGCCGGGTTGCCGGCCAGCGTGAAGCTCGGCGGGCGGGGAGCTCGGCGGGTCGTTGACGGCGTTCACGGTGATCGTGAACTGCTGGGGGGGGCTGGTGTTGCTGTTCGGGGCCACATTGCTCCCGCTGTCCTGCAGCACCACCGTGATGAGCGCCGTCCCGTTCTGGTTGGCCGCCGGCGTGTAGGTCAGCGTCCCCGTCGTGGCGTCGATCGCCGGGGCGCCCGCGACCGCGAACAGGCTCGGATTGCCGTTGCCCGTGACGTTGAAGGTCAGCGTCTGGCCCGCCTCATTGGCCGGCCCCGCGCTGATGCTGGTCGCGAAGTTGAGCACCGACTGGGCCCCGGCGTCCTCGTTCACGGCCGGCGGATTGCCGGCCAGCGTGAAGCTCGGCGGATCGTTGATCGCGTTGATGGTGACGTTGACCGTGATCGTGTCGGTCCCGCCGTGGCCGTCCGCCACCTGCACCACGAAGCTGTCACTGCCGTTGTGGTTGGCGTTCGGCGTGTAGCCGATCGCCTTCGACGCGCCGGTCCCGCTGGCGGTCGCGTTGCCGTTGGCCGCCGGGGTGCTGATGGACCAGGTGATCGTATCGCCGTCCGCGTCCGTGGCGTTGAGGGTCAAGCTGAACGCCGTCGGGTTGCCGTCCTCGTCCATGGTGACCCCGACCGACGCCCCCTCCGTGATCACCGGCGGGTTGTTCGGCTGGATCGTGAAGTTCACCGTGGCGGTCGCGGTCGCGCCCTTCGGGTCCGAGATCGTGTAGGTGAAGCTGTCCGACGTCGCCACCGTGCTGTTCGGGTCGTAGCTGAACGTCCCGTTGGCGTTCAGCGTCAGCTTGGCGTTGCTCACCGGCAGCGTGATCTGCGTGCCCACGTTGGCCGCGCTGCCGTTCACCGCGATCACGGTCATGAGGTCGCCGTCGGCGTCCGTGTCCGGCGTGGTCGGATTGGCCGAGAGCACGTCCCCGGTCTTCACCACGTCATTGCGCGTCGTGAACGCGTCGTTCACCGCGACCGGCGCCACGTTGCTCAGCGGCCCCCAGTGCCCGGCCAGCGGCAGGTCGCCGTTTGTCCCGAACTGCAGCGTGATGTCGGGGGTCACCGCCCCCTCCACCACGTTGCTGTTGTGCAGGTAGAAGGTCGCCGTGCTCTGCCGGTAGAGGCCGACCGTCGTGGTGCCGTTGCCGTCCCAGTCCCCCACCACCGGCAGGTCGCCGGAGGCCCCGAACAGCACGATGTGATCGGCGCCCCCCGCCGTGTTGCTGTTGCGCAGGTAGAACGTGTTGTCGCTCGGCCGGTAGATGCCGATGGTGGTCGTGTTGTTGCCGTCCCAGTCGCCGACGACGGGGATGTCGTTGCCCCCGGGCGCGCCGAACGGGATGGTGAGGTCGGGCGCCCCGGTGGTGTTGGTGTTGCGCAGGTAGAAGGTGGCGGTGCTCGGCCGATAGACCCCGATCGTGAACGTCCCGTTGCCGTCCCAGTCGCCCACCAGCGGGATGTCGCCCACCGCGCCAAACGGCACGGTGATGTCGGGCCAGCCCTGGGTATTGCTGTTGCGGAGATAAAACGTCGCCGTGCTGGGTCGATAGAGGGCGATGGTCGTCGTCCCGTTACCGTCGAAGTCGCCCACCAGCGGAATGTCGTTGGCGGCTCCGAAGGGCAGGATGAAGTCCGGCAGCACCGGACCCGCCGGGTTGTTGCTGTTGCGCAGGAAGAAGTTGTTCGTGCTCGGCCGGAACACCCCGATCGTCTCGTTCGTGGTCGGCGTCCCGCACGTGCCGACCGCGCAGGTCACGACCGCGCTGTACCCCAGCACCGCGTCGTTGCCCTGCTCGCTCACCAGCGCCGTGTACGTCCCCGTCTGTGCCAGCGTGGTCGCGATCACCGCGCTCGCGGCGTTACACACCTGGACACCCACCGCGCTCCCGTTGGGTGCGAACAGCTCCACGCACGGGGTTCCGCCGCTCTGCTGCGTGATCGTGAGCGTGATCTGGTCCCCCGCCGTCGCGCGGAAGGCCAACAGGTCCAAGTCACCGACGGGATTGATCGCGTCCGAGAAGGCCAGGGCGCCGTACTCCAGGCCCTGGGTGAAGACCGGGGACCGCGGCGTCACGCTCTCCAGGGCCAACGTGTAGTCCATCGTCGCGTTGTTGGCTTGCTCGCTGACGGTCATCGAATAGGTGCCCGTCTGGGTCAGCACGGTATCGATCCGGGCCGCGGTGGCGTTGCACACCTGCGCGCCCACCTGGGAGGCGTCCGGATTGAACAGATCGAGGCACGGGGTTCCCCCGGTCACCCTCGTGACCTGGACGACGACGTGCTGGCCCGCGCGGCCGAAGAACCGGAAGATGTCGCTGTCGCCCAGGACGTTGATCGCGCACGAGACCACGTGCCCGTAGGCGATCGTCATGTCGGTCGTCTCCGCGAAGCACGCGATGCTCTCGTCGACCGCGTGGGCGGGCGCGGCAAGCGCGACACACAGCCCAAGGACCAAGGCCAGGACTACAAAGAGGTTACAACGCGGACGGGTTTCGTCGGCCGGAGTCACGGCGGCTAATCTATAGGCAGTTCGAGATGCGCGTCAACACAATTCAGCCTGCTCGGCTCCGCCTCGCGGTACTTCCTGGCCAGCGCGGTTCGTGTCGTCCGTAACGATCGATACCATTCGATCAGCAGCACCAGCGCGAACAACAACCGCTCGCGCCGCACGCCTTCGGCGAGGTCCGTGCGCACCAATCGAGCAACTTCGGTCATGTCGAGTCCCGGCACCGCGCGCTCGAGGCAATAGTCTCGAACCGAACCGTGATCGTCGAACCACTGCGCGAGCCAGCGGCCCATCGGGAGCACGAACCCCTGCTTGGGCCGTTCCAGGAGCGCCGCCGGCAACCATCGGCTCGCGACCCGGCGTAACGCGACCTTGCTCACCTGACCGCTCATCCGGTCCATCGGGGCCAGGGCCAGGGCCAGGCCCGCTTCGACCACCCTCGGGTCCAGATAGGGCGCGCGTCCTTCGAGACTATGGGCCATCGAGACGCGGTCGAACTTCACCAGCAGATCGTCCGGCAACCACGTGGCCAGATCGGTAGCAGTGGCCCGCTGGAGCCGATCGCGGGCGCGATCGAGCCAGGCCATCAGGCCCGCCTCCCACGCGCTGGCCTCGCTCGGGCTCGTGCCGGTCAGCCGGGCGCGAGCCGCGGCATCGGCGAGCAACGGAAACCCCGAGGGAGTCTCCTGGACGCCGTCGTCGATCAGTCGGCCCGCGCCGGCCGGCGCCCCTTGCCCGCGTCGCCACGGCAGGGCCACGCGGTCACGCCACGTCCGCTCGCAGAGGTGGCGTTGATAGTAGCTGTAGCCTGCAAAGACCTCGTCGGCGCCCTCGCCCGAGAGTGCGACGGTCACGTGACGGCGCGCCTCCTGGCAAAGCCAGTACAGGGGCAACTGGGCCTGGTCGCCGACGGGCTCGTCGAGGGCGGCGGCGACCTTCGGCAGCAGGGTACGAAACGCGCTGCTGTCGAAGCGGAACTGGTGATGCTCGCTCCCGATGGCCCTCGCCACCGCCTCCGCGTAGGGGCTCTCGTCGTGGCTGGATGCCTCGAAACCCATCGAGAACGTGGCGATGCGCGGCTGCCGGCGGGCCGCGATGGCGGCCATCACCGAGCTGTCGAGCCCACCGGAAAGAAAGATTCCGACGGGGACGTCGGCGACCAAGCGGGACGTCACCGCGTCCTCCAGCAGCGCGGCCAGATGCTCATCGGCCAGCCGTCGCGCCTTCCCGAGCCGCGGCGTGTAGTAGCGGTGGCGGCTCGGCCGAGGGTCGTCGAGAGGAACCACCAGTCGCTCGCCCGGCAACACGCGTCGGATCGCCTTGAAGATCGTGGCCTCGCCGGGGACATAGTGCAGGGCGAGGTACCGATCCAGGGACTCCGCGTCGATCTCGTCGCTCACCCAGTCGAGCGCGGCCAGCACGAGGAGACTGGACGCGTACGCGAAGCGCCCTGGCGCCTGGGCGTAGTACAGCGGCTTTTCGCCGAAGCGGTCGCGCGCCAGGTGGAGCGTACGGCTCGCGCGGTCCAGCACCGCCAGGGCGTACATCCCATCGAGTCGCTGGAGCAGGCCCTCGGCGCCCCAGCAGGCGAATCCGTGCGCGAGCACCTCCGTGTCGCTCCGGCTGACGAACGGGTAGCCGCGCGCCTCGAGATCGCGGCGCAGCGACCGATGGTTGTAGATCTCCCCGTTCTGGAAGGCGACGACGTCGCCGCCGCGGCTCCGGAAGGGCTGGCGGCCGCCCTCGACGTCGATGATCGACAGGCGGCGCATCGCCATGCCGAGGGGGCCCTCGAAGTATTCGCCCTCACCGTCCGGCCCCCGATGAATCATCGCGTCGCGCATGGCGGCGAGCAGTGGCGGCGACACGTGTCCGGCGACGGTGTCGATGACTCCGACGATGCCGCACACTAGCGCCGCGATCCCCCGCTCATCCACGCCTCGCGGAACACGCGAGCGTACGCCGCCACCATGGCGTCGAAGTCCGTGAGCGAATCCAGCACGTGGCGGCTGTTGTCACCGAGTCGTCGCCTCAGGTCCGGCTCACGGCTCAGCCGGGCGAGGTGCGCGGCGAGGACGGGGACGTCGCCCGGCGCGTAGCACAGGGCATTGACGTGTTCCTGGACCTGCTCGGCGATGCCGTAGGCCAGGGTCGTGACGATGGGCAGCCCGGCCGCCATCGCCTCCAGGATCACCCGCGGGAAGCTCTCGATCCGCGACGTGCAGACGAACACGTCACAGGCGGCGTAGTACAGCGCCATCTCGGGCGTGGTCGGCAAGATCGCGATCCGCGAACGAATGGTCTCCGGCAGGGCCTGCCACGCCTCCCGCACGCGCGCGCTGTAGTCGCTGGGTCGGTCGCCGACCACGAAACATCGGATCCCGTTCGCCCACGGCTCGTCCAGGCAAGCGATCGCCTCGATCAGATCCAGCTGGCCCTTGCGCTCGCACACCGTGCCCGGCAGCACGATGGCGATGTCGTCCGGCGCGATCCCCAGCTGGCCGCGCGTGGCCGCGCGCGGCCAGCGGTCGAGCGCGGCGAGGAAACGCTGGCGGTCCAGCCCGTTGTGAATCGTCATGAAATTCCGATGCCGGTCGAGCGGCGCGCAGGTCCGGCGCGTGGCGTCGGCGACGAAGATCACCTTGTAGGGATAGTCGAAGCAGCGCAGCGCCCGGGCCGCGATGCCCGCCCCCAGCGGCTCGAAGTACGTCTCCCACGGCTCGCTTTCGCGCGGGTTCCAGATCGACGGCAATCCCAGTCCGTGCGCGGCTTCGATCGCATAGAAGGTCTCGCGCGTGTTGGCGTACACGACCTCGACGTTCGCGGCCGCCATCCACTCCGCAAAACCCTTCACCCCGCGCTCGTAGGAGGCCACGTCGTGCACACCGGCCAGCGGGTGCTCGAAGACGTCGACGCGGATGCCGTGCGCCTCGTAGTCCGCCCGCAACGGGCCGTCCTCCGCGCAGTAGACGATCGGCTCGATCACGCCCGCCTCCTTGAGGCCCACCGTCAACTCGAACTGGCTGTGGGGCGCGCCTTCCCGGTTCAGGTTGAACGCGCACATCAACGCGCGGATCGGGCCCAGCCGTTCGGGGTCCAGCGTGCGGGCGGCGATGGGGAAGCGCTCGTGATCGAGCGACAGATTGGGGTTGTAGAACGGATCCCGCCGTCCGCCGTATTTCCGGCGAAACGCCGCCGGCTCCGCGGGATCATCGACGAAGCCGCGCGACGCGCCCTCGTGATGGATGAGCTCCGCCGTCGGGCAATACACCACGCGATACCCCGCAGCGCCGAGCCGGTAGCAGAAGTCGACGTCGTTGTAGGCGACCGAGAAGCGCAGGGCATCGAAGCCCCCCAGGCCCCGGAACAGCTCCCGGCGCGTGAGGAGACAGGCGGCCGTCACCGCGGAACAGTTGCGCGTGACCATCGCATAGCTCAGGTACCCGTGAGCCGTGGCGGGAAGCAGCTTGAAGGCCGGACCGGCCAGCCCGTGGTAGTAGCCGTGGACGATACCGGCGTGCTGGAGCCGACCATCCGGGAACCGAAGGCGTGCCCCCACCGCGCCCACACCGGGCAACCCCAGGTAGCCGACCATCTGGCCGAGCCAACCTGGCTCGACGACCTCCGTGTCATCGTTGAGGAACAGCACGAGCTCGGCGTCGGTCTCCTCGACGGCGCTGTTGTTGATCGCGGCGAAGTTGAAGCGTCCTGCGGGATTCGGGATGCGCCGAACGATGTGAGGCGACCGGCTCAGAAAGTCGAGGGTCTCGACGTCGTCGCTCTCGTTGTCGACGATGATGACCTCGTAGTTCTTGTAGGTGGTTTGGGCGAGCGACGTCAGACAGGCCTGGAGGACCGCGACGTTGTTTCGGGTGGGAATTGTTTCGGGTGGGAATGATGATGGCGACGCGCGGACCGTCATCGGGAAACTCGTGCGCGAAGATCCCGCACCCGGCGGCCACCGCCCAGTCGGGCTGATGGGCCCGGGCGCGAATGCCGCGGCGGTCGAGCGCCTCCTGCACCGCGCGCCGACCGGCCCCGAAGCTTTCCGGCTTGGCCGCGCCCGACCCCGCCGTCGATCCGGGCGTCACCCGCCAGTGGTACAGCACCTTCGGCAGGTGTCCGACCCGGTCCGTGATCTCGGTCACCCTCAGCGCGAGGTCGTAATCCTGCGCGCCTTCGAACCCTGGCCGCAGCCCGCCGGCCTCGGCGAACACGCGTCGGCGCACGACGAGGAGGTGGCTCCAGTACATGTAGGACAGCAGGAGCTCGGGCGACCAGTCGGGTTTGAACTGCGGGGCGAACCGTCGGCCCTCGACGTCGATCTTGTCGTCGTCGGAATACAGCACGTCGGTCTCGGGATGCTCGACCAGATGGAGCGCGATCTCGCCCAGCGCGTCCGGGGTGATCTCGTCGTCCTGATCCATGAAGGCCAGAAAGTCGCCGCACGCAAGGTCCGCCGCGCTGTTGGTCGCGCGGCTGATATGGCCGTTGGCCTCGCGGAACACCACGCGGATGCGGGGGTCCTGCGCGGCCCAGCGCGAGAGCGTCTCGCGAACCGCTTCGTCGGTGCTGGCGTCGTCGGCGATGCACAGCTCCCAGCGCGGGTACACCTGCGCGGCAACGCTGGCGATGGCGCGGTCGAGCAGCGCCAGCGGGGGATCATAGACGGGCATCACGATGCTCAGGAGCGGGGGGTCGCTCAGCGCGGACAGTCGCGCGCGGAGCCACCCGGCCCGGCGGGCGTTCCATTCGTTCACCTCGAGCCAGGCCTCGTACGGGTCGAGGGTATCGCGTGCGTCGACGACGTCCTCCGCCACCAGTCCGACGTCCGGCGGCGATCCTCGTGCCACCCGGCGAGCCGTCACCCGCTTCAGGGCCAGCAGTTTGATCCGGAAGCGCCCCGTGGACTCGCAGGGATCGAGGCGAAGCCCGATCACGTCGGGGCCGAGACGAACGAACCGCGTTCGGCGGCCCGCGCCTTCCCCGAGCTCGTAGCTGTCGCTTTCGCTGTAGCCCGCGCCTCGATCGACGTACAGGCGAGCGTACCCCGTGACGCCTGTCTGCACCTCCATGTCCAGGGTGATCTCCGTCCAGCCCGCGGGCCAGGGAGGGGACAGGTTGAACTGCGGATCCCTTCCGATCGCTTCCCAGACGCCGGTCGCGCTCAGCCAGCGCACATCCTCGATGGCCTCGAGACTCGGACGGTATTCGCGCCCGACGATCGCCTCCCAAGCGTCGCGTACGAGGCGATCGGGTCGGATCAGGCGGTGCTTCAGCCCTCGATAGTGATTCAACGCCCGCCATCCGGCTGAGTCCGCGATACGGCGAAGAAGATCGTCGCGTTCCCGCAGCTGCCGGTCAGTCTCGAGCTGCTGTTCCTTCCGCTGCTTGAGATCCGCCGAGAGCGCCTGCACGGTGCGCGCGGTATCCTCTGCCTCCCCTCGAAGTCGGACGTTCAAGGTTTGCTGTTCGGTCGCCCTCGCCTCGAGCTGTGCATGGAGCTGGCCGGCGCGCGCCAGCTCGACTTCGTACGCTTGCCGCTTCCGCTCGTGATCGGCAAGCTGCTCGGCCATTCGACGACGCTCGGCCCGCCATTGCGTGCGCGCCGACGCCAACGCCTGCGCGTGCGTGTCCGCGCGCGCCTCCAGGACCCGCATGGCCGCCGCGTGCTCGGCCAGTCGGCCGCGGGCCTCCGTCAGCGCGCTCTCGCGCTTGCGCAGCCTTCGGCGCAGGCGCCCCCGCTGGCGTTCGAGATGGTCGATCTCGTCGGCCACGATGTCGAGCACCCGCTCCGAGGCGCGGAGCGTGACGCGCATCAGCCACGGGCGCGCGTCGTCGCGAATGAGCACGCCTTCGGGCACGAGCTGCGGATCCTCGTCCCAGCACAGGAAGCGATACGTCCCGTTTCCGCCGAGCCGAGTGATGCCGGACCCCGGAATCACCCCGGCGTCGCCGCGGGTCGCGGACCAGCGGCGCACGACCTCGCCGTCGTCCGCGGCCTCGTCCGGGCATGCCACGAGCTCGAGGGCGTGGATCTCCACGTACGCCGGGTGATTGCCGGGATCGAGACGCAGGCGTCCAGCCGCGGCCGAGGGCAGCCGTAGGACGTGCTGATGGATCTGGTCGTCGGCGATCAGCGGGGTGCGGACCGAATGCGCTTCGGAGAATCCGCCCCCGTCGTCCCAGAACAGTTGCAGGACGTTGCCCGCTCGAGCGGCCTCCGGCGGGGGCGATCCGGCAGGCGACGCCACCACGCGGGCATGGGCGGAGAGCGCTTGCTGCGCTTCGTGAAGACGGCGCTCGAGCGCGTCGACATCGTCCTGGAGCGAGAGCCGCTGCCCGAGCTGAGCGAAGAGAGTCCGGATCCGCTCGGCGTCATCGGGCTTCGCATCCAGCAGGGCGCCCAACTCGGGCGAGCGCACATCGCCCATGGCCAGGACGCCCAGTCCGTGACCGTGGTGGAACTCGAAGTGCGGATACTGCAGCCTGATCTCGTCCCAGAAGCGGCGGACTCCGAAGCCCCGCCCCTCCTCGTTCGTATCGTGCAGCAGCACGATGCCATCCGCGCACATCTTCGGTCGCCAGGAGGTGAAATCGTGCTTTACCGCCTCGTAGGTGTGATCGCCGTCGATGTGCAGCAGGCCGATGCTGCCGTCGGCGAACCGCCCCAGCGCCTCGTCGAACGTGCCGCGAATGAGGCTCGAAAAATCGCCGTAGCGCGGCTGGTGGTGCGCCTGGAGATCGGCGAGCACCCCAGCGTCGTAGAACCCGGCGCGGGGATCACCGTGCCAGGTGTCGACCCCGTAGCAGCGCGTGTCGAGATTCAGCGTCTTCACGGCCTGGCACCACGCGCAATAGGAATCGCCCGCGTGGACGCCGAGCTCGACCAGCACGGACGGCCGCAGGAGATCGACCAGGAACATGGCGAACGGAATGTGCTCGTGCCATGACCGCACGGCGGTCCGCCGCTCCGGCCACGTCAAACAGATCGGATGGGCGAGTGGATCGACGACCGAGCGGGGTTCGTCCGTGCTCATCTTATCGAGACGATCGCGTGAGAAACCGACCGTCCCACGCGACCCCGTCACTATACATCAGGCGCATCGACCACGACACGGCGGGTCGGCCGGCCACCGGCGCGGAACGCGAACCACGTGAGGCCGACGTGCAGCCCGGAACACAGCGTGGCCACCGCCACCGTGGCCACCGCCACACTCAGCCACCGGTTGATCGCTCGGCGCTCGGCCCGCAGGTCTTCGAGCCCGCGAATTTCCAGCCACGGATCCCGGCCGATGGACTGCATGGTGAGGACCCCGTTGCGCACTTCGAACGCGACGAGCTCGTTGACCGCCGTCCAGCCGACGAAGCCGCTCTTTCCGCCCCACTGTTTGATCGGTACGCCATGCGTCTGCAGCACGATTCGCCACACGTGCACGACGCCTGGCGTCTCGAGGGGATCGATGCGGAGCGCGCGTAGATCGACGGGAACGCTGACGGTATACGTCCCCACACCGGGATGGGTGTCGAACCGGAACGACTCCTCTTCACGCATCGGCCCCCGCCGGCTCCAGTAGACCTGCGCCGTGGACGGGCCCGCGGTCTTCCGATCGAGCTCGAGCGTGAGGACGACACTCGGGTCCGCCTCGAACGCGTACCACGCGAACGCGCCAAACGCCGTGAGGGACACCAGGAACGCGAGCAGCCGGGCGGTCCAGGGTCTCATGGCGGGGTCAGACGGACGTGGAGCATCTCCGGGCGGGCATCTTAGCAGAAACCGGCCCGTGGCTTCGCTGGAGCGACCCCATCTATACTCGATCCGCATGGACCGAGAGTTTGTGGCCAACGCCTTTGTGCGGGGGCGCGGGATCGAGATCGGCGCCCTCCACCTCCCCTTGAAGCTGCCTCCGTCCGCGCACGTGAGCTACGTCGATCGGTTCCCGGTCGACGATCTCCGCAAGCACTACCCGGAGCTGAGCGACAAGGACTTCGTCGCCGTCGACATCGTGGCCGATGGCGAGCGGCTCGAGCCGATCGGAGATCAGACGCAGGACTTCGTCATCGCCAACCACTTCCTGGAGCACTGCCAGGACCCCATCGGGGCGTTGATCAACATGCTCAGGGTGCTCAAGCCGGGCGGCATCCTCTACCTTGGCGTGCCGGACAAGCGCTCTTCCTTCGACGTCGATCGTCCCGTCACGACGCTCGAGCACCTCGAGCGCGACCATGCGGAGGGGCCGGCCTGGTCCAGACAAGGGCATTTCGAGGAGTGGACCCGCCTGGTCACCAAGGTGCAGGACGAGGAGGAGTCGAAACGGCAGACCATTCAGAACATGCACATGGATTACAGCATCCACTATCACGTGTGGACGCAGGTCGAGCTGTTCGAGCTGGTCCTGGCCGTGCGAAAGCGCGTCGCCTTCGAGATCGAGCTGGGTCTGCGTCACGAGTCGGAAGTGATCTTCATCCTGAGAAAGAGTGGCCCCGCCCCGGTGCCACGCGACGAATTTGGGGCGATGCTCGACCGGACGCTGACTCCGGAACCGTGGTGCATCGACCGCATCGCCTTCAATGGGGAGACACTGGAGATCGTGGGTTGGGCCCTGGCCCCGGGCGGTCGGCATGCCGACCTCCGCTTCACCGTGAACGACACCGCGTTCGACCGGGTCGAATTCCCAATCGCTCGGGCCGATATCGCGGGCGTCTTCTGGTACAAGCCGGGCGCCGACACCGCCGCCTTCCGGTGCCGGACCCGAATCGAGCGCGCGAAACTCTTCGTCGGGGGACACGCCACGCTGAAGTGCGTGGACGCCCGCAGCGGGTCACCGGTACGGAGGGAACACAACTGGTACTACCCCGAGGACGTCGGGGCGCCGCCCCTCCCCGACGCCGCGCGTCGCCGGCGGGTCGCCGGCAATGAGGACGCGGAGATCTTCCGCCTGGAGGGATACACGACCTTCCGGAAGCTGGATCTGGCGCTGCAAGCGACGACGGGCCGCAGCCTCGATGACTTCCCCGAGATCCTGGACTGGGGATGCGGCTGCGGAAGACTGGCCCGCTACTTCCGGACGCTTCCCCGCGTCAGGCTGACCGGCATCGACATCGACCGCGACAACCTCGAGTGGTGCCGTGACCACCTCGGCCCCGCGAACTTCGGGCTCGCCCCCCTGCATCCGCCGACCGACCTGGCGGCCGCCCGCTTCGATCTGGTGGTCGGCATCTCGGTCTTTTCACACATCACGGAGGATCATCAGGTCGCCTGGCTTCACGAACTGCGCCGTGTCGTCAAGCCCGACGGCTATCTGCTTCTGAGCGTGCTGGGCGAGAGCACGGCATGCCAATCGTCGTGGAACGCGGCGCTCTGGCGGCGCTGGCAAGAGGTGGGGGTCCTGTCGACGAGCGGCACGGACGAGCTCAAGGACCACATCGCCGACGGGAGTTACTACGGGAACACGTACATGACGCCGGCCTACATTCGCGCGCGCTGGGCGCGGGTGTTCAGCGTGCTCGACATCATCCCTGCCTACATCGGCAACCAGCAGGATCTCGTCGTCCTGCGCAAGTCCGCCTGAGCCGGCTCAGCGGGGGGACCCGGCCTTCCCGAACACCTCCCGCTGGATGATCGCGGCGGCCAGCCGATTGCCGGCAATGTTCCAGTGCGTGTCCTTGGGCTTGTACAATCGCGTCCCGCGGCCGGC
>Ga0193725_1000114_pt1 | contig 26838 bp, 25 predicted proteins | sample H2a2metaG_FD_143058 | JGI IMG/M metagenome (GOLD analysis project Ga0193725, IMG submission 143058) | Soil microbial communities from a riparian zone of the East river system, Colorado, United States - H2a2 | ecosystem: Environmental > Terrestrial > Soil > Riparian zone | place: USA: East River... | reverse complement strand
GAGCAACTTGGTGATCGCCCGCGCCCCCATGTACTTCAAGCACTCCGTGTCGATCCAGAGCTGGGCGATCTTCTGCCGCATGACCGGATCCTTCACGACTGACCTGCCGTGCTTGTCCATCTTGCGGGCCAGCTCGATCAGCGAGTCGAGGGCGATGCGCAGCCGCACCTGCAATCCGAAGCCGAGGGCCAGCCGTTCGTACATGAGCGTGGTGAGCCCGACCGTCCAGCCGTTGTTCACGCCACCGAGCACCTGCGATTCGTGCACGCGCACGTTGTCGAAGAACACCTCGTTGAACTCGGAATCGCCGGTGAGCTGCTTGAGCGGCTTGACGGTGACGCCGGGCAGCTTCATGTCGAGCAGGAAGTACGTGATGCCCTTGTGCCGGGGCGCCTCGGGATCCGTGCGGGCCAGCAGCATCATGAAGTCGGCGATGTGGGCGAGAGAGGTCCACACCTTCTGGCCGTTGATCACCCAGTGCTCGCCGTCCTTCACCGCGCGCGTCTGCAAGGACGCGAGGTCCGAGCCCGCGTTGGGCTCGGAGTAACCCTGACACCAGATCTCCTCGCAGGAGAGGATCTTGGCCGGATAGCGCTTCTTCTGCTCCTCGGTGCCGTAGGCGACGATCGTCGGTCCCGCCATGCCGACGCCAAGGATATTGAGGATGGGCGGCGCCTTGGCCAGCGCCATCTCCTCGTGGAGGACCATCTCTTCGAGGAATGTCAGGCTTCGTCCACCGTATTCTTTCGGCCACGTCAGCCCGATGAACCCGGCGTCGTAGAGCTTGCGCTGCCAGACCCGCATGGCGTCGTAGGCTTCGGGCCGCGGCACGTCCGCGCTGCCCATCGCGCGGGCTTCCCAGTCGCGCGGGATGTTGGTCTTGAGCCAGGCTCGGACGTCCTCGCGAAACGCTTCCTGCTCGGGAGTCAGCGTGAAATCCACGTCGGGGCCTCCTCTGGTATCGGGGGGTGCGTCGCGCACCCCCCGAGCCCCCCTGTTCGCGTAGCGATCGAGCGGGCGCTCGATCGCGCAGCAGCCTGTCGGGCGACGCAAAACTGAACGGTGATTCATTGTAGGAACGTCGCCCGAGCGAGTCAAGGCTATACTCCCCGCTCATGACGACGATCTCGCTCCCCAGACTCCGCGAACGCATCGAGACCCTCGCCCGCTTCGGCGCGCTGCCCGGCGGCGGCGTCACCCGCTCGGCCTGGAGCCCGCCGCACGAAGAAGCGCGCGCGTGGTTGATCGGCGAGATCCGCGCGGCCGGGCTCGACCCGTGGGTCGACGCTGCCGGCAACATCTTCGGCGGGCTCGGCATGAGCGCGTTCGACGCGGCGCGGCCCGCGGTAGTGACGGGCTCGCACATCGACACGGTGCCCGAGGGCGGAATCCTCGACGGTGCCCTCGGCGTGCTGGCCGGCCTCGAGGCGCTTCACACGATCCAGGAAAGCGGAGACCCGCACACCCGTCCGCTCGCGGTGGCAGCGTGGAGCGACGAGGAAGGCCGCTACGGCAGCCTCTTCGGATCGCGCGCGTTCTGCGGCAAGCTCGAAGCCGCACGTCTGCCGGAGATGGCCGCGTCGGACGGCGAGCGGTTGGTCGACGCGATGACGCGCGCCGGCTTCGACGCGATGCGATCTCCCGAAGCCGCGGCACCGGAGGGCTCGGTCGCCGCGTACGTAGAGCTGCACATCGAGCAGGGTCCGCGGCTCGAAGAGGCCGGCATTCCCATCGGCACCGTCGAAGCGATCGTGGGAGTGCGTCGCAGCTGGGTCGTGTTCATCGGTCAGGCCGACCACGCCGGCACGACCCCGATGGAACGTCGCCGCGACGGATTTCTGGCCGCCGCCGAGTTCGCGTTGAAGGCCCGCGACCTGGTCGTCAAACGCGGAAGCGGACGCAGCGTGACCAACTTCGGCGTCGTCCACGTGCACCCCGCCGTCGGCAACATCGTCCCCGCCCGCGGCGAGCTGCTGCACGAGATGCGCGAGCCCGATCCAGCGGTGCTGGATCGCCTCGCGCGCGAGTGCGTGACGCTGGCCAAGCGCGTGGCCCGCCGCCGCCAGGTCCAGGTCGAGTTCCGCCCGGTCTCCGCGACCATGCCGGCTCCGTGCGCCCCGCGCGTCCAGGCCGCCATCGACGCCGCCGCGGCAGACCTCGGCCTGGCCACCCAGCACATGTACTCCGCCGCCGGCCACGACGCCCAGAACCTCGCCGCCGTCACCGACGCCGGCATGATCTTCATCCCCTCGAAAGGTGGCCGCAGCCACCGCGTCGACGAGATGAGCGACTGGGAGGCGATCGAACGCGGGGCCAACGTCCTGCTGCGGACGCTGATCGCGCTCGCGAATTAGTCTCGGCCCGCGGCGCTGCAAAGAAGGGAGGACGCCAGATGGAATGGGTCAAAAGGCTCCTCGGCCAGAGCGAGGAATCCGATCCTGCGGTGACCCCGTCCCAGGCTGAAGTTGAAGAGCCTGAAGACTTGACCTTCGTCGAGATCGGGAAGTCTCCCGTACCTGGCCTCACCCTCAGTTGCGTCTTGCGTGGCCATACGTCTTGGATTGGCCGACTCGCGTGGTCGCCGGATGGCTCGTACATCGCCTCACCGTCTGACGATTACACCACCCGTCTCTGGGACGTGCGCAGCGGAGCGTGCGTGCGCACCTGGCGGGATCAGACGGGTCTCACCGTGGCGTGGTCACCGGACGGTCGGCATCTCGCCTCATCTGGGACTGGCTGGAGAATTTACATACTCGACGTCGCCACCGGAGAACGGGTACAGACCTTGAACGGTCACAGCGATCTCATTCACAGCCTGGCATGGGCATCCGATGGGCGGCGTCTCGCTTCGGCCTCGACCGACAAGACGGTTTGCCTGTGGGACATCGTCAACGGTCGCCTCTTGCGAACGCTGCAAGGGCATACCCAGTCCGTTCATGGCGTCGCGTGGTCACCGGATGGACAGCACCTCGCGTCGGCGTCCTGGGATAAGACTGTCCGCGTGTGGGCTGCGGCCACTGGAGAACTCACCCACGTCTTGACAGGGCACACCGCGAATGTGCACGGCGTGGCGTGGTCGCCGGACGGTCGCCTCGCCTCCGTGTCAAACGACCGCGCCATCCGGCTCTGGGACGCCACCACCGGAAAAGCAGTGCAGGCGGTAGAGGGCCATACTTCGCCCATCAGGGCCATTTCCATTTCCGCGGCTGGTCGACTCGCGGCGTCGAAGTCCGTGGACAACACGGTCCGGATATGGAACACGGACACCTGGGCGGAGGTCGCGCGATTGCCTGAAGGTGCCGCGCACGACAGTACTTGGTGTGGCCTGGCGTTTCACCCTCACGGACCCGTCCTGGCCACGCTCGGGGAAGGTGACACGATCATCCGCATCTGGGATGTCGACGAAGAGCTTCTCCTTGTGCAGGCAAAGGAGAACGTCCACTACACCACCGCGAAAGTCGTGTTGGTCGGCGACTCCGGCGTGGGCAAGACGGGACTCGGCTGGCGCCTGGCTCACGGCGAATTCAAGGAACACGCCTCCACCCACGGCCAGCAGTTCTGGGCCATTCCGCAACTCGGCCTCCAGCGCAGTGATAGGACCCAGTGCGAGGCTGTCCTGTGGGATCTGGCGGGGCAGCACGTCTATCGACAAATCCACTCCATCTTCCTCGAGAACGTCGCCGCGGCGCTGGTGCTGTTCGACCCTGGCAATCGGCAAGAACCGCTCAAAGGTGTCCAGTTCTGGCTGGAGCAACTCAGGGGCGGGGGGTTATTGCCGCCGACCATCCTCGTCGGGGCGCGCGTCGACCGCGATGGGCCCGCACTCGCCCGGCAGGAGCTCGAGCAGTTCTGTCAACGCGCCGAAATCAGCGGCGGATACATGAGCACCAGCGCCAAGAGCGGCGAAGGCCTTGACGCGCTCATGGCGACGCTCCGGGCGCAGATTCCCTGGGCGGAAATGACGACCACGGTGACCACCGTCACCTTCAAGCGGATCAAGGACCACGTGCTGGCGCTCAAGGAGACTCCGACTCGCGACGGCGTGCTGGTCAGCCCGTCCGCCTTACGCGAACAATTGCTGGCGGCCGATCCCAGCTGGCGCTTCACAGATGCCGAGATGATGGCGGCGGTGGGACATCTCGAGACCCACGGCTACGTCGCGGTCCTGCGCAGCTCGGCCGGTGAGCAATACGTCCTGCTCGCGCCCGATTTGCTGGTGACGCTGGCCTCGTCCATCGTGTTGCTCGCCGACAAGCACCCGCGCGAGCTGGGCGCACTGAGCGAGACCGAGCTCCTGCAAGGCAAGTATCCACTCGACGAGCTGGCGGGCCTATCGCCGGACGAGAGCCAGATCCTGATGGACGCCGCCATCCTGCGCTTCCTGCAGCACAACATCTGCTTCCGCGAGACGATGGGCACCGAGACCCTGCTGATCTTCCCGGGCCTCATCAAGCAAAAGCGTCCGCTGCAGGACGACGTGCCCTCCACCGACGACATCTCGTACGTGGTGCGCGGGCGGGTGGAGAATCTCTACGCGTCGCTCGTGGTCCTGCTCGGCTACACCCCGTCGTTCACGCGAATCAACCAGTGGCAGAACCAGGCCCAATACGAGCTGGGCAAGGATGAGATCTGCGGCTTCCGTCTCCTCGAAGACCGCGAGGGTGAGATCGAGCTCGTGCTGTACCACGCCGACCGCATGCCGGAGAGCGGGCGCATCAAATTCCAGGAGCTCTTCGAACAGCTCCTCTATCAGCGCGACGTGCAGGTAACCCGCTTCCCGCCGGTCGTGTGCCCGAACAAACACCGTCAGAAACGCGCCACCGTCATCGAACGCGTGCGGGAGCGGAAGCCGTCCATGTTCTGTGACGAGTGCGGCGCCAAGGTCACGCTGCCCGATTTCGACAAGCCGGCGAGCATCGGGATCGGCGTGTCCCCATGGCTCCAGCGAGAAGAGGCAGTGGCCCACCTGCGCAGCGCCTACGAAGTGCACCTGACGAAGGTTAAGGGATACCGGCGCGATTGGGCGGTGCCACGCTGTTATGTCAGCCGGCATCCCGATCAGATCGCATGGGCAAACGCCCTCGTCCATGATCTGCGCGACGCGGGCGTGTACATGGTCGAGGACGTGGGCCAGGTTCAGCCCACCGATTTCGTCGTCGTGCTCGACACGCCGGCGTATCAGAAGGCCTTCCCCACGCCTGCGCTGGCCGCGGATGCCTCGCACGTCCGAGCGCGACTGGACACGAGACGCAACCTGATTTCGCTAGCGCTGACCGGTGAGGTGGGAGCGCATGAGTTCGATGCCTGTCAGCCCGGGACGTTCGCCGACACGACGCACTATCCCGTGAGTCTCTTCGACCTCGTGCTGAACCTCTATGCCGTCCCGCTCACCCACGCGGGCTTCGCGCCGCTGCGGCAAGCCTTGCACGCCCAGTGGGAGGACACGCTGGCGCGAAAAAGAGAGGGCGACGCGAGCTCGCCCCTGAAGATCTTCATCAGCTATTCGCACCAGGACGAACCGTTCAAGAACGAACTCGTCACCACGCTGGCCGGCCTGCAACGGCGCGGCATCGTGGAGGCCTGGCAAGACCGACGGATCGAAGCCGGCGACGACTGGAACACCGCCATCCAGGAAGCGATGAACGATTGCGACCTCGCGCTGCTGCTCGTGAGCCCCGATTACCTCGCTTCTCGTTTCATTCAGGAGGAAGAACAACCGAAGCTGTTGCAGCGTCGCCAGGAACTGCAGCTACGAGTGATTCCCATCATCGTTCGCCCCTGCCCATGGCAAAGCGAACCCGTGCTCAAGGACCTCCAGGCCTTGCCGAGAGACAACAAAGCGGTCATCACGTTCTCGAAAGAGACTGGGGCTCGCGACCAGGTGTGGACGGACATCGCCACCGTCATCGAGAAGCGCACGAAGGCAGCGACCATGAGGTTGGCGTAACGCTACACTCCGCGCCCATGACCGCGCTGGCGAACTGACGGGCCGGGGCTGCGGGAGAGCCGTCAACGAAGCGCTTCGAGGCATCCTTCACACGGCGAGAGCGGTGCGAGGCAAAGGTGGACTGCCGAACAAGGCGACCCAGCCGGCGAGCCGCACAGCGCGTGCGAAGAGCGCAAAGCGAGCGGGCGCACCTCGCAGCTGACCGCCGTCGTTCGTCGGACGGGCGGTACTTGAACCGGAGGACAATCGTCTATACACTCAGGCGGTGCGGATAAAGTGGGACCCGCCGAAGGCGAGGGCGAATCTTCAGGCCCACGGGATCGGCTTCGCTGAGGCGGTCACGGTCCTGGATGATGACTTCGCGTTGACCCGGGAAGATCCGGGCGCCGACGACGAGCCGCGGTTTCGCAACTTTGGGACTGAGTGACGTTGGGAACCTGCTGGTCGTCGTGTACGTGTATCGAGAGCCCGACACGCTTCGAGTGATCTCCGCCTGGAAGGCGAACACGCGCCAGAAGGTGCTCTATGAAAAAGGCCGACGCTGAAAGATACCGCGACATCGACTTCTCGGACGCGCGCCGTGGGCCAGCCATCCGACCCGAGCCCGGCAAAACCAAGATCTCGATCCGCCTGGACAACACGGTCCTCGACTACTTTCGCGGAGTGGTAGACCAGGCCGGTGGCGGCAACTATCAAACCCTGATCAACGAAGCCCTGCTGGAACACGTCCACCGACGCTCGACTCTCGACGTCGTCCGGCAGGTCGTGAGAGAAGAATTGGCCCCATATGGCAGCGGTCGTAGGTTGAAGCGTTCGGCGCGCCCGGCGGGTGCCCGGGCTGCCCGTCCTGGCCGGTGACCACGACGGAACGCCGATGAGCATCTACGCAACGCTTTGGCAGTTGAAATTTCCGCGCTATGGCGACGCTCATACCGGCTGTGACTGGATCGAGGTGAAGGCGCAGGGCGTTCCAGCACATATCGGCTCGCCCGATGAAGATCCCGAGGACCTCTACGCTGCGTTCCTGCCCCCTGCTATCCCCGTACCGCCTGATGACTCCGCGCAAGTGATGCGCGCGGTGGTCTTCGTCGCGGAGGGGACACCGAAGGGGACCACTCGCTCGCCGCAGGAGTACGTCAATCCCCTGCTCGTACTTTCCGGGCGCGAATACGCGACCGTCACATTCGAGCAGTTGCATGAGCTCGTGTGCCGCGCTTTGCGCGGGCATCGCCCACGGCTCGTAGCTGAGGTCTGGGGCGCTGGGGGGCACGGCCAGTTGTTCTTCGAAGACGGCAGCGCAACAAATATCCAAGTCGACGACGGGTGACGCACGCGCTCTTGGGCACCATACCTCCCCGAGGCGTGGCTACCTCACTTGCGCCGCACAGTTGTTGTAGATACGATAACTGATGAGGATCACGTTCGACCCGGACAAGCGCGCCAGGACGCTGGCCGAACGCGGACTGGATTTCGCGGACGCAGCGTTGATCTTTGCCGGTGTCACCGTCGAGATCGAAGACACTCGCAAGAACTACGGCGAGAAGCGCATCATCTGCTATGGCCTGTTGGCGGGCCGGGTCGTCGTCGTGGGTTACACCCCGCGTGGCGCGGATCGTCACGTCTTCAGCATGAGGAAGGCCAATGAACGCGAGAAAACACGCATCGCGCCGCTCCTTGAAGTCTGACCTCGCGCGAGTCGACGCGCATTCGGTCACGCCCGAGGAGTACCGAGAACTGCCGGAGTTGACCGAAGAAATGCTGGCCCGCGCAAAGATCAACAAGGGCGGCCGGCCCCGATCGGCGAATCCGCGACGATTGATCTCTTTACGCTTGCCGGCGGACGTCATCGAACGCTGGAGGGCGACTGGGCCGGGGTGGCAGACCCGCATGGCCGAGCGGCTGACCAGGGTTCGATGAAGCCGTGATCGAGTTGTTGGCGTAGCTCGGTAGCCCATTACCTCTGTTGCGGTCACCGACCGCGGCCGGTATCGTTTTCACTCGTGGACTTCGCGGGTCGTGCGCGCCAGTGGTTGCGGCTCGGCCTGGTGGGCGGGGCGGTCCTCCTCGGGGGGTGTGCGTGGGACGGGCCGCAGTCGACTCTGGTGGCGCGCACGGACTTCGCGCGCGACATCCTTCATCTCTACGGGATCATCACCTGGATCTCGATCGGCATCGCGGTGGTCGTGACGGTCGCGCTCCTCTGGGTGCTGCTGCGGTTTCGTGAGCGGCCGGGCGCGGGCCTTCCTCCCCAGATTCGCGGGCACGCCTTGCTGGAGATCAGCTGGACGATCGCGCCGGCGATCGTGCTGCTGATCATCGCGGTGCCGACCATCGCGGTGGTGTTTCGGACGCAGGCGGCGCCAGCGCGCGGGGCATTGGAAGTGATCGTGCGGGGGCGGCAGTGGTGGTGGGAGTTCTACTATCCGGCGTATCAGCTCACCACCGCCAACGAGCTGCACCTGCCCGTCGGTCGGCCCGCGACCCTGATCCTCGAAGGACCCGACGTGATCCACAGCTTCTGGGTGCCGCAGCTCGGCGGCAAGCGCGACGTGGTGCCCGGGCGCGTGAACCGTCTATCGTTCACACCCGACACGCCCGGTGAATATCTCGGGCAGTGCGCGGAATTCTGCGGGACCTCGCACGCGAACATGGGCGTGCGGGTGATCGTCGACGCGGCCGACGCGTTCGAGCGGTGGCTCGACGCCGAGCGCGCGCCGGCCATCCAGCCCGCGGCCGGTCCCGCCGCCGACGGGGCCGCGGTGTTCGCCTCCAGCGCGTGCGTCGGCTGTCACACCGTGCGCGGAGTCTCGGGCGGCTTGCTCGGGCCCGACCTCACCCACTTCGGGGCGCGCCGGACGCTCGCCGCCGGGATGCTGCCCAACACCGTCGACAACCTCACCGCGTGGATCCGCGATCCTCAGCGTCTGAAGCCGGGCGCGAAGATGCCGGCGCTCGGGCTCAGCGAAGCCCAGGCGCGAGCCGTCGCGACATACCTTGCGAGTCTCAAGTGACGATCGCCCTGGCGTCTCGCGAACCTCACGTGACCACGGCCCTCGCGAGCCCCGAATGAGCATGGCCGTGCTCGCGCATCGTACGTAGCGATGGCCGTCACCACGCTCGACCTCACCCACCACGCGACGGCCGCCGAGGCGCACGGCGTCTGGAGCTGGATCACGACCGTCGATCACAAGCGCATCGGCATCCTCTACGGCGTGACCGCGTTCGCGTTCTTCCTGATCGGCGGGCTCGAGGCGCTGATCATCCGGCTGCAGCTCGCGCGGCCGGCCAACACCGTGGTCGGCGCCGACACCTTCAACGCGCTGTTCACCATGCACGGGACCACCATGGTGTTCCTGGCGATCATGCCGTTCGGCGCGGCGTTCTTTAATTACATGATCCCGCTGCTGATCGGCGCCCGCGACGTGGCGTTCCCGCGGCTAAACGCGCTGTCCTACTGGATCTTCCTCGCGGGCGGACTGCTCCTCCACGCGAGCTTCCTGGCCGGCGCGCCGCCCAACGGAGGCTGGTTCGGCTACGCCAATCTCACCTCGCGCCAGTTCTCGCCGGGACTCAACATCGACTTCTGGCTCCTGAGCCTTCAAGTGCTGGGCGCTTCATCCGTGATCGCGGCCATCAACTTCATCGTGACCATCGTCAACATGCGGGCGCCGGGGATGACGTTCATGCGCATGCCCGTCTTCGTGTGGATGAGCCTCACCGTGCAGTTCCTGATCCTGCTGGCTTTCCCGCCGATCACGGTAGCCCTGATCTTCCTGCTGTTCGACCGGTTCTTCGGCACGCACTTCTACGACGTGGCGGCGGGCGGCGACCTGCACCTGTGGCAGCACCTGTTCTGGATCTTCGGGCATCCCGAGGTCTACATCTTGATCCTGCCGGCCTTCGGGATCGTCTCCGAGGTGCTGCCCACGTTCGCGCGCAAGCCGCTCTTCGGCGCGCCGGTGGTGATCTACTCGGGCGTCCTCATCGGGTTCTTCGGCTTCGGGGTGTGGAGTCATCACATGTTCGCGGCCGGCATGGGGCCGGTGGCCGACGCCGCGTTCTCGATGGCCACGATGCTGATCGCCATTCCCACCGGAGTGAAGATCTTCAATTGGCTGGCCACGCTGTGGGGCGGCAGCATCCGCGGCACCACCGCGCTGCACTTCGCGGTGGGATTGATCGCCACCTTCACGATCGGCGGGCTCAGCGGCATCATGCACTCCTCTCCGCCCGTCGATCTCCAGCAGACCGACAGCTACTTCGTGGTCGCTCACCTGCACTACGTCCTGATCGGGGGCAGCCTGTTCGGTCTCCTGGCCGGCGCGTATTACTGGTGGCCCAAGATCACCGGCCGCCTGCTCGACGAGCGGCTCGGCCGCGTGAATTTCTGGGTGATCTTCCTCGCCTTCAACCTGGCGTTCTTCCCCCAGCACTACCTCGGCGCCCTGGGCATGCCACGGAGGATCTATACGTATTCGGCGGCGACCGGCTGGGGGCTGTGGAATCTCGTCTCCACGGTCGGCGCCTTCGGCCTCGGCCTGGGGGTGTTGCTCTTCCTGATCAACGCCGTGCGCTCCCTGCGCTCGGGCGAGCGCGCGGGCCCCGATCCCTGGGACGGCCGCACGCTGGAATGGCGGACCAGCTCACCGCCGCCGCCTCATGACTTCGATACGATCCCGCCCGTCTACAGCCGGGACACGTTCTGGCGCGAGAAGTACGGCGATCGCCTGGGTCGCAAGCCCACGCCGCCGCCCACGTCGCCGCCCGGATCGGGAGAAGTCCACGGCCTCCACCTGCCCGCGCCCTCGTCGTGGCCGATCGTGATCGCCGCCGGCATCGGGATCGGCGCCGGCGGCGCGCTCATCCATCCGGGTGTGGTCGCCGTCGGCGCCGCCCTCGTCGTCTACGGCGCGTTTCGATTCGCCCTCGAGCATCATCGGAACCCCGCGCACGCTCACCAGATCGGCGGACTCGACGTCGACCACCGGAAGATCGCGATGTGGGCCTTCATCGGCTCCGAATGTGTGTTCTTCGGGACCATCATCGCGACGTACATGGCCTATCGGGGCCGCAGCGTCACGCCACCCGGTCCCCATCAGATCCTCAACATCCCCCTCACCACGCTCAGCACGTTCGATCTGCTGATGTCGAGCCTGCTCATGGTGCTGGCCCTGGCCGCGGTGCAGCGGGGCGATCGAGTCCAGGCGCGACTCTGGCTCTTCGGCACCGCGTTCTTCGGGCTGATCTTTCTCGGCTTCCAGGCCTACGAGTTCACCCACTTCGTCCGCGAGGGCCTGACGCTCCAGCGGAACCTGTTCGGCTCGACGTTCTTCGTGCTGACCGGATTTCACGGCGGCCACGTCGCCCTCGGGGTGGTGTGGCTGTTGACCCTCGGAATCCTCGACCTGCGCGGCAAGCTCGCCACCACCGACGCGGTGAAGGTCGAGATCGCGGGACTCTACTGGCACTTCGTCGACGTCGTGTGGATCGCGATCTTCACGCTGGTCTACCTCGTGCCATGAGCCGCGTGCCATGAGCCTCGTCCCATGAGCGCGACGCCGCCCACGTCGGACTCCCACGCCCCCGAGAGCCACGCGTCCATTCGCACCTACGTGGTGGTGGCGGTGATCCTCACGCTGGTCACCGCCATGGAGTTCTCGGCCATCTACATCCGCGAGCTCACGCCCATCCTGGTGCCGTTGCTGGTCGTCATGTCGGCGGCGAAGTTCGCGCTGGTCGTGCTGTTCTTCATGCACCTGCGCTACGACGCGCGGCCGCTGTCCATCATCTTCGTGGGCTCGCTGGTCATCGCGCTGGGGATCGCCCTCGCGCTCACCACCCTCACCGGCCAGTTCCTGGTCTTCCGCCGATGAGGGCGACCCGCCGATGAGCGCGATGCGCGGCCTCCATCTCGAGGTCGTGATCGGCGCGACGGTGCTGGCCGTCGCCTACGTCGCCGCCTGGCGCGCCTCCGGAGAGCGCGTGTCGCCGGCCCGCGCGGCGGCGTTCGGAGCCGCGCTCGCCGGCCTGGTCGGCGCCCTCAACGGTCCCCTCCACGATCTGGCCGACGACGCGATCTTCAGCGCCCACATGGTCCAGCACCTGATCCTCACGCTGGTCGTCGCGCCGCTGCTGCTGGCGGGAACGCCGTCGTTCATGGCCGACGCGCTGCTCGATCCATTGCTGGCGCGGACGGCGACGCGCGGCCTGCTGCGCGTGCTCACGCGTCCACTCGCCGCCCTCGCCGCGTGGAGCCTCGCGCTCGTCGTCTGGCACCTGCCCGGCCCGTACGCCGCCGCCCTCGACTCGCACGCGCTCCACTTCGTCCAGCACGCGACGCTGATGGGCGCCGCGGTCCTGGCGTGGTGGCCGATCGTGAGCCCGTCGCGCCGGCTCCCGTCGCTGCCGTATGCCGCGCGGCTTCTCTACGTGTTCGCCTTCGGAATCCCGATGACGATCGTGGCCGCGATGATCACGGGCGCCGAGCAGGTGATCTATCCGTTCCCGGCGTCGGGCGCGGGCGTCAGAGTGCTGACACCGCTGGACGATCAACGACTGGGCGGAATCCTCATGTGGGTCCCCGCGGCGATCGTGCCGCTGACGGCCTTCACCGCCGTCTTCTTTCGCTGGGCCGCCGCGGAGTCCGAAGATCGCGCTGAGGCGAACGCGTTCCCAGAGTAGCGAACAGCCTACCCACCGCCGCGCTTCCGCCCCCCGCAGTGGCATGCACAACGTCAGTGGCATTTGCTTTGCACCCACGCCCGCCAAGTCATCCGCGGGGATGGCGTAGGAGGACGGAATGCAGCAAATTCAACAGAACGTGGGCGTAAAGGTGCAATTCCTGCCGGTCGGCCGCGAGCGGCGCGAATGGATGTGGAAGGCGCGCGACGAGAGCAACACGATCACGATCTCGGGACGGTTCGATTCGCTGAGCGACGCCGTGCGCGACGCCCGTACCCAGATCGACGGCCTCGGCGCCGACGACGATCCTGACGGCGACGACGACGTGGTCGCGTGACCCGCGCGGGAATCGCGTTTCGTCTCTGACCCTCAGCGTCGGCGATACGGTCGGCGTCTGCTATGATGAGCGCCGGCCATGAACATTTGCGTCGTCGGCTCCGGCTACGTCGGACTGGTGACGGGCGCGGTCTTCGCCGATCTCGGTAACGACGTCGTCTGCGTCGACAACCTCGCGGACAAGATCGAGGCCCTCAAAGCCGGCCACGTCCCCATTTACGAGCCGGGCCTCGAGGAAATGATCGTCCGCAACACCGCCGACGGCCGCCTCAGCTTCACCACCGATTTGACCGCGGCCGTCCGGCGCTCGGTGATCGTGTTCATCACGGTGGGCACGCCCTCGGGAAAGGACGGCCAGACCGACCTCGGCGCGGTCGAGGAAGTCGCCCGCGAGATCGGGCAGGCCATGGAGCGCTACACGGTCATCGTCAACAAGTCGACGGTCCCGGTGGGGACCGGCGAGTTCGTGCGCGACGTGATCGAGCGTCACCAGAGCCAGACCGTGCCGTTCGACGTGGTCTCCAACCCCGAATTCCTGCGCGAGGGGTCGGCCATCGAGGACACGCTGCGGCCCGACCGCATCGTGATCGGCGCGCCCACCCAGCAGGTGGCCATGACCCTGCTCGAGCTGTACGCCCCGCTCGAGCGTCCCATGATCATCACCGACGTGCCCTCGGCGGAAATGATCAAGTACGCCTCCAACGCCTATCTCGCCACCAAGATCTCGTTCGCCAACGCGATCGCCAACATCTGCGAAGCGGCGGGGGCCGACGTCACCCAGGTCGTCAAGGGCATGGGACTCGACACGCGCATCGGGCCGGCGTTCCTCCAGGCCGGGCTGGGCTACGGCGGAAGCTGCTTCCCCAAGGACACCGATTCGCTCATCCACACCGCCGACGACCTCGGCTACGATTTCGGACTGCTCCGCGCCGTGGTCGACGTCAACCGCGAGCGGGCGTCCCATCTCGTGGCGAAGATCGAGAAAGCGCTCGCCCCCCTCGACGGCAAGGTCGTGGCCGTGCTCGGCCTGGCCTTCAAGCCCAACACCGACGACATGCGAGAGGCCAAGAGCATCGAGGTGGTGCTCCGGCTGGTCGAGCTGGGCGTCGAGGTCCGCGCCTACGATCCGGTGGCCATGACCAACGCCCGGCGTGTGCTGCCGTCGTCGGTGACCTATTGCGACTCGGCCCACGTCGCCGCCGAGGGCGCCGACGCGGTGGTCCTGCTCACGGAGTGGAACGAGTTCAAGCTCCTCAATCTCGAGCGCCTGCGGGGCGTGATGCGCCGGCCCGTGATCTTCGACGGCCGCAACCTGTGGGAGCCCGAGCGGATGCGGCGTCTCGGCTTCGAATACCACTCGATCGGCCGCCCCCCCGTGGTCACGTCCGAGCGGCCCTCGAGCCCGAGCAACGGCTGATGCGGGTGGCGGTCACCGGGGGGGCCGGCTTCATCGGCTCCCACCTCTGCGATTTCTTCGTGCGGCAGGGGCACGACGTCGTCTGCATCGACAACTTCATCACGGGCTCGCCGGACAACGTCGCGCACCTCGACGGCCACGAGCGCTTCACCCTCATCCGCCACAACGTGACCGAGTACATCGACGTCGCCGGCCCCCTCGACTGGGTGCTCAACTTCGCGAGCCCGGCGTCACCCCGCGATTACCTGGAGCTGCCGATCCAGACCCTGAAGGTCGGCGCGCTGGGCACGCACCGCACCCTCGGTCTGGCCAAGGCCAAGGCGGCCAAGTTCCTGCTCGCCTCGACCTCGGAAGTGTACGGCGACCCGCTCGTGCACCCGCAGCGTGAGGACTACTGGGGCAACGTGAACCCGGTGGGGCCGCGGGGCGTCTACGACGAGGCCAAGCGGTTCGCGGAAGCGATCACCATGGCGTACCACCGGTATCACGGCGTCGACACGCGCATCGTGAGGATCTTCAACACCTTCGGCCCGCGCATGCGGGCCAACGACGGCCGCGCGATTCCCGCGTTCGTGGGCCAGGCCCTCGCCGGCGCGCCGCTGGAAGTCTTCGGCGACGGCTCGCAGACGCGCTCGTTCCAGTACATCGACGACCTGGTGGAGGGGATTCACCGGCTCATGGGCGTCGCCGTGAACGACCCCGTGAACATCGGCAGCCCGCACGAGATGACGCTGCTGGAGCTCGCCAAGCGCATCGTGCGGATCACCGGCTCGCCCAGCGAGATCGCCTTCGGTCCCCTGCCCGAAGATGACCCAAAGGTTCGCCAGCCCGACATCACGCGCGCCCGCACGCTGCTCGGGTGGGAGCCGCGCGTCGACACCGACGAGGGCCTGCGGCTGACCATCGATTGGTTCAGGAAGCGGGGCCAGGCGTGAGGGTCCTGGTCACGGGCGGCGCCGGGTTCATCGGCTCGCACGTGGTGGATCGGCTGCTCGCCGACGGTCACCGGGTCGACGTGGTCGACAACCTCAGCACGGGCCGGTCCGAGTTCGTGAACGCCAAGGCGGCCAGCCACGCCTGCGACATCCGGAGCACCCGGCTGGACGCGGTCTTCGCCGCGGCCGAGCCCGAGGCGGTGGTCCACGTGGCCGCTCAGGCCGCGGTGGCGCGCTCGACCGCGGATCCGTTGACGGACGCCAGCGTCAACGTGCTGGGCACCATCGGCGTCCTCGCCTCCTGCCGGCGCCGAAACGTTCGTCGGGTCGTCTACATCTCGACCGGCGGCGCGGCCTACGGCGACACCGACGTGATCCCGACCAACGAAGACCATCCCGCGCGTCCGACGTCTCCCTACGGAGTCTCCAAGGTGGCCGCCGAGTCGTACCTCACGTGCTGGCAGGGCCTCACGGGGGGGAGCACGCTCTCGTTGCGGCTGGCCAACGTGTACGGGCCACGCCAGAATCCGCTCGGCGAGGCCGGGGTCATCGCGATCTTCGCCCACCGCCTGCTGCGCGGCGAGCGCTGCATCGTCCACTGGGACGGCGAGCAGACGCGCGACTACGTGTACGTGGAGGACGTGGCCGACGCGGTGTCGCGCGCCCTCGACCGGCCGGAGGCCCGCGGGATCCTGAACGTCGGGACCGGCGTCGAGGTGTCGGTGAACGAGCTGTACGGGCGGCTGGCCGTGCTGGCCGGAGTCACCGGCGCTCCCGAGCATGGGCCGAGGCGTGAGGGAGATTGGCGGCGCGGCGCGCTCGACGCGACGCGCGCGGGAGAGGCGCTCGGCTGGAAGCCGCTCACCACGCTCGAGGCCGGCCTCGCGCAGACGATGGCGTACTTCAAGGCCGCGCACACGGAGAAGCCATGATCGACGAAGAGCTGAAGGCCATTCTGGTGTGTCCCGCCTGCAAGGGCGATCTGATCTTCGAAGAGACCCGGATCATCTGCCCGGCGTGCCGCAAGGCGTATCCCATCCGCGACGACATCCCGGTCATGCTCATCGACGAGGCGCAAGCCTGGGCTCCGGGCAGCTGATCGCCCGCGCGTGACCGCCCTCACGCAAGCCGTGATCCTCGCCGGGGGCCAGGGCACCCGGCTGCGGCCCCTCACCCTCGCGCGCGCCAAGCCGGTGGTTCCGCTGCTCAACCGTCCGTTCCTCGCCTATCAGCTCTCGCTGCTGCGGCAGCACGGCGTCACCGACGTGATCCTCTCGTGCTCGTACCGGGTGGAAGACGTGGAGCGGGCGCTCGGCGATGGCCGCGACCTCGGCGTGCGCTTGCGCTACGTGGTCGAGAAGGAGCCGCTCGGCACCGGCGGCGGCGTCCGCAACGCGGCCGACCTCACATCGGGCAGCGTGTTCGTGCTGAACGGCGACGTGCTCTGCGACGTCGACCTCACGGCCATGCGCCGCTTTCACGAATCCCGCGGCTCGCGCACGACGATCTACCTGGCGCCGGTGGAGGACCCCCGCGCCTACGGGCTCGTGGAGACCGACGCCCGGGGTCGCATCGAGCGGTTCCGGGAAAAGCCGGGGCCGGACGAGACGATCACGACCAACCTGATCAACGCCGGGGTCTACCTGCTCGACGCGGCGCTGCTCCGGCGCATGCCGCCCGATCGCCCGGTCTCGATCGAGCGTGAGTTCTTTCCCGTGCTGATCGCCGACGGCGTCCCGTGCTTCGGCTGGGCCCCCGAGACCTACTGGCGAGACATCGGTAACCCCGCCGCCTATCTCGCCGCCCAGCTCGACCTGTTGCACGAGCGCGTGAAGACTCCGCTCGCCCCGCCCGGCGCCCGTTACCAGGAAAGCTGGGTCGGCCGCGGGACCGACGTTCCGCCCGGGGTGCGACTGATCGGCCCGTCGCTGATCGGTGAAGACGTCGTCCTCGGCGACGGGGCTCAGATCGGCCCCCTCGCCGTCATCGGCGACGGCTGCGCGATCGCCCCCAACGCCCGCATCGAACGCTCCGTCCTCTGGGAGCGCGTCCACGTCGGAGTCCACGCGGTCATCGAAGACTCGGTCATCGGCGCCGACGCCCGCATCGCCGGCCACGCCGTCGTGGGTCCGGGCGCCGTTCTCGAATCCGGCGCCACCGTTTCCGCCTGATCGAGCCCTCTTCCGAGGGTGTTAGACTTAGCCGATGACCCTCGCCCGGAACCGGAATTTCTCGATCGTCGCCCACATCGATCACGGCAAGTCGACGCTCGCCGACCGTCTGCTCTCGCTGACCGGCACCATGGACGCCAAGAAGGCCGTGGACCAGGTCCTCGACTCGATGGACCTCGAGCGGGAGCGGGGGATCACGATCAAGGCCCACACCGTGCGCCTGCTCTATCGTGCCCGCGACGGGCAGGAGTACACCCTGAACCTGATCGATACCCCGGGCCACGTCGATTTCTCGTACGAGGTCTCGCGGGCGCTGGCCGCGTGCGAGGGCGCCTTGCTCATCGTCGACTCGGCCCAGGGCATCGAGGCCCAGACCCTGGCCAACTACTACCTGGCCGCCGACGCCAACCTCGCCATCGTGCCCATCATCAACAAGATCGATCTGCCCGCGGCCGACGTCGAGGGCACGCGCACGCAGATCACCGAGCTGCTGGATCTCGACGGCGACGAGGCCCTGGCCATCTCCGCCAAGCACGGCACCGGCGTGCCGGAGGTGCTGGAAGCGATCGTCGCGCGCATCCCGCCGCCGAAGGGCGACGCCGACGCGCCGCTCAAGGCCCTGGTCTTCGACTCGTTCTACGACTCCTATCAGGGCGTGGTCATCTACGTGCGGCTGTTCGAGGGCCGGGTGCGGGCCGGCGCCCGGATCCTGCTCATGTCGAACGGCCGCGCCTACGACGTCCAGCAGGTGGGCGTCTTCTCGCCGGACATGCGGCCGGTGGAGGAGCTGTCGGCGGGGCAGGTCGGCTTCATCACCGCGTCCATCAAGCGCGTGGCCGACGCCAAGACCGGCGAGACCATCACGGAGGCCCTGCGGCCCACCGCCGAGGCCTTCCCCGGCTACCGCGACGCCAAGCCGATGGTGTTCGCCGGCCTGTATCCGATCGAGGCCACCGAGTACGAGGCCCTGCGCGACGCCCTCGAGAAGCTGCGCCTCAACGACCCGGCCTTCACCTATGAGCCCGAGACCTCACTCGCCCTCGGCTACGGGTTCCGCTGCGGCTTCCTCGGCATGCTGCACATGGAGATCGTGCAGGAGCGGCTCGAGCGGGAGTTCGACCTCGCGCTGATCGTCACCGCCCCCAGCGTGCAGTACAAGGTGCTGACCACCGCGGGCGAGCTGCTCGACATCGACAACCCCAGTAAGCTGCCCACGCCCGACCGCATCGAGCAGATGGAGGAGCCGTACGTGCGCTCCTCGGTCTACGTGCCGACCGAGTTCATGACCGCCGTCTACAACCTGGCCGGGGAAAAGCGCGGCGAGCACAAGTCGCTCGAGTACCTCGGCAAGCGCGTGCACATCCGCTTCGACTTCCCGCTCGCCGAGATCGTGGTGGACTTCTACGACAAGCTGAAGTCGATCTCGAAGGGCTACGCCTCGTTCGACTACGAGCTCTCCGACTTCCGGGCCTCGGACCTGGTCAAGCTCGACATCCTGCTCAACGGCGACCCCGTCGACGCGCTCAGCATGATCGTCCACCGCGACAAGGCCTACGAGAAGGGCAAGGCCCTGGCCGAGAAGCTGCGCAAGGTGATTCCGCGCCAGCTCTACGAGGTGGCCATCCAGGCCGCCATCGGCAGCCGGGTGATCGCCCGCGAGACCGTCAAGGCCATGGGCAAGAACGTCACCGCCAAGTGCTACGGCGGCGACATCACCCGCAAGCGCAAGCTGCTCGAGAAACAGAAGGAGGGAAAGAAACGGATGAAGCAGGTCGGCCGCGTGGAAGTCCCGCAGGAAGCGTTCTTGACGGTTCTCCGGAGCTGAGCGCGATGGACGTCCAGGAAGACGCGCGGAAGGCCGATCCCGTGGTCGACGTGCCGGCGCGGAGCGTCCGGCGGCGGAAGTCGCTGGTCCGCGAGTACGGCGAGGCGATCGTCATCGCCATCCTGCTCGCCCTGGTCATCCGCACCCTGGTCGTCCAGGCCTTCACGATTCCGTCCGGCTCGATGATGGACACGCTCCTGGTCGGCGACTACATCCTGGTCAACAAGTTCCTGTACGGCCCCGAGGTGCCGTTCACGGAGCTGCGACTGCCCGGCCTGCGCGATCCCCACCGCGGCGACATCATCGTCTTCAAGTATCCGCAGGACGAGAAGCGCGACTTCATCAAGCGCATCATCGGCACCCCCGGCGACGCCGTGCAGGTGCGGGGCGACGACGTCTACGTCAACGGGCTGCGGCTCGGCGAGCCGTACACCAAGCACACGAGCCCGGCCGGCCACGTGGGGCAGGCCTACTGCGGGTACGCGTACGGGTGCGAGCCGACCAAGGTCCCCACCGACTCCTACTTCGTGATGGGCGACAACCGCGACAACTCCCAGGACAGCCGCTACTGGGGCTTCGTCCGGCGCGACAAGATCAAGGGCAAGGCCTTCCTGATCTATTGGTCGTGGGACAGCGACCGCCACTGGCTGCGCTGGTGGCGCCTGGGCAACTACATCCCGTGACTCCGGAGGGGGCTTCGGCCCCCGTGTCGTCTCCGCTCGCCGTCCTGGCCGACGTCTCCCCCTCCCATTCGACCCTCGGCGTGTACGTGCACGTCCCGTTCTGTACGCGGCGGTGCGAGTATTGCTCGTTCAACACGGCGCCGGTCGACGATCGCCACGTCGTGTCTCGATATCTGACGGCGCTGGGACGCGAGATCGAGCTGCTCGGCGCGGCGCCCTGGGCGCGGACGGCGGCGGTGGAGACCGTCTTCCTGGGGGGCGGCACGCCGTCGCTGCTCGAGGTGGGCCAGATGGAGGCGGTGCTGGGGGCGCTCCGGCGGGCGTTCACCGTGGACGCGGACGCCGAAGTGACCGTCGAATGCAATCCCGAGAGCGTCACCCGCGCGAAGCTCGCGGGGTATCGCGAGGCCGGGGTGAATCGGATCAGTCTCGGCGTGCAGTCGCTCGACGACGCGATCCTGCCGGCCATCGGCCGGTTGCACACGGCGGCCGAGGCCCGCGCCGCGTTCGAGGCCGCGCGCGCCGCCGGCTTCTCCAACGTCAGCGTGGATCTCATCTACGGGCTGCCCGCGCTCACGGCCGAGAGCTGGCGCGCGACGGTGGACGGCGTGCTGGCCTGGGAGCCCGAGCACGTCTCGGCCTACGGTCTCACCCTGGATCCCGGCAGCATCTGGGGGTCGAGCGGCGTGAACGGATTGCCGGGCGAGGACGCGGTCATCGGTCACTACTGGACGATGGCCGAGCGCGCCCGCGCCCACGGCTACGAACACTACGAGGTCTCGAACTACGCGCGCCCCGCCGCGCGCTCCCGCCACAACCAGATCTACTGGCGCCGCCGCGAATACCTGGCCTGCGGCCCCGGCGCGGCCGGCTTCCTCGCCGACGTCCGCTACACCAACGTCAAGCCCGTCGCCCGCTACACCCAGCTTCTCGAGGACGGCCGTCTCCCGCTCGACACCTGGGAGCGCCTCACGCCCCATCAGGTCCTCGCCGAATCCCTGATCCTCGCCCTCCGCACCGCCGACGGCATCGATTCCACGCGACTCGACACCCGGGCCGCCAACGATCCCGCGCTCGCCCGCCGCCTCGCCGCCTGGCGCAACGAGGGCCTGCTGATCGACGACGGACCAAGATCTCGACTCACCGAATCCGGCTTCCTCATCTCCGACTCTCTCTTCGTGGATCTCCTCTGACCTCACCCTCCTCCCCCAGCGCCTTGACTTGGGCGGGGCGGGGTTGCTAGAAGCAATCGATGGACCCGCGCCACCGAGAAGTCCTGATCGCGCTGATCCGGGAGTACATCGACTCCGCCCAGCCCGTCGGCTCCCGCATCCTGGCCAAGCGCTACTTCAAGAACCTGTCCCCGGCGACCATTCGCAACGCGATGGCCGACCTGGAGGACATGGGATACCTCGCGCAGCCGCACACCAGCGCCGGCCGCGTCCCCACCGACCAGGCGTATCGCTTCTACGTGGAGTCGTTCCCGCCGCCCTCGGCGCAGAGCGCGCGCGCCGGCGAGCCGGCGCCGGCGCGGCGCGGGGCCATCGACAGCCTCATGGAGCGCACCTCCAGTCACCTGTCCACGGCCACCCGCATGACCGGCCTCCTGCTCGCGCCGCCGCTCAAGCGGACCACGCTCACCCGCGTCGAGCTGATGCCGCTCGGCGAGGATCGAGCGCTCGCCGTGCTGGTGACCGAGTCCGGCTGGATCACCGCCCACGCGATCACGCTGGATCCGCCGCTGGCCGCCGACGAGGTGCGCAAGATCGGTCGCGAGCTGACCCGGCGGTTCCAGGGGCGGACGGTCGAGGCCATCGTGGAGATGGAGGAGAGCCCCGACGACCCGCTCGACGCGCTGCACACGCGGGCGGGGGCGATCACCGAGCAGATCCTGACCCTCCTGCGCGGCCGCACGCTCTACGTCAGCGGCGCCATCAACATGCTGGATCACCCGGAGTTCTGGGACCTGGAGACCACGCGCACGCTGCTTCGCACCTTCGAGCAGAAGCAGCGGCTGGCCGACCTCATGGCCGCGCTGGCCGAGGAGGCGGGGGTGCGGGTGACGATCGGCGAGGAGAACCCCTACGCCGAGATGCGCGAGTGCACGCTGATCACGTCGACCTACATGTTCCGCGACCAGGTCCTCGGCATCCTCGGCATCGTCGGCCCCCGCCGCCTGCCCTATCCCGACGTCATCAACGTGGTCGACGAGACCGCCCGCAACGTCACCGAAGCCCTCTCCCGTGTCCGCCAGGAGATCTACTTCCCCTCCTAGCAGCCCCGAGACGGCGGAGGGGGCTGCTATAATTCGACGCTATGAGCGACGCGCCGGAGAAGAATGAGTTCACGCCGGAAGTGAACGGGCCGGCCGAGACGGCCTCGCCCGAGGTGGAAGACCTCAAGCGGCAGGTCGCGGAGAAGCAGGATCGGCTGCTGCGGGCGCTGGCCGAGGTCGACAACGTCAAGCGGCGCACCCAGCGCGAGCGCGAGGACTACGTCCGCTACGCCAACGAGGGCCTGGTGCGGGATCTGCTGCCCATCATCGACAACTTCGATCGCGCCCTCGACGCCGCGCGCGCCAGCCAGGAGGCGGCCAAGGTCGTCGAAGGGGTGGCGCTCATCCAGCGTGAGCTGCTCAAGGTGCTGGAGCGGGTCGGGGTCACGCGCTACTCGGCCGTCGGCGAACGGTTCGATCCCAATCGGCACGATGCGGCCGGACGAGTGGTCAGCACCAACCAGCCTCCGGACACGGTGGTGACGGATCTGACGGCCGGGTATCTCCTCAACGGCCGCGTGCTGCGCCCCGCGCAGGTCCTGGTCGCCGCCGCCCCCGACGAAGACGCCGCCTAGCCTCGGGATGGCGCGCGACTTCTACGAGGTGCTGGGGGTTCCGCGGGGAGCGGGCGACGCGGACATCAAGAAGGCGTACCGGCAGCTCGCCATGCAGCTTCATCCCGACCGCAATCCCGGCGACAAGGGCGCCGAGGATCGCTTCAAGTCCGTGAACGAGGCGTACACGGTCCTCTCCGATCCCGACAAGCGCGCGCACTACGACCGCTTCGGGACGGCGGGACCCGCCGCGGGCAGCGGCTTCGGCGACACCGGGTTCGGCACGATCTTCGAGGACCTCTTCGAGAACCTCTTCACGGGCGGCGGTGGCCGCGGCGGCCGGCGCTCGCGCGCGGTGCGCGGCGAGGATCTTCAGTACGAATTGAAGATCACGCTCGAAGAGGCGGCCAGCGGGCTCGAATCGAAGGTCCAGATCCCGCGGTTGGAAGCGTGCGGGCCCTGCGCGGGAAGCGGGGTGGAGCCCGGCAGCAAGCGCGTGACGTGCGAGACGTGCGGCGGCCGTGGTGAGGTGCGCCTGTCGCAAGGCTTCCTCACGGTGGCGCGGACGTGCCCGAAGTGCCGGGGCGAGGGTCAGCGGATCGAGACCCCGTGCAAGGCGTGCCGCGGCGAGGGACGACAGCGCGCCGAGCGTCTGCTGCAGGTCAAGATTCCCGCCGGCATCGAGGACGGCATGCAGATGCGGCTGAACGGCGAGGGCTCGGGCGGCCTCCTGGGCGGCCCATCAGGCGATCTCTACGTGCTCGTGCGCCTGCGCGAGCACGAGCTGTTCACGCGCGACGGCGCCGACCTCTACTGCGACCTGCCGGTGTCGTTCCCGCAGCTCGCCCTCGGCGCCGACGTGGAGGTTCCCGTGCTGGGCGGGGCCGCGAAGCTCAAGATCGCCCCCGGCAGCCAGCCGCATCAGATCGTACGGGTGCGCGGCAAGGGCATGCCCCATCTCCGCGGCCGCGGCCACGGCGACGCCTGCTATCGGCTCATCCTCGAAGTGCCGCAGAAGCTCAGCGCCAAGCAGCGCGAGACCCTCGAGGCGTTCGACGTCGCTTCGAGAGAGCCCGCGGGCCCCCTGCTCGCCTCCTTCTTGGAGCGGATGAAGAAGCTCCTCGAGTAGTCCCGATCGACCCCGAACGACATCGCCGACCGATCGCCTCGCCGAGCTACTGGGAGCTGACCCTCGACGTCGACGACGACACGTCGGAAGCGCTCACCAATTTTCTGTGGGAACAGGGCGCGCTCGGCGTGGTCGAGGAACAACTGGCCGGCCAGCGTCCGAGCCTGCGCGCGTTCTTCCCCGACGTCCTCCCGCCGGCCGTTCTGGAGACGCGAGTGCGCGCCTATCTCACGTCCCTGAACGCGCTGGGCCTGGCCACGACGGCGACGCCCACGATCGCCGCCCTCGCCGATCAGGACTGGGGCGAGGCGTGGCGCGAGCACTTTCGCCCGCTGAAAGTCGGCCGCCGGCTCTGCGTGGCGCCGCCGTGGGACGTGCCGGACGCGACGGACCGCCTGGTGCTGATCATCGAGCCCGGCCGCGCGTTCGGCACCGGCCATCATGGGAGCACCGCCACCTGTCTCGAGCTGCTCGAGCGCGCCCTCGACGCCGGGCGATTCGAGACGGCGATCGATCTCGGGACGGGCTCCGGCATCCTCGCGGTCGCGGCGCTCCGGCTCGGGGTCGCGCGCGTGGTCGCGATCGACGAGGACCCCGACGCGACCGCCGCCGCCGCCACCAACGCCGAGCGCAACGGCGTGGCTCCGCGGATCGACGTCCGTCTCGCCGACGCCGCCGTGGTGGACCTGGAGCCGGCACCATTGGTGCTCGCCAACCTGCTCACCGCCGCTCACCTCAAGCTGGCCAAGCGCTATCGCCACCTGCTCGCTCCCGGGGGCGCCCTCGTGCTCGGCGGGATCCTCGACGGCGAAGCCGCCGTCGTGCGCGACGCGCTCCGCGCCCAGGGGCTGGCTCCGTCCGAGACGCGCTCGATCGAAGGCTGGTCGGCCCTGGGGTTTCGTGCGCCGGTTCACGATCGCGCCTGAGCGGATCTCCGGCGACCGCGTGGCGTTCGACGCCGACGAGACCCACCATCTCGTCCGCGTGCTGCGCCTGCACGCCGGCGACGTGGTCATCGCGACGGACGGGCGCGGCGGGGCCTGGCACGTCCGCCTGCTCACCCTCGGCGAGACGGCCACCGGCGCGATCGTCGGTGACGCGTCGCTGGCCGCCGAGTCGCCGCTGGCCATCGCGCTCGTGCAGGCCGTGCCCAAGGGCGATCGCATGGACGCGGTCGTGCGCGCGACCACCGAGCTGGGCGTGACGCGCATCCTCCCCGCCCTCACCGAGCGGACGGTGGTCCGCCTCGACCCCTCACGCGGGCGCGAGCGCGCGCGGCGCTGGCAGCGCGTGGCGCGCGAGGCGGCCAAGCAGTGCGGCCGCGCGGTGGTTCCGGCCGTGGAAGCGCCCCGGCCGCTCGCCGAGTGGATCGCCGACGGGCAGGATGCCGATCTCCGCCTGTGCTTCTGGGAGATCGAGGGCACGCCGCTCGCGCGCGTCCTCGACGCCCGCGCGTCGCGGCCGCGGAGCGTGAGCGTGATCGTCGGTCCCGAGGGCGGCCTCACGCGCGACGAGGTCGCACGCGCGGAGGCCGCGGGCTACGTCACGGTCACGCTCGGGCAGCGCATTCTCCGCACCGACACCGCGGGGCCGGCGATCGTCGCGATGCTCCAGTACGCGCTCGGCGACCTCGGAGGCGCGGCGCGGTGACGATGACGGACCACGCACGCGACCGCGGGGGTACTGGGCGGTGACCGCGGCGGGGTACGAGTACTTCGACGTCGAGGCCGACGTCGGCGTGCGGGCGTGGGGCCGCGATCGGGCGGAGGCGTTCGCCGAGGCCGCGCTCGCCGTCCTGGCCCTGGGCGTGGCCCCGGCCGGCGTCGAGGAGCGCGAAACTCGCGACGTCCGCGCCCAGGCCGCCACCGTCGAGGATCTGCTCGTCGCCTGGATCAACGAGTGCGTGTACGTGCACGAGATCGAGGGCTTCGCGGTCCATCGCGTCAGCGTGCATCGAGTCGACGACGCGGTCGTCCACGGCGTCCTGCACGGCGAGTCGCTCGAGCCCTCGCGTCACCAGCTCGGCACCGTGGTCAAGGGCGTGACCCATCACCGCGTCTCGGTCACGGAGACGGAGAGCGGATGCGAGGTTTCCATCATCGTCGACGTGTAGGACCGACGCGCCGCCCCGCCATCTCGATCAATCGATGGCATGTCCGCTGCCCCTCATGGCCAGTGAGGGAGACCCTATTCCTGATCGTTGGACTCATTGCCGGGGCGCTGGGCGTGACGGGCGTCGCGGCGGTGGCAGGGCAGATCGCGTGGATCCTGTTCCTGGTCGGAATTGTGCTGCTCGTGGTGCACATGGCGAGGGGACGGCGCGTCGTACCCTGACCGCGCTGACGGCGCCTCGGACTGCATAAACGAGACGTCACCACGAGATGATGTGGTATTCGCGCAACACGGATGGGCTCGCCGGATGACGGCCATCACGCGACAGTCTCGATCTTTAGAGTAGTTACATCGCGAGTCCACCGTGGCACTGGGGTTGCTCCCTCCGCGCCCCGGCCATGTATCAAAAGACGATTCGCCAAACGGTGAGCTTCAGCGGTATCGGGCTTCACTCGGGCAAGGCGGTCCATCTCAAGATCGCGCCGGCCCCGGCGAATTTCGGGATCGTGTTCCGGGTCGTCGGTCATCCCGAGCCGATCCCCGCCGCCCCCGAGAGCGTGGTCGACTCGCACTACGCCACCACGGTGGGGCGCAACGGGACGAGGATTCAAACCGTCGAGCACCTGATGGCCGCGGCGGCCGGGCTGGGCGTCGACAACCTCGACGTCACCGTGGACGGCGCGGAGATTCCCGCCGGCGACGGCAGCGCCAAGCCATTCGTCTCGCTGCTGACCGGAGCCGGCCGGACCACGCTCTCGGCGCAGCGGCGACCC
>Ga0193725_1000113_pt1 | contig 26941 bp, 23 predicted proteins | sample H2a2metaG_FD_143058 | JGI IMG/M metagenome (GOLD analysis project Ga0193725, IMG submission 143058) | Soil microbial communities from a riparian zone of the East river system, Colorado, United States - H2a2 | ecosystem: Environmental > Terrestrial > Soil > Riparian zone | place: USA: East River... | reverse complement strand
TGGTGTGCAGCACCTTCGTGATCGCCGCCGTCAACGTCGTCTTGCCGTGATCGATGTGCCCGATCGTCCCAATGTTCACGTGCGGCTTCGTCCGCTCGTATTTCACCTTCGCCATCGTGAGGACTCCTTGCCTTCCGAGCTTTAGCGGGATCCGGCCCGCGCCACCGGCTTGCCCGCGACCTTCGCCACGATCTCCTCGGCGATGGCGGTCGGCACTTCTTCGTATCGGGCAAACTGCATCGTGTAGGTCGCGCGGCCCTGGGTCATCGACCGCATCTCCGTCGCGTACCCGAACATCTGGCCGAGCGGGACGTTGGCGCGGATGACCTGGGAGCTGCCGCGCGCCTCCATCGAGACGATGCGGCCGCGCCGGCTGTTGAGGTCGCCGACGATCGCCCCCATGTATTCCTCCGGGGTCACGACCTCGACATCCATGACGGGCTCCAGGAGGACCGGCTTGCCGCGGCGCACCGCCTCCTTGAAGCCGATCGAACCCGCGATCTTGAACGCCAGCTCGGACGAGTCGACCTCGTGGTACGAGCCGTCGGTCAGGCGCACCTTGATGTCGACCATGGGATAACCCGCGAGCACGCCCGTCTGCATGGCCTCACGGATACCCTTCTCGACCGCCGGCACGTATTCCCGCGGGACCGAGCCGCCGACGATCTTGTTCTCGAACACGAAGCCACCGCCCGGCTCGTTGGGCTCGACCTCGATGTACACGTCGCCGTACTGTCCGCGACCGCCCGTCTGGCGCACGAATCGGCCCTGCGCCCCGGCTGGCCGGCGGACGGTCTCGCGGTAGGCGACCTGCGGCTTGCCGACGTTGGCCTCCACGCGGAACTCGCGCAAGAGCCGGTCGACGATGATCTCGAGATGCAGCTCGCCCATCCCGTGGATGAGCGTCTGCGACGTCTCCTCCTCGGTGGTGACCCGAAAGGTCGGATCCTCGAGGGCCAATCGCGACAGGGCCACGCCCAGCTTCTCTTCGTCGGCGCGCGTCTTGGGCTCGATGGCGACCGCGATCACCGGCTCCGGGAAGGTCATCGACTCCAGCACGATCGGCTTGTCGGGATCGCACAGCGTGTCGCCGGTGGTGGCGAACTTCAGCCCGATGGCGGCCACGATGTCGCCCGCCGCGATCGCCTCGATCTCCTCCTTCTTGTTGGCGTGCATCCGGAGGAGGCGACCCACCCGCTCCTTCCGATCCTTCGTCGAGTTGTAGACGGCGTCGCCGGTCTCGAGCGTGCCCGCGTACACCCGCAGGAACACCAGCTGCCCCACGTGCTGGTCGTTCATGATCTTGAAGGCCAGCGCCGCGAAGGGCTCGTCGTCCGAGGCCTTGCGCTCCTCGACCGCACGCGTCTCGGGGTTGAGGCCTTGCACGGGCGGGATGTCGAGCGGTGAGGGCAGGAAGTCCACCACCGCGTCGAGCAGCGCCTGCACGCCCTTGTTCTTGAACGACGCGCCGCACAACACCGGGAAGACCTTCATGGCGATGGTGCCCTTGCGCACCGCGCTTCGAATCTCCTCGGTGGTGATCTCCTGACCGGCGACGTATTTCTCCATGAGGTGGTCGTCGACCTCGGCTAGCCCTTCGATCAGCTTCTCCCGGTACTCGTGCGCCTGCTCACGCACGTCCGCCGGGATGTCGATCGTCTGGAATTCCTTGCCGAGGGTCTCGTCGTCCGACCAGACGTACGCCTTCATCTCCATGAGGTCGACGAGCCCCACGAACGTGTCCTCGGCGCCGAGGGGAATCTGGACGGCGACGGGATGCGCGCCGAGGCGCGTCCGCACCATGTCGAGGGACCGATAGTAATCGGCGCCCACCCGATCCATCTTGTTGACGTAGACGATCCGGGGGACCTGATACTTGTCGGCCTGGCGCCACACCGTCTCCGTCTGGGGCTCGACGCCCGAGACGGCATCGAGAATGGCCACCGCTCCATCGAGCACTCGAAGCGACCGCTCGACTTCCACCGTGAAGTCGACGTGGCCCGGGGTGTCGATGATGTTGATCCGGCAGTCGCGCCAGAAGCACGTGGTCGCCGCCGAGGTGATCGTGATGCCGCGCTCCTGCTCCTGGACCATCCAGTCCATGGTGGCGGTGCCTTCGTGCACCTCACCGATCTTGTACGACCGGCCCGTGTAGTACAGCACGCGCTCGGTCGTGGTCGTCTTGCCGGCATCGATGTGAGCCATGATGCCGATGTTCCGCGTCTTCTCCAGTGAGTACTGCCGCTCCACGTCTCTGTTCCTCTTTCGTCGTTGACTACACATGAGAAGAGGGGGGTCAGGCCGCGGCCCCCCTCTTCGTCAGGATCTGAAGCTACCAGCGATAGTGCGCGAACGCCTTGTTGGCCTCCGCCATCTTGTGCGTGTCTTCCCGCTTCTTCACCGCCGTCCCGCGGTTATTGGCCGCGTCGAGCAGCTCGGCGGCGAGCTTGTCGGCCATGCTGCGCTCGGGGCGCCGGCGGGCCGCGCCGATCACCCAGCGCATGGCCAGTGACGTGCGCCGGTCCGGCCGCACCTCCACCGGAACCTGATACGTCGAGCCGCCGACCCGGCGGGACTTCACTTCGACCGCCGGCTTGACGTTCTCGATCGCCTGCTTGAACATCTTGAGCGCTTCCTGCTTGGAGCGGTCCTCCACCGAGGTCAGCGCGTCGTACATGATGGTCTCGGCCGTGGACTTCTTGCCGCGGATCATCATGATGTTCACGAACTTCGCCACCAGACGACTGCCGTACTTCGGGTCCGGCAACACTTCACGCTTCGCGGCTCCGGCGCGCCGCATGACTAGGCCGCACCCTTCGGCGCCTTGGCGCCGTACTTCGAGCGGCTCTGCTTGCGATTGGCCACGCCCGCGGTGTCCAGCGTGCCCCGGATGATGTGATACCGAATGCCCGGCAGGTCCTTCACCCGGCCGCCACGAATCATGACGATCGAGTGCTCCTGGAGATTGTGACCGACTCCGGGGATGTACGACGTCACCTCGAGGCCGTTGGTGAGGCGCACCCGCGCGACCTTGCGAAGAGCCGAATTCGGCTTCTTCGGCGTAGTCGTGTAGACGCGAATACACACGCCCCGCTTCTGTGGGCATGCCTGCATCGCGGGCGTCTTGGACTTCTGACGCACCGCTTCACGTCCCTTGCGAACGAGCTGATTAATGGTCGGCATGGCTCTCCAACGCCGCGAACGGCGACAAAACTCTCACTTTATAACCAGAACACCCTGTTTTGTCAACACCTTAGCCCACGCGGTCGTGCGTCCGCACGACCGCCCTCACACCGCGGCCGCGACATCGTTGTCGCCGATCTCGGGCGGCGGCGGTTCGAGCGTGAGCACGCTGTCGAGCGGTTTCACCGCCTCGCCACCCGGCGTGAGCACTTCCACGCGGGTGTAATTGCCGAGGCCGGTCCCCGCGGGAATCAGCCGTCCCACGATCACGTTCTCCTTCAGACCGCGCAAGTCGTCGGTCTTCCCCGAGATCGCCGCCTCGGTGAGCACGCGCGTGGTCTCCTGGAACGACGCCGCCGAGATGAAGCTGTCGGTCGACAGCGACGCCTTGGTGATGCCGAGGAGCACGGGCTTGGCCGTGGCCGGGCGCTTGCCCTGCGCCAGCACCCGCTCGTTCTCCTCCTGGAACGCGAACTTGTCGATCAGCTCACCGACCACGAACTCGGTGTCGCCGACCTCCTCGATCCGCACGCGCCGGAGCATCTGGCGCACGATGATCTCGATGTGCTTGTCGTTGATGGTCACGCCCTGCAGGCGATAGACCTCCTGCACCTCGTTCACGAGATAGCGCTGCAGCTCGCGATCGCCGAGGACGGCGAGGTAATCGTGTGGGTTCGGCGAGCCGTCCATCAGCGCCTCTCCGGCCTTGACTCGATCGCCCTCATGGACGCTGATGTGCTTTCCTCGAGGGATCAGATACTCCTTCGTTTCTCCGTTGTCCGCCCTGATCACGATCTTGCGCATGCCCTTGACGAACCCGCCCATCTCCACGCGCCCGTCGATCTCGGTGATGACCGCCTGCTCCTTGGGCTTGCGCGCTTCGAACAGCTCGGCCACCCGCGGCAGACCGCCGGTGATGTCCTTCGTCTTGGTGGTTTCCCGCGGGATCTTGGCGATGATGTCGGCCGCGAAGACGTCCGCCCCATCGGGCACGTTGATGTTGGCGCCCACGGGCAGCGCGTAGCGATGCGGAGTCTCGTCGCCCGGGGTCTTGATGACCACGCCCGGCTGCAGACGCCCCTCCGGATCCTCGATGATGACCTTGCGGGCCAGACCGGTGACCTCGTCGAACTCCTCACGGACGGTCATCCCGTCGATGATGTCCTGATACTCGACCTTCCCCGTGAACTCGGTGAGGATCGGGTTGGTGAACGGATCCCACTCGACCAGCACCGTCCGCGGCTTGACCCGCTGATCGGCTTTGACCTTCAGCTTGGCCCCGTACACCACCGGATAGCGCTCGCGCTCGCGGCCGCGGTCGTCGGCCACCGCGATCTCGCCGTTGCGGTTGGTGGCCACCAGATCGCCGTCTCGGTTCTGGACGGTGCGGAGGTTGTGGTACTTCACGATGCCGGCGTTCTTCGCCTCGTGCTTGGAGGCCTCGACGACGCGGCTCGCCGTCCCGCCGATGTGGAACGTGCGCATGGTGAGCTGGGTCCCCGGCTCACCGATGGACTGCGCGGCGATGATGCCGACGGCTTCGCCGAGTTCGGCGAGGCGGCCGGATCCGAGATTCCGCCCATAACACATGACACAGATACCCCGCTTCGTCTCACACACGAGAGCGGAGCGCATGCGGACGCGCTCGATGCCCGCGTCCTCGATCTTCTGGGCAATATCCTCCGTGAACTCGTTGTTCGACTGCACGATGATCTCGCCCGAGAGCGGATCGCGGACGTCCTCGGCGGCCACGCGCCCGACGATGCGGTCGCGCAGCGACTGGATGATGTCACCGCCCTCGACGAGTGGTGTTGCGTCGATGTACTTCACGGTTCCGCAGTCGTATTCGCTCACGATGACGTCTTGTGACACATCGACGAGTCGCCGAGTCAGGTATCCAGAATCGGCCGTCTTCAGTGCCGTATCGGCCAAACCCTTGCGGGCGCCGTGGGTCGACGTGAAGTACTCGAGGACCGTGAGGCCCTCGCGGAAATTCGACATGATCGGGGTCTCGATGATCTCGCCCGAAGGCTTGGCCATGAGACCGCGCATGCCGGCCAGCTGGCGGATCTGCTGGCGCGAGCCGCGGGCGCCGGAGTCCGCCATCATGTAGATCGGATTGAACTCGCCGCCGGCCACCCCACCTTCCAGCTCGCGGAACATCTCCTCGGCGATCTGCTCGGTGGTGTGGGCCCAGATGTCGACGATCTTGTTGTAGCGCTCACCCGGCGTGATCACGCCGTCCTGATACTGCTGGTCGACCTCGTCGACGAGGCGCCGGGCCTCGGCGATGTGGCGCCCCTTGGCGGTCGGCACGTGCATGTCGTCGATGCCGATCGACAGTCCCGACAGCGTGGCGTAGCGGAATCCGAGGTCCTTCAGCTCGTCGAGGAACTGCACGGTCACCTCGTTGCCGAGCGTGTTGTAGCAGCGGCCGACGAGCGCGGTCACTTCCTTCTTCTTCAGCTCCTGGTTCACGAACCGCAGCGCCTCGGGCACCACTTCGTTGAAGAGCGTCCGGCCCACCGTGGTCTCGAGGAACTCGCCCTTCCACCGCACCCGAATGCGCGCCTGGAGATCGACGTCCTCGTTGTCGTAGGCGATCCGCACCTCCTCGGGATCGGCGAACAGCCGCCCCTCGCCTCGCACCGGCTCACCAGGCGTGCTGAGCCGCTCCTTGGTCAGGTAATAAATGCCGAGGACCATGTCCTGCGTGGGCACGGCCAGCGGCGCGCCGTTGGCCGGCGACAGGATGTTGTTCGACGAGAGCATCAGCACCTGGGCCTCGAGCTGGGCCTCCATGGACAGCGGCACGTGCACCGCCATCTGGTCACCGTCGAAGTCCGCGTTGAACGCGGTGCAGACGAGCGGATGGATCTCGATGGCCTTGCCCTCGACCAGGATGGGCTCGAAGCCCTGGATGCCGAGTCGGTGAAGAGTCGGCGCCCGGTTGAGGAGGACCGGATGTTCGCGGATGACCTCCTCGAGGATGTCCCAGACCTCGGGCCGCTCCTTCTCCACGTACTTCTTGGCCGCCTTGATGGACGAGGCGATCCCGCGATCCTCGAGCTTGCGTAGGATGAACGGCTTGAACAGCTCGAGCGCCATCTTCTTGGGCAGCCCGCACTGGTGCAGCTTCAGATACGGACCGACCACGATGACGGAACGGCCGGAGTAATCGACGCGCTTGCCGAGCAGGTTCTGACGGAAGCGGCCCTGCTTCCCTTTAAGGGTGTCGCTGAGCGATTTCAGAGGCCGGTTGCTCGGCCCGGTGATGACCCGGCCGCGGCGGCCGTTGTCGAAGAGCGCGTCCACCGCCTCCTGGAGCATCCGCTTCTCGTTGCGGATGATGATCTCGGGCGCCTTGAGATCCATCAACCGCTTGAGGCGGTTGTTGCGGTTGATCACGCGGCGGTAGAGATCGTTGAGGTCAGACGTCGCGAAGCGCCCGCCGTCGAGCGGCACCAGCGGCCGAAGCTCCGGCGGAATCACGGGGACGACCTCGAGGATCATCCAGTCCGGCTGGTTACCGGACTTCAGGAAGGCCTCGATGACTTTCAATCGCTTGACGATCTTCTTGCGCTTCTGGACCGAGGTCTCGCCCAGCATCTGGGCGCGCAGATCGCGGGCCAGCGAATCGAGGTCCAGGTCGCGCAAGAGCTCGCGGATCGCCTCGGCCCCCATACCGACCTTCAGCGCCTCCAGCCCGTGCTCTTCCTGGAGCTTGCGGGCCTTGTCGACGGACATCAGGTCCTTCTTCTTGACGCCGGCGACTTTGGCGTCGAGGACTACGTACTCCTCGAAGTAGAGGATCTTCTCCAGCTCACGGAGCGACATGTCGAGGAGCTGGCCGATGCGCGAGGGCAGTCCCTTGAAGAACCAGACGTGTGAGACCGGGGAAGCCAGCTCGATGTGCCCCATCCGCTCGCGTCGCACGCGCGCCCTCGTCACCTCGACGCCGCACTTGTCGCAGACGACGCCGGCGAACTTCATGCGCTTGTACTTGCCGCATGCGCACTCGTAGTCCTTGGTCGGCCCGAAGATGCGCGCGCAGAAGAGTCCGTCGCGCTCGGGCTTGAACGTCCGGTAGTTGATGGTCTCCGGCTTCTTGACCTCGCCGTGCGACCAGTCGCGGATCTTCTGCGGCGCGGCCAGTTTGATCCGGATCGCGTCGAACGTGATGGGCTTCGCATGCCGATCGAGGATGCCCCACAGGTCCTTGGTAGGCTTTTCCTCTCTGATCAGGCTGCCGAAAGGCCGATCCGTCAGCATTCGCACTCTCCTTTGTCCCGGTTCATCAGGATGCCTTCTTCCCGTCCTTGGTCACCAGCTCGACGTCGAGGGCCAGGCTCTGGAGCTCCTTCACCAGCACGTTGAACGACTCCGGTGTGCCGGGTTCGAGGAAGTTCTCGCCCTTGACGATGGCCTCGTAGATGCGATTGCGTCCCTCCACGTCGTCGGACTTGACGGTGAGCATCTCTTGCAGCGTGTGCGCGGCGCCATACGCCTCCAGCGCCCAGACCTCCATCTCGCCAAAGCGCTGACCGCCGAACTGCGCCTTGCCGCCCAACGGCTGCTGGGTGACCAGCGAGTAGGGGCCGATCGAGCGCGCGTGCATCTTGTCGTCGACGAGATGGGCCAGCTTCAAGATATAGATCTGACCGACGGTCACCTCCTGGTGGAACTTCTTGCCGCTGCGGCCGTCGTAGAGGACGGTCTTTCCCGACGTCGGCAGGTTGGCCTGCCGCAGGTGCTCCTTGATCTCCCCCTCGGTGGCCCCATCGAACACGGGGCTGGCCATCCACATCCCGAGGGCCCGCGCCGCCCAGCCCAGGTGCGTTTCGAGAATCTGGCCGACGTTCATGCGCGAAGGCACGCCGAGCGGGTTCAGCACGATCTCGACGGGCGTGCCGTCCGGCAGGTACGGCATGTCCTCCTCGGGCAGGACTTTGGACACCACGCCCTTGTTGCCGTGGCGGCCGGCCATCTTGTCGCCGACCGAGAGCTTGCGCTTCACGGCCACGTAGACCTTCACCATCTTGATGACGCCGGGCGGCAGGTCGTCGCCACGCCGCAGGCGCCCGATGCGCTCCTCCAGCATGGTGTCGTAGATCGAGATCTGCTCCTCGGCCAGCTCCTCGATCCGGCGGATCGTCTGGCTGAGCCCCTCGTCCTCCTTGATCTTGACCTTCTTCAGCTCGTTCCAGGAGAAGTTGTCGAGGTCGGCCCGCTCGATCCGCGCGCCCTTCTTGGTCACGCTCTTGGTCTTGACGGTCGGGTCGAACAGCTCGTTGAGCGATGTCTTGCCGACCAGCAGGTTCTTCAGCTTCTGGTCGCGCTCCATCTCGACCATCGCGATCTCGTCCTGGTAGTCCTTCTCGAGGCGGCCGATCTCCTCCTCCTCGATGGACTTGGCGCGCTCGTCCTTGTCGACGCCGCGCCGCGAGAACACCTTGACGTCGACCACCGTGCCCTCGATCCCCGGGGGGACCGTGAGTGAAGTGTCCCGCACGTCGCCGGCCTTCTCGCCGAAGATCGCCCGCAGCAACTTCTCTTCCGGCGTGAGCTGGGTCTCGCCCTTCGGCGTGATCTTGCCGACGAGAATGTCGCCGGCCTTGACCTTGGCGCCGATCCGCACGATTCCCGAATCGTCGAGGTCCTTCAGCGCCTCTTCCGACACGTTCGGGATATCCCGGGTGATCTCTTCCTTCCCGAGCTTGGTGTCGCGGGCCTGAATCTCGAACTCCTCGATGTGGATCGAGGTGAAGCGGTCGTCCTTGACGAGCCGCTCGGAGACCAGGATCGCGTCCTCGAAGTTGTAACCGCCCCACGGCATGAACGCCACGAGCACGTTGCGGCCCAGGGCCAGCTCACCCTGATCGGTGCCCGGCCCGTCGGCCACGACGTCCCCCGCGGCCACCCGTTGTCCCTTCCGCACCACCGGCTTCTGGTTGATGCAGGTGTTCTGGTTGGAGCGGCGGTACTTGGTCAGGTTGTAGATGTCGAGCGGCAGGTCCTGCACCGGATCCGCCTTCTTGGACCGGCTCTCCGCCCGCACCACGATGCGGTCCGCGGACACGTATTCGACCACGCCGGGACGCTTGGCCACGATCACGGCGCCCGAGTCGCGCGCCACCACGTGCTCCATGCCCGTGCCGACCAGCGGAGCCTCGGGCTGGAGCAGCGGGACGGCCTGACGTTGCATGTTGGAGCCCATCAGGGCCCGGTTGGCGTCGTCGTTCTCGAGGAACGGGATCAGCGACGCGGCCACCGAGACGAGCTGCTTGGGCGACACGTCCATGTAGTGCAGCTCTTCGGGCGGCACCATGCGGAACTCGCCGCCCTTCCGGGCCGACACGCGCTCCTGCACGAACCGGCCGCTGCGGTCGATCTCGGCGTTGGCCTGAGCGATGACGACCTGCTCCTCCTCCAGAGCGGTCAGGAACCGGATCTCGTCGCTGACCTTGCTCTCGCGCACCACGCGGTAGGGAGTCTCGATGAAGCCGAACTCGTTGGTGCGAGCGTAGGTGGACAGCGACGAGATGAGCCCGATGTTCGGGCCTTCCGGCGTCTCGATCGGACAGATGCGTCCGTAATGCGTGGGATGAACGTCACGCACCTCGAACCCCGCGCGCTCGCGGCTGAGACCGCGCGGCCCCAGCGCGGAGAGCCGGCGCTTGTGGGTCAGCTCGGCCAGCGGGTTCGTCTGGTCCATGAACTGGGAGAGCTGGGAGGACCCGAAGAACTCCTTGACCACGGCCGAGACCGGCTTGGCGTTGATGAGGTCGTGGGGCATCAGGTTCGCGATGTCGGAGATCGACATGCGCTCCTTCACGGCCCGCTCCATGCGGGTCAACCCCACCCGGAACTGGTTCTCCAGCAACTCGCCGACCGAGCGCACGCGGCGGTTGCCGAGGTGGTCGATATCGTCGGTGGGCCGGCTGCCGACCTTGACCAGCAACAGGTGACGGACGACCGACACGATGTCCTCGGAGCGCAGGGTCTTGAGCGAGAGCGGGGCGTCGATCCCGAGCTTCTTGTTGATCATGAAGCGGCCGACCCGCGCCAGGTCGTAGCGGCGACCGTCCATGAACATGCCGCGGAACAGCGCGCGCGCCGAGTCGATGGTCGGCGGATCGCCCGGACGCAGCCGGCGGTAGATCTCCACCAGCGCCTCGTCGGGGTTCTTGAAATGATCGCGGGCCAGCGTCTCGTACATCGAGCTGTCGGTCCGCTTGTCGGCCGGCCGCACGTTCGGCAGGTTCGGCAGCATCATGACCTGCAACTTGAAGGGCGCGATCGGCCGGCTCATGACCTGCGAGAGCACGGTCGAGGTGATCTCGGTGTTGGTCTCCACCAGCACCTCACCGCTGTCCGTGTCGACGATGCGGGAGGCCGTCCGGCGACCGACCAGCGACTCGGCGCGCACGGCGATCTTCTCCACGCCCGATTCGGCAAGTCGCTCCACCAGCTTGGCGTTGAGGACCTTGCCGGCCGTCACCAGCGGCTCACGATGCCGCGGCGGCTTGACGTCCTCCGCGACCTTGACGCCCTCGTGGGCGTCCGGATTGAACTTGACCCAGGCGTTGCCCTCCTCGAAGGCCTGCACCTCCTCGGCGTCGTAGAACTGGGTCAGGACCTCCTCGTCGGAGAGGATCACGCCTTTCTCGAGGAACCAGAACGCTCTCAAGTAAGCGGTGGCGAGCATCTTCCGGCGCCGATCGACCCGCACCTGGAGAATGTCGTTGGCGTCGAAGTCGAACTCGACCCACGAGCCGCGGTAGGGAATGACCCGAGCCGAGAACAGCGGCTTGCCCGACGCCAGCGTCTTGCCCTTGTCGTCGTCGAAGAAGACACCGGCCGAGCGCTGGAGCTGGCTCACCACCACGCGCTCGGTGCCGTTGATGATGAAGGTGCCCTTCTCGGTCATGAGCGGCAGCTCGCCCAGGTAGACTTCTTGGCCGCGCTGCTCGCGGATGGTCCGCGTCTTGGCTTCCTTGTCGTGGTCGAAGACGACCAGCCGGAGGGTCACCTTCAGCGGGATCGCGAACGTCATGCCCCGGTCGTGACATTCCTCGACCGTGTATTTCGGCTCCCCGAAGTGGTAGGAATCGAACTCCAGCAGCGAGTTGTCGTTGTAGTCCGCGATCGGAAACACGGACTTGAACACGCCCTGGAGGCCGAGGTCCTCGCGCCGGTCGGACGCCACGTCCTTCTGCAGGAACGCCTCGTATGATCGCCTCTGGACCTCGATGAGGTTCGGAATCTCCACGATGGAGGGGATCTTGCCGAAATCCTTCCGACTCCGCCGCCCGCACTGAATCGTCCCTGCCATATGTTCTCCCGAGGACGACCCCCGAGGCCGTCCTCACCGGTATGCTTCGTCGCTTCGAGCGCCGGCTCTGCCGGCGCGCTCCTGCCCCAGGGAGAAGCGGCTACTTCACCTGGACGATCGCGCCCTGCTCTTCGAGCTTCTTCTTGACGTCCTCGGCCTCGGCCTTGGCGATCTTCTCCTTCACCGCCTTGGGCGCGCCGTCGACGAGGTCCTTGGCCTCCTTGAGGCCGAGACCGGTGAGCTCGCGGACGACCTTGATGACCTGGATCTTCTTCTCGCCGGCCGCGGAGAGGATGACGTCGAACTCCGTCTGCTCCTCGACGGCGGCGGCGCCGGCGCCAGCGCCCGCCGTGGCGGCGACCGCGACGGGGGCGGCGGCCGACACGCCCCACTTCTCCTGCAGCATCTTCGACAGCTGCGCGGCTTCGAGCAGGGTCAGCTTGTCGAGTTGTTCGGCGATCTCTTCGACACTGGCCATGACGTCTCCTTGTCTGTGGTGATTATTCGGTCGCGATTATTCCGTCGCGTCCTTGCCGCGCTCGGCGAGGATGTACGCGAGCTCGCGTTGCGGTGCCTGAAGCAAGCTGACGAGCTGGGTCAACGGTCCGCTGATGGCGCCCACGAGCTGAGCCCGCAGGGCCTCCTTGGAGGGAAGCTCGGCGAGCGCCTTCAACGCCTCCGGCTGCATGAGCTGGCCGTCGACGTAGCCGCCCTTGATCGCGAAGGCCTGGTTGGTCCGCGCGAACGTCGACAGGGCCTTGGCGACGGCCACCGGATCGTCCTTGGAGACCACGAGGGCCACCGGTCCCGTGAGCTGAGGCGTGAGAACCTGCAGCTCCGACGCCGAGATGGCGATCTTCGCCAGGCGGTTCTTCACCACCTTGTACTCCGCAGACACCGCGCGCAGCTGCTTGCGCAGCTCGCTGAGCTGCTGGACGGTCAGCCCGCGATACTCCGTGAGCACCACCGTCTTGACGCCCTCCAGCCGGCCCTTGAGGTCTTCGACCGCGTCGATCTTTTCCTGCGTCGGCACCCCGGGCTCCTATTTCTTGTACTGGTTCGAGAGACGTTGCGCGTCGACCGGCACGCCCGGTCCCATCGTCGTGGAAGCCGTCAGCGACCGCAGATAGGTGCCCTTGGCCGCCGCCGGCTTGGCCCGCATGATGGCCTCGATGATCGCGTTGGCGTTGGCGACCAGGTGCTCGAGTGAGAACGAGCGCTTGCCCGCCGGGGTGTGGATGTTGCCGGCCTTGTCGACGCGGAACTCCACCTTCCCGGCCTTGGCCTCGCGCACGGCGCGCCCCACGTCGAACGTGACGGTGCCGAGCTTGGGGTTCGGCATCAGGCCGCGCGGGCCGAGCACCTTGCCGAGTCGTCCCACCTGCCCCATGAGATCGGGGGTGGCCACCGCGGTGTCGAACTCCATGAAGCCGCCCTGCACCCGCTCCACGAGGTCCTCGGCGCCGATCACGTCGGCCCCGGCTTCGCGCGCCTCCCGTTCCTTCTCGCCCTTGGCGAACACCGCCACCCGGACGGTCTTGCCGATACCGTGGGGGAGCACGACGGCGCCGCGTACCATCTGATCGGCGTGCTTGGGATCGACTCCGAGACGGAACGACAGGTCCACCGACTCGTCGAACTTCGCCCCCGGCATCTCCTTGAGGAGCGCCACCGCTTCGTCGACGGTGTACTGCCGCTCCGGCTCCACCCGCTTGGCCGCGGTGTCGTAGCGCTTGCTCACCTGTGTGACGGTCGCCATGTCCCTCTCCTATTCCCTCGGTCCGCTACACGACATCGATGCCCATGCTGCGCGCGGTGCCTTCGATGATCCGCATGGCCGAGTCGACCGACTGTGTGTTCAGGTCGACGAGCTTGGTCTGCGCGATCTCGCGCACCTGCTGCTTGGTCACCTTGCCAATCTTGTCCTTGTGCGGCACCGCCGAGGCCTTCGCGATGCCCGCCGCCCGCTTGAGCAGAACCGCGGCCGGCGGCGTCTTGACGATGAACGTGAACGACCGGTCCGCATAGATCGTCACCACGACCGGCAGGATCAGCCCTTCCTGGGTGTTCGTCTGCGCGTTGAACCCCTTGCAGAACTCCATGATGTTGACGCCGTGCTGGCCGAGCGCCGGTCCCACCGGCGGCGAAGGATTGGCCTTGCCGGCCGGGATCTGGAGCTTCACCATCGCCTGGACTTTCTTCGCCATTTAGATCATTTCCCCGCTCGCCTCGCGGCGCTCGCGATCTTCGGACGATTTCACCGCTCGGCTCGCGCACGCGCTCACCTTGCACCGCGGGCAACTCGGCCGCTGCCCGGCTCGCACTACAGTCGCTCCACCTGGTAGTACTCGAGCTCAACGGGCGTGGGCCGGCCGAACACGGGCACGACCACCTTCATGCGCCCGCGCTCCGGGTTGATGTCCTCCACCACGCCCTGAAAGTTCTGGAAGGGGCCCTCGATCACGCGGATCTTGTCGCCCCGTTGGAAAACCGACTTCGGCTTGGGCTTCTCCGCGCCCACTTCCATCTGGCGCAGGATCTCGTCCACCTGGTCCTGGGGCAGGGACACGGGGCGCGAGCCCGATCCCACGAAGCCCGTGACCTTCGGGGTCGCGCGCACGAGCTGCCAGGTCTCGTCGGTCAGCTCCATCTCGACCAGCACGTAGCCCGGGAAGAACTTCTGCTCGGTCTCGCGCTTCTGCTTGTTGCGGACCTCCACCACCTTTTCGGTGGGGACGAGCACGCGGGTGATCCGTCCCTCCATGCCGAAGATCTTGGCGCGCGACTGGATGGCCTCCGCCACCTTGTTCTCGAACCCCGAGTAGGTGTGGACGACGAACCACTGCCGGGGGACCGTCGCCACGCCAGCCTTTCCACTCATCGCAGGATCCTCTCGACGATGCGGGCCAGCGCGATGTCGACTCCGCCCAGGAAGAACGCCAGCACCACCGTCACCACGATCACGACCACGGTCGAGTTGACGAGCTCCTGGCGGCTCGGCCAGGTCACCTTTCGGAACTCGACCATCACCTCTTTGACGAACTCTTGCGTCCGCACCAAGAAATTCACGCTGCCACCACCCCGGGGATTTGGCAGGGGTGGAGGGATTCGAACCCCCATCCCCCGGATTTGGAGTCCGGTGCTCTAGCCGTTAGAGCTACACCCCTATCCATGCGCGACCTACTTCGACTCGCGGTGCGCGGTGTGCTTGCGGCACCAGCGGCAGTACTTCTTCAGCTCGAGCCGGTCGGGATGCGTGCGCTTGTTCTTGGTCGTCGCGTAGTTTCGACGCTGACACGTGGTGCACGCGAGCGAGATGATGTCCCGTGGCATTCCCTACTCCGCGATCTCCGTCACCACGCCCGCTCCCACCGTCCGGCCGCCCTCCCGGATCGCGAACCGCAGCTCCTTCTCCATCGCGATCGGCTGGATCAGCTCGATCGCCAGCGTCACGTTGTCCCCGGGCATCACCATCTCCACCCCCTCCGGCAACGTGCACACCCCCGTCACGTCCGTCGTCCGAAAGTAGAACTGCGGCCGGTACCCGTTGAAGTACGGCGTATGCCGCCCGCCCTCTTCCTTCGTCAGCACGTACACCTCGGCCTTGAACTTCTTGTGCGGCTTGATCGACCCCGGCTTCGCCAGCACCTGGCCGCGCTCCACCTCGTCCTTGTCCACGCCGCGCAGCAAGCAGCCCACGTTGTCCCCCGCCTGCCCCTCGTCCAGCAGCTTGCGGAACATCTCCACCCCCGTCACCACCGACTTGCGGGTGTCCCGGATCCCCACGATCTCGATCTCTTCCTGGATCTTCACGATCCCCCGCTCGATCCGCCCCGTCACCACCGTCCCTCGCCCCGTGATCGAGAAAATATCCTCCACCGGCATCAGGAACGGCTTGTCCACCGGCCGCGGCGGCGTCGGAATATAGCTGTCCACCGCTTCCATCAGCTTCCAAATGCACTCGTTGGCCGCCGCGTCGTCCGGCTTGTCGTTGGCCTTCAGCGCCGACCCCCGCACCACCGGCACATCGTCCCCGGGGAAGTTGTACTTCTTCAGCAGCTCCCGCACCTCCAGCTCCACCAGGTCCAAAATCTCCGGGTCGTCCACCATGTCGACCTTGTTCATGAACACCACCAGATGCGGCACGTTGACCTGCCGCGCCAGCAGCACGTGCTCCCGCGTCTGCGGCATCGGCCCGTCGTTGGCCGCCACCACCAGAATCGCCCCGTCCATCTGGGCCGCCCCCGTGATCATGTTCTTGATGTAGTCCGCGTGCCCCGGACAGTCGATGTGCGCGTAGTGCCGCTTCTCCGTCTCGTACTCCACGTGCGCCACCGCGATCGTGATCCCCCGCTCCCGCTCTTCCGGCGCGTTGTCGATCGACCCGTAGTCGCGCACCGCGATGTTCTTGTTCTTGGTGTGCAGCACCTTCGTGATCGCCGCCGTCAACGTCGTCTTGCCGTGATCGATGTGCCCGATCGTCCCAATGTTCACGTGCGGCTTCGTCCGCTCGTATTTCACCTTCGCCATCGCTACCTCCCGTTCACCGTGCCACGCTCAACGCCCATTACGATGGAGCCCATGTCCGGGATTGAACCGGAGACCTCGTCCTTACCAAGGACGCGCTCTGCCATCTGAGCTACATGGGCATAGGTTGTCCTGGAGCGGGAAACGGGATTCGAACCCGCGACCCCCAGCTTGGAAGGCTGGCGCTCTACCGCTGAGCTATTCCCGCGCGATCCATTACATGGGGGCCCCGAAATGGTCCCCAGACCACCAACGCCCGACAGCGCCCCGGCCAAACCGGAGCGCTCCTCGTCACAGTTCGTGGTGGGGAGGGGAGGATTTGAACCCCCGAAGGCGTCTGCCAGCAGATTTACAGTCTGCCCCCTTTGGCCACTTGGGTACCTCCCCGAATCCACCGGCATGTATGAGAATTCCCCCGAAACTGCCGAAAACGCTGGCGCTGGCGGGAGGATTTGAACCCCCGACCCACTGCTTACAAGGCAGTTGCTCTGCCACTGAGCTACGCCAGCACGGACAAAACTTCACTCTAGTTTCAGTATGTTGATAAGTCAAGGCGTTTTGGCCCCGCCGGAACGCTGGCGGGCTACCTCGTAACAGAGGATGGCCCCGGCGGCCGCGACATTCAGCGAACCGACCTGGCCAGCCATGGGAATCGACAGCAGCACGTCGCAGGCACGCGCGACCAACGGCCGCAGGCCGTCCCCCTCGCCGCCGAGAACCAGACAGACGGAGCCCGAGAGGTCGGCCGCCCAGACCGGAACGCCACCCTGGATCGCGGCGCCATAGACCCAGACCCCTGATTTCTTGAGCGTCTCGAGCGCCCCGACCAGGTTGGTCTCTCGGGTCACGGCCACCGACTCGACCGCGCCCATGGCCGTCCGGGCGGCCGCCGCCGTCACCCCGACCTGGCGATGCTTGGGTAGGATGACGCCGTGAACACCAAAGGCGTCGGCCGTCCGCAGGAGCGCGCCCAGGTTCCGAGGGTCCTGGACCTGGTCGAGGGCCAGGAAGAACGCCGGCTCACTCCGCTCCAGGGGAATCTGCAGGAGCGCGGACAGGTCGACGTACTCAGTGGAAGCGACGCGCGCGACGACGCCCTGATGGTGGGGCGATCCCGCGATCGCGGTGAGCTGATCGCGGGTGCGGTAGGAGACCTTCACGCCCGCCCGTCGGGCCAGCGCGACGACTTCGGCCAGCGGTCCACCCGCACCCGAGAGCACGGCCACCTCGTCGGTCCGCCGCGAGCGCTCACGCAGGAGCGCGGTCACCGGATTGCGCCCGTACACCAGGGACTCTTCGCTCACGTCCCGCCCCACTTGAGCTGGGGGCCGGCCGCGGTGTCGACGATGGTGGCACCCAGGGCCAGAACCTGAGCGCGCAATTCGTCGGCGCGCTTGTAGTCTCGCGCCGCGCGCGCGGCTTCACGCTCGGCGACCAGCCGCTCCGCGGTCGACCGTACCTCGTCCGTCGGTCCCGATTGCGCGGCCGGCCGCTCGAACAGTCCGAGCCCTCGCTGCCCGAGGCGAAGCAGCACGTCGACCGCGGCCACGAAGGCGTCCTTGGCTTTCTCTCCGCGTGACACGCCGTCGCGATAGCGATGGAGATCATGGCTCAGGTCGAACAGCGTGGCCAGCGCCGCGGGTGTGTTGAAGTCGTCGTCCATGGCGGCGGCAAACGCGTCGGCCCGCGCACTCACGATTCGAGCCAGCTCGGCGTCGGCGATGGCGGCCACCGCGGCATCGAGCTGTCCAGCGCCCACCTCGACCCGGTATCGTGAGCCTCCGGCCGTGGGCGCCAGGCGATCGGCCTCGTCGATCAGCGCCCGGAAGCGCGCGAGCGCCCGCGCCGCGTCGCGCACCCGGTCCTCGGCATACTCCACCGGACTGCGGTAGTGCGTTCCGAGCATCCACAGGCGGAGCGCCTCGGGATCGTGACGCGTGACGATGTCCTTGATGGTGAGGGTGTTGCCCAGGGACTTGGACATCTTCTCGCTGCCCATGTTCACGAACCCGTTGTGGATCCACGTCCTGACGAACGGGCGCTTGGTCACGGCCTCGGCCTGAGCGATCTCGCACTCGTGGTGCGGAAAGACGAGGTCCTCGCCGCCCCCGTGCACGTCGAAGGACTCGCCCAGATACTGCATCGCCATCGCGGAACATTCGATGTGCCAGCCCGGACGCCCCGGTCCCCAGGGGCTCGCCCATGACGGCTCGCCCGGCTTGGCGGACTTCCACAGGGCGAAGTCCCGGGGATCGCGTTTGCGCTCGTCGACCTCCACACGGGCCCCGGCCAGCAGCTCCTCGAGGTTCTTGCCCGAGAGCTTGCCGTACTCCGGGAACGTGCGGACCTCGAAGTAGACGTCGCCGTCGACGACGTAGGCGAAGCCGCCGGCGATCAGGCGCTCGATCAGCGCGACCATCTGGGGGATGTGCTCGGTCGCCTTGGGCTCCACGTCACCGGGCAGGACGCCGATGCTCTCCATGTCGACCTGGAATTCCCGGATGTAGCGCTCCGAGACCTCGCGCGCGGGCACGCCGTCGGCGTTGGCGCGACGGATGATCCGGTCGTCGACGTCCGTGAAGTTCCGGACGAAGGTGACGCGGTACCCCTTGAACAGCAGGGAGCGTCGGATGACGTCGAAGACGATGGCGCTGCGCGCATGCCCGATGTGCGAGAGGTCGTACACGGTCACCCCGCATACGTACATCCGCACCTCGCCGGGCGTGATCGGGACGAACTCCTCCTTCTTCCGGCTGAGCGTGTTCTGGATCCTCACGGCACCTCCACGCTGACGACCGCCATCGCGGCGATTCCCTCCCTTCGACCGACGAGCCCGAGCCCCTCCGGGCTCTTGGCCTTCACGCTCACCTGTCCCTCCGAGAGTCCGAGCACGTCGGCCAGGCGCTTGGCCATCTCCGGTAACCGCGCGGACAGGCGCGGCGCTTGGGCGAGCACGGTGGCATCCACGTTGACGACGCGCGCGTCGCGCGCGGTCAGCAGCTCTCCGACGTGGCGCAGCAGCACGAGGCTCGAGATCCCCCGGTACCGCTCGTCGCTGTCGGGAAAGTGGCGGCCGAGATCTCCCAGAGCCAGGGCGCCCAGGAGCGCCTCGCCGATGGCGTGCGACAGCACGTCCGCATCCGAGTGTCCGAGCAGCCCGAGGTCGGATTCGATGCTGACACCTCCCAGAACGAGCGGCCGGCCGGAGACCAGGGGATGCACGTCGAAGCCGAACCCCGCGCGATTCATAGTATCGCCATTCGGCGCGCTCGGCGCAGGTCGGCGGGCGTGGTGATCTTCAAGTTTCGCTCGAGGCCGCGGACCACCTTGACCGGATGACCCAGGCGCTCGACCAGGGCCGCGTCGTCGGTGCCGACGACACCGTCGCGGCGCGCTTTCTCGTGCGCTTCCCGCAGCAGCGCCGCCCGGAAGGCCTGGGGTGTCTGCACGGTCCACAGTCCCGTGCGGTCGATCGTCGCCTCCACTTCGTCGCCGCGCACGCGCTTGACGGTCTCGGCCACCGGCAACGCGCAGATCGCCGCGCCGGTCCGAAGAGCCGCGCCCACCACCGCGTCGATCAATCCGCGAGTGATGAACGGCCGGACGGCGTCGTGGACGACGATGAGTTCCGCGTCGTCGGGCGCGGCCTCCAACGCCAACCAGACCGATTCTTGCCGGGTCGCCCCACCCGCAACGACCGTGATCGCGCCGCGATGCCGGAGCGGTCGCAACGCGAGCCGGGCCCGGTTCACGTGCGCCGCGGGCGCGGCGACGACGACGACGCCGAGCCGCGGATGTCGGACGAAGTGGGCGACCGTCGCCGCGAGAATGGAGCCGCCGCCGAGGGTGAGGAATTGCTTCGGCGTCCGACGTCCGAGACGAGTCCCGATGCCGCCGGCCGGGATCAACACAATGGGGGGCCTAGCTCCTCGAGACACGCGCGCCCGTTCAGCCATGACGGACCCGCGAGGCCGGCTCCTCGTCGCGCAGGCGCGTGAAGATCATCCGGCCCGCCGTCGTCTGCAGCACGCTGGTCACGATCACCTCGACCGTCTGGCCCAGGTAGCGGCGGCCGCCGTCGACCACCACCATCGTGCCGTCGTCGAGATACCCGACGCCCTGGCCGGCCTCCTTGCCCTCGCGGACCACCAGCACCCGCATCGGTTCGCCGGGCAGCGCGATCGGGCGCAGGGCGCTGGCCAGCTCGTTGACGTTGAGCACCTCGATCCCGCGCAGCTGCGCCACGCGGCACAGGTTCGCGTCGTTGGTGAGGATCTTCGCCGACAGGGCTCGCGCCAGCTCCATGAGCTTGCCGTCGACCTCGCGGACCTGGGCGAAGTCACGCTCGATCACCTCGACCTTCACCTTGGACGTCCGGCGCAGGCGCTCGAGCACCTCGAATCCGCGCTTGCCGCGAGCCCGGCGCAGCGGATCGCTGGCGTCGGCGATGTGCTGGAGCTCCTGGAGCACGAACTGGGGCACGACGAGCGTGCCGTCGACGAAGCCGGTCTCGCAGACTTCGGCGATGCGCCCGTCGATGATCACCGAGGTGTCCATGATCTTCCGACCGTCGCCGCCGCGACCTCCACCCGGAAACAGCACCGCGGACACGGGCTCGAGATCCGCCCGTCGCCGGAGCGCGACGGCGGCGCCGAGATACGCGCCGAGGAGCGCGGGCAGCCCGAGTCCGGCCATGCCCGCGCTGGGAATCAGCGAGACCGCGGCGGTGCCGATGGCCAGTCCCGCGATGAGGCCGAAGAACCCGCCGAGGCTTCCCCAGAACAACCGCTCGACCGGCACACCCGCGGCCCGCGTCTCGAGCCAGACAGCCAGGCCGGCAAGCGCGGCCCCGCCGAGGGCGCCGACGATCTTGGGCAGCTCGACCGCGGGCGCGAACTCCGCCGCCGCCCACGTCGAGAGCAGCACGACGGCCGCACGGATGACGATCGGCGTCTTCGGGCGCTCACCCCAGAAGGGCATCGATCGCCTCGTGGATAGTGCTCACGCCGAGCGTCGGCAACGCCGGACGAACGCCCTCGGTGAGATTGCTCTTGGGGACGACGGCTTCGCGGAAGCCGAGCGCCGCCGCCTCCTTCACGCGGGCCTCCAGCGCGGTCACCGCCCGGATCTCGCCGGTGAGTCCCACCTCGCCGATCACGACCACGTCGCCGCGGGCCGGACGATCCATGTAGCTCGAGGCCGCCGCGATCACCACGCCGAGGTCCGCGGCCGGCTCGGTCACGCGGCCGCCGCCCGCGACGTTGACGAAGACGTCCTGGCTTCCGAGCGGCATGCCCGCCCGCTTCTCCAGCACCGCGAGCAAGAGGCACGCGCGGTTGTAGTCGATGCCGAGCACGGTCCGCCGGGGCGTTCCGAACGGCGCCGGCGAGACCAGCGCTTGCAGCTCGAGCAGCAGCGGTCGCGTGCCTTCGAGGCTCGAGACGATCACCGAGCCCGGGACGTCGTGCGGGCGCTCGGCCAGGAAGAGCCCGGAGGGATTCGCGACTTCGATGAGGCCGCGATCGGCCATCTGGAACACGCCGATCTCGTTGGTCGAGCCGAACCGGTTCTTGACCGCGCGCAGCACGCGATACGCCTGATGGCGCTCGCCCTCGAAGTAGAGCACGGTGTCGACCAGGTGCTCGAGCACGCGCGGTCCCGCGATCGCGCCCTCCTTGGTGACGTGGCCGACCAGGAACGTGGAGACGCCCGAACCCTTGGCCAGCGTCATCAGCCGGGCTCCGCACTCGCGGACCTGGGCCACGCTGCCCGGCGCCGATTCCAGATCGGGCAGGAACACGGTCTGGATCGAGTCGATGATCAGCGTGCGCGGCTTGAGATCGTCGACGGCGGCCTGCACGGCGCTCAGATCGCCCTCGGACCACAGCAGCAAGCCGTCCGCGGCCACGCCCATACGCTCGGCCCGCAGCTTGACCTGAGCCGCCGACTCTTCGGCCGAGACGTACAGCACCGGCGGCGCCGCTTCGGCGAGCGCGCGCGCGGCCTGAAGCAAGAGCGTGCTCTTGCCGATGCCCGGGTCGCCGCCGATGAGCACCAGCGAGCCGGGGACGACGCCGCCGCCGAGCACGCGGTCCAGCTCGCCGATGCCGGTGCGGCGCCGCACGGTGTCGTCCATCGCGACGTCGGCGATCGGCCGGGGCCGGCTCGACGGCGGACCGCCGCGCCGCGCGCCGGCTGCCGGCGTCGCGCGCTCCTCGACGAGGACGACCAGCTCGCCGGTCGTGCGCTTGCAGTCCGGGCACGTCCCTGGCTTCGGGGTCGCGAACCCGCACTGCTGGCACCGGTAGACGTTGCGTTCCCTCGGACTCATTCCTTGGCGTCCTTGCCCGCGCGGTCCTTGCCGAGACCGCGGATCAGGAATCGCAGGATCGTGCTGCGCTGGGCGCCTTCGAGGATCGAGACCAGCCGTTCGTACACGGTGGGGTCGACGACCAGCGCGCCGAGCGTGCCCTCACCCTCGTTGATCTTGTCCGTGATCTGCTTGACGTTGAGCAGCACGGCCTGGAGATCCTGGATGGCCCGCCGCAGGCTGCCGTCGTCGGGCTCGTCCTTCACCAGGCCGCTCAGCATGCCGCGCCCGCCGATCACCCGATCGGAGAGCACGCGCAGGTTGTGGGCCGCGTCGCGGACCTCGTCGAGCAGCACGCGGTACTTGGGATCGAACAGGAGCGCGACCAGGAGTCCGTCTTCGCCCGAATTCTTCTCGGCGGCGCGCCCGAGACGATCCATGAGCGCGACCAGGCGCTTGGCGGCGTCGGTGCTCTCGCGCGAGGTCAGGACGCCGAGCGCGCCCTCGCCCCGCTCGACGCGATCGAGCAGCGTCTGGGTCGACGCGATCACGCCGTTGAGCCGGCGCAGGGCCTCCGGCTCTTCGTAGAGCAGCGCGTGAGCCCATCCCCGCCCCTGCTCGACCTGGTCGACGAGTCGCCCCGCGCGCTCGGTGACCACGCGCGCCGACTTCAGCGTGGCCGACGCGTCCTTGCCCAGCGAGTCCGCGAGCGCGCGCGCGGTCTTGAGGGTGACCGCGGCGTCCTCGATGAGACCGGATTGATTGAGGCTCTCGGCGGTCTTGCGCAGCGCCTCGGCCAGCGCGGTGACGCTCTTGATGGTATCGGCGCTCTGGGCGACCGCGTCGGTGATCTCGAAGGGGTCGCGGGTGGCCACGGCCTCGCCCGCCTGGATCGGCGGGGACTCCGCGGTCCCCACGCTGATCTCCACGATCTTGTCGCCGAGCAGTCCCTGCGTCGCGATGCTGGCCATCGAGTTCTTGCGGATGCGGTTGGCGTACTGGCTGGCCACGGACATCGCGACCCGCACCTTGCCGCCCGGCTCCGGCGAGAGCGTGATGCTCTTCACCCGGCCGATCTGAATGCCGGCCAGCCTGACGGTCGCCCCCTCGGCGAGCCCCGCGACCTGGGTGAAGTCCGCGTAGATCGTGTAGCGCGACTCGAAGAGCCGCGCGCGGGCCCCGAGCGCGTAGATGGTACCGACGAAGAGCAGCACCGCGACGAGGACGAAGATCCCCACCCGGAGCTTGGCCGCGCGCTCGCGCTGAGCCTCGTTCACGGTCTCGCCTCCCCGGCCAGGAACGCCTGCACCGCCGGGCTGCTCGAGACCGTGACCTCGGCGGGCGGCCCCACGGCCGCGAAGCGGCCGTCGATCAGGATGGCCACGCGGTCGGCCACCGACCGGGCCAGCTCGAGGTCGTGGGTCACCACGATCGCGCTGTCGCAGACGCCCTCGCGCATCTGCACGATCAGCTCGGTCACCAGCTTCGAGTTCGTGGGGTCGAGTCCCGCCGTCGGCTCGTCGTAGAGCATGACCTCCGGCTCACCGACCAGCGCGCGCGCGATGCCCACGCGCTTGCGCATCCCGCCCGACAGCTCGGAAGGGAGCAGCCCGAGGACCGTGTCGTTGAGCCCGACCAGCGAGAGGAAGTGCATCACGCGCTGGCGGATCTCCGCTTCGGGCAGCCGCGTGTGCTCGCGCAGCGGATAGGCCACGTTCTCGTACACCGACAGCGAGTCGAACAGCGCCGCGCCCTGGAAGACGTAGCCGAGGCGGCGCCGGATCGGCAACAGCTCTTCCTCGCTCAGATGCTCGATGTTCCGATCGAAGACGCGGATCTGCCCGGCGTCCGGCGAGAGGAGACCGGCGAGAAGCCGGAGCATGACCGTCTTGCCGGAGCCGCTGCCGCCCATCACGACCACTGTCTCCCCCTTCTGGAGCTCGAACGACACGCCCTTGAGCACGAGGCCCGCCTCGAACCCCTTCTCGACGCCGACGACTTCGATGATCCCGCTCAACCGCTCACCAGAACACGATCAGCAGGAGCTTGGTGAGGAAGAAATCGGCGACGATCACGCCCATGGTGACGTGCACCACCGTGGCCGTCGTGGCCCGCCCGAGCCCCTCGGTGCCGCCCTCGGTGGCCAGCCCGTTGTAGCAACCGATCAGCGTCACCACGACCCCGAAGAACGCGCTCTTGATGATGCCGGTGAGGAAGTCTCGCGGCACCACCCAATAGGTCATGGTGTTCCAGTACCCCCACGGGTCGGCCCCGCGCTCGGTCACCATGATCAGCATCCCGCCCAGCACGCCCACGACGTCGGCCAGCACGGTGAGCAGGGGGAAGACCACCACGGCGGCGAGGAGGCGGGGCACGATCAGTCGCTTGACGTAGTTGACGCCCAGCACGCGGAGCGCGTCGATCTGCTCGGTCACCTTCATCGAGCCCAGCTCCGCGGTGATGCCGGAGGCGACCTTGCCGCCGACCAGGACCGCGGTGAGCACGGGGCCCAGCTCGCGCAGGATGGCCAGCGCCGACACCGGCCCCACGTAGTTCTCGGCCCCGAAGCGCGCCATGTTCACCGCGCTCTGCAGCGCGAAGACCATCCCGGTGAACGCCGCGGAAATCACCGCCACCGGCAGCGACCGCACGCCGATGGTCTCGATTTCCAGGATGACCAGGCGGAAGTACGCGGGCGGCAGGGCGAGGTTGCGGAGCACGCGGGCGCCGAGCAGGCCGAGCCCCCCGTACCACATGATGCTCCGGGTCAGCGCCGACTCCATGCCGTCATTCCCTCTGGAAGCTGCCCACGAAGGTCGCGAAGTCGGCGCGGGCGGCGTCGAAGGCGGCCGGTGGCGCCACGTACAAAAAGTCGTAGAGACAGCGCTCGTCCGTCATCGAGAGGCTCTCGATCCTCACCTTCGCCGAGTCTTCGAGACGGCCCTCGGCGACCACGCGCGAGGCCGGCCGGCCCGCCACCTCGGTCGTCGCGCGCTCGATCGTCAGGCGATCGCGCAGCCCGATGTGGAGCTGCCGCGCCAGCACGTCGGCGGCGCGCCGAGGCGCCGCGCCCTCGCACACGGCGTTGACGGCCATGCCGGCGGACGAGCCGTGATGCCGCAGCGTGAGGTCCGCCGGGCCCGCGTCCACCAGGGTCCACTCCGCCGTCGGAATCGCCACGCGATACCCCTTGGACGAATGATAGACACCGTTCTCGATCCGTTGCACGGCGCAGCCGGAGACGAGCAGACTCGCCGCGAGCACGACGAGCCATGCCCGGACACGCCGGCCGTCCGTGCTCACCCGCTGGAGCCGGTCGCCGGGCGTGACTGGTGGCGTGTCGCCAGCTCCTGAAGGATTTCCCTCACCCCGATCCCGCGCGCCCCGAGCAGCACCAGCGTGTGAAACCAGAGATCGGCGGTCTCCGCGACCAGGCGCTGATCGCCCTCGCCGCCGAGGGCCGCCAGGATCACCTCGGTCGCCTCTTCGCCGATCTTCCGGCACACCGCCGCCTCCCCCTTGGCCAGGAGTCCGGCGACGTACGAGCCCGGCACCGCCGACGCCTTGCGCGAGGCGATCGTCAGCTCGAGACGCTCCAGCATGTTGGCCGGCGCCGAGACCTCACCGTCGACCTGGAGCGCCCTGAAGAAGCAGGCGCGGTGTCCGGTGTGACACGCCACGCCTTCCTGGTGGACCTGCACGAGCAGGACGTCGGCGTCGCAGTCGACGTAGACGCGCTCGACGTGCTGGACGTGGCCCGACGTCTCGCCCTTCCGCCAGAGCGTCTCGCGAGAGCGCGACCAGAAGTGCGAGAACCCGGTCTTCAGCGTCTCGTCCAGGGCCACGCGATCCATCCACGCGACCATCAGCACCTCGCCCGTGTCCGCCTCCTGGACGACGGCCGGGATGAGCCCGCGCTCGTCGTACGTGAGCTCGTCGGGCGTCATGGCTCGATGCGGACCGCCACCCCGCGCTCGCGCAGAGCGGCCTTGGCTTCGGCGATGGTGTGGATCCCGAAGTGGAAGATCGACGCGGCCAGCACGGCGTCGGCGCCGCCCTCCACGAGACCCTCCCAGAGGTGCTCGAGCGATCCCGCCCCTCCGGAGGCGATCACCGGAACGTCGACGCCGGTGGAGATCGCCCGCGTCAGCTCGAGATCGTATCCGTCCTTGGTGCCGTCCCGGTCCATGCTCGTCAACAAGATCTCGCCGGCCCCGAGCGCCGTCGCCTCCCGCGCCCACTCCACCGCGTCGCGCCCGGTCGGCCGCCGCCCTCCATGGGTATAGACCTGGTACTGTAACGGGGACGCTGGGGACGGTTCGATCCGTGGGTGGCCTGTTCCAGGAGGGACGTGGCTCCGTTGTAACGGCGGCTGGGAGCCCGGCTCGATTCGTGGGTGGCCTGTTCCAGGAGGCATCCGGCTCCGTTCTCTGCCGGTGTCGATCGGGTGGTCTGAGTCAGGGGGTCTTCGGGTCGGCTCTCTCCGCGCGTCGATGGCGACCACGATGCACTGGCTGCCGAACCGTTCGGCCGCCTCGCGAATCAGCTCGGGGCGCTGGAGCGCGGCCGTGTTCAGCGAGACCTTG
>Ga0193725_1000112_pt1 | contig 27038 bp, 30 predicted proteins | sample H2a2metaG_FD_143058 | JGI IMG/M metagenome (GOLD analysis project Ga0193725, IMG submission 143058) | Soil microbial communities from a riparian zone of the East river system, Colorado, United States - H2a2 | ecosystem: Environmental > Terrestrial > Soil > Riparian zone | place: USA: East River... | reverse complement strand
GACCCGGTGACGCCGTGCAGCAAGACAGGTCGGTCGAGGGGGGTGGCCGCGATCCCACGCAAGACCGCTCGCTGGTCCTCCGTGAGTGAAGGTGGTGGAGGTGTCGAAAGGCCCGCGAAGGGATCGCGCATCTCCGGCACCTGCTCGATGCGGGCGAGACCTTGCTGCACCAACCCGTCGATGGAATTCCGGGACAACCGCAATTGTCCCACGAGGTGCGATACCGGTGCGCTCCCCCCGAGAGCCTCCACGGTCTCGTAGACCGCCCGCCGCTTGGGCGAGCGCTTGAACCGCCGCTCCCGCTCGAGCAGCGAGTCCATGCCGTTACCGGTGAGCACGAGCACCCGCTCCGCGGCCGGTGCCGGGCCTTTGGGTCGAGCCACGCTCCACAGCGGTCCCGGCAGAATGGCCCGCAGCGCGAGCCCGAGCGGCGCGCCGTAGTAGTCCGACATCCAGCGCCCCAACTCGAGCAGCGGCGGCGAGATCGCGGGCTCATCGTCCGGGGCCGCGATAATTGCCTTGATGTCGATGCCGGCGGAAGGAGGTTCGCTGACAACGTCGGTGACGATTCCGACCACGCTGCGGCGCCGGAGCGGGACGACGACCCGCGCACCGGGCGCCACGCGGGCCGCCAGCGGGTCGGGGACTTCGTAGATGTAGGAGCGGCTTACCGGAACGGGGAGGACGACTGCGGCATAGGTCATCGCCGCCGCACACCAAGCCCCGGCTCGGTCGGCAGCCGAATCTGGCCTCGCTCGATGGTCGCGCCGGTGAACGGATCGTCGACCGTAAGCGCCGCGCCGTCCAGATCGGCAGCATCGACGAGCGGCGTGAAGTGCGCTGCTGCGGTGATGCCGAGCGAAGTCTCGATCATGCAGCCCACCATGACGAGCATGCCGTGGGCGCGGGCGGTAGCGATCATGCGCAGCGCTTCCCGCAGCGATCCGCACTTGGCGAGCTTGATGTTGATCCCGTCCACGCGACCGGCGAGCCGCGGGATATCGGTGGCGACGAGGCAGCTTTCGTCGACGACGACGGGCAGGTTGTGCTTGGACGCTACGCGCCGCACCTCGAGCAGGCCGTCCAGATCATCAGGCGCGAGCGGCTGCTCCAGAAACTCGACGCCGTGGTCCTTCAAGACCGGGATCATCTGCTTGGCCCGTGCCACGGTCCAGCCCGCGTTGGCATCCACGCGCAGAGGCTTCCGCGTCGTCTCGCGCACGACACGGAGGATCTCTTCGTCGCGGTCGGTACCGAGCTTCACTTTCAGAATGGGATAGTCCTCGGCTTCACGCACTTTGGCCCGCATCTTGTCCGCCGAATCGAGCCCGATCGTGAAAGAGGACATGGGAGCACGATTGGGATCGAGTCCCCACAGCTTCCACAACGGTTGCCGCAGCTTCTTCCCAACGAGATCATGCAGCGCCGCCGAGAGCGCGGCGCGGGCCGCCCAGTTCTTCGGCAGCGCGTGCTCCCAGCGATCCTCCGCGGCTTCGAGGTCGAACGGATCGCGCGGCATGTGCGCGCTGAGCCGCTCGAAGCCGGCGAGCACCGTTTCGAGCGTCTCGCCATAGAACGAGGATGGATCGGCTTCGCCCCATCCCTCTTGCCCGTCCTCATCGACCAGCCGGACCCAGGCGCGCTTGTACCCGTTGGTCGAGCCACGGGCGATGACGAAGGGGTGGCGGGTGGTGATGGAGCACTGCTCGACGACGAGCTTCAGACCCATCGATTCTTCTTGAGCCACCACATGATGACGCCGGAGGTTATCGCCATCACGACGAGGGCGCCGTAGAAACCGTACGGGTTATGGGTGAAGGGCATCTGACTGAAGTTCATGCCAAAAATCCCCGCGACGACGATCAGCGGCAGCGCGATCGTGGCCACGACCGAGAGCTGCTTCATCACAGTGTTCAAGCGGTTCGATGTCTGCGAGAGATAGGTCTCGAGCACGCCCGCGAGCAGGTCGCGCACCGTGTCCATCGATTCCACGATACGAATCGTGTGGTCGTAGACGTCGCGATAATAGAGCTGCGTTTCCGGCCGAATGAAGCCGCACGGCCGGTTGGTCAGAATGTTGAGGACTTCGCGCAACGGGCCAACGTGGCGGCGCAGCGAAAACGCCGACCGCTTCGCCTTGAAGATCTCGTGAATCAACTTTGGGTCGAACTGCTCGAAGAGCCGCTCTTCCAGCCCGTCCACCATCGTATTCAGCTCTTCGACCAACGGGAAATAGGCGTCCACCGACTGGTCGATGATGTTGTGCATCACCATCTCGGCCCCGCGCGCGAGCAGGTCGGGATTGCGCTGCAGGCGCTCGCGGACGGTGGCGCCGCTTTTCGACGGCAACGCGTGAACCGTCACCAGGAAGTTCTTGCCCAGGAAGAAATACAGGTTCGAAGTGGCGAGATCGTACGGCTCCGGCGTCCCTTCGTCGAAGCGGATCACCGCCATCACGACGAAAACGTAGCGGGGGTACTCCTCGAACTTGACGCGTGTCCCCGGCGAGAGGGTGTCTTCGATGGAGAGCGGGTGGAACTCAAACACTTTCTCGAGCAGCGCGTGCTGGTGCATGTTCGTGCTGTCGATGTCCACCCACAGCTCGCCTTCGCCAGTCTGGAGAATTTCGCGGATGCGAGCGGGGGAAATGTCCTGCTCTAGCGTGCCATCAGGCCGCCGGTAGAGGCTGGCCGGCCAGTTCTTCGATGCCTGCGGCTGCTGCGCCGGTACGGTGGTGGCGGTCACGTCCTCAAGATAGCGCCCGCACGAATGCCACGACACCGGCCGCGAGCAGATCGAGCCGATAGCCGCCCTCCAGCACACCGACGACGGGCCGCGTGCCCATCCGCTCGCGCAGCGCCTCGGTCCACTGGACGATGTCGTCGGGCTCGAGCGTGAACTCGCCGAGCGGATCGCCCGCGAGCGAGTCGAAGCCCGCGGAGACGAGGAGGATGTCCGGCCTCCATTGCGCCAGCGCCGCGTCCACACCGGCGAGGAAGTCGCGCACGTAGACGGCGCGCGGCAACCCGCCCGGCCGTGGGACATTGAACACGTTCCCGACGCCGCGCTCGTCCGCGGCCCCGGTTCCCGGATACCACGGATCCTGGTGCATGGAGACGAAACGGATGGACGGGTCGTGCTCGACCAGTGCCTGTGTGCCGTTGCCGTGATGCACGTCCCAATCCACGATCAGGACGCGCGCGCACCCCAACGCCTGCGCGTGCCGGGCGGCGAGCACCACGTTGTTGAGAAAGCAGAATCCCATCGCGCGACCGGCGAGCGCGTGGTGCCCGGGGGGACGCGTGATGCCGAAGGCCCGGCCAGTCTGCAGGCCCTGGGCGACGGCCGCGAGCGCGACACCGCCCGACGCCAGCACGCTCTCGAGGCTCCGCGGGCCGAGAAACGTGTCGGCATCGAGCGAGCCGCCGCCGCGCGCGGCCATCGCATCGAGCAGGTCGAGGTATTCCGGGGAATGCACGCGTTCGGTGGCCGCGCGAGTCGCGGGCGGCGCCTCGATCCACGAGATGAGCGGCGCGACCTCCGGCCGGCGGAGCGCTTCGAGCACCGCTTCGAATCGTTGGGGCCGCTCGGGATGTCCGGCGCCGGCGTAGTGATGCCGGCACGCCGGATTCCAGACGACCGTGACGGACACCTATTCTTTGCGGTGAGTGTGCAGCAGATCGCGCAGCGATTCGATTTCGCGTTTCATCTCTTTTCGCGCATCGACGAGCTCCGCCATCGCACGCCGGAACCAGAACCACCCGACGATGGCAAGCAGCGCCACACCGGCAAACACGGCGGCCCAGACGAGCTGGTCGATCATCGCCAACAGCACGGCGTTGAGCAGCAGAAAGCCGACCGCGAAAATCGTCACGGCCCGGGTGAACGCGTACGTACTCATCGCACCGGTTGCCGCCGGCCGGGCAGCACGATGAAGGGAGCATTGGGAACCGCGCCCAGGGCGCCCACTGTGATCGACTCGTCGAGGATGGGCGCGCCGCGGAACTTTACGACGTAGGCCTCCTCGCCGGCCGTCGTCTTCAGCGCGGCGCGCAGCGCCTCGTGTTTCAGCTGGGCGACGGTGGTGCTGGCGTCGACCTGGAGCGGGACCTGTTCCCAGGCGGTCGTTACCATCACGCGCACCGCGTAGCGCTCGCCGACGCCGACGGTCACGAGACTTCCACGGGCGACGCGAGCGGGAGCGTGGAGAAGAAACGGTCCAGCGCCTGGTCGAAGAACAGCGTCGAGGCGCGGACACGCGTGACGCCGTGGTCCTTGTCTTCCCAGGCGCTGAACACCACCTCTTCGCCGCCCTGCCCGCGCAGGGTCACGAAGTTCGGTCCCGACTTCTCCAGGAATGCCGCCGAGTTGGGGACACGCTCGGCGAAGAACTGTTGCGCGCGCGCGACCACCTCCGCAGGCGACAGCGAGACGGTCGTCGTGTGGATCATGGCGCCCGCAGAATCGTGATGCCGGTCGGTTGCCGGGGGATGGGGATGCTGGCCACGCGGGCTCGAGTCGTGAGATCGATGACGTCCACCGCGCCCGGATCGATCCCGACGCTCTCCTGCGAGATGAATGCCCAGTGGCCGTCGGGCGAGTACGCCACACCGTGCGGCAGCGGCTTCGTGGTCGGGATCTTGGCGACTTCGGTCAGAGTCTGGGCGTCCACGAGCGACACGCTCTGCGCCTTCTTGTTCGTGACGATGACCCACCGGCCGTCGGCCGACGGCTCGACATTGTAGGCGCCGGCCCCGGCCGGGATCTCCTTGACGAGCTCGAGCGATCCGGCATCGAGCACCTGCAACGTGTTGCCGTGATTGCACGCGACGTACAACCGTTGGTCGTCCGGAGAGACCGAGACGAACGTGGGCATGCAGTCGTGTTGCGGCGGACCTGAAGAGGTCCCTTCGCCGGTCTTATGCCGACGCCGGATCCTGAAGCTTTGCCGATCGATCTCCAGAATCTCGTCCGAATTCATGCATGACACATATACGAGCGTGCCGGCGTGGTTTGACCTCACACCGTGCGGCATGTCGCAGGCCGGCAGATTCGTGAGGGGCGTCATCGATGCGGTCTGCACGATCGTCACGACGTTGACGCGCGGGTGATCGCCGTGAAAATCGGAATTGGCCACGAACGCCAGCGCGCCGTCGGGCGTCAGGCCGATGGTCGTGGGGAACATCTCCACCTGCGCCCGACCCAGCAGCGTGTCGCTTCCGGCGCTCATCTTCCATAACGATCCGTAGGGCGTGCCGTGGGCGATCGTCACATACCACGCGGAGCCGTCGGGGGCGACCGCGACGTTGTGCGGACCATCGATATCGGCGGGCATGATGCCGACGGGAACGACCTTCGCCACCGCCAGTGCCGAGCCGTCCCACGTCAGCTGCGTGACGATGTCGCCCGATTCGCTGGCGACCAGAATCCGGTAGCCGGACGGGGGAGAGGACGCGGCGAAGCCGGCCACGACTGCGAGTGCAACGCTGAGACGCATCAGAAAAAGATAGCGGGTTGCGTTTCGGCAGTCACGCGTCCACGTCGGCAAGAATCCGCTGCAGCACGTCGACCTCGACCGGCTTGGTGAGATGATGAGTGAACCCCGACTCGGCCGAGCGGCCGCCGTGCTGTTGCTGTTCCCACCCCGTGAGCGCGACCAGCACCACGTTGCCTGCCCATGGCTGTTCGCGAAGCTGTTTCGCCAGATCGTAGCCGTTCATTTTCGGCAAGCCGATGTCCAGAATGGCGACGTCGGGACGGAACTCAGGGGCGGTGGCGAGCGCGCTCTCACCGTCGTGCGCGGTCTTGACCTCGTGCCCCAGGATGTGCAGCAACATGGCGAGACTCTCCGCCGAGTCCTGGTTGTCGTCGACGACCAGAATGCGGCGATGCTTTTCGGGAACCGCCTGCGCGGCCGGGCGCGACTCGCCTGCCGGCTGTCGGAGCGCCTGCAGCGCCGGGAGGCGGATCGTGAATTGACTCCCCGTGCCGAATCCGCCGCTGTACGCCGATACGGAGCCGCCATGCAGCTTGACGAGCCGGTCAACGAGGGACAGCCCGACCCCCAGCCCGCCCTGTGCCCGTTCGAGCGAGAGTCCCGCTTGCGTGAACATGTCGAAAATCCGCGGGAGGATGTCGGGGGCGATGCCGATGCCGGAGTCCTTCACGCGGATCACCGCCTCGTCTCCCTCGCGCTCGGCCGCCAACCAGATCTGCCCGCCCGGGTCCGTGTACTTGGCCGCGTTGTCCAGCAGGTTCGTGATGATCTGTGTCAATCGCGTCGGGTCGCCCTCGACGTAGAGCGGTTCCTTGGGAGGCGTGACAGACAGCTGATGGCGGGCGCGCTCGATCAGCGTACCGCTCGACTCGACCGCGGCTTTGAGCACGTCCGCGATATCCACGCGCCCGCGCCGCAGCTCGATCGTGCCGCGGGAGATCTGCGCGACATCGAGCAAATCGTCCACCAACCGCGTCATGCGCTCTGTTTGACGGTCGATGATGCTGGTCGCCCAGTGCAGCTCCTCGGGGCTCGGCGCGCGCGCGCGGAGAATGGTGACGGCGTGGCGGATCGGTCCGAGCGGGTTTCTCAGCTCGTGGGCGAGCAACGCGAGGAACTCGTTCTTGCGGGTATCCACTTCCTCGCGCTCGCGCTGGGCGCGCTTCTGTAACGAGATGTCCCGCGCCACCTTGGACGCTCCCACGACCGCGCCGGCGTCGTTCCGGATAGGGGAGATCGTCAGCGAGATGTCGATCAGCCGGCCGTCCTTGGCCCGGCGGACCGTCTCGTAGTGGTCGACCCGCTCGCCCCGCCGCAACCGTGAAAGGATCATCTCCGCTTCGTTCATCCGATCGGCGGGGATGAGCATCGCGATCGGCTTGCCGATGGCCTCCTTGGCCGTGTAGCCGAACAACCGTTCCGCGCCCTCGTTCCAGGACGTAACAATGCCTTGCAGCGTCTTACTGATGATTGCGTCATCGGAAGAGACAACGATCGCGGCCAGCAACGCCTGCGGTGTGGGAGCCGTCTGGGACAACGACTGCGGGTGTGGAGGGATCTGAGACTCCGATGCCGGGTCGTCTTGAACTACGCGACCCGGCTGAGCGACTGTCAAGGCGTCAGCGCGATCCGCGCTTGCGCGTGGGGCCCTGCGCCAGCAGGCGCTTCGGCGCGTTGAGACGCCAGGCCTGCTCGACCACCTCCCGTAGCACGCCCGCACGGATCCGGGCGAGCCGCACCAGCACCGTCGGATATCCGCGGTAGTGATCGGTGATGAAGAAGGTCGACGGGTCCGCTTCCATGCGAAAATCCCGCTCCTCGTCACCGCACTTCACGACCAACGTCGTACCGTCTTCCTTCAACCGCGCGAGGAATTTGCCGCGCACGCGAAACCCCGGCGTTCCATAGCACGGACCTTCCTCCACGCCGGGGAATGAGAGTAACAACCGTCGCACCTGTTGAAAGGTCATTCCGGCTTCTCGGGCCAATGCTCGTCGGGCCGCGCCGGCGGCGGCTGATCGGCGTGCAATCGGTCGGCCCGGATATCGGCGTAGATGAAGTTCTCGGGAGCCACGGGGGAATCCGCGAGACGGCGCAGCATGGCCAATTGGCCGACATGCGTCATGGCATCGGCGAAAGGCCCCTGCAGCAGCTGGTCTGTGGAGATCGAGCATGGCGCGCCGCTGGCGAGCAGCGCGCCTACCTCGTCCAGCATCGTGTGGAAGCGCGCCACTTCATCCTTGAAGGTGGGCAACGGCTCGGGCCGGTACGATCCGCCCTTGAAGAAGGTGCGCACGTACCCCATCAGCCCCGTCATGTGTCGCACCAATTCGACCGGCGTGCGTGCGCGGTTGCCCGCATTGAATGCCGCATAGTGCTCCGGAGCGCCGCGCAGTGCTTTCTGCGTACGGTAAGCGATGGCGGCGAGAAAATGGCGGAGCAGTGCTCGATCTCGATCCATTAGCGTCGGAACATGAAGAACACGGCCCCGCACATGCAGAGCGCGGCCCAGAGGTAATTGAGGCGTACCGGTTCCTTCAAGTGACGCAGGTGCGCGTACCAGGCGAATGTCATGAAGATGTTGGACAGGATCAGCAACACGACCGTCTTGGCGATTACCGGCATCAGAGATTCCTGGGAAAAGTCAGACCTATTTTAGCACCCGCAGCACCTCGCGCGCGGCGCGCCGTCCACTCGACAGCGCCCCCGCCACCGTCCCAATTTCCGCACCGTTCGTCGCTTCGCCGGCGAAGAACAGCGTCCCCTCAACCGGGCGGGCGAGGGCGCGGGGGGCGCCATTGCCACCGACGCCGATGTAGCTGTAGGCGCCGCGCGCGAACGGATCGGCGCGCCAGTCGTGGCTGGCCGACGCGTCGAGCAGCTCCTCGAGCTCGCGGCGCGGGACGGCAAACACCTCGGAGAGCGCGACCAGACTGCGCTCCAGCCGCGACGGCGCCTCCTCCGTGAGCAGCTGCTCGGCGGTCACGGCGCCTACATAGCCGACGAGCACCGGCGAGCGGACCGGTAGCGACGTCCACCACACCGGCACCTCGGCGCCGGGCGCGTGCAGAAAGCTCAGTCCCTCCCCCCGGACCTTCGAGACGGACTTCGCGCGCCGCTCGTTCAGGAATCCCGGTTTCTCCCAGAAGGCTTCCCGGAAGCGCAACACGATCTTGAATACCTGCCCCACCTCGAGCCCTGCCAGTGCGCGTTGTTTGGCGGGGAGCGCCGGATCGAACCGCACCACTCCCGCCTTCAGGACGGCGAGCGGCAGCGTGATGAGCGCGGTACGGGCCGTCAACGTGGGCAACGGGCCACGGTCGCCGGCGCGACACGCGACGCTGACGGACCCGCGTTTCCACTGCACCAATTCCGCGACAGTGCTGAGCCGCACTTCGGTGCGGTCGGGGTCCAACCCATCTCGCAGCCATTTCATCAGGGCGTCGCCGCCGTTCGCGATCCGGAACTGCTGGCCTCCGACCTCGTCTTCCTCATCCCCGCCCCCGCCGGCTTCGACGGCGAGCGACTGCGCACTCAACCGGTCGGGGTGCGCGGCGTAAAACCCTTGCACGAAGTCGCGCAGCATCGCACGGCGGGACGCCGGGACCCGTGCCGAGTCGAGATACTCGCTCACCGGGAAATCCCTGCCCCGCCCGGCGAGCCGACGTGCGAGATCATGGTTCATGCGGTCGACGAGTTTCCAAAAATCACCCATCGGCTTGAACCGGCCGGCCGTGGCGGTCTCGTGCGTGCCGGGGAGCTCCAGCACCCCGAGCCCGGCCGCCTGCGCGAGGCGAAGCGTTTCGGCTCCTTCGCCGTGAATGAACTCGGCGCCGAGCTCGAGCGGAACAGGGGAGCGCGGATCGTGCAGCGTGAGAATCCGACCGCCGACGCGCGGCCGCGCCTCGATGACGGTGACGCGCAGACCGGCGTGTGAAAGATCTCGGGCCGCCGCGAGTCCAGCGGCACCGGCGCCGAGGATCAGGACATCGACGCGTTTACGATCTCGTGGCACGCCGGGAATCTACAACAGCGCGCGCAGGGCGCTCTCCACTTCGGAGTTCGGCACGGCGCGCGCGCCCAGGTCCCGCGCGACGCGTAGCCCCGCGGCGTCCACATGCGAGCCGAACGCCAACACGGGAATGCCGCGCGCCACGAGGTCGCTGATGCGTGCGGATCCATCGGCTCTGCCCAGCTCGATCACGGCCAGCTCGAACGGCTCTTCACGAACGGGCTCGCCCCCGCCATTCCGAACGACTTCCTGCAGCTTGCCGCGAAAGAACAGGTCGCGGCATTCCACGAGCACACGTTTAGCCATCGATTGGCTGGACCGCGACGGTCATTTGTGCAACGGTGGACCGCCGCCACAGATCGCGCAGCGACGCACGCTTGGGGAGCACCAGCACGGCGTCGCCATGCGGCGCGTCGGAGAGACCCTGCAGAGTGAGAAACGCGGGAGGCGTCACGCCGGCGACCGGCGCGCGATACCGCTTGCCATGCCAGGAGAAATCACCGCTCGCTTCGAGAAACACATCGTCATCGACCTTGAAGACCCCCTCCGCGACCCGCTCGCCCGACCGATAGAACACCGGATCGAACGTCTTTCCCTCGTGTCGCGCGAAGTTCTGCTCCGCTGCCCAGTCATACGCCTCCAACGCGTCGACATGCGCGCGGAACTCGATATGATGACGCAGCTCGTGGGTCAGTGTGTCCCATGCTTCAGCGCGCCAATCGAAATCGGGGCGCTGGTGGGCGAGCGCCCGGAACGAGCCGTAAAACAGCACGATGCGCGAGTGCAGATCTGAACCGTCGCCGGTCCAGGTGAGCGGAATACACTCGCCGAGCGTGTACACGCCGCGGTGCACGGGATCGGGAACCGTTTTGGGACTGACGTCGATCTCGGCGACGCCGCTCTCGAACTGCGCAGGGATGTCGTGTTGCAGCCGGCGGACGAGCGCCTGAAAGTCCTCGAAGGTCACCCCGCCAGCTTCTGCGTGAGGTACTCGACGAGCTTCCCCGCGGCGACGCGGTCCTGCTTGAGCGTATCGCGATCGCGCACGGTCACCGTTTGATCCTGCGTAGACTGACCGTCGATCGTGATCCCGTACGGCGTGCCCGCTTCATCCTGGCGGCGGTAGCGGCGGCCAATCGATCCGCCGTCGTCGTAGAAGACGTTGAAGTGGCGGCGGAGGTCGTCATGTATGCGATGGGCGAGCTCGGGCATGCCGTCCTTGTTCACCAGCGGGAACACGGCCGCCTTGAGCGGGGCCAGGGAGGGCTTGAGCTTCAAAACCACACGCTGCTCGCCGCCCTCGGCCGCCTCCTCGCCGCGCACCTCTTCCTCTCTATAGGCGTCGCACAGCACCACCAAGGTCGTGCGGTCGGCCCCAGCCGAGGTCTCGACCACGTAGGGAACGAACCGCTCGTTGGTCTTCGGATCGAGGTAGTCGAGCTTCTTCCCCGCATGCTTCTGGTGGTTCGACAAATCGAAGTCGGTCCGGTTGTGAATGCCCTCGAACTCCTGCCACCCGAAGGGGAATTCATACTGGATGTCGTATGCGTCCTTGGCGTAATGCGCGAGCTCATCCTTGCCGTGCTGATGCCAACGCAGTTTCTCGTCCCGAATCCCCAGCCCCTTGACCCAATTCATCCGCTCCGCGCGCCAGAACTCGAACCACTCGGTTTCACTGCCGGGCTTCACAAAGAACTGCATTTCCATCTGCTCGAACTCGCGCGTGCGGAAAATGAAGTTGCCGGGCGTGATCTCGTTGCGGAACGCCTTCCCGACCTGCGCGATCCCGAAGGGGATCTTCTGCCGCGAGGACTGCAGCACATTCAGGTAATTGACGTAGATCCCCTGCGCCGTCTCGGGCCGCAGGTAGGTCACGGCGGCCTGATCCTCGACCGGCCCCATGAAGGTCTTGAACATCAGGTTGAACTGGCGCGGCGCGGTGAGGGTCCCTTTGCTGCCGCACACCGGGCACTGGGCGTCGGGCTGGCCGGGCGTGCCCTTGATCTTGGGATCGTCGGCACGGAAGCGGTTCTTGCACTGCTTGCAATCCACCAGCGGATCGGTGAACCCGGACACATGCCCCGATGCCTCCCAGACCTTGGGATGCATCAGGATCGCGGCGTCGAGACCCTCGATGTCGTGGCGTTCGTGCACCATCGACCGCCACCAGCGCTCCTTGATGTTCTTCTTGAGCTCGACGCCGAGCGGTCCGTAGTCCCACACGGAGCCAAGGCCGCCATAGATCTCGGAGGACTGAAATACGAAGCCGCGCCGCTTTGCCAGCGACACGAGCTTCTCCATCGTTTTATCTGCAGTTGCTGGGGGCATAAGGAGCCGGAAGTTACAAACGCAGCGCCTCACGCGCGACCTGCTCGGCCATTTGGGCGAGCGCCGGGGCGTCCAGGAAGCGCCCATCGCCATCACCCCCGACGGCGTGGACGCCGACCAGCCCTTCGACCCGGCCGGCGACGACAGCAACCTTCTTCCTGGCGACCTGTGCCCGCCGCACCACTTCTCCGGGCGCCTTTCCAACGAGCGACGTCTTGTCGAAAACCCCTTCGCCGGTGATGACGAGATCGGCCTTGGCCAGTGCCGCGTCGAACCCGGCGCGCTCCAGCACCCAATCCGCTCCCCGCGTCAGCTCTGCTTTCGCGAAAAACGCGAGTCCCGCGCCGAGCCCGCCGGCGGCGCCACCCATCGACTGCGTCCCCAGCCCGGGCCGGCCCGCCTGGGTCCACAGCTCGGCGAGGCGCGTGAGGCCCGCCTCGAGCAGCGGAATCTCCTCCGGGCGCGCCCCCTTTTGCGGCCCGAAGACCGGGGCGGCACCGTCGGGACCAAGCAACGGCGTGGCCACGTCCGCGAGTGCGACGACACGGGCGCCGAGACCCCAGCCCGACCTGAAGGACGCGAGATCGAGCAGCGAGCCGCCGCCATCGGGGAGCTGCTCGCCCGCCGCATTCTCGAATGTCCAACCGAAGCCGCGGGCGGCGCCTGTTCCGCCGTCGACGGTCGCGGTGCCGCCGAGGCCGACGACGATCGTCCTGGCACCGCGGTCGGCAGCGGTCCAGATCAGCTCGCCCACGCCGCGCGTCGTGGTGCGCATCGGATCGCGGTCTTCCGGCTCGACGAGTGCGAGCCCGCACGCCGACGCGCTCTCGATGATCGCGGTCTCTGCGTCGATCCAGCCCAATTCCGCCGAGACCGACTCGCCGATCGGGCCTGTCACCGGTAGCCGCTCGCGCAGCGCGCCGACCGGCAGCACCACATCGAGCAGACCGTTGCCGCCGTCGGCGACTGGGCATTCGAGCACCAGCGCACCAGGCACCGCGCGCCGCACGCCGATCGCGAGCGCTTCGGCGACTTGCCGTGGGCCGAGGGTGCCTTTGAAGGCGGCGGGAGCGACGAGGATAACCGGCGGCATGGCGCCAACATAACAAAAACGAGAAACCCCCTGAGTTTCCCCAGGGGGTGATCGCCTGCCGCACACCGTGCGCCCTAGAACCCGATGTGAGCTAAGCGAACTCCTTCTCGCAAATCGGGCGGGCGCTCCGTTAACTCTGGCAGCCGGGCAATCTCATTGCTGAGACCCCTTGCTTTGCGCCCCGCCGTCGCCGGCGGTTTGCCCTTATCGAGAGTTCCGGCTGATTGTGAAAGCAAAAAGAGTGCCGACTTGTAACCGCAATCACAACAACGCTGCGTCATCCGACCTAGGGAAACTACTATACTGTTTTATGCAATAAAGACTGCAGAATACAGCAGTGAGAGACGCAGCAGGCGCAACAGGCGCAGCAGTGGTCGCCGGCTGTTAGCTGCTAGCTACTGCTGAGAGTTTCCGCAACAAACCGTAAACGGTCTTGCCGCACTCGTCGCGGGTCGCGTTGATCTCCTCGAGCTCTGACGGTTCGAAGTACGCGAGGTGCTGGACGAGATCGAGTACGGCTTCGAGCTCGACCAGCGATCCCCGGGCCATGTCCGTAAAGCGTCAGAATTCCTTCGAGCCACGCCGGCTCACGCCTTCGGCCAAGTTCAGCGCAATGCTATTGCAAGCACGACGCCACTGATCGGCGAGATCTGCCTCCGAAACAGGAAGTCGCTTGATGAGGGGTCGCGACAACACCGACAGTCGTCGCGCATGTTGGTAAGCCTTCAGATCTTTGAAAAGCATGCCGCAAGAGTAATCAGCGACGAGAATTCACCATCACCAAACGAACGCAGCGAGTAGCACTTTCTTCCGGCTAGCAGCTCACAGACCACTGTTGCGTCTGCTGCGTCTGCTGCGCCTCTAGACTTCTATTATCTGGTCTCTGCGAGTGCCAACACTGACATAGCGGACAGGTGCTCCGGCCAAATCCTGTAGTCGATCCACATACGCTCGCGCCGCTGGTGGGAGATCTGCCAACCGACGAACCGCATTCAGCGGCTTCTGCCAGCCGGGGACCGTCTCGTAAATCGGCTGCACCCGTCCGATGGTTTCGACATCAGCCGGCATGCTGTCAATGGTCTCTCCGTCCAACGTGTACCCAACTCCAACCGGTATCTCCGCGAACGTGTCCAGCACGTCCAGTTTCGTTACCGCCAGCCCTGTCAGTCCGTTCACCCGCACGGCGTACTTGACTACTACTGCATCAAACCATCCACACCGACGCGGCCTTCCCGTCGTCGCGCCGAATTCTCCTCCCAACTCGCGAATCCGCTCCGCTACGCCCGGCTCCGCTTCGGTCGGCAGCGGTCCATTGCCGACCCGTGTCGTGTACGCCTTCACGACGCCGAGGACCGCATCGATCGCCGTTGGGCCGATGCCCACGCCCACCGCGGCGCCACCCGCCGTCGTGTTGGACGACGTGACGTAGGGATACGTGCCGTGATCGACATCGAGCAGCGCTCCCTGGGCTCCTTCGAGCAGGACCGACTCGCCGCGCGCTAACGCCTCCCAGACCACGCGACCGGAATCCACCGCCAACGGCAAGAGCCGCGGCGCGAGGCGCTCGAGCAGCGCGGCGTGCTCTTCCGCATCGGCCCGCTCGCCGCTCCCCGCTCCGAGCATTCCCAGCATCTGGTTCGCCGCGGCGACTCGCGCCCGCACCAACTCCTGAGCGCGCGCGAGGTTGCGCAGATCCCCGACGCGGATCCCGCGGCGCCCGTACTTGTCCTCGTATGTCGGACCGATCCCCCGCCCCGTCGTCCCGATCTTCTCCTGTTTCTCACGGGCACGGTCCAGCAGCTTGTGATACGGCAGCGTGAGATGCGCCCGCTCTGAGACGTGCAGCTTCTGCTCGGTACGCACGCCTCTGCCCTCCAGCGCATCCAGCTCGGCGAACATCTGCTCCGGATCGAGCACGACGCCGTTGCCGACGACGCACACGGCGCCCTGGAGAATCCCGGATGGGATCTGATGGAGGACGAACGACTTACCCTCACCCGTGTCCACCGTGTGCCCGGCATTGGCGCCGCCCTGATAGCGCACCACGAGATCGGCACGCTCGGCCAGGACGTCGACGATTTTGCCCTTGCCTTCATCACCCCATTGGGCGCCGACCACCACCACACACTGGGTCTTGGGTCCGAACACTCGAGATGTCCTCGCTGGCAACAAAAAGGGCCCCGGTGGGGGCCCGTTCACTGCACTATCCTCTGCGGGAAGCTATTGGACTCGTAGTACGCGCGCCAGCCCTGCGGCGACAATGGCGGCCCCATCGAGACGAACGCGGACGGCGGTGTCCTCGGGACGATGAATTATCCGCATCGTGCGGGCGTTGCCCTTCATTATCGAGACGCACTCACCGCTCACGCGTGCCAGGGCGATGCCATCGACCACCACGGGCAACCAGCGCCATCGGCGCGCCTCGAGCGCCTCCGCCACGGCGCGTCCGATGCGACCGGGCCGATGCAGAAACGCGGTGGGCCGGCCGACGTCGTCCAGCCCATCGAGGTTGATCACCGCCGCGCCGTCGAACAGCGCCGCGCGATCTGCCGCTAACGCGCGCGCGCCCACGAGACCGAACTCCTCCGCATCGGGAAAAATCACGCCGACCGCGGCCGCGGATCCGAGCTGATCGAGCGCCATGAATACGGCCACGAGCGCGGTGGCATTGTCCACCGCACCGGGCGAATTGTCGTTCACGCGATTCTGAGACACGATGACGACGGCGACGGCGAGGAGCACGATCGCCGGCAGCTGCGCGAAGAACAGTGTGATCAGACCAAGCAGCAGCGCCGCAAACCCAATCAATCGAATCGCCATCGAGATCGGCTGGCCCTTCGAATCGTAATGCGCAACGAGCCAGACGGGCTGATGGGCCGATGGGCGGATGGGCCGGGCTATCAGGTTGACCCCTGATATTGTGCGCGGGACTCCCAAGAGCGCCCGGGCTGGTCGTCCCGAAAACGCGTGTTCTTCGACGACAAACCCGCGCGCCGCGAGCTCGCGCCTCAGAACCTCACGAACCTTCCGATGATTGGCAGTACCGACGAGCCGAGGAACGGCGAGCTCGTGGAACAGCAGCGTGTAGTCAGTCACCGCGCACGAGCGCGCTCACGCGCTCGCGGTCGGCGGGGGAGATCGGCGCAAGCGGCGCCCGCACCGGCCCACCGTATAGCCCCACGGCGTCCATCGCGGCCTTCACGCCCGCCGGCCCGAGCTTGCCGACGATTTCCTTGTCGAGCGGCGTGATCCGCTCCTGGAGCTGGCCCGCGGCCGCGCGGTGGCCCTGCTCAAACTCGCGCACGAGCTGCACGCACAGGCTCGGAGCGTAGCACGCGACGCCGACGACGCCGCCCTGACATCCAAGCTCCAGTGCGGTGAACAGCAGCGACGCCGACCCGACGAGGACCGACCACTGCGGGACCGCGGCGCGGTATGCCGCCAGGTTCTTCGGATCGCCGGAAGAATCTTTCACGCCGATGATCCGCTCATGGGTCGTGAGCTGCTGCAGCAACGCGGGCGCGAGCGACAGGTGAGTGTACTTGGGAATGTTGTAGATCAGCACCGGGACGGGACTCGCGTCCGCGACAGCGCGGAAATGCAGCGCGAGCGTCTCGGGAGTCATGGCCGCCGAGAAGTACGATGGCGCACGTACCAACACGGCGTTCGCCCCCGCGGCGCCGGCGGCCTTGGACAAAGCAATGGTCTGACGTGTCGATTCCGCGCCCGTTCCCGCGATGACCCATTTGCCGTCGGTCAGTGTTTCTCGCGCGAGGCCAACGAGGTGTCGCTGCTCCTCGGGCTCGAGGAGCGGCGCCTCGCCCGTGGAACCCGATACGACCACGCCATCCACGCCCTCGGCGAACAGCCGCTCGAGGTTCCGCCGGAATTGCACCGGCGCGATATCGCCCGTCGTCGAATCGAACGGCGTCGTGACCGGCGGAAAGATTCCCGCCGGCGGGATCTTCGCGTCGCTCACGGCGGCGGCAGCAGACTCGAGAGGTCGTCGACCTTCACGGCGGGTTCGACGGCCTTCTCCGCGGCGGCGGCGGTGGGAGCGGCGGGGCGGCGCCGCAGGGATCGCGTCTGCCGCTCGAAGTCCGCGCGCTGCGACGCCGCGGCTAGCGCGGTTTCGTAGCTCACGACCCCGTCGTTCACGAGGTCGAACAGATGCTGATCGAACGTCTGCATGCCGTACTTCTCGCGCGAGTCTCCGATGTAGTCGGGCAGCTCGGACGTCCGCTCCGCGTCTCTGATTATGTCCCGCGCGATGTCTGTGCAGATCATCACCTCGAGCGCCGCCACGCGCCCTTGCCCGTCGGCGCGCGGCAGCAGCCGCTGCGATATGACCGCGTGCAGCGCTTCCGACAGCCGCAGTCGCGCGATCTCCTGTTCCTCCGGCGGAAACATCGAGACGATGCGACTCACCGTCGTCACTGTGTCGGGCGTGTGCAGCGTCGACACGAGCAGATGGCCGGTCTCGGCGGCCTTCATCGCGGTGTCGACCGTCTCGGAATCGCGCATCTCGCCAATGAGGATCACGTCGGGATCCTGACGCAGGGCCGCGAGGAGGCCTGTGCGGAAATCGTCCGTATCCACGCCGATCTCCCGCTGCGTCACCGAGCAGTTGATGTCGCGGTGCAGGAATTCGATCGGGTTCTCGAGCGTGAGGACGTGGCGATGCTGGTTCTGGTTGATGTGATTGATGATCGCCGCCATCGTCGAGCTCTTGCCCGAGCCGGTCACCCCGGTCACGAGGATCATCCCGCGCTCGGCGTTTGCCACTTCGGCGAGCACGGCCGGCAACTTCAGCGACTCGAACGTGGGGACGTCGAACGGGATGACGCGCATCACGATCATGAAAGACGAGCGCTGCCGCAGGATATTGACCCGAAAGCGGCCGATCCCGGGCATGCCCCACGAGCAGTCGTAGTCGCGGAGCTTGTCGATGCGTCCCCGGTCCTCGTCGTTGGCGATGAGGCGCTGGGCGATCGCCTTGGTCTGATCGGGCGTCAGCCGCTGCTTCGTGAGCGGCACCAGCCGCCCGTTGATCCGGGCGCGGAACACGTCGCCCGCCTTGATGTGCAGGTCGGACGCCCCGCGATCCACCGCGGCTTTGATGATCTTTTCCATTCAATACCCGGCTTCCAGGTCGACGAGGTTCGTGAGGGGCGCGCCTGCAAGATAGCTCCCGATGTTCTCCACGATCAAAGCCGTCTCGCGCTCCCAGAAGCGGCCGGACACCGCGCTCACATGCGGCGCCACGAGCACGCGGGGATGGCCCCAGAAGGGATGCCCGGCGGGCAGCGGCTCGGTGGCGAAGACGTCGAGCGCCGCGCCGCGCAGCCGGCGCAGCTCCAGGAGCTCGAGCAGCGCCGCCTCGTCGAGCAGCGAGCCACGCGAGACATTCACGACCAGCGCCTGATGCGGCAGCCGTTCGAGCACTCGGCGATCGACCGCCCCGACGGTCTCCGCCGTGTGCGGCGCCGCAATCACCAGCACATCGCTTCCGCCGGCGAGGCGCGGTAGGTCGGCCAATCCGCCGACCCATTCCACACCCTTGGGACCGCCGCGTTCGGCGCGCCGCCGGACGCCCGACACCTTCATGCCGAGTGCCAACCCGCGGCGCGCGACCGCGGTCCCGATACCTCCGAGCCCGAACACGCCGAGTCGCAGCTCGCGGAATTCGCGCATCGGGATGGCGCCGTCGGTAAAGTCCTCTTTGGCCCAGCGTCCCTGCCGTTGCGCGGCCAGCATGCGATCGAGCCCGCGTGTGAAATAGCCGATTGCCGCCACGACCCAGTCGGCCATCGGCTCCGCGTGGACGCCCGCCGAGTTGGTGAGGAGCACGCCGCTTCCGGACATGTGTGCGAGGCTCGCGCCGATCCCGGCGGTGGCGCTGTGCGCCCAGCGCAACGTGCCCTTCGCGGCGGCGGCGACGCCGGATGGGACTCCGAAGCCGAGATAGATCTCGGCCCCGCGCGCCGCGGAGATCGCTTCCGGGGATCCCAAGCCGCCATCGCCGTCGGACACGGCGGGGGCTTTGACCTCCATGACGTCCCATGCCGCGCCCAGCGCGTTCTTGATCTGGACCACGCTGGTTTTCGGAATCCTCCACGCGGCGCGGAGCGAGGCCAGATCGACGACAAGTCGTCTGGCGACCGGGGGAGCGCTCACTCTCCCGTGGAAACCGTGCGCACGTGGTCGTGGTGCACCAGGGTGATCATCACCTGATCGTGCAGTCGCTTGGACCCACGAATATTGAACTCGATGACGAGATCGACGTTTTCCTGACGGCTCGACACGGCGCTGATCTCGAGCCCCGCTCGCCGAACGAGTCCCTCCAAATCCTCGAGGACCGTGGGACCCGGGTGCGCGTGAACCGTGATGGTCGACCGCATCGCCTGACGTTCCACGAGCGTCTCGACCCTGCCGAGCCCGGCGAGCACCACGAGGACGACCAGCGTGGTGGCGATCCCTTCGAGGTAGTAACCGCTCCCCAAGGCTACGCCGATCGCCGCCACGACCCAGATGGTCGCGGCGCTGGTGAGCCCAACGACGGCCCCGCGGGCGTGCAGAATGGTCCCCGCCCCGATGAACCCCACGCCGGTCACGATCTGGCCCGCGACGCGAGTGGGATCGGTGCCTGTCCCTCCACCGCCGGCGATGGCGCTCAGCATGGCGATCGACAAATGCGTGTAGAGAACCGACCCGATGCAGATCAGGATATTCGTGCGGAGGCCGGCGGGTTTGCCGCCGAGCTCGCGCTCGAGACCGATCGCGCCGCCCAGCAGCGTCGCGAGACCGACCTGGAGCATCAGCTCCAGCCGAAACATCTCCACAATCTGTCTAAACATTCTTGAGGAACCCCATCCTGTCCCGCACCTCGGCGATCGTGCGCTGCGCGAGCGCGCGGGCGCGGTTGGCGCAGTCGCGCAGCCGATCCCGCACGCCTGCCGGATCGCGCTTCAACGCCGCCGCGCGCTCGCGGATCGGCGCCAGCGTCTTGATCATATTGTCGGCCAGCACACGCTTGCAGTCGAGACAGCCCCACCCGGCGCTCCGGCACTTTTGCGCGACCTCCTCCACAGTATCGGGCGGCGAGAACCCCTGATGCAGCGTGAAGATGTTGCAGATCTCCGGCGTACCGGGATCCTTGCGGGTCTTGCGTGCAGGGTCGGTCGCCGCCGGCCGGAGCTTCTCCCAGATCGTTTCGGGTGACTCGAACAGTCCGATCGTGTTCCCCAAGCTCTTGGACATCTTGGCCTTGCCGTCGAGGCCCAGCACCCGCTTCGTCCTGGTCAACAAGGGCTGCGGCTCGGGAAAGAAGTCGCGACCGTAGCGGGCGTTCCAGCGGCGCGCGATTTCGCGCATCAACTCGAGATGCTGGACCTGGTCCTCACCGACCGGGACGAGACTAGCTTTATAGAGCAGCACGTCAGCCGCCTGTAATACCGGATACGCCAGCAGCCCCATGGCGACGCTTTCTTGACGCTGCGCCTTGTCCTTGAATTGGGTCTGGCGCTCGAGCTCACCGAGCGGCGCCAGTGTCGTCAGCAGCCAGTTCAGCTCGGTGTGCTCGGCGACGTGCGACTGCACGAAGACGATGCACTTGTCGGGGTCCAAGCCGGCCGCAAACAGACTTACCGCCATATCGAGAGTCAGGGACGCGAGAGCGCCCGGGTCGTACGGCTGCGTGATCGCGTGCAGATCGACGATCGAGAAGAGGCAGTCGTGCTCGGTCTGCAGCCGGACCCAATTCTGCACAGCGCCGAGGTAGTTGCCGATGTGCAGCTCGCCGGAGGGTTGGATGCCACTGAAAATGCGCGCCATTGGCGATGCAAAGTGCGTGAATACAACGACTTAGTCAAGCTGGCAGAGCGCGCGGCGCTCCGCGCCGCCGATTATTTGCGCAGCGCGTCGCGCCCGGCCGTCCACACCTGGACGGAAAAGTCACAACATGACTTCGTGACCGAGGTCGATCGCGCCGCCGAGGCCGTGATCACCGAAGTCCTCCTGCGCGAGGCGCCTGAGTCGGTCATCGTGGGCGAAGAGCTTTCTCCCAAACGGGCGGCGCACGGCGAGCTGGTCTGGATCGTGGACCCGCTGGATGGGACGACGAACTTTCTGCACGGCTATCCGCAATACGCCGTCAGCATCGGATGCCTCGTCGACGGGAAACTGGCGGCTGGCGTGATCCACGACGTGTGCCGCAACCGAACGTACAAGGCGATCCGCGGCGGGGGGGCCTTTGAGGAAGACACGCGGCTGAGCGTCTCGGCTGTGACGGAGCCCAGACGCGCCCTCGTCGGGACCGGCTTTCCCTTCAAGGCGCTGAACCTGTTGCACGTCTATCTGTCGCAGTTCGCTGCCGTGATCGGTGCAGCGAGCGGCATCCGCCGTGCCGGGGCCGCAGCGCTCGACCTGGCGGATGTCGCCGCTGGGAGGCTCGATGCGTTCTGGGAGCTGCAGCTCGCGCCGTGGGACATCGCGGCGGGCACATTGCTCATTCGCGAAGCAGGCGGCATCGTGACCCGGCCCGACGGCGCCGCTGACGTGCTGAGTGACCTCGGGAACTGCTCCATCGTCGCGGGCAACGCCGCGATGCACCGCTGGCTCATCGACCTATTAAGGAAGAGCTGATGCCCGAGCCGCTGGTCGAATGCGTACCGAATTTCTCCGAAGGCCGAGATGCGGCCACGATCGACGCGTTACGCTCGGCCATCACCGGCGTCACCGGTGTGCGGTTGCTCGACGTCCAAAGTGACACGGCGCACAACCGCTCCGTGTTCACCTTCGTCGGCAACCCGGCTGCCGTGGTGGAAGCGGCATTCGCAGCCATGCGCGTCGCGACCGACCGGATCGACCTCACCAAGCACAGCGGCGAGCACCCACGCATGGGCGCGACCGACGTCGTGCCATTTGTGCCGGTGGTAGGGAGTACGATGCAAGAGTGCGCCGACCTGGCCCGGCAGCTTGGTGAGCGGGTGGGCAAAGAGTTGGCGATTCCGGTGTTCCTCTACGCCAAGGCCGCGACGCGTCCCGAGCACCAGCGTCTGCCAGACATTCGCAAGGGTGAATTCGAGGCATTGCGCGAGCGGACCTTGGCTCCCGACTTCGGTCCCACCAAAGTTCACCCTACGGCCGGCGTCACGGCGATCGGAGCCCGGCCGTTCCTGGTCGCATTCAATGTGTATCTGGATACGCAGGAAATCGCCGTCGCAAAAGAGATCGCGAAACAGATCCGCACGTCGAGCGGCGGGTTGCCGGGCGTGCAGGCCAGCGGTTTCATCGTCGATGGGCTCGCGCAGGTTTCGATGAACCTCCTGGACATCGACGTCACCTCGCCCGCCGTCGTCTTCAACGCAATCAAGGCCCGCGCGGAGAAGCAGGGTGTCGGAGTGCAGTACAGCGAGATCGTCGGTCTCATTCCGGAGCGCGCGCTGGTCGGCGCCGCGGAATCGTTGCTGCGGCTGTCAAACGCCGGGGATCACATCCTGGAAACGAAGATCCGCGCCGCCATGCCTGAGGCCATCCCGTCCGCCGGAGGAGGGCCGCGGGGGCCATCCCTGGACGGGTGGATCGATGAACTGGCGGGAGGAGCCCCGACGCCGGGGGGCGGCAGCGCCGCCGCGCTGGCCGGCACGCTCGCGGCGGCACTCGTGGCGATGGTGGCGCGGCTGACAATCGGCAAGAAAGCCTACGCGGGAGTCGACGCGCAGGCCCGCGAGATCCTCGCGGAAGCCGAGCAATTACGCGGCGAGCTGCGGCGTCTGGTGGATGAGGACGCGGCTGCCTACTCAGGAGTCAGCCGGGCGTACAAGATCCCGAAAGCCGATCCGCGCCGGGCTCAGGCGATCGACGACGCGCTGCTGGCCGCGGCCCGGCCGCCCGCTGACGTCGTCAAGCACGGCCGACGCCTCCTCGCCCTTGCCCAGACGATCGAGCACATCGGAAACAAGAACGCCGTGAGCGACGCGCGGGTGGCCGGGATGCTGGCCAGAACCGCGATCGACGGTGCGACGGAAAACGTGAACGCCAACCTGGCCGGATTGTCCGAACCGGCGCGGGCAAAGGCGTCGGGGATCGGCTAAGCCGTAGTCAATATCCTCGGCCCGTTGTCCGTGATCGCCACCGTGTGCTCGAAGTGCGCCGACAGCGAGCCGTCCTGCGTTACGACGGTCCACTTGTCGTCCAGCGTCCGGATCGCCGAGCCTCCGATGTTGATCATCGGCTCGATCGCGATCGTCATGCCGGGGGCGAGGCGCGGGCCGCGTTTCGGTTTGCCGTAGTTCGGCACCTGCGGCTCCTCGTGAAACGCGGCGCCGATCCCGTGGCCGACCAGCTCCCGGACGACGGAATATCCCGCGCCTTCCGCCACGTGCTGCACGGCATGGCCGATATCGCCGACGTGATTGCCGGCGCGCGCCTGCGCCACGCCCGCGGCGAGCGCCTGCTGCGTCACCTCGAGCAGCCGCGCCGTCTCCTTCGTGATGTCGCCGACCGGGAACGTGGCGGCAGAGTCGGCGTGCAACCCCTCCAGCCACACGCCCACATCGATGCTCACGATGTCGCCGTCGTGCAGCACGCGCTTGTGCGACGGGATGCCGTGGACGATCTCGTGATTGATCGACGTGCAGAGCGTGGCCGGAAAATCGTACAGCCCCTTGAACGAGGGCTGCGCCCCGGGGTGGCTGCGGATGAACGTCTCGGCGAGGCGGTCGAGATCTTCCGTGGTGAGGTCGGGCCGGATGTGCCGCCCGACGAGTGCGAGCGTCTCGGCGACGATGCGGCCGGCGACCGCCATCGTCTCGATTTCGCGCGCCGACTTGATGGTGATCATCGCCCGATGATTCGCTTGATCTCCCCGGCAATCTGATCGACCGTCCCGGTGCCGGGGACGCGGTGCACGATCCCCCGCTGGGCATAATGCGCGATGAGCGGGGCGGTGTCGCGCTGGTAGATCTGGAGACGCGTCGCGATGGCTTCGGGCGTGTCGTCCGGGCGTCCCTCGACCTGCGCCCGCGCGGACATGCGCCGCACCAGCTCGTCCTCGGTGACGTCGAGCAGCAGGATATGGTTCAGGCGCTGGCCGCTCGCAGCCAGCGTCCGGTCGACCAGCTCGGCCTGCGCTGCGGTGCGGGGGAACCCATCGAGAATCGCGCCGGTCTTCGCCTCCGGGCGATCCAGCTGCTCCTTGATCATCCCGAGGATGATGCTGTCGGGCACGAGCTTGCCCTCGTCGTAGTACTTCTTCGCGTCGAGTCCAAGCGGCGTCCCGTCCTTCATCGCCGCCCGCAGCAAGTCACCGGTGGTGATCTTGGGCAGCCCGAGCCGCTCGGCGAGGATTTTTCCTTGCGTCCCCTTCCCCGAGCCCGGCGCCCCCAGCATGAGAATGAACACTTACAGTGGAGGCACTAGCGGCGGAAGCGAACCCGCGAGGTGCCGCTGCCACCACCCCCGCCCTTCATGAAGCCGTCATATTGGCGCAGCAACAGATGCTGCTGCACCTGCTGCACCGTATCGAGCGCCACACCCACGACGATGAGCAGCGCCGTGCCGCCGAACCCGAACGGCATGTTGAGCGTGTTCTGGACGACGATCGGCAACAGGGCGACGAACGTCAGGAACAGCGCGCCCGGCAACGTGATGCGGGTCAGCACTTCATCGATGTAATCGGCGGTGGCCGCGCCGGGCTTCACGCCCGGGATGAACGCGCCCTGCTTCTTGAGGTTCTCTGCCAGATCCACCGGGTTGAAAATGATCGACGTGTAGAAGTAGGCGAAGAACACAATCAACACGGCGCTCGCGACGATATACCACACCGATGTCGTATTGAAGTACTCGGCGAATGTCTTGAGCCACGGGACGCCGCTGAACGTCGCGACCGTGCCCGGCACGATGATGAGCGACTGGGCGAAGATGATCGGCATCACGCCGGCGCTGTTGATGCGCAGCGGGATGAACGTCTTCTGGCCCTCACGAATCCTGCCCCGCCCCATCACCTTGCGGGGGATCTGCACGGGGATCCGGCGCGCCGCCACCGTGATCGCGACGGTGCCCGCAACCACGAGCACACACATGATCAGCACGATGAGCAGCACGGGGAAGCTCAAGGTGCCGGCCTTCAGGGCTTCGAAGGTGTTCACCGTCTCCGGCAGAATGCGCTCGATGATCGAAAAGAAGATGAGCAAGCTCATCCCGTTCCCGATGCCCCGCTCGGTGATCTGCTCGCCCAGCCACATGACGAAGATGCCGCCGGTCGTCAGCGTGAGGACCGTCGTCATCTGGAAGGCGAATCCCGGTTGGGCGACGGCGTTGGGCAACGATTCCGTGAACACCGCGAACCCGTACGCCTGGAAAATGCAGAGCAGGACGGTGACATAGCGTGTCCACTGCGTCAGCGTCTTCTTGCCCTCTTCATCACGCTGCATCTTCTCGATGATCGGGAACACCGGTCCCGCCAGCTGAAACACGATGCTGGCCGAGATGTACGGCATGATCCCGAGCGCGAAGACGGTGGCGCGCCGGAGCCCGCCGCCCGAAAACAGATCGTACAGTCCGAACAGCGTGCCGGTCCCGCGGGTGCTCATGAAGTCCGCGAGGGCGTCCACGTTCACACCCGGCGTCGCGATGTGCGCCCCGATCCGGTAAATCACGAGGCACAGGAAGGTGAAGAGGAGCTTTTCCTTGAGCTCCGGGACCTTGAACAGATTCGGAATCGGGGACGTCACGCGATCGTTCCGCCGGCCTGCTCGATCTTGCTCTTGGCGCTCGCGGAGACCGCGACGCCTTTGACGACGAACTTCCGCCCCGAGACCTCACCGGTGCCGAGCAGCTTGATCGGGTGATCGGGACGGCGCACCAGTCCGGCGCCGAAGAGCGTCTCCGGCGTCACCTCGACACCCTCCGCGAGCAGAATGAGGTGGCGCACGTTGACGACCTGCGCCGGCTGCTTGAACGGATTGGTGAAGCCGCGCTTGGGAATGCGCCGGATGAGCGGCATCTGGCCGCCCTCGAACCCCGGACGCACCTTGCCGCCCTGACGCGCGGTCTGGCCTTTGCCGCCGCGGCCGGCCGTCTTGCCGATCCCGGAGCCGGGACCGCGGCCTTTGCGGATCCGCGCGCGATGCGAGCCCCGCGGCGCGCGCAGGTCGTGCAGGGCCAGGCGCGTGACTGGGGACTCGGGGTTGGGGGCTCGGGACTTGGCCCGCGGCTTCCGTGTCGTTTTCGCTTTCGCTTTCGCCTTCGGCGTCACTTCTTGCCTTCCTTTTCGGGTGTCACCTCAACCAGATGACGCACCTGTTGCAGCATACCGCGCAGCGCGGGATGATCCGCGTGCACGACTTCAGCCTGATGATGCTTGAGGCCCAACGCCTCGAGCGTCCGCTTCATGCGATAGGAATGGCCGCTGCCCGACCGCACCTGCTTGATGCGCAGCTTCCCCTTCCCCACCGGCGGCAATACGGGGTCGCGTCCGGTTTTGCGTTTGCGGTATTTCCGCGTCGGGGGCAGCCTACCCATGCGTGACCACGCTTTCCTGGCGGGCGCGGTACGGAATGGCGTCGAGCTCCACGCCGCGCTCGCGCGCGACACGCCGCGCCGTCGTCAGACGCTTCAGGCCGTCCAGGGTCGCCCGCACCATGTTGTGCGGATTGGTCGAGCCCAGGCTCTTGGTCAGGATGTCCCGGATCCCCGCGCATTCGAGCACCGCGCGCACCGGTCCACCCGCGATCACGCCCGTACCCGAGGCCGCCGGCTTGAGCAGCACCCGGCCCGCGCCGTGCTTCCCGATGATCTCGTGCGGAATCGTGCCGCCGGTGAGCGGTATTTCGGACATGTTGCGGCGCGCGGCTTCGACGGCCTTCCGCACCGCTTCGCTGACCTCATTCGCCTTGCCCGTCGCGATCCCGACCTGACCTTTACCATCCCCCACCGCAACCAACGCGTTGAAGGAGAAACGGCGACCACCCTTCACGACCTTCGCCACGCGATTGATCGCGACGACGTTCTCGACGATGCCATCGCTCTCGCGCTGGCGATCGTCGCGCCGCTCACCACCGCGGCCCCGGCCTCTGCCGCCGCGACCGCCCCCGCCCCCGCCCCCC
>Ga0193725_1000111_pt1 | contig 27195 bp, 25 predicted proteins | sample H2a2metaG_FD_143058 | JGI IMG/M metagenome (GOLD analysis project Ga0193725, IMG submission 143058) | Soil microbial communities from a riparian zone of the East river system, Colorado, United States - H2a2 | ecosystem: Environmental > Terrestrial > Soil > Riparian zone | place: USA: East River... | reverse complement strand
CACGTGAGATGCTGGCATGCCCCATCCAAATCTGGAAACATCGACGCATAGTTGACCCCGCAAGAATGCAGTTCACGTCGCAGTAACGCGAACGCGCGGGCGGGTACATGAATCTTCGCAAGCTTAGCTGAGAAGAGACGATGTCTCTCGAGTGCGACAAAGCGTTTGCCGGCGAGCAGTTTGTGAACGGTGAAGACCCCGGCTTGCGCTGCTATCCGGCGGGCAATCACCGCTGGTCGAAAGATTCGAGTCCGCTTGCCTTCAAATGGCGTTTCTTTCGGACGGATGTCGACGAAATCGTCGGTGCTGGGCTTCAGAACCCAAACAACGCCGTCGCGCGGTTTTGACTTTGCGTCTCTCGCTGGCGGGTTGCGAACAACGAACCACAATGCCGCAGTCGCGCTGAAGGTCCAATCGAGAAGTCTGGTAGGTAAGCCGTGATGCTGTGCAACTGCCAGAAGATCCCAATCATTGTTGATGGGAAGTTCTCTGAGTGGCGGGGTGACCCGCTCAAACTCGTTCAGCATGAGCCGTTCGATATTCGGTAGGGCGCCGCGTAGCCGTCGCCGAGCGAGTGTCGGCACGAGCGGTTCGTCAACGTCTTGGCCGCGAAACAGGAAGTCGGCCTTTCGGCCGCGATTTTCCTCGACGCGCTTCTCGCGCTCAAGAAGCGCGAGAAATGAGGCGAGCGTTTCGATCTTGTACTCGCGCACTTGTGCCATCGCGCGATATGCTCTCACGAATTTGGCCGGCGCCTAGGCGTGTTAGCTCCACCATGTCAAAGGTGCCGCTCGTCGGAGGATTCGCAGTTGGAGGATGTTCCTCACTCAGGCTCACGCTACCCTCACGACGATGACGCTCTCGACCTGTTACTGCTCGCGCGGGCGCTTCGTCTCAGAACATATCGGGGGAAGCGGCGATCCGGTCGAGGTCGGCTCGCGTATAGGAGCCGAGGCTGCGGAAGTCGAGGTCGGTGTAGTTCTTGATCCAGCGCAGGGCGATCTTCAGGGACTTGCGGTAGCGCGTTTCGGCGTCGGCGTAGGCGGCGCGTGAGGTGTCGTCGGTGACGGTCGCGCGCAGGCGCGCGAGGATGTCGTCGGTTTCTTCGCCGAGCAGGCGCTTGACCAGCGCGAAGTCGTGCGCGGCCGCCGGGCCCTCGGTCGTGCGGGCATGGTGGCGGATGCGCTGCGCCAGCTGGGCGACCGACATGCGGCCGGTGGCGAGGTCTTCCATCAGCGCGGGGTGGATGCCGGGCTTGCCGGCGAGGCTGTCGATGCCCTTGGCGCCGCGGCCGTTGAGCCAGCCCTCGACGTATTCGACGACCATGCGCGCGTTGCGGCGGGTGCCTTCCAGCGTGATGGGGCCGGCGGGGACCTCGATGCGCACGGGGTAGTTGTCGGGGTTCGCCATCTCGGGGGTCGGTGTCCAGCCCGAGCCGATCAGCTGCTTGAAGGGGTCGGCGGCGGTCTTCATGTGGAAGATGTGGGCGACCCAGCCGCGCAGGAAGCCCTGCCGCGCCTCCCACTCCTTGTCCGCCTTGATCGACTCGCCGGCCACGCGGTTGACTTCGGGATCGGGGTTGGGCAAGGCGGTGGCCATGCCACCGATCGGTACCGCTCCGCGCTTGAGCGAGATGGCCACCAGCCGGCGGAACATGTCGGCCAGGAAGGGGGTGGTCTTGATGTCGACGCCGAAGCGGTCCGGCCACACCGATCGCGGGTCGGCCATCACGTACTCGAAGATGCTGGCCTTGAGGTCCCAGCGGGCGGCGTTGAGGCCGGCCGCGTACGGGCCCAGCTCGTAGAGCATCTCCTCCATCTGGTACACGCACGGCAGCGACTCGACCAGGATGACCCCGCGCACGGGGACCCCTCTCAGGGCGGGCAGGCGCTCGACGCTCGCGTCGAACAGGTCGCGATACCAGCGGGCTTCCTCCGCGGTCTCCAGCTTGGGGAGGTAGAAATACACGCCCTGGCCGCGCTCGGCCTGCGCGCGTCCCGCGTAGAAGAGGGTCAGCGCGGTGCCGAGGATCGCCGCGGAGACGGGCGCGCCGTCGATGGTGACGTCGGGCTCGAAGAGGTGCAGGCCGCGCTCGCGATGCATGAAGAACGGCAGCTCGCCCTCGGCGATCCGGTATTCGCGGCGGCGCTCGGTGTCGGTGAAGCGCAGCTCGCGATGCACGGCGGCGAGCCGGTTGTGGGTCGCGCGCACGGTGTCGATCAGCCGATGGCCCCCGGAGTCCTCGTCGTCGTCGAGATCGCCCTCGGCGCGCTCGCCCTCGGGACCCGGATTGAGCGCGTTGATGAACATGCTGGTGATCGAGCAGGGGCCGGAGATCTCGATGCCCGGCTTGCGGAGATCGGCGGGCACCGCGGGCACCCGCCAGTCCCCCCTCGTGGCCGGGCTCGGCGCGAGCGGAGCGGGGGGCGTTCCCGCGTGAGCGCGCGCGAGCATCGCGGCGCGCTTGGCGATCAGGTCGTGCACGCGAGCGCCGAGGCGATCGTGCAGGGCCAGCAGGAATTCGTCGAACGCGGGCGTGAACAGCTCCGTCGCGCCTTCGACGGGCACGACCCGAACGCGGCTGGCCGGCATCTCGTTCTCCTTCGGTCGTCGACGAGGGCCGTGAAGCGCCGCGCCGCTCGGTCAGGGGGATGATTTTTTTTCGCATGGCGAGCGAGACGCTGTCAATGGGAGAATGCGCTCACCGCCCGTCGCAGGAGGATCCGTCCATGGCCACCGTCCTGTTCGTCGTCAAGGCCACCATCCGCAAGGACCGCGAAGACGCGTTCAACCGCTGGTACAACGAGGAGCACGTCCCCCAGGTGCTCCAGTGGAAGGGCGTGGTGAGCGCCCGGCGCTACCGGGCGATCCTCGGCGAGGACACCTACCAGTACATGGCGGTGTACGAGCTGGTGAACGAGGCCAACTTCCGCGCGCTGATGGAGTCCGACCACATGAAGGCCCTGCGCGCGGAGTACGACACGCACTTCGGCGACACCAGCGAGCGCGCCCGCTTCGCCTACGAGCAGGTCTTCCCCTGAGCCCCAAACCCGCGCGCTTCCGGGGCATGGGCCACGGGCGGAAGACCCGCCGGGTGCTCGAGCGCGGCGGACGCGGTCTCGCCCAGCAGTTGAACGAGACGCTGGGGGGCTGGCCGGGCGTGCGCATCACCCCGATGTTCGGACGCTGGGGCTACTTCATCGGCGACGAGCTGTTCGCGTGCTTTCCCGTGCGCGAGAAGGATCACGACCTGTGGGTTCGCCTCCCCCGCGAGGAGCAGGCCGAGGCCCTGAAGGACGCGCGCGTCCGCCCGCATCGTCGCTTCGCCCGCCGGGGCTGGATCGAGACCGACGTGGAGTCGCCCGACGACGTCTCCCGCGCCGTCCGCTGGCTCCGGCGCTCCTACCGGATGATCCGCGGAAGGACAGACGCTCCCGCGTGAGTCTCCCCGCCGAGCGCGTTAGGCCTTGATGGTCAGCGCGTCGGCGTCGGCGCGGGCGGCGGCCTCGATGCGCTCGATCTTGACGAGCGGCACCAGCAGCCACGCCAGCGCGGTCAGGACGGTCGAGATGAGGACGAGCGGAGTGAAGCCGAGCCCGTCGTAGAGCCGGCCGCCGACGTTGGTGGAGAGCTGGGTCGAGCCGTTGTAGACGGACATGAGCAGCGCGAAGAACGTGCCCTCGGCCCGTTTCGGGCACGCCTTCGCGGCCAGGTCGAGCAGGCTCAGCTGGATCAGGATCCCGACCACGCCGTAGAGGGCGTCGATGACCACCGCCGAGACCGGCCCCCGATAGAACACGTAGGCGAGGGTCCCCGCCGCGCTGAGACCGATCGTGAAGACGATGAGCCGCCGGAGCGGCACCCGCCGAGAGAGCGGCGCGTAGACCGCCGCTCCCACGAAGCTGCCGACCGCGGTGAGCGAGGCCAGCACGCCGATGAACCGCTGATCGAAGCGCAAGACGTCGGTCTGGAAATAGAGGAACGCGGGGCCGAACAGCGGGTTGAAGTTCGAACAGAAGATGAAGCCCGCGACGATCCACAGGTCGCGATGGCGCGCGGCCTGGCGGATGGCCTGGAACGCCTCGCGGGTGGCGGCGCCGTCGATGCGGGAGGTCGGCTCCCGCAGGAAGGCCAGGACCATGGCGAACGACACCAGCGGAAAGCAGGCGGCCACCACGAAGGCCAGGTGCAGGCTCCTCGTGTGCGCGAGGTGCCCGCCCAGCACGCCGACGGCCAGCGTGGCCACGCTGATCGACGCCCACTGCATGGACTGGAACACGCCGGTGAGGCCGCGCGGTTTGCCTGTCTCGACCATGATGGCGTCGGCCAGCACGTCGCAGAAGGCCAGTCCGAATCCCATCGCGGTGTAGAGCCAGGCCAGCCGCCAGTAGCCGTGGTCGGTGGAGAGCGCCATCGCGAAGCCGGCGAGCGAGGCCAGGGCCGAGGCGAGCAGGAAGTAGCTCTGCCGCCGGCGTCCGAACAGCGGCACGAAGTCGGACAGCAGGCCGTAGAGGGGCTTGATGACCCAGGGGATCGTGCTCAGCAGGAAGAAGTCGGCGACGCCGGAGGACGACAGCCCGCGCTCCTTGAGCACCAGCGTCATCGTCTGCACGGGTAGGTTCCACATGCCCTGCGCGAAGTAGACGACCGCGAACAATGTGGCCAGGCGCCGCGCCTCGACCGTGTGCAGCGGAAGGAGCCGGGCGAGGCGCTCCCGCATGTGGGGGGACGTGGTTACTCGCGCGGTCCCACGCGCTCGGTCGGCTGCTCGGTGGACGCCGTGTGGGCGGCGGGCTCGGCGTCGCGGCGTACGCGGCGGGCGTCGCGCATCTGCTGGACCATGTTGAGCAGGACGGGGAGGACGACGAGCGAGGCGACCAGGCTGGCGACGGTCCCCAGCGTGAGGAGCAGACCGAGACCGAAGATGCCGCGATGGTCGGCCATCAGGAGACTGCCGAACCCCACGATGGTGGTGAGGCCGGCCACCAGCACGCCCATGACGGTGCTGCGGGCGATGAGCGGACCGCCGTGGTCGCGGCCTTCCATGAAGCGAATCACGATGTTCATGCCGTACTCACAGGCGGCGCCCAGGATCAGGGGCAGGCCGAACACGTTGCCCAGCGTGAACTTGAGCTTGAAGACGTACATCAGACCCATCGTCCAGGCCAGACCCAGACCGAGCGGGAGCAGGGCCAGCAGGGTCTCGCGCGTGCGACGGATCGACAGCCCGAGCACCGCGGTCACCAGCACCACCGCGTAGAGCGTGCCCTGCTGGTAGGAGCGCTCCATCAGGCGGATGGCCTCATAGGTGATGATCGGGGTGCCCGTCACCTCGGGGTCGACGCTGCGCAGCTCGGTGACGAACTTGCTGGCGCCCCCGCGGTCCCAGATGTTGATCGAGGGATGGACCTGGATGAGGAAGAGGTCCTTCTCGGCGTTGTGGTAGCGGTTGCGGAGTTCCTTGGGGACCTGCTCCAGGCCCACTCGCTTGGGGAAGAGGTTGGCCTGCAGGCGCTGGAAGCTGCGCACGAAGTCCCGGTACAGCGGCCCCTGCAGGGCGGCCAGGGCATTCTCCACCGCGTCCCGGTCGCTCTGCCGGATCTTCCGGACGAGCCGGCCGATGTCGTCGGTGAGCTTGTCGAGCCGCTGCTTGGCGTCGCCGCGCGGTGCCTCGTTCTCGGCGATGTCGAGCCGGCGCTTGAGGGTCTCCAGGCCCGCGACCAGGCGCGGCAGGTCGATCGATTGGGGGCGGGCGATGCGCACCGGAGTCACGATCGGCGCGAAGCTGGCGATCAGCTTCTGCTTCTCCTCCTGGTCCTCGGGGATCATCATCAAGAGCGAGTCCACCTCGGACACGGTGGAGAGCCTCTTGAACGCCGCCTGCTTTCGCCGCAGCTCGTCGAGCGATCCGGCCGTGCTGAGTCCGGCGAAGCCGGAGCGTCCGGACGTGGCCAGGATGCGCTTCTCCCAGATCACCGACTCCGTGCCCTTGGCCTGCAGGTTGAGCAGGTTGTAGTCGAAGCTGATGCTCCCCAGGGCCAGGAGCGACAGCACCGTCACCACCGCGGCGGCGGCCAGGACCGTGCGGGGCGCCTGGGCCAGGCGCTCGACCAGCGGCATCCGGATGCGCTCGAGGGCCACCGAGCGGGGCACCCGGCTCCGCGGCTTGCCCGTGTCACGGCGGTCGATGAGCACGAGCGAGGCGGGGAACATCGTCATCATGGCCAGCCACGAGAACAGGATGGCCGTGCCCGAGATGATGCCGAGCTCCTGCACGCCCCGGAAATCGGTCAGGGCCAGCACGTAGAAGGTGCCGGCCGCCGTCACCGCCCCGAGCAGGATGGGCGGGCCGCTGCGCGCCGCCGTGATCTCCAGCGCCTCGCGCAGGGTGCGTCCGAGGAACCGTTCCTCCTCGTAGCGGAAGAGGAAGTAGATCCCGTAGTCGATGCCGATCCCGATCACGATCGAGATGAACATGACCGAGAACAGCGAGAGGTGGCCGATGGTGAGGGTGGCGAAGCCGACGGCCCAGCACATGCTTACCGCCAGCAACACGCACATCACCACCGGCTTGCCCACGCGCAGGAAGGCGGCGAAGAGCAGGCCGAAGGTCAGGACGAAGGACACCACGCTGGCCCACTCGCTGTCGCGGAAGGCCGAGACCATCTCGTCGTTGGAGAGCGCGGCCTTGCCGGTCACGCCGACCTGGATCTCCGGGAACTGCGGCCGCAGCGTCCGGATGACCGCGCGCACGCCTTCGATCGCCTCGCGGTCCCCCGTGAAGGTGCCGGCCTGGCTCTTGGGCACGGCCAGGATGAAGAGCAGGCGCTCGTCGTCCGATAGGAAGTAGCCGGCGTCGCTGTCGTCGGTGTCGACCGAGAAGAACGATCCCCACGGAGATTTATAGGGGATGGGTCTCTCGATGCGGGCGGCGAGCTGGGCGACCAGGTCCTCGATGAAGCGCAGGTCGTTCTCGGTCTTCTTGTTGTCCTCGAGGCCGAGGTCGAGGAACCCGGTGACGAACGCCCCCGCGATCTGGGTGGCCAGGCCCTCCACGAGCTGGTCCAGCGTGGGCCGCGCCGCGAAGCTCTCCATGAACTCCTGGTAGTCGAAGATCCGGTCGCGGATCTGGGCGAGCTTCTGCTTGGAGAGATACAGGAGGGCCTGCCCCTCGAACTGCTTGGGGTCGATGCGATAGGTCAGGTGGCTGAGCGGCACCGCGTGCTCGCGCAGCTCGCGCACGAGCCGCCCGGCGTACACCTTGGCCTCGGGCGGCGACGGCGCTTCGACCACGATGATGAGGTCGTCGATCTCGCCGAACAGGCGCTCGTACTCCTGGAAGCGCTGCATGTACGCCTGGCCACGGGGCAGGAGGCTGGCGGTGGAGGTCGCGAAGCGCAGCTGGGCGAAGGCATACCACACCGACAGCACGGCCAGGGCGACGCCGAGCGAGATCGTGAGGAGGGGCCGGTCGCACGAGGCTCGCACCAACCGGCGCAGGAGGGCACCGGTCCCGGAAACGACGGTCAAGCTACGGACTGCCTATTCGTCGCCGCCGATGAACCGCTCGAGGTGCCGCCGGGCGTCGTCGTCGGTCCGCTGCTCCGGGGGCGACTTCATCAGGTACGCCGACGGCGCGAAGAGCGCGCCCTTCAACCCCCGGTCAAGGGCGATCTTGCAGCAGCGGATGGCGTCGATGACCACGCCGGCCGAGTTCGGCGAATCCCAGACCTCGAGCTTCAGCTCGACGTTGATCGGCTGATCCCCGAACCCGCGGCCCTCCAGGCGGATGTGGGCCCACTTGCGGTCGGCCAGCCACGGCACGTAGTCGCTGGGGCCGATGTGGACGTCGTCGGCGGGCAGCTCGTGGCGAAGCTGCGAGCGCACGGCGTCGGTCTTGGAGATCTTCTTGGAGACCAGCCGGTCGCGCTCGAGCATGTTGTAGAAGTCGGTGTTGCCGCCGAAGTTGAGCTGGCTCGTGTGGTCCAGGCGCACGCCGCGGTCCATGAACAGGTGGGTGAGCACCCGGTGCACGATGGTCGCGCCCACCTGCGACTTGACGTCGTCGCCCACCACGGGCAGCCCGCGCTCCTCGAACCGCCGTTGCCAGTACGCCTCGCGGGCGATGAAGACCGGGATGCAGTTGACGAAGGCGCAGCCGGCGTCGAGGATCTGCTCGACATACCATTTGGTGGCCATCTCGCTGCCCACGGGCAGGAAGTTCACCACCACGTGGGTGCCGGTCTCGCGCAGGATGTTGGCGATGTCGGCGGTGGCGCCGGGGGCCTTGGTGACCATCTGGGCTAGGTAAATCCCGAGGCCGTCGTGGGTCATCCCGCGCTGGACGGGCACCCCGAGGGCCGGCACCTCCGCGAAGCGCACGGTGTTGTTGGGGGCCTGGAAGATGGCCTCGCCGAGGTCGCGCCCGACCTTGCGGGCGTCGATGTCGAAGGCCGCCGAGAACTCGATGTCGCCCACGTGATAGCCGCCCAGGCGGGGATGCATGAGGCCGGGGATGAAGCCGTCGTCGGGGGCCTGGCGGTAGTAGTGGACGCCCTGGACGAGGGCGGACGCGCAATTCCCGACACCGATGATCGCGACCCGAAGGGATGCCACAGGCGCCTCCTGTTCGACATCGATCACGCGGTAGCGGGACCGATCGTGTGAAATCAGTTTAGCACAGCATGTATGATGCCCCGGTCATGCGGGGTGTCCGGAGGTCCGAGTGAGCGCGAACGTCGGGCCGGAGATCGCCCGCGTGTTCAGGGGGCTCGACGCGGCGGCGGCGCGCGCGACGTACGAGCGCCAGAACGAGCTGCTGGTCCTGGAGCGGCTGCTGCCGCCCGCGGTGGTCGAGGCCTTGGCGGCCGAGGTCGACCGGGTGCGGCCGGCCATCCACCGCAACTACATCCCGCGCCACAAGAAGGGTGGCAGCGTGAGCTCCTACACGCTGCGCGCCGAGGCCCCGGCCATCCTCACGCTCTATCGCCATCCCGCGTTCATCGAGTTCCTGGCCCGCGTGACCGGGCAGCGGGCACAGCCGTGTCCGGAGAGCGATCCCCACGCCTGCGCGCTCTACTTCTACACGGAGCCGGGCGATCACATCGGGTTTCACTACGACACGTCCTACTATCAGGGGACGCGCTACACCGTGCTGGTCGGCATCGTCGAGCGGTCCTCCAGCCGGCTGCTCTGCCAGCTCTACAAGGACGTGCCCGGGCGGGCGAGCGAGGAATTGCGATTGGCCACGGAGCCGGGGACGCTCGTGCTCTTCAACGGCAACAAGCTCTGGCACTCGATCACCCCGCTCGGCGAGGGCGAGGAGCGCGTGTCCCTCACCCTCGAGTACGTCACCAACCCGCGCATGAACCCGTTCAAGCGCTTCGTCTCCAACATGAAGGACTCGATCGCTTACTTCGGCTTTCGCGAAGTCTTCCGGCGTCGCGTCTCCTAGGTCTGTGCGCGCGGCGCGGGAGGGCGGGCGGGGGATGGGAGTGGGCCTCTGACCACGACCGTTGGCGTACCGATCACCCGCCAGTAGTTCCCAATCTGGCGGTGGGGCTTCGAGTCTTTCGTTGGCGGGGGACGGGTCACCCGGTCCCACTCCCATCCCCCGCTCGCCCTCCCGCGGGTACCGGTTCTGGGGACTAGATCAGGAAGATTTTCAGCAACTCGGTGGGGGGCGTCGGGGAGGAGCGGCGATCGCTCCCCCCGACATCAATCGATAGGCGAGGCGGGTGAGCCAGTAGGCGTGGGAGCCGGCGGCGACGATGATCATCAGGATGGGCAGGAGTGGGGGGGCGAAGGTGAGAGCGGCGATGAAGAGCAGGAGCATCGCGTAGAAGCCGTCGCGATTGCCGAGGGCGTCGAGGAAGCCGCCGACGCCGCCGGCGGTGCTCCGGGGCGAGGTCTTCGCCATCATTGCGCTCACCACCACGCCGCTCGCGGCCAGCACGCCGAGGCCGATCCCCGCGCGGCCCGCCCTGGCCTGAGCGGTCGCGCCCATCGCGAGCACGAGCAGCGCGTGAATCACGGTGTCGCTGGTCACGTCGAGCCATTCGCCGAGGCGTGACTCGCTATGGGTCAGCCGGGCGACCTCGCCGTCGCTGTGATCGAGCACCACCGCCGCGGCGTACAGGACGAGTCCGGCCAGAGCGCTCCACGGGGTGGCGTGCCAGAAGCCCCACACCGCGATCAAGCCCACGAGCAGGCTCGCGAGGCTGACCTCGTTCGCGGTGAGCCCGAGGGCCAGCGCGAGTCGGGTCAGCGGGCGCGCGAGCCGTCGATGGAAGATCGTGTCGAGCCGGCTGTCGATGGGGCTGCCCGCGCTGGCCGGGAGCGCCTCCGCGGGCGGCGCCGGTCGCGTGCGGATCACGCGCCGTCCAGCTGGACGATGTGCGGGAGCACCTCGTCGCGGGCGCGGCGCAGATCCTCTGCGAAGTCGATCTCGGTCCAGGGGAGACCCGTGACGTCCACCCATCCCACGTGGCGGGTGCCGACCAGCAGGTGCAGGGCGTCCTCGTACTCGTTGAGGCCGTCACCTTCCTTGATGACCTGCTCGAGCCGGCGCACCAGCTCCGGGCCCGCCTCGGCGCCGCACTTGAAGAAGCCGACGCCTTCGCCCACGTGCTCCCACGACTCCGGCACCACTTTCTTGCCCAGCGCGATCACGCGATCGCCGCGCAGGTAGTATTTGACCTCTTCGCCGGTGTCCTGAAACGCGCGGTCGACGAGGAACGCGCTCGGGGCCGTCGCCCCCACGAGGCGGCGGAGGAACTCGCGCGGGAACAGCACGTCGGCGTCCATGATCAGCGCCGGCTCTCGCAGATGGGCGCGGGCGGCGTAGAGCGACAGCGCCGAGCCGCGCGTGTAGTCCGGGTTGTCCACGTAGCGCACGCGCATGGCCCCGTGCTCGTCGCCGGCCAGCGCCCGCACCTGCTCGTCGAAGTGCCCGACGACCAGCACCGTGTCCCGCACCCCCACGCGCTCCAGCGCGGACAGCATGCGCGCGAGCAGGGGACGGTCGCCGACGTCCAGCAAGCACTTGTGGGTGTGGTCGGTGAGGGGGGCCAGCCGCCGCGCCACCCCCGCGGCCAGGATGATCGCCTTCACGCGCCCTCAGCCTCGCGGGTGCGGGCTCGACGAGGTCCGGCGCTGGTCGTCCGAGAACTCGGCCTGCTTGGTCTTCATCTTGCGCACGAGCTCCTGGTACGACGAGGTCTGGATGATCTTGTTGAACTGGGTCCGATAGTTCGCGATCAGGCTGACCCCCTCGATGATCACGTCGTAGACCAGCCAGCGGTCGCCGTGCTTGTACATCTTGTAGTCGACGGGGATCTCGGTGCCGTGCTTGGTGGCGATCCGCGTGCGCACCGTGGCCTGGTCGCCCTCGATGGTGTCGCCGAGGTAGGCGATCTTTTCGCCGCTGTAGAGCTCGATCTTCGAGAGATACGAGCGCTCGAGCAGGTTGGCGAACAGATCCACGAATTCCTTGCGCTCGGCCGGCGTCCGCGGCGGCCAGTGCCGCCCCAGCGACCGCTTGGCCGTCTCGGTGAAGTCGAAAATATCCTCGGCGATCTTCCGGACGGCGGCCCGCCGCTCCCGGGCCTTGCCTTCCTTCTTGAGATCGGGCTCCTCGAGGGTCTTCACGACCCGGTCGATCTGAATCCGCAGCACATCAGTCGGCGCTCCCGCCCACCCGGCGCGGACGACCAGGAGACTCACCACGAGGGCAACCGCGCCCAGAACGCGGCGGCGGTATCGAATCATCCGAACCTCCTCTGCATCACGTGGCCTCTCACCCCCCGGCCCTCACACCTTGCCGAAAATGTACTTCGAGATCAGCTCCTCGAGGTCGATCGGAGCCTCGACCTCCCGGATGCGTCCATTGGGGGGAATGATCTTGTCCGAGCCGCCCGGACTGATGCGGATGTACTTCTCCCCGATCAAGCCCTTGGTCTTGATCGAGGCGATCGAATCGTCCTGAAGCTTCACGCCGCCGTTCAGCCGCAACGTCACGCGCGCCTGATAGTCGGCGAGCCCGATCGCCTCGACGCGGCCGATCAGCACGCCCGCGATCTCGACGCCGGACCCCGCCTTCAACCCGCCGACCGACGGGAAATCGGCGGTCACGAGATATCCCGTCCCGCCCAGGAACGAAACCCTGCCGAGTCTAATCGAAAGGTATCCCAATGCCAAGATACCGAGCACCAGGAACATCCCCACCGCGACGTTGACCTTGGTACGTTCCATCTCACGCCCCTCTAGATACGGACTTCGGGCTCTCCCCGGATGAACTGTTGCACGATCGGATTGGTCGAGGCCTGGATCTCCTCGGGCCGCCCGATCTCGACGATCCGGCCCTCGTGGAGCATGGCCACCGTGTCGGCGAGCTGGAAGATCTCCGGGATCTCGTGGCTCACCACCACCGCCGTGAACCGGAGCCGCCGGTGCAGCTCGCCGATCAGCCCGTGGATCGTGTTGACGAGGATGGGGTCGAGCCCGGTGGTGGGCTCGTCGAAGAACACCACGGCCGGCTCCGTCACCAGGGCGCGGGCGATGGCCACGCGTTTGCGCATGCCGCCCGAGACCTCCGCCGGGTACTTGTCGCCCACGTCGTCCAGCCCCACCTGCTCGAGTCCGCGGGTCACGCGGGCCGCGATTTCCGAGCGGGTCAGGCGCGTCTTCTCTCGCAGCGGGAAGGCGACGTTCCCCGCGCACGTCAGCGAGTCGAAGAGGGCGCCGCCCTGGAACACCACGCCGTAGCGCTCGCGTACCCGGTCGAAGGCCCGGCTCCTGAGATCGGTCACGTCCACGCCGTCGATCACGATGCGCCCGGCGTCGGGACGGACGAGCCCCAGCAGGTGCCGGAGGAAGACCGATTTGCCGCCGCCGCTCCGGCCGATGATGATCGTGATCGAGCCGTCGGGAACTTCGAGGTCGATCCCGCGCAGCACCGCCTGGCGGCCGAACGACTTGGTGAGCCCCTGGACTTTGATCATTGAAGGGCTCGTCTCGCCGCGGGGCGCGGATTTCGATCATTGAAGGGTTCGGTTCGCCGTCCGAGCACGGCTCGCCTCACACGGCGTCTCAAGGCCACGATCACGGCAGCACCGAGCCGAGGAAGTAGTCCCAGACCAGGATGAGCACCGAGGAGAGCACCACGGCCTGGGTGGTGGCGCGGGCCACGCCTTCGGCGCCGTGGCCCACGTGGAATCCCTTGTACGTGCAGACCCACGTCACCAGGACGCCGAACGACACCGACTTCCAGAAGCCGAGCATGATGTCCTTCATGTCCACGAACGTCTGCATCTCGCCGAAGTAGGTGCCCTCGGAGAGACCGAGCAGCTCGACCCCGACCAGGTAGCCGCCGAAGATCCCCACCGCGTCGAACAGCGCGGTCATGAGCGGAAACGTCACCACACCGGCCAGCATCGACGGCGCGGTCAGGTACCGGAACGGGTTCAGCGCCATCACGGTCAGCGCGTCGATCTGCTCGGTGATGCGCATGATCCCGAGCTCGGCGGTCAACGCCGAGCCGGCGCGTCCGGTGACCATCAGCGCGGAGAGGACGGGCCCGAGCTCGCGGATCAGCGACAGCGCGACCGCCGGTCCCAGGAACGCCTCCGACCCGAAGCGGGAGAGCGTGAAGTAGATCTGAAGCCCCAGCACCATGCCGGTGAAGGCGCCGGTGAGGAGAATGATCAAGAGCGAGCGGAAGCCGATGTAGTTGATGCGGTCGACGAACGCGCGGAACTTGAAGGGCGGGGTGACGATGGTGGCCAGCGCCTGGAGAAAGAACGTCCCGAAGCGGCCCAGCGAGACCACGATGTCGATCGCCCACCGACCGAGGGCGTCGAAGGGGACCAGGGCCCGCGGAAAGGGACGCTCAGCCATGCACGGCGCGGCGGTACACGCCGAGCGCCCACAGCGGGAAGTATTTCGCGTAAAGGTGGTACTGCAGCATGAACACGCGCGGGAACCCGGTGCCGTTCCACCACGCGTCGTCCCACGCGCCGTCCTCCCGCTGCGTCCGCAGGAGATACGCGACCCCGCGCTCGACCGCCGTCGAGCGCGCCTGGCCGGCCGCCAGCAACGCGAGCACGGCCCACGCGGTCTGCGACGGCGTCGACGGGCCGACGCCCGCCAGCTCGGGACGGTCGTAGCTCTCGCACGTCTCGCCCCAGCCGTCGTCCGCGTTCTGGTGGGCCTGGAGCCAGCGGATCGCGCGCTGCACGTAGTCCTGCGTCATGTCCTCGCCGATGGCCTGGAGCCCGCGGAACACCGACCACGTCCCGTAGATGTAGTTGACGCCCCAGCGTCCGAACCAGGGCCCGTCGTCGCGCTGCGTGCGCCGGATGAACGCGCGCGCGCGCCGTACCGTCTCACTGTCGCGATCGTAGCCGAACGTTCCCAGCATCTCGAGCCCTCGCCCGGTGAGGTCTTCCGTCGAGGGATCGAGCAGCGCGCCGTGGTCGGCGAACGGGATGTTGTTGAGGTAGAGCTGGTCGTTGTCGGCGTCGAAGGACGCCCAGCCGCCGTCCCGTCCCTGCATGCCCAGAAACCACCCGAGCCCGCGCTCCTTGGCGACGCGGACACGGTCGGCGTCGAGACCGACGATCTTCTCCAGCCCCATCAGCACCATCGCGGTGTCGTCGAGGTCGGGATAGTAGTCGTTGGCGTACTGAAACGCCCAGCCGCCGGGCTGCACGTACGGCCGCTTGACCTGCCAGTCGCCGGGACCGAGGACCTGCCGCGCGAGCAGCCATTCCGCGGCGTGATGCAGCGCCGGATGATCGGGCGGAAGCCCGCTCTCCACCAGCGCGTTGACCACAAGCGAGGTGTCCCACACCGGCGATGGACAGGGCTGGTAGTGCAGGCCGTCCCCGTCCTCGGTCGCGAGCGCCTCGATCTCCTTGATCTGCCCGAGCACCAGAGGATGGTCATCGGCATAACCGAGCAGGCGCATGGCAAGGATCGAGTTGGCCATCGCGGGATAGATGCCGCCGAGGCCGCCGGGCAGGGCGAGCCGCTCTTCCAGCCACAGCCGGGCCGCTTCCACGGCGCGCCGGCGCAGCGGGCGCGGAGAGAAGCGCTCCCAGATCTTGAGCCCATCGTCCGCGGCCAGGAAGAAATTCTTCCAGAGCAGCCCGCGCCAGGACCACGGTTTCGGTCTGCGGTCGAACCGGAGGCTGGCCTTCTCTCGGGGCACCGGCCACAGCTCGTCGAGCGAGCGCGACGAGGGCAGGTAGGTGACGGGCTTTCGGTCCAGGATGACGAGCAGAGGCACGATGACCGTGCGCGACCAGTAGGAGACGTCGTACAGGCTGAACAGGAACCACCGCGGCGACAGGATGATCTCCACCGGCATCGCCGGCACGCCGTTCCAGTCGTACTCGCCGAACAGGGCCAGCAGGATCTTCGTGAAGACGTCGGCCTTGACGGGCCCCCCCAGCTCGAGGATGCGCGCGCGCGCGCGGACCATGGCGGGATCGTCGACCGGCACGTCCGCCATCTTCATGGCGAAGTACGCCTTGATCGTCGCCGAGAGGTTCGTGGGGCCGCCCGCGAACAGGGTGAAGCCGCCGTCGGGCCGCTGCCGACTCCTGAAGTAGCGGACCGCCTTGCGCTCCCGCTCTTTGTTCACCCGGTCGATCAGGTGACACAGCAGCAGGTATTCGGACGTGATCGTGGTGTTGGCTTCGAGCTGGCCGACCCAGTGGCCGTCCGCCGCCTGGGCGCCGAGCAGGAGAGCCTGGGCGCGGGAAATGGCCGAGTCGAGGGCCGTCACGGGACCGGATGGTAACATGCGGATTCGCGGCCCAAAAATGGATCTCCTGGTCGGTAGCCTCGCGCTGAGGCCCTACGTGTTCCTGTTCCTGGCAGCGTTCCTGATCGCGGGAGCGTGCGATCTCGGTCTTCGCCGCACGCTCCTGTTCGGTGGAGTGGTCTGGCCGATCGCCTGGGCCGCCGAGTGGTCCTCCGTCCAGGTCGGGATCCCGTTCGGCCTGTACCACTACACGGGGCTCACGCGCGGCCAGGAGCTCTACGTCGACGGGATCCCGTTCTTCAGCTCGCTCTCGTTCACGTTCCTGGCGTACGCCGCGTATTGCCTGACCAGGCGGGTCTTGGCCGGGATACACGCATCGTCGGCGTCGAGGGCGGTGCTCGCGGGGTTCTTCATGATGATGCTCGACGTGGTCATCGACCCGGTGGCCGTCCGGGGTGAGCGCTGGTTCCTCGGGAACCTCTTCTACTATGCAAATGGCGGCGTGTATTTCGGGGTCCCGCTGTCCAACTTCGCCGGCTGGTGGCTCGTCGGCGCGATCGCTGTCTTCGCGTACGAGGCGTGCGCGCGGCCCGATCGCTCGCGCGATCCTGGCCGGATCGGACCCGGAATCGCGTTATACTACGCGGTGTTTCTGTTCAACCTGGCGATCACGGGGTGGATCGGTGAGTGGAAGCTGGCGTCGGCCGGGTTCGCCTTCCACGCGCTGATGGCGTTGGCGATCGTGACCATCGTGGGCTGGGCTCCGATGCGAAGCATCCTGGAGACGGGGAGAGTCGAGCGGGCATGAGCGTACCGATCTCGCAGATGTGGACCGTGGCCTCCTACGTGATCCGGCAGAAGCTCGAGCGCCGGGCGCGCTATCCACTCGTGCTGATGCTCGAGCCCCTCTTCCGCTGCAACCTGGCCTGCGCGGGGTGCGGCAAGATCCAGTACCCGCCGCAGATTCTCCGCAAGCACCTCACCGTCGAGCAGTGTCTGCGAGCGGTGGAGGAGTGCGGCGCCCCGATCGTGTCGATCCCCGGCGGCGAACCGCTCATGTACCCGGACATCGGCCGCCTGGTCCGCGAGCTGGTCGCCCGCAAGAAGTACGTCTATCTCTGCACGAACGCCATCCTGCTCGGGGAAAAGCTCGAGGCCGGCGTCTTCGCGCCCTCGAAGTACCTGACGTTCAGCGTCCACCTCGACGGCCTGCGCGAGGAGCACGACGACGCGGTCTGCCGCGAGGGCGTCTACGACACCGCGGTGGCGGGGATCAGGGAGGCCCTGCGGCGCGGGTTCCGGGTGACCACGAACACCACGCTCTTCGACGGGGCCTCGCCGATCCGCATGCAGATGTTCTTCGACGAGATGATGGACCTCGGGGTCGAAGGCATGATGGTCTCCCCGGGCTACAGCTACTCGAAGGCCCCCGACCAGGAGCACTTCCTGCGACGGCAGAAGACCCACGAGCTGTTCCGCAAGATGCTGGAGCATCCCAAGCCGCGCTGGAAGTTCAACCAGTCGCCGCTCTTCCTCAAGTTCCTGATGGGCAAGCAGGACTTCGAGTGCACGCCCTGGGGCAACCCCACGTTCAACGTCTTCGGCTGGCAGCGCCCCTGCTATCTGCTCCAGGAGGGCTACGCCGCCACGTTTGCCGAGCTGCTCGAGACCACGAAGTGGGAGCAGTACGGCCGGGCCAGCGGCAACGAGAAGTGCCAGGACTGCATGGTCCACTGCGGACACGAGCCCACCGCGGTCAACCACACGTTCTCGTCCCTCCGCGGGTTCCGCGACACCGTGGTCGCCACCGTCACCGGCAAGCTGTGATGCGCGACGACGACGATCTTCGGGCCTCTGAAGCGTCGGCTCGGTCGTCGGACGACCTCACCTCCTACGGCCTTCGGGCCTCTGAAGCCTCCTACGGCCACGGCGGCGAGCGCGGATCGCTCGAAGGCTGGGAGCCGGTGATCGGCGCCGAGGTCGGCCTCGAGGAGGCCATAGATCGGGCCTTCGACTACCGGGGAGACGTGACCGTCGTGCGTCAGGACGGGGCCGAGATCGTCGGCTACCTCTTCAACCGCAACGCCGAGGTCTCGCGGCGCTTCGTCCAGATGTTCGACCGCGCCGGCGACGGGCCCCTGACCATCCCCTACGCGGAGATCCGCACGATCCGGTTCACGGGCAAGGACACCGCCGCCGGCAAGTCGTACGAAGCCTGGCTGAGGCGGAAAACCGAGCGCCCGACCGTGCCCGTCGTATCGGACTCCGCCCGCGAGGCGTGAGCTCGATCCTCGTCCTCACGGCCGTCGACGTCGAGGCCCGCGGGCTCGCGCGTCATCTCGGCCTAGCCGCCGTCCCCGAAAGCGCCTGGCCCCACTACCGAGCGGGAGTGCTCGAGGTGGTGTGCGTGGGGCCGCGCGCGGCGCGTCTGGCCGAGCGCTCGGGATGGCGCGCACCGACCCTGGTGATCTCCGCGGGCGCGTGCGGCGCCCTCGCTCCCGACCTCGCGGTGGGCAGCCTCGTCGTCCCCGAGGCAGTGATCGGCCCGAACGGCGCGCGGCTGGCCACCGCTCCGCTGTCGCCGCTCGCGCGCTCGGCGACCGTGCTCACGCTCGCCGACGTCGTGTACACGCCGGGCGAGAAGGCCCGGCTGTGGATCGAAACCGGGGCCATCGCCGTAGACACGGAATCATCGGTCGTTCTCGAGTGGGCCCGCGCGCTGGGCGTCCCGGCGGCGGTCGTTCGGGCGGTGTCGGACGGTGCGACGTCGGGCGTTCCCTCGGACCTCGCGGCGATCGTCGAGCCGGGCGGTCGGGTCAGTCGGGGGCAGGCGCTGCGCGCGGTGCTCGCGCGCCCGAGCGCGATCGCCGACGCCATCGCCTTGGGCCGCGGCACGGGCGCGGCGTTGAAATCCGTGGCGGGTGCGCTTGCTCGCCTCGCCCGGGCAGGCCGATGAAAAACGGCCATCTCCGTCGTTGCCTCCTCGCTCCTCCCTGCGGCGTATGCGGCATACGCCGCAGTCGTCGCTCGTCGGCGCCTAGGATCTGGCCGTTTTTGATCGGCCTGCCGGGCATCGGCCGATTGGGCGTGAGTTAGTACGGGATGGACGTACTGGTGACGGGCGGGACGGGATTTGTCGGCGCGAACGTGGTGCGCGAGCTGCTGGCCGAGGCGGCGACGGTGCGTGTGCTCGCGAGACCGGGCGGTGAACGGCTGGCCCTGGCCGGCCTGCCGGTCGAGATCGTCGAGGGAGACTTGCTCGACCCGGTGTCTCTGAAGCGCGCCGCTCAGGGCGTCGAGGTGGTCTTTCACGTCGCGGCTGACTATCGGTTGTGGGCTCGGGATCCACGCGTGCTCTTTCGCACCAACGTCGAGGGGACGCGGGCGATGCTGAAGGCGGCGGTGGACGCGGGGGCCAAGCGGATCGTCTACACCTCGACCGTGGGCGCGCTCGGGGTGCCTCACGACGGCACGCCGGGCACCGAGGAGACGCCGGTGTCGCTGGCCGACATGGTCGGGCCGTACAAGGCGTCGAAGTTCCTGGCCGAGGAGGTCGCGCGGGAGATGGCTGGGGCGGGGGCGCCGGTCGTCATCGTCAACCCGTCGGCGCCGGTGGGGCCGTGGGACGTCAAGCCGACGCCCACCGGCCAGATGATCGTCGACTTCATGCGCGGCCGCATGTTCGCGTCGCTCGACACCGGGCTCAACCTCGTCCACGTGCGCGACGTCGCCCGCGGCCACCTGCTCGCGGCTCGACACGGCCGGATCGGCGAGCGTTACATCCTCGGTCACGCCAACCTGCCGCTGCGCGAGATCTTCGGTCTGCTCGCCGCGATCACCGGGCGCCGGCCGCCGCGATTGACCATGCCCTACGCGGTGGCATGGCTGGGCGCGGCCTGTCTGGAGGGCGGGGCGCGGCTCACCGGCCGCGTGCCGCCGGTGCCCCTCGACGCCGTCCGCATGGCGCGCAAGCGGATGTACTTCGATCCGTCCAAGGCCGTGCGCGAGCTGGGACTGCCGCAGACGGACGTCCGCCAGGCCCTCGAGGACGCGGTCGCCTGGTTCCGCGCGCACCGCTCCGCCGGCAAGGAGCGGCTGGCTCACGTGGGCTCGGCGTGAACGCGAGCGGACTCGTCTCCCAGCTCACCCGGCGCAGCGGGTCGAACTTCTACTACGCCTTTCTCACGCTGCCGCGCCCCCGCCGGGAGGCGCTCTACGCGGTCTACGCGTTCTGCCGGACCGTCGACGACATCGCCGACGTCGGACAGGAGCGCGGGGTCGACGCGGCGACGCTGCGCCGGCAACTCGACGGCTGGCGCGAGGAGATCGCGCGTTGCTACGCGCCGGCCGGCCGGCCCGAGCACGCCATCGCCCAACGGCTGGCCGTCGCGGTGCGGACCTATCCCATCCCGCGGGAAGCGCTGCTGGCCATCGTGGACGGCGTGGCCATGGACCTCGACGGCGCCGCCTACGAGACGGAGGACGATCTCTATCCCTATTGTTATCGCGTGGCGTCGGCCGTCGGCCTGGCCGCCATCGAGATCTTCGGGTACACGGACCCGTCCGCCCGGTCGTACGCCACCAACCTCGGCATCGCGCTCCAGCTCACCAACATCATCCGCGACGTGGGCAGCGACGCACGCGCCGGCCGCGTGTACGTCCCCCGGCAGGACCTCGGACAGTTCGGCGTCACCGCCGACGACCTCCGCGCGGGCCGATACAGCGAGGGGTTCGCGTGCCTCATGGCCCACCAGGCCGCGCGGGCGCGACGGTTCTACCGCCAGGCCCGCGAAGCCTTTCCGCGTAAGGACGCGCGCTCGCTCATCGCCGCGGAGATCATGGGCCAGATCTACTGGGCGTTGCTCGGCCGCATCGAGGCCGGCCGGTTCCGGGTGCTCGGTCGGCGGGTGACGGTGCCGGCCCCACGGAAGGTGGCGATCGCGCTGCGCTGCTGGACGGCGGCGCGCCTGGGCGCGGTGGCGTCCTGGCCGGGAATGGCGGCGTGAGAGCCGCGGTCTTCCGGGGCGAGCATCTCGCCGTCGAAGAGTGGCCGCGTCCCTCCGCGGGGCCCGGAGAAATCGTGCTTCGTCTCCGCGGCTGCGGGCTGTGCGGATCGGACATTCTCAAGATTGGGGGGCCTCGCCCGGGCCCCCCAACCCCCCCGGACGTTCGGGGGGACCCGGCGGAGCCGGGCCGCCCCTCGATCCCGCTGGTGCTCGGCCACGAGCTGGTCGGCGACGTCGTCGAAGTCGGGAGCGGCGTGAGCGGGTTCGCGGTGGGCGATCGCGCGGTGGCCGCGCACCACGTGCCGTGCGGGGCGTGTCACTACTGCCGGCGCGGGAGCGCGTCGATGTGCCGCGCGTTCAAGGCCAGCAACCTCGACCCCGGCGGGTTCGCCGAGTACGTGCGGGTGCCCGCCGACAACGTCCGCTACGCCACGTTCCGGCTGCCGCCCTCGCTCGGCGACGAAACCGCCTCGTTCGTGGAGCCGCTCGCGTGCTGTCATCGCGCCGTGAGGCGCCTGCGTCCCGAGCGCGGCGACACCGGCGTGGTCGTCGGTCTCGGCTCCATCGGGTGCCTGTTCGTTCAGCTCCTCGCGCAGCGCGGGGTCACCGTGATCGGCGTCGATCGGCTGCCGGCGCGGACCGCGCTGGCCCGGGGCCTGGGCGCCACCATCGCGGGCGCGCCGGAGCAGCTCGATGCCGCCGCCCGCGCGCTCTCCGAGGGGCGCGGCGCCGATCACGTGGTCGTCACCGCGGGCGGCACCGCCGTGCTGCCCTGGGTCGCCGACGTCGTGCGTGACGGCGGCACCGTCCACTACTTCGCCGGCGGCCGCGGCGAGGCGCTCCCGCTGTCGCTGGAGACGCTCTATCACCGCGAGCTCACCGTGACCAGCACCTATTCGTCATCACCGGCGGACCTCGCGGCGGCCTTCGACCTGCTCGTCGCCGGGGCCGTCCGCGTGGACGACCTGATCAGTCACCGGCTGCCGCTGGAGCGGCTCGATGAAGGCGTCGACCTGATGCGTCGCCACGTCGCCCTCAAGGTGTTCGTGACGCCGTGAGGGCCGTGGTCTTTCACGGGCCCGGCGACCTCCGCCAGGAAGAGGTGCCGTGGCCGGAGCCGGAGCGGGGCGAGATCGTGGTGACGATCGAGGCCGCGCTGACGTGCGGCACCGACGTCAAGACGCTCCGCCGGGGACACCCGGTCATGATTCCGCGGGTGCCGACGGTGTTCGGTCACGAGCTGGCGGGGACGGTGAGCGCGGTGGGCGCGGGCGTCCGTCACCTGCGCGAAGGCGACCGCGTCGTGGCCGCCAACTCGGCGCCGTGCGGCCGCTGCCGACTCTGCCTGGCCGCGCGACCCAACCTCTGCGAGGACCTGCTCTTCGTCAACGGCGCCTACGGCGAGGCCATCGCGCTGCCGCCCCGCCTCGTCGCCGAGAACGTGGTCCGGCACCGCTCGTCGCTGCCGGCACCGCGCGCGGCCTTCGCTGAACCACTGGCGTGCGCGCTGCTGGCCATCGAGCGCGGCCGTGTGGAAGGCGGTCAGACCGTGGTGATCTTCGGACACGGTCCGCTCGGGTGCCTCCTCGCCATGGTGGCGGGGGCCCGCAAGGCGCGCGTGGTGATCGTGGGCAAGGCGGGGTTCCGGTTCCGGACGGTCTCCGCGCTGGGCATCGCCGAGTGCGTGGATGCCTCCGCCACCGACGACGTCCTGGCCACCCTGCGCGACACCCTCGGCGAGCACGGCGCGGACGTGACCATCGACGCCACCGGCCGGCCGGAGGTCTGGGCCCAGACCGTGGCCGCGGTGACCCGCGGAGGCACTGTGATATTCTTCGGGGGCTGCGCGCCGGGTACGACCGTTGCGCTCGACACGCGGCGAGTTCATTACGAGGAGCTGACCCTGGTGGGAGCCTTCCACCACACTCCGGAAACGATCCGTCGAGCGGTCGAGTTGCTCGATTCCGGCGCGGTGAACCCGGACGGTCTGCTGACGCATCGGATGGGGCTCACCGGCGTCGGCGACGCGCTCGATCTGATGTCACGAGGAGAAGCCTTGAAGGTGCTCATCCAGCCATGAGGATCATTCGCGCCCTTGCCGCAGCCGTTGTCGTGCTGGTGGTGGCCTCACCGGCGCTCGCCTTCGATCCGGAGCAGACGTTCAAGCAGGGCGCGTTCGTGCTGTCGCTCGACGGCGGCGGCGGAGTGCAGAACAACCTCGAGCACAAGGGCCGGCAGACCGAGCTGGACCTCTGGTGGATCCAGGGGCGGGCCTCGCTGCTGCCGTTCGGCACCACCGGCAAGGACACTTTCGTCTACGGCGCCTTCGAGCTCGGCCTGGAGCCGATCTACCAGCGGTACTTCCACAACGCCGACGGCTACTTCGCCGGACTCGGCCTGGCCGCTCGCTATCACTTCCTCTCGCTCGGCATCTTCGCGCCGTACATCGAGATGGGAGCCGCCGCCGGCGGGACGAACCTGCGCGTGATCGAGATCGACTCGAGCTTCGCCTTCCGTCTCTACGGAGGGATCGGGGCCTCGCTCTTCGTCGCCGACAACGCCGCGATCTATGCGGGCTACCGCATGGTCCATCTCTCCAACGGGAATACCTCACGCCCGAACCGAGGGTTCGAGGCGGACACGGGAGTGGTCGGCGTTTCCTTCTTTTTCCCGTAGTGGTTTATCGACGGTGGTACGGCTGCGCCACGAGTTGATTGATTGAAGATGGGGGGCCTCGAACGGGCCCCCCATACCTCCCATCTGGTCGGGCCGAGGCGGCCCCTCCGCCATCGAAACTACGAAGACAATCTCTGAGGGAGGGTGCATGAGCATGCACGTCCGACGCGTGCTGGTTCCCCTGACGTTCCTGGTTCTCGCGCTCGCGCTGCTCGTTCCCGGCGGTGGTCGCTTTCCCGTGGCCCCGGCGGTGGCCGATGGGGTCGGGGAGAAGCTGCTGCTCGACAACGAGCGGCTGACGATGATCGAGTTCGTGTTCCCGCCGCGGTTCAAGGGCGAGGAGCATGCGGCGGTGGCCGACGAGTTCGCCTACGTGCTCGACGGCGAATTCGGCGTGATGACGAAGGGGAAAGGTAAGCGGATGCTCCGTGCGGGCGAGGTGGAGTATGCCGCGAAGGGGACCGTGCACTACTCGCTGAACGAGACCGGCAAGCCGGCGCGCGTGCTCGTCGTGCTGCTCAGGGATCGGTGAGCCCGTGAGCCTCGTCAGCCACGTCGAGTGCACGGTGTGCGGGGCGCGTCACGACGCCAAGCGGCTGCTCTCGGTGTGCGAGCGCTGCGGGCAGATGCTCGCCGTGCGCTACGACCTCGAGCGGGCGGCGCGCGCGGTCACCAAGGACGCGTTGCGATCGCGTCCGCCGGGCATGTATCGGTTCCGCGAGCTGACCCCGCTCGACGACGGCGAGGAGCCGGTCACGCTCGGCGAGGGCGGCACGCCGCTGCTGGCCCTGCCGCGGCTGGCCGCGCATCTCGGCCTGCGTCACCTGTGGGGAAAGGACGAGGGCCAGAACCCGACGGGGACGTTCAAGGCGCGGGGCCTCGGGATGACGATCACCCGCAACCGCACGCTGGGCGCGCGAGGATTCATCATTCCCTCGGCGGGGAACGCGGGGGGCGCGGCGGCCGTCTACGGTGCCCGCGCGGGCTTGCCCGTCGCCGTGATCGTTCCGCGGGGGACGCCGCCGGCCGCCGTCGCCGAGGCCCTGATCGCCGGCGCGCACGTGTTCACGATCGAGGGCTCGATCGCCACCGCGGGCAAGATCGTGGCGCGCGTCGCGCCCGCGATCGGCTGGGCCGACCTCTCGACGCTCAAAGAGGTCTATCGTCTCGAGGGCAAGAAGACGATGGGCCTCGAGCTGGCCGAGCAGATGGAGTGGACGATGCCCGACGTCCTGCTGTATCCGACCGGCGGCGGCACCGGCCTGCTCGGCATCCCCAAGGCGTACAACGAGCTGCGCGCGATGGGCTGGCTCGCGGGCGCGCTGCCCCGGATCGTGGCCGTGCAGGCCGAAGGCTGCGCGCCGGTCGTCAAGGCGTTCCGCGAGGGCGAGACGGTCACGAGCGCCTGGGACGCTCCCACGACGCACGCGGCGGGCCTGCGGGTCCCGTCGCCGTTCGCGGGCCGGCAGATGCTCGAGACGCTCCGCGCCACGGGCGGCGACGCGATCGCGGTGAGCGAAGCCGCGATCCAGGACGCTCAGCGCTTGTTCGCCCGCGTCGAAGGGGTGTGGACGGCCCCGGAGTCCGCGGCCCTCATCGCGGCGCTGATCGAGATGAAGGAGCGCGGCGCGGTCACCCCCGAGGCCCGTGTCGTGCTGGTCCTCACCGGCGCCGGCCTCACGTGCGATCCCCCGTCGCTGGCCGCGGCCACCGATCTCGCCGGCACCGACGACGACGTCGTCGAGCAGGTGAGGCGCTCGCTGGCCCGCTGACCGCCACGACGCCTGTGGTAGCATCTGCCCCTACCGCAACACCTCAGGAGGCCGATCCATGATCGAGATCGGAAAGATCCGTAACCTCGGCATCGTCGGGCATGGAGGGGTCGGAAAGACCTCCCTCGTCGAGGCCATGCTGTTTTCCGCGGGGGCGGTCACCCGGCTCGGCAAGGTGGACGACGGCAGCACGACCACCGACTTCGACCCCGATGAGATCAAGCGCAAGATCTCCATCAACACCTCGGTGGCCTACTGCGACTGGAAGGGCCACCGGATCAACCTCGTCGACACCCCCGGATACGGCGACTTCATCGCCGACGCGCGGGCCGGTCTTCGCGTGGTCGAGGCGGCGGTGGTGGTCGTCGACGCGGTCGCGGGCGTGCAGGTGCAGACCGAGAAGGTCTGGAAGTTCGCCACCGAGTTCAACCTGCCGCGGGCGGTCGTGGTCAACCGGCTCGATCGGGAGCGCGCGGATTTCTTCCGCACGCTCGAAGCGCTGGGCAAGCGCCTCAAGGGTCGCCTGGTGCCGATCCACGTTCCCATCGGCGAGGAGGGGGCCTTCAACGGGTACGTCGACCTCGTGAAGATGAAGGCGGTGACCTTCGCCGACGGCAAGCCCAGCGAGGGCGACGTCCCCGCCAATCTCGCCGAGCCGGCGCGCGAGTGGCGCGAGAAGCTCGTGGAGGCGGCGGCGGAGACCGACGACGAGCTGCTGGCCAAGTATCTCGAGGAGGGCTCGCTCGGCGAGCCCGAGATGCTCAAGGCGCTGCGCGACGGCATCGCGGCCGGCAAGGTCATGCCGGTGCTGTGCGCCGCCGTGAGCAAGGGCATCGGGGCCACCGCGCTCCTCGACCTCGCGGTGGAAGCGTTCCCGTCGCCGGCCGACCGCGGCGAGCTGACGGGCACCGATACCAAGGCCAAGGCCGAGGGCACGCGCACGGCCGACGCCAAGGCTCCGGTCACCGCGCTGGTCTTCAAGACCCTCAGCGATCCGCACGTCGGCAAGCTCTCGCTCTACCGCGTCTACAGCGGCACCCTGCGCAACGACTCCACGCTGGTCAACGCCGCGCGCGGGGGCAAGGAGCGCATGGGCCACATCTCCTGGCTCCAGGGCAAGACCTCGAAGACGGTGGAGACGCTCGGACCGGGCGAGATCGGGGTCGTGGCCAAGCTCAAGGAGACGCAGACCGGCGACACGCTGAGCGACGAGGCGCATCCGTTCGAGCTGGCGAAGATCACGTTCCCGGAGCCGGCGATCTCGTTCGCGATCCAGCCCAAGACGCGCGGCGACGAGGACAAGATCTCGATCGCCCTGTCCCGCATCGCGGAGGAGGATCCGACCGTTCACCATCACTTCGACCCGGAGACCAAGCAGCTCCTCATCTCCGGCGTCGGCAGCATGCACGTGGAGATGGTGGTCGAGCGGATGAAGCGCAAGTACAACGTCGACGTCAACCTGCTGCCGCCGCGCATTCCGTTCAAGGAAACCGTCAAGGGCCGGTCTGAGGCCCAGGGTAAGTACAAGAAGCAGACGGGCGGGCGCGGCCAGTACGGCGATACGTGGCTCAGGATCGAGCCCATGCCGCGCGGGGGTGGCTTCGAGTTCGTGGACGACATCTTCGGCGGCGCCGTCCCCCGCAACTTCATCCCGTCCGCGGAGAAGGGCGTACGCGAGGCGATGAAGAAGGGGATCCTCGCCGGCTATCCGATCGTCGACCTGAAGGTCACGCTCTACGACGGGTCCTACCACGACGTGGACTCGTCGGACATGGCCTTCCAGATCGCGGCGTCGATGGGGCTCCAGAAGGGCTTCATGGAGGCCAGCCCGATCCTGCTCGAGCCGATCATGAACGTCGAGGTCACGGCGCCGTCGGACAACGCGGGCGACGTCATCGGCGACATGAACTCGCGCCGCGGGCGGATCGTGGGCATGGAACCGGCGGGAGATACGGCGTCGGTTCGGGCCCAG
>Ga0193725_1000110_pt1 | contig 27204 bp, 22 predicted proteins | sample H2a2metaG_FD_143058 | JGI IMG/M metagenome (GOLD analysis project Ga0193725, IMG submission 143058) | Soil microbial communities from a riparian zone of the East river system, Colorado, United States - H2a2 | ecosystem: Environmental > Terrestrial > Soil > Riparian zone | place: USA: East River... | reverse complement strand
CGTGCCGCCCGCGGCAGGCCGGAGCGTACTGCCCGAGTTGCTTGCGTGCAGGAAGTAAGCATCGGCCTCGCGCTGCACGATCGTGCGCCAGTCGCCCTGCGACGCGGTGGGGAACACCCACGCCGAGAGCGTCATGCCGGTCGTCAGGTTCAGCGACGCATTGCTGGGGACCAGGACGAGGTTGCTGCCGGTGAAGCTCAGCGCGTTACCGTAGCGCCCCAGCGTAGACCAGGCCGCCCCGGTGATGCTGCCCGTGTTGTTGTTGCCGGAGGCATCGGCGACGGTGGTGCCCGTGCCCTCATTGAAGCTCCACGCAGCCACCAGACCCGACTGGGCCTGCGCAACTGCCGGCAGCGCCGCGACGGATAGGAACGTGCATACAGCGAGGAGTGACAGTCTGACGGTGAGCTGGCTGGGCACGTGACGCTCGGTCATGAGGTCCATTCTTTGCATCGAGCTAGAGGATGGTGACTCAATCTCCATGCGTTCATGCGTCGCGTAACAACAGAGGTGTAACACAGATGCCACACTGGCCGACCGACATCCATCGGCTGTTCTTGCGCCCCTCTCCCTTGAACGCCATTCTGGGGAGCATGTCGTCTTCCTCCCGGCACATTCCGTACCTGCTCGGCGCTGTTGCCATCGCGCTGGGAGCCGACCCCTCGTCAGCCACGGCGCAGCAACGCAGCGGCCCGGGAATCGTCGTCCTCCACTTCGCGCGCTCGACGTCCGCCACATCCGCGCGCGCGTGCGATCAGGCAGCGGCGGCGAGCGGCCGCACGCGAAGTCTGTTCCGCGAGTACCGCACGGCCGACGGTACACCACTGGCGATCAGTGGTCGCGTCGCACTGCGGTTCAAGGCCACGACGAGCGAGCGCCAGATCGATTCGGTGATTGCGGCCACCGGCATTGAAGCCGTTGCCGGGCCCAACCGGTCGCGCTGCCGGCGGTACGTATTGAACCTGGCGCACCCGGAGAACGACGCGATCGCGGTTGCGAATGCACTACAGGCGAGTGGTCTGGTCGTGTACGCCACACCCGACCTCTCTGCCGGTGGGGCCGAGGGAGTTCCCAGAGATTCGTTCTTCGTCGACCCCAGCGCATTGAGCGCCATCGCCAGAAGCGTCGTCGCGACTGACGTGGCGCCTGCGAAGTATGGGATGGGGCAGGTGCTGAGCGAGTACACCGGGCCGGTGATGCGCGTCGACGGCGCAACGCTATCCGCCCAGATCTCGGGCGTGACGACGTCCGCGAGCGCCGTCGAGCTGGTCAAGGCCCACGGTATCACGACACTCCGCCTGCAGATTCCGGATCGGAGTCCCGTCGCAACCGTACGCGTCATGCTCTACTCGCTGAACGGCACGCCCGTCCGACAACTCGTGAGTGAGGCACTGCAGGCGGGGCACTACCTCGTTGGTTGGGACGGGATGGATGACAGAGGACGGCGGGTTCAGCCGGGCGTCTACGTGGCGGTCATGACCGCCGGGAACTTCCGTGAGACGCATCGCCTGGTTGTGCGCTAGTTTCCTCTCGCTCGGCACCCTCCAGGCGGTCTCGGCCCAGTCATCGCACCTCAGCGATCTCGAGCGGGCCGCGCCAGCCGTGACGGGTGACGTGGTGGCGACTGGCGCCGCCGACGCGTGGCGCGCGCTGTGGACCGTTCCGGCCGCGTCGCCCTCGCTGCGAGGGGTGCTCATTGGGCTGGAGCAGAACGAGTTCGGGAGCGTCACGACCGTCTCGGCGGCGGCGCGATTGAAGCTCGGCGTTCTCTGGCAGCTGCAGTTTGCTCAGGCGCAGGTGTCTGACGTCATCGACCCCGAGCTCCTCGCCCAGTATCCAGAGCTGGCCGCCTTGCGAGCGATGGCACGGTTCGTCGCCGTCGACGGCGTGCAGACATTCGGCCGCACGACCATCTCCGCGGGATTGCGCCGGGAGTACGATGAGTTGCTAGGCGTGCATGCCAGCGGGCTCACCGCTCGAAGCTCGCTGCGCGTGCGCGTGGGTCACCGCACCGCGATCGCAGGCGTCATCGATCGGGCGGTGTCATCGGGGCTCGGCACGCCCGCCAGTGGTACGGCGCAAATCGCTATCAGCCACGACGTGGTCACCAAAGCCGGGCGCATTCAGCTCGACGCCGGAGGGCGGACGGGGCGTCTGCGCCAGTCCGAGATCAGCGAGACCGAGTATGCGCTTGGGGCGACGTTGTCTGTCCAGGACATGCTGTCCATCAACGCAGGTGCCGGTTCCGGCCGGCTCTCGCAAGGTCCATGGACGTGGCGCGCCACGCTCGGCGTCAGCATCGCACTCGGATCTGTGGGCGCTTATTTCCGCTATGGCTTCAAGCCGGAAGGGCGCGGTTCGTCGAAAGCTGTGGCGGTGACATATACGCGACCCGACCCCGCCCACCCCAACTAGGGAAGCTGCCTCGCCGTATCGCCCCGCACGACAACAGAGACACCTCTCGCCCATCGTAACTCGCCTGCACGATGTTGATCTGATCGGCCCCGTCACGTCGTTCTACCGCGTCGGCCCCCGTTCTCCCTTCGCGATGAGTCGCATACACGCGGTGTCGCACTCCGGAAAGAGCTCCAAGAAATCCCGCTGCGCCTCGCAGTACTTCTCAAATCCCTCACGGCTTCGATCCACACAGAGCTTCTTGAAACCAGTGATCGTGCTTTCATAGACGACTTGACGATCGGCCCCACGCAAATCCTCGACGATCCGGCGGCGCTCGTGCCCCTGCCACACCAGCAAGCCGCTGACTGCCGCGACGCTCATCACATAGAGGGAGACTGTCCGAGAGTTCATGCCGCCTCCGTAACGCGAACGGGAAGGACCATCGCGTTGAGACCGGCGAACTGCAGCCGACGCTGTAGCTGATACGCGGTTTCGTTGTGCAGCAGCCGCTGGTACCAGCGCTCGCGTTCGAAAATCAGCTTGCCGGCAAAAAACAGGGAGCGCGGGAATTCGGCGGCGATCTGCACGCACAGGTCGGCCGCGGTCGCGACCGCCTCGGTGCCCACCGCCATGCGGGAGTCCGCCGCGAGACCCTGCCCCGCCGCAAGCTCGACGTAGCGCCGCAGATCGGCGGCGGTCCGGTCGCGGACCTCGTCGACGGCCTCGACGTTCACGAAGCTTGCAGAATCGATCACGCCCACCGAGACGAACACGAAGTTCCTGAAGTAGCCGGGGAACAGGCGTTGCACGGCGAGGAGTGAGTGAATGCCCAAACCGCTATAGCCCCCGACCAGCAGCACCGCGGTGGGTGCGGCAGGATCGAGCACGCGTGGCTCGGAAACCGGCGCGGTGCCGGCCGGCAGCGCCGTAAGGATCCCATCGAGCCGCTGAAGCTTGTCGTGGACCTTGCGGTAGTGCCGGCGAATCAGGAAACAGCCCGCGATCAAACTGCCGGTCAGCGCGAGCGTCACCCATCCGCCCTCCGCGAACTTTTCGTAGACCGTCACGGTCAGGATGAACACGCAGAGCGTGAGACCGGTCAGATGCACGGAGATATGCTTGCGCCAATCGACATGCTTCTTGCGCTCGCGTATCCAGAACCGGCACATGGCGAGCTCGGAGAGCGAGAACGTCAAGAAGACGTTGATCGAGTACAGCACCACCAGGTGCGTGACATTGCCGCCCGTATAGATGAGGGCGAGCAGCGAGGCGCCGCCGATCAGGAGCACGCCGTACGACATCGTGAGACGATCTGAGAGCTGGCTGAAGCGGTGCGGCATGTACGAGTCGACGGCCATGTTCGCCATCACCCGCGGGCCGTCGATGAATCCCGTCTGGCCGGCGACGATGAGGAGTAGCGCTTCCGAGAGCAGCGTGACCAGCACAAACGCCGCGCCGAAACCGGCCCATCCGCCCGCGAACTGATTCGCGAGCACGGCGTTCATCGTCCGGCCGGGAGCCGGCGTCGCATGCACGAGCAAGTACGCGAGGATGAGTCCGCCGGCGGTCACGGCCAGGGAAACGGCCATCAACATCATCGTTCGCTTCCCCGTCTGTACCTTCGGCTCACGCATGATCGAAAGACCGTTGGACACGGCCTCGATCCCGGTGTACGTCCCACCCCCCAGGGCGTATGCCCGGACAAAGAGGGCCAGCATGCCGGCGAGACCGAGCCCGACCGGAGGCGCCTGGAGGCCCTGCGCGAACCCACGATGCACCTCACCGAAAACGGCCGGGACGTCGCCCAGGCGTCCGATGATCACCCCACCGATCAGGATCGCGTGACTGATGAGAAAGACTATGAAGAGCGGCGCGAGCGCGATCACCGATTCCTTCACGCCGCGAAGGTTCAGCAGGATTAGGAAGCCGATGGCAGCGAGCTCCAAGAGCAGCTTGTCCGGTAAGACGCCGAGGACGGCGGCGTTCGACCAGGCAGGCGGCAGGAAGCTGAAGATCGCATCGCCCGCCGCCGCAATCGAAATGGAGATCGTGAGCACGTAGTCCACGACGAGCGCCGCTCCAGACACGACCCCGGCCTTTTGGCCAAGGAGCCGCGACGCCACGACGTAACCGCCGCCACCGAGCGGGAACTGCTCGATGATCCGGCTATACGCGTAGGAGATGACAAGCACGGTAAACGCCGTCGCCAACGCAAGGCCGACCGCCAGATACGTGTGGATGCCGAGGGTTTTGAACGCCTCTTCCGGCCCGTACGCGGACGACGAGAGTCCGTCCGCACCGAGGCCTACCCAGGCGAGCAGGGCGATGAGAGAGACTTTGTGAAAGACGTTCGGATGGAGCTCGCGCTTCCTGCCAAGCAGGACGCGCTTCATGCGGTCACTCCACGGCTCCCTGAGATCAGGGAGGCCCGCGGTGGGGGACGACATCGGTCTCTCCTCGAAGCCTACGGGGTTAGCTGACGGGCTCGGGCGGAAGAGATTGACTGCCCTACGCCTTGCGGCGCTGCGCCCCGACTACCTTGGGTCCCCCGTTCCCGCTTCGGTAGCGGGACTCGGCTGGCGGGCACTATGTAACAAAAGCTCGGCCCGGGATGCAAGTCCTCGAACGCATGTACTTGTAATCGTGCTGCGGTAGCTGGTTTCAGAGCTCGACGTACGCTCCGACTTCGAAGACCTGATTGGGCGGGATCTTAAAGAAGGCAGTCGCCCGCAAGGCGTTGCGCGACATGAAGGAAAACAGCCGCTCGCGCCAGATCGCCATGCCGGGACGGTCCGACGCGATGAGCGTCTCGCGACCGAGAAAGAACGTCGTCCCCTCGAGGGGAATGCTCAGCCCGTTCGTCTTGCACGCCTCCAGAATCTCGTTGATGTCGGGATCCTGCATGAAGCCGTAGCGCGCCACCACGCTGTGGAACCCTTTCCCGCTGCGCTTCACCGTCACGCGCTGCTCGCCGCCTACATGTGGCACGTCCTCGGTCATCACGGTGAGGAAGACGATCTTCTCGTGCAGCACTTTGTTGTGCGTGAGGTTGAGCACCAGCGCCGGTGGCGTGCCGTCGGAGCTGCCGTACATGAACACCGCGGTTCCCGGCACCCGGACCGGTGGCTCGGCCGCGAGATCGGCAAGCAGGAGCTTGAGGGGGACGGTCTTCTCCATCATGCGCTTCGCGAGAATCTCCCGGCCCTTCTTCCAGGTGATCATGACGAAGTACAGCACGATCGCGATTGCCAGCGGCACCCAGCCGCCATGCCAGATCTTGAGCGCGTTCGCGACGAGAAACGTCAGATCGACGATCAGAAATGACCCGGACACCAGTGCGGCTTTCGCCAAGCTCCAGCCCCACACTTCGCGACTCATCACATAGAACATCACGGTCGTCAGCGCCATCAGGGTCGACAGCGCGACTCCGTACGCCCCGGCGAGGTTGCTCGAGGTCTGGAAGTACAGCACGAGCGCAATCGTCAGCACCGCGAGCATCTTGTTGACGGTGGGGACGTAGATCTGCCCAATCTCGCGCGACGAGGTGTGCTCGATGTCCATGCGCGGGATGTAGCCAAGCTGGACGGCCTGGCGCGTGAGCGAAAACGCGCCGGAAATGACGGCCTGTGAGGCGATGATCGCGGCAGCGGTCGCCAGTGGAATGAGCGGGATCAGCAGCTGCGGCGGCGCGAGAAGATAAAAGGGATTGGCGGCAGCTTCGGGATTCGTGAGCAGCAGCGCGCCCTGGCCAAAGTAGTTGAGCATCAGCGCCGGCAACGGAATCGTGAACCACGCGAGCTGAATCGCGGTGTGACCGAAGTGACCGAGATCGGCATACAACGCTTCACCACCCGTGACGACCAGAAAGACGGCGCCCAACACCAGCAACCCACGACCAGGATCCTCGGCCAAGAAGCGAATAGCGTGCGTCGGGAGCACAGCACCGACGACGGCGGGATTCCGCAGGATGCCGTTGAGCCCGAGCACCGCGATGGTGAAAAACCAGACCAGCATGACCGGTCCGAACACCGCGCCGACCATTGCCGTCCCCCGGCTCTGGAACGCGAAGAGACCCACGAGGATGGCGAGCGTGATCCAGATGACCCAGTGCTGCAGTTGGGGCGTCGCGATCTCGAGACCCTCGACCGCGGAAAGCACCGAGATCGCGGGAGTCAGCGCGCCGTCGGCATAGAGCAGCGCGGCGCCAAAAATGCCGAGCACGATCATCAGCCGTCGCGGCGTGAGTCCCCTCGCCAGCCGGCTTCCGTTCACCAACGCCATGAGGGCCAGGACGCCCCCCTCGCCCTTGTTGTCGGCGCGGATGATCACCACGTGGTACTTCACGGTGACGATGAGCAGCAGCGACCAGAAAATGAGCGACAGTACGCCCAACACGTTGAACGGGGTTACCGGAATGCCGTGTTGTCCGTGAAATGCCTCCCGCAACGCGTACAGCGGGCTCGTCCCGATGTCGCCGTACACCACGCCGAGCGCCAGCAATGACAGGCGCGCCAGGTACCGGCCCCGTGGATGGGCTGGCGTGGCGGTCGGATGTGGGTTTTGAGGAGCTACAGGGGCGCTCATGGCGGGGGAACCCTATGCAGACGCATTGAGAAAGGCCAGAGGATCACCAAACCCAAAGCGCCAACGGCACTTACAAGGAACGCCGTCGCCCCATTCACGCGCTGAAAAACGAGGCCAAGGGCAATCCCGCCGACCAGGGCCGCGACCCCCGTCAACGCGTGGTAGACGCCGAACCCGCTGCCACGATGACCGCCGGTTGTCGCCGAGACGAGCGCGCGTTCGGGACTTTCCGTCAATCCCGCGACGACGCCCATGGCCAGAAACAGCAACCAGGCGGCGAGCGGACTCCTGGCCAACCCCATCGCGGCGGCGAGCGCGACGTACGAAAGCCACCCGATCCACATCGTCCGCGACGGGCCGATGCGATCCGAAAGCGACCCACCGAGGAATGAGGTCGATGAACGGACGACATGCAGCGCCGCCCACAGCAGCGGGATGAGTGCGACCGCGATGCCTAATTGCTGAGCGCGAAGGATCAGCAGGGTCTCGGGCATCCGGAGCAGATAGAAGAGGGAGATGGCGATAACTGACGGTGGAAGGCGGTGAAGGTTGGTGGAGGTTGGTGAAGGTGCGCTTTCCTCCACCACCCTCGACCGCCCTCGTCCGCCCTTCACCGCCCAAGTCGCAAGCATCGTCACCAAAACGCCCGGAACGATGCTCCACAGGATGACGGATCGCACGTCCGCACCGCGACTCAGCACCGCCCAGGCCACCAGCGGCCCAATAATGGCCCCCACATGATCCAGCCCGCGCTGCAATCCAAATGCGCGGCCGACGATGGGCGCCGGCGTCACATCCGCGATCAGCGCGTCGCGCGGCGGCGTCCGCAGACCCTTGCCGAGCCGGTCCACGACCCGCAGGACGATCACCTGCCAGGTCGCCGCCGTCATTGCGATGATGGGACGCACGGCAGCCGCCAGGAAGTAACCGCCGACGATCAGCGGCCCGCGGCGTGACGGCCGGTCGGCCAGCCGGCCGGCGACCAGCTTTACGAGTGCCGCGGCCGCATCGGCGGCCCCGTCCAGCGCGCCCAACGCCACCGCCCCGCCACCCAGCACACCGGTGACGAACGCCGGGAGCAGCGGATACACCATCTCACTCGCGAAATCGTTGAGAAGGGATACAGCACCGAACAGCTTGACCTGCCGTGGGAGGGCGGGACGGTTACTCACCCAAGCCGAGTCCCCAGCGAATCAGAGTGACGGGCAGGCCGCCGTACGGGAGGACGGCGTCGTGAAAGCCGCGGAGCGTGAAGCTGTCGCCCTTCGCTTTACGGAAGTCGTCGCGTAGGCGGAGCAGCTCGCGCCGCCCGACGGCATAGCAAAGCTGATAGGCGGGCCAGGCGCAGTAACGCCGCACTTCGGCTTCGGCGTTGCCCCGCTCGATGTGCAGCTCACTGACCATCTGATCGACCGCCTGGTCGCGCGTCAGACCGCGCGTATGCAGCCCGACGTCGAGCAGAATGCGCATGGCCCGCCATAACAGGTGCACGCGCTGGAAAAAGAGCTCCTGGTCGGACGCGTAAAACCCTTCTTCCCCCATCATGTCTTCGCAGTACAGTGCCCAGCCTTCGACGGTGAGGGGCGTCCAGAGATTCTTGCGAACATGCGACGGCTGTTCCTTCGCGATCACGAGCTGCAAATGATGGCCGGGATAGCCCTCGTGCAGCGCCGTGGCGGCCAGCTCGTAGCGGCAGTGGTCGCGCAGAATCCGTTCTTGCTGCGCCGCCGGCAGGCGCGAATCGGGGACGGTGACATAGAACCAGCCGGTGCGGTCGCGGCTGTAAGCCCCGGGGCTGTCGTAGGCGGCATACGGAATCACCGGACGCATGAAGGCCGGTGTCGGAATGACGCCCAGCGGCGCCTTGGGAATGGGCGCGAGCTTCCGTTGCTCCACAAAGTCGCGGGCGCGTGCCATCTCCTTGGTGTACGCGTCCACGAGCTCGTCCGGAGCGGGGTGATCGCCGCGCAGCTTGTCGACAAGCTCCGGCCACGGCCTGCCTCCGTCGAGCCGTTTCGCCAGCCGCACGAGATCGGCCTCGATCTCCTCCTTCAGCCGTAAGCCGTAGCGCCACAACTCCGGCGCCGTATCGCGCAGCGCATGCTGATAGTGCAACAGGAAGTCGAACGCCTCCTCGCCGATCGCGAACTGCTCCGTCCCCATCTCCAGCCAGCGCTCCAGATTCGAGTCGAACGCAAGCAGCGCCGCGCGGGCCTGCTCCGCCGCGGCCGAGAGGCGGGCGGCGTGCGTCGGCGCCTGGGCGCCGAGCGCGGCGGCGAGCTCCTTGATGAGGAAGCGGCCGCCCTCCGTCATTCGCATCGCCGTCTCGACGAAGACGCGCACCGGCTCGTCGAGCGAGGCCTTGAAGTCATCGAGGAAATCGGGGATGTCCTCCAGTCGCCCGATCGCGGCGGCAGCCTTCTCGGCGGGTGTGCGGTCGGCGGAGAGCAGCAGGTGGTGCAGCCCGCCGAGCAGATGCGAGAGCCAAAACTCGGGATTCTTCGACTGCGGCTTCATCTGCTCGTAGCGGCGCAGCATGACGCGAATCTCGTTCAACAGCGCCGTGCGGTCGATCTCTTCGTCGAGATCGGTGGCGTTGGATTCTTCCAGCGCGGACGCGATCGATCTGAGTGCCGCGAGGTGAGGCCTGAGCGCGGCGGGACTGAAGCGGCCGTAGCGGTCATCGTGGCCCGGCACGCCGGCCTGGGTGGCGGCCACCGGGTCCAGATGCCAATAGAGATCGAAAAACGACGTCTCGATGTCGCGGAAGCTCATGCGTTCAGCAACCTATGGCACTCTTCGTCGGACAGAACCCGGTCGGTGCGCTTTGCCGCATCGAAGAGTGTGCGGCATGCCGCATCGTCCTCGGGATCATAGCCGTGACGTTCCAGCCAGTACTTCACGTTGGACAGGCCCGACACGGGCGAGATTTCGATGCGCTGCTCGAACCCAAACTCCTCCGCCGGTACTGAGCTATACACCCGATCGGCGAGCCAGTTGTGGCCCTTCTTCTTGGCCTTGATGATTGCCGCGGCGTGCACGCCCGTACCGGTGCGGAAGGCGTCCGTGCCCACCACGGGATAGTTCACGGGAATCGGCACGCCGACCGCGTCCGCGACGAGCCGGCAGTACTCGGGCAGCTTGCGAATATCCCCCTGGTGCGCGCCGAGCAGCTTGAGATTCACGATCAGCAGATCCATTTCGGCGTTGCCAACGCGCTCGCCGACGCCCAGCGCCGTGGCGTGCACGCGATCGACACCCGCCTCGATCGCCGCGAGGCAGTTGATCAGCCCCATGCCCCGATCGCGATGCCCATGCCAATCGATTTTCACGTCTTTCCTTTTGACGATTTCCTTTTTGACGAAGTCGACCAAGGCACGAACGCCGTCTGGTGTTGCGTGGCCGACAGTATCAGCGAGGCAGATGCGCGTCGCACCGCAATCGATCGCGGCACCGTACAATGCCTTGAGCGTCTCAGGTCTGGCCCGCGTCGTGTCCTCCGTGACGTACATGACCGGCAGGCCGTGCTTCACCGCGTAGGTGACTGCCTCTTCGGTCGCAGCGACGATGTGGTCCACCGTCCAATCCTCTGTATACTGCCGGATTGGGGAGGAGCCGATGAACGTCGCGGCTTCGATCTTGATCCCCACCTCATCAGAGACGCGGACGATCGGCTCGATATCGGCGATGACGGTCCGCGCGGCGCAATTCGGGAAGATCGGGAGTTTGTGATCGCGGATCTCCAGTGCAAGCGCCCGTACCTGGTCGACGACGCGAGGACCGGCGCCCGGCAGGCCGATGTCGGCGGCCACAATTCCTAGGTCGGCCATCAGGTGCAACAGCCGCTTTTTTACCTCGAGCGACGGATCGGTCACCGACGGCGACTGCAGCCCGTCGCGCAGCGTCTCGTCGTTCAGGTCAACGCGGGCATGGGTCCAATCGAAGGCGCCGTTTCTGCCGCCTTCGCTGTTCCAGTCGTAGATGAGCTGCCGTTCCTCCATGCGCGTAGTGTCGCGTCAGCCCTTTCTGAGGTCAAGGCACACACAGCGCACCGTTGCAGAACCCGCGCCACAGGTCATACTTTGCCATCGTGATCGACGCCGTTCTCCAGAACGAGCGCGTGCGGGCCGCGCGCGCGTTTATCGAGCGCTCCGATGAAGCGACGCTCGGCCGCCAGGCCGCGCTGTCCGCAATCCCGGCGCCAACGGGGGCTGAAGGGGCGCGCGGCGCGCGCGTCGCGGAAATGCTGCGCGGCATCGGATTGCAGGACGTGCACGTGGACGACGTGGGGAACGTGCGCGGATGGTACAACCATGGGGGCTCTGGCGCGTGCGTCATCCTGTCGGCGCATCTGGACACCGTTTTCGGTCCGGAATTGGACGTGTCCGTGGCGCGCCGCGGGGCCCGGCTCGAGGGCCCAGGCATCGCCGACAACGCGCGCGGTCTCGCCGCGCTCGTCGCGATCGGCGAGGCGCTCGTGCATTCGCGCGTCGCAACGGTGCGGCCGGTGCTGTTGGCGGCGACGGTGGGCGAAGAAGGCTCCGGCGATCTGCGCGGCGTGCGGCATCTGTTCCGCCCATCCGCCCATCCGCCCATCCGCCCATCGGCGTTCATCGCCCTGGACGGGGCGGGCATCGAGCGCATCGTGCATCGCGCGCTGGGCGCCCGCCGTTATCGCGTCACCTACTGCGGCCCCGGCGGCCACTCATGGGCTGCGTACGGCGTCGCCAATCCAGCCAACGCCGTTGGCAAAGCGATCGATCGCATCGCCGGCATTCCCACGCACGACGCACCACGCACGACGCACGCGGTGGTGCGGCTAGGGGGCGGCACCGGTCTCAATTCGATTCCTCAGAGCGCGTGGTTCGATCTGGATTTGAGAAGCGAGGATCCACGCGCGCTCGAGAAACTTGACGCGACAGTGCAGGCAATTCTGACTCAGGCGCTCGAGGAGGAGAATCGCCACCGCGTTCTCGGCACGGCTCGGCTTACGATCGAGGTGCGGCGCGTTGGGGATCGCCCTTCAGGGCTCACGCCCCGGACGCATCCGCTGGTGCAGACCGCGGTCGCCGCGACGCGCGCGGTGGGCCACGACCACCAGCTCGCCTGTGCCTCGACCGATGCGAACGTCCCGATCGCCCTCGGCGTCCCCGCGGTGGCCTTGGGCGCGGGTGGCCGCGCGGGCGATGCACACCTGCCGACGGAGTGGTATGAAAACGACAAGGGCGCGCTCGGTATCGTGCGCGCCCTCCTCGTCACCGCCGCGATGGCCGGAGCTCAGTGAGCGGCTGCGCCGCCTCCCGGCATTCCCCGGCTGCGATGCATGAGGAGCAGCAGCGGGAGCGACAGGACGAATGCCGTCCCGAAGAGCAGGAACAGCTGGTCAAACGACAGCATCATCGCTTGTTTCGTCACGATCCCATTCAAGAATCCGATCGCCTTCGTCTGCGCGATCGCCGGCAGCTCGCCCCGCCCAATGAGGGCCTGCGTGATCATCGCGATACGCTCGCGTGTCGCTTCAGCGTACGGGGTCACGTTGGCCGCGAGATCGGCGCGATGAATCGCGGTGAAGCGCTGCAGCAGCGTCGCCGAGAGCGCGATGCCCACGGAGCCGCCCAGCTGCCGCATTAGATTGAACAGGCCCGTCCCGTTCGGAATCCTGGACAGGGGGAGATCGGCGAGCGCGAGGTTCGTGAGCGGCACGAAGATCAGGCCGAGGCCCACGCCGCGGAAAATGAGCGGCCAGAAGAAGTCGGACATGCCGCTCTCGGTGGTGAAATGCGCGTGCTTCCACATCGACAGCGCGAAGACTGCGACGCCCGCTAGGATCGAGAGCCGTCCGTCGAATTTGCCGGCGGTCCGCCCCATGACCGCCATGGTGAACGCACTGGCGAGCGCGCCGGGCAGAATCACCAAGCCGGTCTGATTCGCGGTGAAGTTCCGGACGTTCTGCAGATAGACGGGCAGGACGAATACCGTCGCGTAGAGACAGACGCCCAGCACCAGGCCGAACACGACCCCCACCGCGAGTTGGCGGCTCTTCAAAATCCGCAGATCGACGACCGGATCCTTGGTGCGCAGCTCGTGCCAGATGAACGTGATCAGCGAAACCGCGCTCGTGATCCCGAGCAGGCGGACCGATCCCGATGCAAACCAGTCGAGCCGCTCCCCGCGCTCCAGCATCGTCTGGAGGGCGCCGATCCCGACCGCCAGCAAACCGAGGCCGATGAAGTCCACGCGCGAGGACCGCTCCTGGTGCTGTGAGTCGGTGATGAACGACATCGTCAGCGCCAGCGCCAGCATGCCGAACGGGATGTTGATGTAGAAGATCCACGGCCAGCCGTACATGTCGGTGATCCACCCGCCGACCGTCGGACCCAGCGTCGGGCCGACCATTACCCCGACGCCGAAGATGGCCATGGCGGTGCCGTACTCTTCGCGGGGGAACTCTTCGTAGAGAATCGCCTGCGACGTCGAGAGCAGGGCGCCGCCGCCGAGTCCCTGGATGATGCGCCAGAAGACCAGTGCTTCGAGCGAGCCGGCATTGCCGCACATGAACGAGGCCAGGGTGAACAGGGCGATCGAGCCGGCGAAATAGCTGCGCCGGCCGAAGTACGCCGACAGCCAGCCGGTGATCGGCAGCACGATCACGTTGGCGACGATGTACCCGGTCGAGACCCAGGCGATCTGGTCGAGCGTCGCGCCCAGGTTCCCCATCATGTGCGGAATCGCGACGTTCACGATGCTGGTATCGAGCAGCTCCAGCACCGACGCGAGCGAGACCGTGATCGCGATCAGGTACTTGAAACGATACCGGTCCGGCGCTGCCGGCAGCGCAATCGCCGTCATGTTAGTGCGTCTTGATGGTCGCGACGACGCTCATACCGGGCCGCAGCGTATGCTTCGGGTCCGCTGGGCTATCCAGGTGAATGCGCACAGGGATCCGCTGCACCACCTTCGTGAAGTTGCCCGTCGCGTTGTCCGGCGGCAGCAGCGAGAACTTCGCCCCCGTCGCGGGCGACAGGCTCTCGACGTGCCCGCGGAAATGCACGCCCTTGTAGGCGTCCACGGTGATGTCGGCGGAGTCGCCGGGCGTCACGTCGGCCGTTTCCGTCTCCTTCAGGTTCGCCGTCACCCACACATCCTCGAGCGGGACGACGGTCATCAACGGCTGGCCCGCCTGCACCAGCTGGCCGAGCTCCACCGCTTTCTTTGAGACGACGCCGTTCGAGGGCGCGATGACGCGCGTGTACGAGAGCTGCAGCGAGGCCTGATCGCGCGAGGCGCGTGCCGCCGCCACGCGGGCATCGGCACCCACCAGCGCCGCCTGCGCCGACGCGAGCTGCGCCCCCGCCGCCGTCGCCGCGGCGCGGGCGGCATCGAGCTGCTGCTGGCTGACGACGTTCTGGGCCGCGAGCGGCTCCATGCGCGCCAGATCCGCAGTCGCTTTGACGGCGTTGGCCTGCGCCTGGGCAACGGCCGCGTCCGCCTGTCCGACGCGCGTGCGACTGCTCACCGTAGCGAGCAGCGCCGCGAGGTCCGCGTCGGTCTGCGCGAGCCGCGAACGGTAGTCGCGGTCGTCGAGCACGACCAGCGTGTCGCCGGCCTTCACCGCCTGATTCTCCGCGACGCGCACCTCGGCAACGTAGCCGCCCACTTTCGGCAGCACGGGCACGATGTGGCCGTCGACCTGCGCGTTGTCGGTGGAGACGTGCGAGCGGCCGAACCACCATTTGCGCGCCCCGAAAATCACCAACCCGAGCAGGATCACGCCCATGATCATGAAGACCGTGCGCCGCGAGCTCTTGGGAGGCGCTGCCGGGGCCGGGGTGGAGGGACGGGGCGCCGGCCGCACCGGAGTCTCTGTTTTAGGTTCCATCGTCGAAGCCATTGTCCTCTTCCTTAATGCAGGGTCCGCGCGCTGCCCACCGATCGGGCCAACGCAATCCGTGCCGATACCGCGACAAACCGCGCGTCGATGTCCGCATCGCGCGCGCGCACCAATGAGGCTTGAGCGTTGATGACTTCGATGTTGCCGGCAACGCCCGCCCTGAAGCGTTGCCGTGCCTGCGAGACTTCCTCCGCCGCGAGCTGCAGTCGCTCAGTCGCGATCATCTGCTGCGCGACCGCGGACCGCAGATCCAGCAGGGCGCCGTCCACGTCCGCGCTCACCTGCTCACGCAGATCGCGGGCACGCACGTCAGACTCCCGTACCACCGCTTGCTGTTCTGCCAACCGGCCTTCGCGCCGGAAGCCGTCGAGAATCGGGAGCGTGATCTGCACGGCGACTTGTCGTGTGCTAAGTGCCGACGCCAACGCCACCCCGCTCAAGCCGTAGTCGGCCTCGAGCTCGAGCCGCGGCAGCCGCTCCGACGAAATCGCCGACGCCGCCGTACGGGCCGCGGCGCCGCGTGCGAGCTCGGCGGCGAGGTCAGGTCGAACGGCGACCCCCTGCGCCACCGCCGCGCTGCGATCCGCCGGCACGTCGGCGGCGCCCAGCTGGGCGTTCAAGGTGTCGGAGAGCGTGATCGGTGTGGAGGGATCGATTCCCAACGCGCGGGCGAGATCGATCTTGGCCCGGTCGAGCTGATTCGATGCCACGATGAGACGCCCGGCTGCCTCGGCGAGCTGTGTCCTGGCGCGCGTGACGTCGATCGACGCGCTCACGCCCGCCTGCTGCTGCGCCACCGCGAGACCGACCAGCTCGGCGGCCAGGGCGGAATCGGCCTGGCGGGCGTTGACGACCGCTTGCGCTCTCGTCGCCCGTGCGTACGCCAACGCGACGTTCTGCGCACTCGCTTCGATCGCGGTCGAGCGATCCGCTCCCGCTGCCGACGCCTGGCTCTTCGCGGCGCTCACGCGACCCATGTTCGCGAAGTCGAGCAGCGTCTGGGTGACCTGCACGCGTCCGTCATAGGCGTCGAAGGGACCGATGATTTTTGGGATGCCCGGGAAGGAGAGGCCCTGTGCCTGCGTATTGAAGTTCCGGCTCAACCACCCGCCCGAAAGCTGGAGATTCGGGAGCAGTCCTGAGCGCGCCTGGCGGACGCGCGCGCTCGCGACGTCGGCCCGGAAACCCGCGATGGCGACCGTTGGAGGCGCTGCCTGCGTCTGGCCGGTCGCCTGGCGGACCGCGTCGGCAAACGACAAGCGCAGCGGAGCGGGTGCTTGCGCCCGCAATGAGCCTGCGAAGATCAGCGCGAAAAACAGCGCAATCGGTGGCTTACTTGCTGATACCATGGAGATAGAGATCGATGTGAGTGTCGAGGTATTTGGTGACGTCGAAGCCTTCGGGCATACAAGCCGAGAACGCTTTGCGGGCAATGACGGCGTGCATCAGCGGCGACATCGCCAGCTTTGCGGCCACCATGACGTTGACGGGACGGAATTCACCTGCTGTGATGCCCCGCTCGATGACGCTGGCCATCAGCCGGTGTCCCCGCGTCACCACTTCTTCGTAGTAGAAACGAGCCAGCTGGGGAAAGTTGTTCGCTTCAGCCATCATCAGCTTCGGGATACCGACGAGCGACGTCTCACCGACGAGACGCCAGTACTCCCGCACGAGCTGCTCGAACAAATCGCGCGCGCTGCCGGTGAAGGACTTGGCCACCTCCTCGCCCCGAGCGATCACCGGAACGATGGTCTGCCGGATGAGCGCCTTGAACAACGCCTCTTTGTTTTCGAAGTAGAGGTAGATCGTGCCTTTGGTGACGCCGGCACGGCGCGCGACGTCTTCGAGCTTCGTGGCGGCAAAGCCCCGATCGGCGAAGACCTCCAGCGCGGCGCTGATGATCTCTTCCGGACGGGCATTCTTCCGGCGGCGCCAACGAGGTTTTGTGAGGGTACGCGGCATTTCAGGCTCCAAAGTTACTAACTGAACGGTCAGTAAGTAACTTGGGTTCCCCTGCTGCCGTCAACCCCTCCGGCGGTAGTACAGGATGAGGTCAGTACTCGGCGGCGTGGCGCCAAGCTGGCGCAGGAACGCCACGATCTGGCCGCGATGGTAGGACGAATGGTTGATGAAATGACGAAACATCTGCCGGTAGGTATGAACGTATTCCCCACCGCTGGACGGCTTTACCAGCCTCGTCTCCTCGAGCCGAGCCTCGGTCATCCCGGCCACGAACGTTCCCCGCTCCGAATCGACCGCTTCCCAACGCGTGCGGACGTCGGCCAGCGATTTCAGATCGGTCCCTTGTGGAACGGCTGGGTTGGGTTTGCCGACCCACCGATGCAGCCACAATTGCTCGGCCCAGACGATGTGACAAAGGGTGCCGTGAATCCCGCCGTAGCTGCTCTTGAGGTCGCGGAAGTACTGCTCCTCGGGCAGCCGGGCGACCGCATCGAAGATCGTGCGGTTCGCCCAGGCGTTGTAGTCGAACAGCTCGAGGAGCTCGTTCAATCGTGGCAGCAGGTCGAGGCGCAACAGGCATCGGTAGGTGATTCGACGGTAGATGAGGCGACGGTAGGTGGAGCGGCGGTATCGCCCACTTTTACTACGAACACTTCCCAGCGGTAGCCGTTTGGATCCGTCACCCAGACCTTGTCCTGTAACGCGTAACAGCAGTCCGTGTTCTCCTCCTCGAATGTCGCCAGTCCTTCGGCCTTGAGCCGCTCCGCGGCCGCTTTCACGGCATCAGTGGATTGCACCTGAATGCCAAGATGATTCAGCGCGCCAGGGCTGTCGATGCCCTTGGATGCGTTGAGCGTGAGATTGAGACCAGGCTCGATAACATCGAATTTCGCGTACCCCGGCTTGAGCTTCACCGGCTCGAGGCCGAGGAACGTGCGGTAGAACCGCACCGACTCGTCAAACCGCGGCGTATTCAGCGCAACATGAACTTTCACGACCGAGCTCCTTTCAGGGCGGAAACGGGCACGAGTCTGCTGCGGGTGCAGCATTCTGTGTAGAGAAAAGCGAGCAAGTCCTTGAGGCCCACGGCATCGGCACGATAGCGGAGGAACTTCCCTTCCCTCGTGACCGTGACCAGGCCTTCGCGCTGTAGCGCATCGAGGTGATGTGAGAGGGTGGAAGGGGGAATGTCGAGCGCTTCCTGGATCTCCCCAACCACCATCCCGTCGGGATGCGAGGACAAGACGCAGCGGACGATACTGAGCCGCGCCTCGTGGCCGAGGGCGGCGAATTTCGGGGCGAAGTGCAGCGCTTGGGTCGCGGCGTCCACACTTCGATTATACTAGAAGTGTCGTACTTGTCAACCGGGCTAGCGGGCCGCGGCCAGCTCCCCCCCATCCATCACGGAATCCTTCACCTGCCGGCCGTCGATGACCTGTTTGTCCCCGATCACCGACCCCTCCACCCTGGCGTTCTTTACCTGCACACCCCTGCCGAGGATGCTGTTGGCGACGGTGCTCCCCACGATGCTGCTGCCCGCCTCCACGGCGACGTTGGGACCGATCGTCGCGTCCTCGAGCGTGACGCCGTCTTCGATGTAGACCGGCTCCTTGATTTTCACGTCTGCCGAGATCTTGGCAGGGCGTTTGCCGCGACCGTGCTCGAGCAGATGCCGGTTCGTCTCGAGCAGGGTATCCACCTTGCCGCAGTCGTACCAGCCGCCGACTTCGCTGACGAAGAGCTTCTTCCCCTGGTCCACCATGTACTGGAACGCATCGGTGAGATAGAACTCCCCGCCCTTCCCCGGAACATTCTTCAGGACGTGCTCGATACCGTCGAACAGCGTGCGCCAATCTTTTACATACTGCAGGCCGATATTGGCCCGCTTGGAAATCGGTGCATTGGGCTTCTCCACGATCTTTGTCATGTGGCCCTGCTTGTCCGTCACGACCACGCCGAAACGCTGATAGTCCTCGACTTCCTTGGTCCAGATGATGCCGTCGGCCTTCGTGTTTTTTACGATCGACAGATCGGCATCGAACAGCGTGTCCACGAAGATGACGATCACCGGTCCGTCCACATACGGACGGGCGAGATTCACCGCGCCGGCCGTCCCGTCGAGCACCTTCTGCTCGATAAAGCGCGCGGGAATGTCGTAGTTCTTCCGGACGTAGGCTTCGACTTTCTCCTTCAGGTGCCCCGTGATGATGATCAGCTCGTCGAGCTGCCCCGCGCGCTTCAGCGCATCCATCACGTAATCCATGACCGGCCTGCCCGCGACATTCACGAGCGGCTTGGGAACGCGCTTGGTCAGCGGCAGGAGCCGCGTGCCTTTGCCGGCCATCGGCATGATGACTTTCATTTGGGGGGCACTCGTCCGTAGCGGTCCTTGAGCCGGACGACGTCGTCCAGCTCGGGCGTGGAAGCCTCCAGGAGATCGGTCACCGCGACGGCCTCGAATTGGTGGATCTGTTTGGGAGGAACATGAAACGCCTCGCCGGCGCGTACGCGCTGCTCGCGCAACGTCTCGCCCTGCTGGATCCGCAGGATGATCTCGCCGGAGAGCACGTAGATCGATTCATCCTTCTTGTTGTGGTACTGCAGCGAGAGCACGTGCCCCGGCTCGATATGGAGGATCTTCCCGACGTAGCGGTCGGCCTTCGCCCAGATGATCTCGTAACCCCACGGCTTTTCGACCCTGTACGGGATGTTCACGCGAGCCTCAGTTTCAAGGAGGAGGGCAAAGTAACGCATGCCGTCACACATACGCCGCAGCCAACGCAGCCTTCCGGCTTCAGCACCGGATGCCCTCGATCGTCGAGCGCAAGAGCCTTCTCTCCAATAGGACACGCGCGGGCGCAGACGCCGCACTCCGCTCCCTGAAATGTGATGCAGCGCTGCGGGTCGAGCTCCAGCACGCCCATATGGACGGTGTCCCACGGCACCTTCGTCAGGGCGCCCGTTTCACACGCCGCGGCGCACGGCATGTCTTCACAGGCGATACAGGCGCGCGTGGTCGGATCGATGTAGGGCGTGCCGGCCGCCAATCCGCCGCCGTTCGCGGGTGTCTTGAGGATCGCATGGACCGGGCAGACGTCGATGCAGTCGCCGCACCGCGTGCAGGCCGCCACGAACGCCACTTCGGGCGCGGCACCGGGCGGGCGAAACCAGCGCTTGGGCGCGACGCGCTCTTCCGTACGCTTCGCGACCTCGCCCAGGAGCTTGCCGAAGGCGTTCTGAAAAAACGCGCGCCGCTCGTTCAGAACGACGGCTCCAGGCTCATGAGCCACCGAAACGCGATGCGCTTGCTCGTCCCATCCGCGGCATAGTCCCAGCGATTCACGACGAACGGCACTTCGAACCGCATCGTCCACGCCAGCTCATTGATGCGGTGACGGGTCACGAGCCCCACACCACCGTCGTACAGCGTCGTGTAGGATTGACCGCCTAGCGCCGGCACGGCGAGGGTATCGACCAGCCCCGCGTCCAGGAATGCCTCGAGCGCGACATGATTCAAGAGCCCAGCATTGCTTGCCCGCCGGAAGAGCGTCTTGGTCCCTTCCACATTCAGCGCGACCGCCCAACGGCCACCCAAATCAGGCCGGAACGCGCGCAGGTTCGCGTCGCCCGGGACCTGGTAATGGAAATCGGGACGCACGAACAGAGCGCCGCGGCTGCGCAGCAACGGATTCGTGAACGTTTCATACGGATCGGCGCCGGCGAGCATGATCCGACGCTGCAGCACCGGCACGTTCTGCGAGAGATAGGATCCGCCGAATAACCGTACCCCCAGGAAAGGGGTTCGCAGGCTCACTTCGCCGGTCGCGCGCGCGAAGCCCTCGATGTCGTAGCGAGTGGTCGATTGCACGCCGGCGCCGGGATTACGATACACCACCCCGCCCCGCACGCCGACCCGTGCCCGCCACACACGATTACCGGTTCGACTCGTCACCGACGCCCACGGTCCTGCTTCGATGGTGCCGGCGTTGTCCCACAGCCGCCGATCGACGTAGGCCAGGTCGCTGACCGCCATCCAGGTCGCGTCGAAGCCGACGTGAGGGTCGGACCCGAACGCCAGGCTCCGCCGGAGTGAGCGATCGGAGTGCAGTGCGATGCCGGCCCGTCCCTCGAGGCTCCATCCTGCCAGGGACGCCTCGGTGCGCGGGATCGGGTGGCTGACGGGGTTTCCAAAGCGGAAATAGAAGCCTTCGCGATGCGTCGCGTCGGGATCAAAGGCATACGAATAGACGCCGACGTTCTTTTCGAACCGGCCGAGGTAGTTGGAGCGCGCGTGCACCGCGCCCGTTACGCCGCCGTAGTCGTTGTACCACAGGAGCGGCAGCAAGGCGCTCACGACGCGGTCGCGGCGGGATTCCTGGCGCGTCGGATTGTCGAGTCGCACCAGCGATCTCGAGCGCGAGCCGAACAGCCCGCGCTTCTCATTATTGTTGAGCGCGTTCCAGTCGTGCGAGCGTTGGCGCGGATCGAGCACCAGGCGCTTCGGTTTCCGGGCGGTTACGAACTCGACGCGCTCCCGCTCGGGCTGCCCCGTGGAGCGCGCATAGATCGTGTCCTTGTCGCCGATCTCGAGCGGCATCCAGCCGTCCCCGAGCCGATCGATAGTGACGGCCGTCAGCCAGCGGCCGTCAGCCATCCGACGGCGCTTGACTGCGGTCAGCTTGTAATCGATCAGCGGCGTCCCGTGCAGCCACTGCCCGAACAACCATTTCAGATCCTGGTGCGAGACCTCCTCGGCGACGTCGCGAAACGCCTGTTCGTCCACGTGCTTGAGGCGCCAGCGCGCGTAGTAGGTGCGCAGGATCTGCCGCATCACGTCGTCGCCCACGATGTAGCGCAGCTGCTCGAAGAACAGTTGGCCCTTTTCGTAGATCATCGTGTTGTAGGTGACGAAGTCGCGATAACGCTCACTCACCATCGAGACCGGCTCGCTCCAGCGGTCCATGTCCCAGAAGAGCAGGTCGCTGTCGAGGCTCGGATATCCTGGCCCGTACTGTCGCTCGAAGAACCAGCCGGTCTGGAAGCTCGTGAACCCTTCGTCGAGATATCCCTCACGCCATTCGTTGTTGGCGAGGATGCCCATCGTGTAATTGTGACCGAGCTCGTGGACGATGAGGCCGAGGCCCGCGCTGCCGTCCATGATCATCATGGGGAATTCGGTGCCGCCGCCCTCGATGCGGTGGACGTTCGTGATCTGCGGCCACGCGAATTTGCCGTACAGAGAATCGAGCCAGGCGAGCGCGATCTCCGTGCCTTTCACCGCGATGCCCTTCCCCCACGTCGCGCTGTCACCCGGCTGGTAGAGGACGTGGACGACGACGTCCTTGTAGCGGCCCTGCTCGTAGCGATAGTCGGGATTCAGCGAAAACGCGAAGTGATGCACGGAATCGGCGTAGAATCGCACGCACTTGCGACCCGTTGCGACGGCGCCGCATCGGTTTTGACCGCCCGACCGCCCGTAATAGCTCCGTTGATATTCGATCGCGCCGCCCGCGACCGCCGCCTTTTCCCAACCAGGGTCACCCTCCACCGGCACACCCGTTGCACCCACCACCTGATCCGCAGCGAGGTCGAGCGAGACGTCGTAGCTCGCGAACTCGCCGTAAAACTCACCCGCGGGATAGAGCGAATGGTCTTCCCAGCCGTACTTGTCGTACACGACCACCTTCGGATACCACTGCGCGAAATCAAACCGCCGGCCCTGCCTGCCCTGTCGCCGAGGCAACGTCGAGGGCCGAGCCTTCCAGGAAATCGTGACGTCAATCGAATCGCCGGGCGCGAGCGGCCGCGGCAAGCGCCAATGCGCGATCGTCGAATCGGGCGCGTACGGATAGTCCGGCGTGCCGAGCGACGCCCGCGTGATCCGTTCGAACGCGTAATCGGGATCCTGCATGTGCTGAAAGCGCACGCGCCCTTCCGCGGAGTCGACCGCGGACCAGCGCGAACCCGGGCGAAACGCGTTCAGGTATTGATGGACGTAAAAGTCGCGCAATGTGTCCGGCGACTGATTGACGTACGTGATGCGGACATTGCCGCTCAGCACGCCGCTCGGCTCGTCGACTGAGGCGAGGATCTCGTACGCGACGCGCTGTTGCCAGTACGTCGAATCGACCGCAAGTGGAAGCATGGCCCGGGAATCTCGCGTGTTCTGGGCCCGCGTCGCAAGGAAAGGACGACGATCCTCTCGCGTTCTGCCCCACAATGAGCCTCCACATTTACCAGGAGGACTCATGTTGCACCGCAGTTGCGCTGTCGCGGCGCTGCTCCTCATCGCCGCTTGCAGCGACCGGGCCGTGACGCCACCATCGGAAGCTCCGGTGGTCCCCATCGCGGCCAATGCCCGGCGTCCCGAAGCGCTCGCCAAGATGTTCGCAAAAGGGCTCAAGAACCCGGCGTTTCGGGCCTATCTGAAGGCGCAGCTCGACGCCTCACCCTATCGCGAGCACAAGCTGCAAGTCGAGACTTTCCTCGGCGCCAACGAAAGCAGGGCCCTGCGCGAGATCGCGGTCGAAAACGGCACGACCAAGGACGCACTGGCGACTCAGGCCAAGGCGGCGATCGCGCTCGAGGTCTACTTCCCCGTGCCCGCGCACCGCGCGGCGTGGACCGGCGACGAGCAGGTGCTCGTGGCCACCGCGGTTACCGACGACGATCCGCCTATCGCATTCGACCCCGACGGCCGGCGCCAGGTGCTCGATCCAAAGACGCCCCCCGCGGTGCCCGTCCTGGCACTCGTGCCGGTCGAAACCGACTTCTCACACCGCCCGGCTCGCGTCATCGAGTGCATCGACAATTGTGGGGGCACGATCGGCGGCGGCACCCCACCGCCTCCGCCCGCACCCGGTTTGTACATGACCAAAAGCCATTTCGTACAAGACTTTGAAGGCTGGTTGAAGGGGTCGCCCGAATTTGAGGTACACATCCTCGGGCAGAAGGGCACCACCGATTCGCTGATGTCATACCAGTGCGCGGGCGAGCATGCGGGCGGGCCATACACCTTCGACCAGAACAACCTGGACTGGTCCGGCAATGTGCTGCTGTTCTCCAAGAGCCAACTCGACCAGTATAATGTCGCGCATCCGAATCAGAACGTTCGGGTGTTCGCCGTGGAAGACGACGACACAGCCTGCCAAATCAAGACCGACCCCGACCGGTTCCAAAAACTCGTGCTCGCCGTCGACAGCGCCTACGGAAAACTGACGACCGGAAATGATTCCAGTACCGCCGTGTCGAAGGCCTACAAGTATGCCAAGGCGCTATACAACGTCTGGCAGGCCTTGGCTCACTGGATCAAGAGCAACGACGAACTCGTCGGCAATGCCGTCGAAGATGACATCGTCGGATCGTTCTACCCGGGATACAACTGGTTCGTAAAAGGCGAGAACAACGCAACCAACGGCTGGATCAATCTCGAAATGAGATGAGGAGAGAACCTTGAGAGCGTTGCCGGTTGCACTCTTGCTGGTAAGCTGCGGAGCGGCTCTTCCGCTCGCCGCACAGTGGTACGTGGGAGTTGAGCTCGCCACGACCCGGTATGGCGGGTCGTCACACGACACATCCAGCAGCCATGTCGCCTCCCAGGGGCGGCCCGGCGACGCCACGGCGATCAGCGTTCGGCTCGGCAGAAATTGGCGTCGGTATGGCATTGCAATCCGGGCAGCTTACGCCAAACCAGGTTTGGCCGTCGCGGGCGAGAACATCAATCTGACCGACAAGACAACGGGGGATCTGTTCGAAGTTGTCCCCCTCCTGAGTACCCGGGTCGGAGGGATCGGGCCGAGCGGAGCGGTGAGATTGGAGTTGGGGCCCGCCCTCCACCTGTGGAATCTCGATGGCGACATGCATGCGCGCGTCGGTGCCCTCGGCGCGGTCGCCTACGAATGGCCCGTTGCGGGCCGGTTCTCGGGGACTGTGCGACTGGAGGGAGTGCTCTCGCGATCGTGGTTCGACCCAGGTGACACGCCGCCCGAATTCGAGCGGCGGGTCACCTGGCGCTACGGCGTGGGACTGGGGCTGCGTTACCGCCTATAGGCGGTCAGCGCAGAATAATCGCCGGCACGTCGCTGTCCTTCACGAGCTTATTGAACGCCGGGATGTCCGCGTCGAGCACCGCTTTCAACCGAGCGAGCTGCACTTGCAGCGCCGCCGCGAGCTGGTTGAATACCTGCTCCGATTGCGCCGTCGGCGCAGCATCGGCGCTGCCCACGACGCCCGCCAGCGCCGCGATCTTGTTGTTCAACCGGATCGGATAATTAAGCGGGTCCTGGCTCGAGCGGTTCTTCACCTGATAGATCGCCTCCTCGACCACCGCGAGCCGGCCCTTGACCGAGTCGGCCAGCTGCGCGATGCGCTTGCCCGCATCGCCGGGGAGTCCGCGGGCGCGCGTGGCGGCGCCGTCGAGCTGCTCCCGCACCTCGCGGATCCGCCGCACCGCGTCGTTCGCGGCACTCACGCGGTCGCGAATCTTCAGCAGCAGGTCGAACTGCGCCTGATAATCCGCCGGCGTCGTCTTCACCCGCGGATCGGGCAGCAGCGTGAACTGCCGAGTCTGCGACCAGTCCCCGACCGTCAGCCGCACCTTGTACGCACCCGGCACCGCCACCGGCCCCGCCGTCCCCCCCGCCCAGTAGATCATGCCCTGAAAACGGCTGGCATCGGGATACCGCAGGTTCCAGGCGAACCGGTTCATGCCGCCTCGGACCTTGAGCGAATCGGTCGGCGATTTCGGCTTCGGCGTGAAGCGCCGCACCAGCGAATCGCGGCTGTCCAGAAAATCGAGGCTCACGTTGGTCGCTGAATCGGGAGCGGTCTTGAGATAGAAGAAGACGACGGCGCCGCCCGGCGGATTGCGGCCAACCCCCAATGCCGAGCCCCCACCCCCAAATCCCCCACCCAAACCCATCCGGTACGCGGTGCGCGGATTATAGAGGAAGCGCGTCGCGCGACTGACAGAGTCGGCGAGCTGGTGCAGCGGTGTGAGATCGTCGAGGATCCAGAACGACCGCCCGTGCGTCGCCGCGACGAGGTCGTTGTCCTTGACGACAAGGTCGTGGATCGGGACGACCGGGAGGTTGCGCTGCAGCGACTGCCAGCTCGCGCCATCGTCGAACGAGACGTACACGCCGAACTCACCGGCGGCATAGAGCAACCCGCGACGCGTGGGATCCTCGCGGACGACGCGGATGAAGTGATCGGCGGGGATCCCGGCGGTGATGCCGCGCCACGTCTTGCCGTAGTCAGTCGTCTTGAAGATGTACGGCTTGAAGTCGTCGAGTTTGTAGCGCGTCGCGGCGACGTAGGCGGTCCCGGCGTCGTGTGCCGACGGCTCGATCGACGAAATCAGCGACCAGTCGGGGAGACTCGAAGCCGGCGGCGTCACGTTCGTCCAGGTCTTGCCGCCATCCCGTGTGACGTGCACCAGGCCATCGTCACTTCCCGCCCAGATCAGCCCGGAGTCCCTGGCACTCGGCGCGATCACGAAAACGGTGTTGTAGTACTCGACGCTCGTGTTGTCCTTCGTGATCGGCCCGCCGGAGGGACCTTGCTTCGACTTGTCGTTGCGCGTCAGATCGCCCGAAATCGCCTCCCAGCTCTGGCCCTCATTCGTCGTGCGGAAGACGACGTTGGCGCCGGCATACAGGATGTTGGGATTGAACGGCGACAGCACGACCGGGAACGTCCACTGGAAGCGGTACTTCAAGTCGCCGGCACCCCACCCCATCGGGTTGTCGGGCCAGGGGAAGATGTTGCGCTCCTGACCGGTCCGGACGTCGAGCCGCGAGAGGTAGCTGTAGCTGCCGGCGTACACGATGTCGGGATCGTCGGCCCGCGCGGCGATCCAGCCGCTCTCGCCGCCGCCGACCTCGTACCAATCCTTCTCACCGATCGTGCCGCCATCGGTCCGGCTCGCGATGCACACCGTGCTGTTGTCCTGCTGCGAGCCGCAGACCTTGTAGGGGACGTGCGTGGTGGCAATCACGTGATAGAACTGAGCGGTGGGTTGGTTGTCCTGCCCCGTCCACGTCGCGCCGCCGTTGTAACTGACGTTCGCCCCGCCGTCGTTGCTGTTGATCATGCGGGCCGGATCGTTCGGCGCGATCCAGAGGCCGTGGTGGTCCCCGTGGGGCGCGCGGAGCACCGTGAACGTCCGGCCGCCATCGACCGAGCGATACAGGCTCGTGTTCAGGACGTAGACCGTTTCGGGATTCTTCGGGTCCGCGTGGATGTGGGTGTAGTACCAGGCGCGCTGACGCAGATTGCGCTCCTCGTTCGTGCGCCGCCACGTGTCGCCGCCGTCTTCGGACCGGAAGACCCCGCCGGAATCGGCCTCGACGATCGCCCAGATGCGATCG
>Ga0193725_1000109_pt1 | contig 27567 bp, 24 predicted proteins | sample H2a2metaG_FD_143058 | JGI IMG/M metagenome (GOLD analysis project Ga0193725, IMG submission 143058) | Soil microbial communities from a riparian zone of the East river system, Colorado, United States - H2a2 | ecosystem: Environmental > Terrestrial > Soil > Riparian zone | place: USA: East River... | reverse complement strand
CTCCGCCGCCACGTTCGACCTCGCGGAGCGCAGCCTGCCCGTGCTCTATGGGGTCGAATACCGCAAAGACGGCAAGCCGACCTGGAGCACGCCGGAGATCGGGCACGACACTGTCTACGAGGACACAGCCGTGCCCCCGGTTTTCGAAGCGATGCCCACCCCGTTCCCCCCCGCGCGCCGGGCGAGCGCCTTCATCCACAAGGAGACCGAGCCCGGGATTCACGAGTATGCCGTCTACGGCATCAACATCTTCTCCCGCGCCTCGGCGCTGAGCCAGGTGGAGCCCACGGACGAGACCCGGTTCCGCAAGACCAACCGCCTGCTCCCGCCCAGCGATCTCAGGGTCCAGCTCATTCAGGAGGAGTCCCCGCTCGTCCTCACCACGAACGATGAGCAGCAACTCCTGAAAGACCTGAAGACGTCGCCCGATCGCACGCTGGTGCGCCTGACGTGCAATCACGCCCACGTTCAGGACGCCAACTGGGAGTTCGCCGACACCATAGAGATCCTGTTCCGTTCGACGGTGCCGTCCAACGTGATCGGCGCCGTCGCGGCCGTGGTCAGCGTCCCGTCCAACCCGGACGCGATCCTGATCGAGACCGAACCGTACGAGTACCTGAGCACTCACGAGACGGTGGAGCCCGTCCTCCTGGCCGGGAAGAGGGAAGACTTCCTCGGGGGGGCGCTGGTCGCCGGCAACCAGCGCTACACGATCATCGACGTCACGTGGCCCGATGCGACGACCGGGAAAGACCCGATCTTCCTGGTCTCGAAGAAGACCACCCCCGGAGTGACGGAGACCGCCGCCGGCCCCGCGCTGATCATCGAGGACGTGGCCGCGGCGATCACCCCCGGGAGCCTGGTGATGGCGGTCGAGAACATGGCGGCGGCCCGAAGCTGGGGGCCGCAGAATCCCCTCACGGCGAAGATCCGGATCGGCGCCACCTCCTGGAAAACGAACATCGAAACCTTCACCCGCAGCGACGGAACACAGGTGACGCGCAAGCTCCGGGGCGTGTGGGAGAACGCGGACGTGACCGTGTCAAACGGGCTATACACGATCGCCTTCGACAACTATGTCCTCGGTGATCATCCCCAAGTCTCGGACGCGGACACGGTCAACTGGCACAAGGGCATCGTCCGCATCTCGGTGGTGGGGCGGCCCGTGGACGACCGGCGTGCGCTGGCCGTGCTTCAGGTCGGCCAGTCCAACGGCAAGCTCACCCTGACCGCGGTGGACGACACCGGAGAAACTGGCGCGATCCTCACGGGGCCACAGCTCGTGAACTATTACCCCGGGTACAAGATGTACCTCCACGCCGACCCGGCGAAGGGGTTCGAGCAAACGTCCGTGATGCCGGCCCCGGGCGACGGGTCCCGGATGACGATGCTCGGCGTGCGCTCGATCGACAATTCCACCCACGACGACGCGGGCGATGCGTACCATTCGCCGGTAGGAATCCCGCAGCTTCTCACGGCGCTCGAGGTCGTCGCCCCCGAGGAGCCCGGCAGGCCCACCGGGCTGAAATACGCGACCCCGCCGGACGCGGATGGCAAGTCATCGTTCACCCTGACCACCATGTTCAAGCACGTGCCCTTCGCGGCGGCGTTCTATCGCGTCGACGCCCTCACGGTGCTCCGCATCTTCTATTCGGCCCAGACCGTCCGGGATATTCGCGCCAAGATCTTCCCGCCCGAGAAGGACAAGTTCTTCGCCGACCGCTGGGACGAAGTCTTCAAGTTCTCCAGCTACCCCCCGACGATCGGGTTCAGTCCGTTTCCCCTGGACGGCGGCACCTACGCGCTGCCGCACCCGGACGCGACGATCTTCAAGGCTGACGCGACGACGCCCCTCGACCAGCTCGAGGGCAAGATCAGGCACGCCGTCCTCGCGGTCTTCCTGCCCCTGACCGAACAGCCCTTGATCTACGGCCTCATCCGCTCCGATCAGAGCTACGTTCCCACGAACAAGAAGCAGAGGTTCCGCAACGACAACGGAGACGTGCTGAGGCCCGGCGACGAGGGTTTCGACCTCGCCCCGATGGCGCTGCGCTTCGACCAGGGGACGCCGACCATTCGCTTCACGGACTTCACGCTCGACGGCTCGATGAACCCTCACACGGTGTACTTCTACGCCGTGCGCGAGATCAGCAATCAAATGAAGATCGGCGAAGCGAGCGAGGTGTACGGCCCCGTCCGGCTGGTCAACCTGTCGCCTCCCGCGGCGCCGGTGCTCCGCAAGATCTCCACCGTTCCCTACGACGTGGTGGCCGCCCGCAATCCGGAGGTGCGGTTCGAGATCCTGCCGCCCTCGGCCGTGGATCCGATCGCGAAGATCCGCATGTATCGGACCACCACGGCCCTGGACGCGACCACCGTTCGCACGATGGCGCTCGTCAAGGAAGTCGACGCGACCACGCTCGTGCCCACCGCGGATGGCACGCTGATCGTCGTCGACGATTTTGCCGGCGATCCCTTCGTGGCGTACGGGGACCCGCTCTTCTATCGTCTGGTGTACGTGCGTGCGGTCATCTACGAAGACGCGGCCGGAGCGGTCGTGAAGGCCGACACCGCCTCCGAGCCCACGCGGGTCCTGCTCGCCAGCCTGATCGACATCGTGAACCCTCGGCCCCCCGTGCCCACGGTGAGCCGGGTCTCCATCACGGCCAGCGGTGACAAGCTGCTGCGACTGACGTGGAGCAAGACCGTGCACAACGGGACGTATTACGTGTCGCGGCTCGCCGCGTCCGGCAACTGGATGCGGTTGGGTCGCGTGAAGACCAATGCCGAATCGGTGACGTTCGATCTGCCCGAGCCCCTGCCAGTCAACGACGAGGACGGAAACCGGATCTACTACCGCTTCGAGGTCAACGTCGAGAACTCCAGCGGCCTGATGAATCTGATCGAGGCGCCGATCACTACAGCCCTCGACGCGTTCTGAGCCGAGGCCGCCCCGGCCGCCTCAGCGCGGCAGCGGCGTGCCGGGCGGCGGGAGCTGGGGCGGGGTGAAGGTCATCGTTGCCACGCCGTGGCCGTCCTTGGCGAAGTAGACGAAGAGGCCTTCCTTGTAGAAGAAGAAGTCGACCTCGCCTTCCTTGCCGACGCCGGCGGGAGCGCCCCAGCCGGTGACGATCGACTCCTTGGTGAAGGCGCCGGGCTTGGGGTCGAGCCGCAGCGAGCGCACGAGATCGGGGCGATACCCGGCGGGCGTCACCAGACCGAAATCGATGGTCAGCCGGCGGATGCCCGCGGGGGCCCGGGCGTCCTCGTACACCCACTCTTCGGTGTCGTAACCTTCGACCTTCTGCTTGGCGGTGCGGGTGGGCGCGCCCCGCAGACTTTTCACCACGGCCATCGTGCTCTCGCCCGGCTCGATGCCGCCCCACTGCTCGGCGGCGACACCTCCGACGTCGAGCACGAGGGCGGCCGCGACGAGGACGATCGCGAGGGTGCGCACGGTCAGAACCCCAGCGCCACGCCGTCGCCGCGGGGATCGGCGCCGCCGGTGAGGGTGCCGTCGACGAACGCGACGCCGTGGGCGTGGCCCTCGCGGTTGACGAACTCGGAGCCCGCCTTGACCGGGTGGCCCTTGCGGGCCAGCGCGGCGAGGACCCGCGCGCCCACGCGGGACTCGATGTGGATGGCGTCGGCGGGATCGTCGGGCAGGAAGGCGCCGATGAGGAAGCGCGGGCGCTCGATGGCCTCCTGCATGTCCATGCCGTAGTCGATCAGGTTGGTGAGCACCTGGGTGTGGAACATCGCCTGGCCGTTGGCGCCCATGGTGGCGAAGCCGAAGAGCGGCCGTCCCTCCCGGGTGGCGAGGGCGGCGATCAGCGTGTGGAACGGCCGCTTGCCCGGGGCCAGCACGTTGGGATGCGCGGGATCCAGGCTGAAGTGCCGCCCGCGGTTCTGCAGCACGACCCCGGTGCCCGGCACCACGATCCCCGAGCCGAACGCGTTGAACAGGCTCTGGATCACGCTGATCACGTTGCCGTCGCCGTCGGCGATCACGAAACCGGTGGTGTCGCCGTCGGGATCGCCGAACTCGTGGGCCTGGGCCTTGCGCCGATCGAACGCGGCCCGGCGCTGGTCCGCGTAGCCCTTGTCGAGCAGCCCGGCGGTGGGAAGGGACACGGCCGTGGGATCGGCGATCCAACGGTCGCGGTCGGCGTAGGCCAGCTTGACCATCTCGATCAGCAGGTGCAGATGCTCCACCGAGTGGACACGGTAGCGCGCGAGCGGGAAGCCTTCGAGCAGATTCAAGCTCAGTAAGGCGGCCAGCCCCTGAGTGGGCGGCGGGGTCTCGTACACCGTGACGCCTCGATAGGTGGTCGAGATCGGCTCGCCCCACTCGCCCGTGTGCGCGGCGAGGTCGTCGGCGGTCACGAAGCCGTCGGAGGAGAGACGGCGGGCCATGGCCGTTCCCACCCGTCCCCTGTAGTACGCCTCGGCGCCGCCGTTGACGATGTCCCGCAGGGTGCCGGCCAGGTCGGGCTGAACCAGCAATTCGCCGAGAGCGGGAGCCCGGCCCCCGGGCGCGTAGACGCGGTGCCATTCGGCATCCAGATGCACTGATCGGTACTCGTCGATGTACTGGCTGAGCAGGGACGTGCACGGAAATCCGTCCCGCGCGCAGGCGATGGCCGATCCGAGCAGGTCGGACAGGCGTCGGGTGCCGAACCGCTCCAGCAGCATCGCCCACGCGCGCACGCAGCCGGGCACGGTGACCGTTTCCGCACCGGTCATCGGCAAGCGATCTTTGCCGCGCCGAGCCAGCTCGTCGAGGCTGGCCCGCGAGCCCGATCGTCCCGCGCCGTTCAGGAAGTGCACGCGCCCGGTGGCCGCCTCGTGGTAGAGGCAGAAGAGATCGCCGCCGAGTCCGCACATGTGCGGCTGGGTGACCGCGAGCACGGCGTTGACCGCCACCGCGGCGTCCACCACCGTGCCGCCCGACTTGAGGACCTCCACGCCGGCCAGCGTGGCGAGCGGGTGCGCGGCGGCGACCATGCCCCGGCGTCCGAGGGCGAGGGGACGATGCGAGTATCCGATCTGCGGCACGCTAACCTCCCGTGAAGAGTCTGGTGATCTCGTCCTGCGCGAAGACGGGCATGGGCCGCTCGGCGGCGCCGTCGACGAGCTTCACGCCCTCGGCCGCCGGCACGACCTGGCCGATGTAGTGACAATCGATCCCCTCGCGGGCGAGCGCGTGGATGACGATGCCGGCGTCCGCGGGGGCCAGCGTGAGCAGGAGCGCGCCGGACGCGATGGTGCCGAGCGGATCGAGGCCGAACGCGCGGCACAGCTCCACGCCCTCGGGCAGTTTCACGATGCGCTCGGCGTCGATGCGCAGCCCCACGCCGGCGGCCTCGGCCAGCTCGACCAGCGCGGTGGCGATGCCGCCCTCGGTGGGATCGTGCATCGAGTGGACGGTGGCCAGCTCGCACGCGATCTCCGCCTCCGGCAGCACGCTGAGCCCGGGCGAGCGGAGAAAGCCCTTGGCCCGGCGGATCACCGCGGGCGAGACGCCGCGCTGGCGCAGCTCGGCTTCGCGCTCGCGCGCGATGATGGCGGCGCCCTCGAGGGGAACGCCCTTGGTCATCACCACCGCGTCGCCCACGCGCGCGCCGCCCGTGGTCACGAGCTTGTCCTTGGCGACTTCCCCGAGCATGGTGCCGGCGACCACGGGCCGATCGAGGCCGTGGGTGACCTCGGTGTGGCCGCCGACCAGCGAGACCTCCAGCTCGTCGCACGCCTCGCCGAGCTGGGCGAACAGGGCTTCGACGGACTCGTCGGTCGTGCGGTCCGCCGGCAGCAGCAGGGTGGCCAGGAACCAGCGCGGCCGCGCGCCCCGCACCGCGACGTCGTTGGCGTTGACCTGGAGCGCATACCAGGCCACGTCGTCGCCCGCGAACGTGATGGGATCGGACGTCGCGATGAGATAGCGATCGCCGAGATCGATGACGGCGGCGTCCTCGCCGACCCGCGGACCCACGATCACTCTGGGATCACGCGGCGCCAGCTTGGCGAAGATGGCCCGAAGCGCATCGGCGCGCAGCTTCCCGACGGGCAGGGGACTCATGGCGGCGTCCGACAGTATACAGGCACCGGTCGGTCAGCTTCGCGCGGAGCCCACGAGCTTGAGCAGGTCTGCCGTGAGGTCGTAGAGCTGCGCGCAACCTGCGGGGCCGCCGAGGTGAGTCTGGATGCGCTTGCGCAGTCCGTCGTCGAGCGTCTCTCCGACCAGCCGGTCGATCCGGCTCTGGGGCTCCGAGCAGATGCCCATGTAGGGCAGCCTCGGGGTCAGCGAGCGCGCGCTCACGATCCGTCCCGACGCAACGTCGATCTCGTAGCTCAGCTCGAACCCATGGACGTCGTCGTGCATGGAGTGGAACAACCGCAGGGTGCCGTCGGCGCGCTCGAGGCGAGCGACCTTGCGACGGACGAAGACCCGGCGCTGCCCCGGACGCGGACTGTAGAGATCGGGCCCGGCCGGCGACACCACCGTGCGGCTCGCCAACAGCGCGCGGCCGGCGTCGCTGTAGGTGAAGCACGAATCGGGGAGGTCGATCCAGCCCTCGGTGTCGAGGCGCCAGCACTCGCGCGGGCCTTCGCGGGCGCGCTCGGCGCGCTCGCGCGGGAGCTTGGCGACCTGCCGGGCCAGCCGTGCCGCCTCGATCGTGGCGTCGACCACGAGGCCGGCCCCCGCGCCCGAGCCGATCACCTCGGCGACGCGACGGGTGAGTCCGCCCACCATCGCCGTTCCCGCCAACCGCGGAAAGCCGGCCGTGACTTCGGCGGCGACGTCGCCGGCGATCGCGCGACAGCGCGCCTCGCGGATCTGGTACGACGGCGACGGCAGCGCGACGACTTCCACCTCGACCGCGCGGTCGCTGTCCGCGAGGTGCACGGTGTGGGTGAGCGCGTCGTCGTGGAGGTTGTCGACCCAGCCGTCCATCACGCGCTCGTAACGGGCGCGCCCGTTCAGCAGCGCCGGGCTGATCACTTTCCGAGGTACTGCTGAGGGTCGCGGTCGAACTTCTGCTTGCACCCGACGGCGCAGAAATAATAGGTCTGGCCCCCATACGTCGACTGCGCCGCCGCCTTGGCCGGCTCCACCGTCATCTTGCACACCGGATCGATTGCCATTTGCCGATTCTCCTTATGGCGCCGGGACCGCGCGGGGCCGCCAGCGCTTGAGTCGAAGACTGTTGGTGACGACAGAGACCGACGAGAACGCCATCGCGGCGCCCGCGAGGATGGGGGAGAGCAGCACGCCCCACACCGGATAGAGGGCGCCGGCGGCCACCGGGATCAGCACCGCGTTGTAGCCGAAGGCCCAGACGAGATTCTGCTTGATGATGCCGATCGTGCGGCGCGACAGCTCGACGGCGGCGGGAACGCCGCGCAGGTCCCCGCGCATCAGCGTCACGTCGGCCGCCTCGATCGCGACGTCGGTGCCCGAGCCCATGGCGATCCCGACGTCGGCGCCGGCGAGCGCCGGCGCGTCGTTGATCCCGTCGCCGACCATTGCGACGAGCCGGTTCTCGCCTCGCAGGGACGCCACTTCACGGGCCTTGTCTTCGGGCAGCACTTCGGCCAGCACCCGATCGATCCCCGCCTGCCGCGCGATGGCCTCGGCCGTGCGCCGGTTGTCGCCGGTCAGCATCACGACCTCCAGCCCGAGCGCGCGGAGAACCGCCACGACGGCCGAGGCCTCGGGCTTCAACGTGTCGGCGGCGGCGATCGTGGCGATCAGACGGCCCGCGAACGCCAGGTAGACGACGGTCTTGCCCTGGGCGGCCAGCGCTTCGCCGCGCGCGTGCCACGGGCCGACGTCGATCCCGCGGGCCTCCATCAGCGCGCGGTTGCCGAGGAGGATCCGTCCGTCCGCCGCCAGCGCGTCGATGCCCTGGCCGGGGATCGTCTCGAAGGCTTCGATCGGGGGCAGCGCCACGCCGCGCTCCTTGGCATAGCGCACGATCGCTTCGCCCAGCGGATGCTCCGATCCCTGCTCGGCGGCGGCCGCCATGCCGAGCGCGTCGTCCACGGACACGTCGTCGACGAGGACGTCGGTGATCTCCGGGCGGCCCACGGTCAGCGTGCCCGTCTTGTCGAACACGATCGTGCGCACGCGGTGGAGCAGCTCGAGGGCCTGGGCGCTCTTGATCAGGATGCCGTGCTCGGCGCCGACGCCGGTGCCGACCATGATCGCGGTCGGCGTGGCCAGTCCCATCGCGCACGGACAGGCGATCACGAGCACGGCCACGGTGGTCGTGAGCGCGGCGAGGAACCGCGGCTCCGGGCCAAACGCGAGCCAGGCGACGAAGGTGAGCGCGGCGATCACCAGCACCACCGGCACGAACACGGCGGCCACGCGATCGGCCAGGCGCTGGATCGGCGCCCGCGAGCCCTGAGCCTCGGCGACGAGGCTGACGATGCGGGCGAGCGTGGTCTCGCGGCCCACCCGGGTGGCGCGGAAGACGAAGCTGCCCGTGCGGTTGACGGTCCCCGCCGCGACCGACGCGCCCGCGGACTTTTCCACCGGCAGGCTCTCGCCCGTCAACATCGACTCGTCGACGGTGGACGCGCCCTCCACCACGGCCCCGTCCACCGGCACGCGCTCGCCCGGACGGATGCGGACCAGGTCGTCGACGCGCACGTCCTCGGTGGGCACGTCGATCTCGGCGCCGTCGCGCAGCACGCGGGCCGTGCGCGGAGCCAGGCTCACGAGCCGACGGATCGCGTCCGAGGTGCGCCCGCGCGCCCGCGCTTCCAGCCAGCGACCCAGCACCACCAGCGTGATCACGACCGCGCTCACGTCGTAATACGTCATGGCGTGACCGAGGCCGTGGAACGCCTCGGGGGCGACCGTGACGGCGAGGCTGAAGACGTAGGCCGCGTTGGTGCCGATGGAGACGAGCGTCGCCATGCTGGCCGAGCGATAGCGCAGATCGTGGAGGAACCCGCGGTGGAACGGCCACCCGACCCAGAACTGGACCGGCGTGGCCAGCACCAGGAGGGTCCACGGGTTCGCGAGCCAGGCCGGCGCCCACGGGAAGACATCGGTCATGCTCCCGATGAGGATCGCTACGGAGAGCACCGCACCGGCCAGGAACCTGACGCGGGTGCGGCGTTCTTCGCGAACGCGCTCCGCGTCGCCTGTGGCTCCGGCGGCCGAGCCAGCGTCGGGCGTGCGCGGCGTGGCCAGCTCGTAGCCGGCGGCGGCGACCGCGGCCTGGAGCGCTTCGAAGTCCACGCGCGCGGGATCGAAGGCGAGACTGGCCTGCTCGGTCGCGAGGTTGACGACGGCCTTCTCGACGCCGGGCAGGCCGCTGAGCGCGCGCTCGACCTTGCCCACGCACGCCGCGCAGTGCATCCCGCGCACGGGGGCGGTCAGCGTCTGCCGCTCGGCGTCCACCTCACTTGCCTCCGAACCGCGAGAACACCTCGAGCAGCTCGTCGACCTTGCGCTGGCGCTCGTTGCGCGAGCCCGACCGCATCGCGTCGGCCACGCACGACTCGACGTGACGGCCGAGGAGCAGCTTCTGGACCTGCTCGAGGGCGCCCTGCACGGCGGACACCTGGAGCAGGATGTCCACGCAGTACGCGTCGGCCGCGATCATTCGCTGGAGTCCCTGCACCTGCCCCTCGATGCGCCGGAGCCGTCCCTGCGCCTTGCTCTTGGTCGCGTCGTCGATCACGCCGTCATACCCCCTGGGGGTAGTATCCGACGCCCCCACCGGCCTGTCAATCGAACAGGGACGCCTGTCGTTCGGACGCGACGGTGGCGTGGCGGCGCGCGGCGCGCGCGCTCTTCGCCCCGGCCTTCGCGGGCGTCGGCGATGAGGGAGCCGGACGGGGAAGCTTCCAGCCCTTCTGGTGCGCGATGCGCTCGCCTTGCTTGATCACGAGCAGATCGACGAGGCGGGCGAGAGGGTTGCGGAGCAATCCGAGGTACTTCTCCCAGTACCGCGGCGACAGGGCCAGCGTCTTCATCTGGTCCACGGCCAGCGTCAGGGCGGCCCGGTCACCCCGGCGCGACGCGGTCCGAAGGTTGTCGGTGATCCGCTTGAGGTTGACTCGAGACGGCGGCGTCCGCGCCATGACTACCGTCCGCTCAACGGAGCGTGATCTCGTAGTTCTCGCGGGCCGATTCGACGGCGCCCGCCTGGATCGTGATCTTCACGTCCAGGGCTTCGGCCAGTCGCGGCAGCACGTCGCGATGCTGAGCGTCGAGGTACTCGGCGAACGCCGGATGCACGCGCACGACCACCTCGCGCCCGGCCGCCTCCACGGCGCGGGCCTGGATGGCCCGGAACACCTCGGCGGCCAGCGTCGCCGACGACTTCACCACGCCGCCGCCCCGGCACACCGGACACGCCTCGGTGATGAGCGACCTCAGGTCCTGGCGCACGCGCTTGCGGGTCATCTCCACCAGCCCCAGCTCCGAGATGGCCAGCACGTTGGTCCGCGCCTTGTCCTCGGCCAGCGCGCGCTTGAGCGCCTTCTCGACCTGGTCGCGGTGGTCGGCCACTTCCATGTCGATGAAGTCGATGATGATGATGCCGCCCAGATCGCGGAGCCGGATCTGGCGGCCGATCTCGCCCACGGCCTCGAGGTTGATCTTGAGCACGGTCTGCTCGAAGTCCCGCTTGCCCACGTACTTGCCGGTGTTGACGTCGATGGAGACCAGCGCTTCGGTGTGATCGATCACGATGTAGCCGCCGGACTTCAGCCACACCCGACGGCGCAGGGCCTTCTCGATCTCCTTCTCGATCCCGAACGTGTCGAAGATCGGCGGGCGTTCGTCGTACCGCTTGACGCGCTCGGCCAGGACCGGGACCAGGGACTGGACGTAGCCCGCGCAGCGGTCGTAGACCTCGCGACTGTCGATCAGGAATTCGTCGACCTCCGGGGCCAGGAGGTCGCGCACCACGCGAAAGGTGAGGTCGCCCTCCTCGTGGAGCACGGCCGGCGGCCGGCGCTCGTCGTAGCGGGTCTGGATCTGAGCCCACAGCCTGCCGAGGAACTCGAGGTCGGCGGCGAACTCCGCCTCGCCCTTGCCCTCGGCGTTGGTGCGGACGATGAAGCCGCCCGGCGGCGGATTGAGTCCGCGCACGGCGGCCCGCAGGCGGTCGCGCTCGGCCTCGTCCCGGATGCGCCGGGAGACGCCGATGCGGTGGGCCTGCGGCATGTAGACGAGGTAACGCCCCGGCAGCGAGATGAACGAGGTGATCCGCGCGCCCTTGGTGCCGAGCGACTCCTTCGAGACCTGCACGAGCACTTCCTGGCCCTTGCGGAGCACGTCCTCGATGGGGCCGCGCACTTCGCGGCGCGGCTCGGGCTCGTCGACGTCCACGTCGATGTCCTCGTCGAGGCCCTCGTCGGCCTCGGCCACGTCGTCGGCGAGGTTGGCGGTGTAGTCGCCCGCGTAGAGGAACGCGTCCTTGGCCAGGCCGATGTCGACGAAGGCGGCCTGCATGCCCGGCAGGACGTTGGTGACCACGCCCTTGTGGACGCTGCCTACGATCGAGCGGCGGCCCTCGCGCTCGACGTACAGCTCGGTGAGGACCGCGCCCTCCTGCACGGCGACGCGCGTCTCGGTAAGCCCGGCATTGACGACGATACGTTTACCCACGGCAGCACCTCGCTGGCGCGCGCGACGACGCCGATCTGCACGTCTTCTCTGCGCCTCATTGGAACTGCCGCATCCGGACCGAGAGCAGGAGCCCGAGCGCCGCCAGGGAGACGACCATCGAGGAGCCGCCGTAACTCATGAGCGGCAGCGGAATCCCCACCACGGGCAGGAGTCCCGTGACCATCCCCACGTTGATCAGCACCTGGGAGGCGATGAGCCCGGTGGTGCCGAGCGCCACCAGGCGTCCGACCGGGTCCCGCGCTCCCGCCGCGATGTCGAAGCCCCTGAGCAGGAGCAGGACATAGCACACGAGCAGCACGAGACAGCCGACGAACCCCCACATCTCGGCGAATACGGCGAAGATGAAATCCGTGTGGCGCTCCGGCAAGAAGGCCAGCCGGCTCTGCGTGGCGCCGGCGACCCCCTTGCCCAGGAGCTGCCCTGAACCGATCGCGATTTTGGCCTGGATGACGTTGTACGCGCTCCCGAGCGGATCGCGGAACGGATCCAGGTACACCATGATTCGTTCCCGTTGGTAGTCCTTCATCACGAGCCAGGCGATGGGCAGGACCCCGAGGCCGGCCAGCGTGAGTCCGCTGAGCAGTCTGAGTCGCGCGCCGGCGCCCACGAGAAGGGCGATGGTCACGGGGAAAAGCAGCAGCGCCGTCCCCAGATCGGGTTGCTTGACGATGAGGACGAAAGGGACGGCGATGAGCGGCACCATGAACGCGATGGTGGCTCCCCCAGGGGGCTGGGCCCACCGGGACGTGAGCCACCACACGATCGTGAGCACGAAGGCGATCTTGAACAGCTCGGATGGCTGGATCGACACCGGCCCCAGCACGATCCACCGCCGGGCGCCCGACACGCTGCGCCCCACGAGGTAGACCGTGACGAGCCCGGCGAGGCCCAGCACGTAGATGAGCGGCGCCATCCGGACGAGCCGGCGATAGTCGAGGGTCGCCACGGCGAGCAGGGCGACGAGTCCGATGCCGACCCAGGCGAGCTGGCGAAGTGCGACGCCGCCACCCGCGCGGCCGACGTGGAGGTTGCCCAGGGTCAGCGCGCTCATCGTGATCAGGGCCGCCCCGCAGCCCAGCAGGGCCCAGTCGACGTTTTGGAGGAGCCGCCGGTCGATGCCGACCATCGTGTGCCGTTACCCGCCGAAGGCCACCGACGCGACCTTCTCGAAGAAGATCGCGTTGAGGATCTTCTTGGCGATGGGCGCGGCGACCTGTCCGCCCTTTCCCCCGCGCTCGACCAGCACGACCACCACGACCTCGGGATCTTTGGCCGGCGCGAAGGCGGCGAACCACGCGTGGTCTTCTCCGCGCGACGCCTTGGAGTTGGCGATGGTCTGCGCGGTCCCCGTCTTGCCCGCCACGTCGAGGCCGGGAATGCGGGCCGCCGAGCCGGTGCCACCCTCGTTGACCACCGACCACAAGCTTTCTTTGAGGAACGCCCACACGACGGGCGAGAGATCGACGTGCCCCATGACCTGTCCGGGGTCGCTGTACACGATGCCCCGGTCGGCGCGCTCCACGCGTTGCACCAGGCGCGGCTTCCACAGCACGCCGCCGTTGGCCACCGCCGCCATGAAGCGGGCGATCTGGATCGGGGTGACGAGGAGCACGCCCTGTCCGATGGACATGTTCACGGTCTCGCCGGCCTGCCACACCTGACGGCCGCGCCGGACTTTCGGCTGGGGCAGCAAGCCTGGCTTCTCGGCCTGAAGATCCACGCCGGTCAGGCGTCCGAGCCCGAAGGCCTTGGCGTATTTGGTGATGGCGGCGCCGCCGACCTTGAGGCCGGCCTGGTAGAAGAAGATGTTGCACGACTGAGCGATCGCGCGGTGGAGATCGACGCCGCCGTGGCCGCCTTCCTTCCAATCCTTGAACGTCAGGCCTCCGAGATGAAACTGGCCGTTGCAGTAGACCCGGTCCATCGGGGTGAGTGAACCCTCCTGCAGACCGGCCGCGGCGACCACGATCTTGAACACGGATCCCGGCGCGTATTGCGTCTGGAGCGCGCGATTGAGCATCGGATGGTCCGGGTCGCGCACCACGGCCAGCCACGCGTCGCGATCGATGGTGCCGGTGAAACGATCGATGGGATACGCCGGGGCCGAGGCCATCGCGAGCACGTCGCCGTTGCGGGGATCCATGACCACGATCGCGCCCGCACGGCCTTCCAGGGCCTGCTCCGCGGCCTCCTGGACGCGCCGATCGATCGTGGTGATCACCTGGGCGCCCGGGTGCGGCTCGGTCTGCCGGACCAGACGCACCGGCCGGCCCATCGCATCGACCTCGATACTCTGGCCGCCGTCGCGTCCGCGCAGATGTTCGTCCAGCAGCCGCTCGAGCCCCGTCTGCCCGACCATGTCGCCGCGGCGATAGCGGCCCTGCTTGAGCTGTTCCTCGTTGGCCTCGCGCACGTAGCCGAGCAGGTGCGCGGCGAAGCGGCTCGTCGGATAGGTGCGCTGCGGCTCGACTTCCACGATCACCCCCGGCAGCTCGAGCTTCCACTCCTCGATCTTGGCCACGTCGTCGAGCGTCAGCCCACGGCGCACGCGGACGGGCAGCAAGGAGTCGGACGAGACGCGGGCGGCGGACTCTTCCAGCTCGCGGTACGGGATCCCGAGCAGGGCGGCGACCCGACCGAGGGCGACCTTCCGGCGCTCGGGCTCGCGATCCAGCTCGCGCGGAATCAGGGAGAGCGTGAAGGCCGGGCGATTGTCGACCAGCGGAACGCCGCGACGGTCGAACAGGATGCCGCGCGGCGCGGCCACCGGACGCACGCGGATCCGGTTCTTGTCGGAGGCGTCGAGGAATCGTCCGCCCTCGAGCACCTGCAGGTACCAGAGCTGACCGACGATCACCAGAAACGCGGAGAGGACGATCGCGGCGATGACGACGATCCGGCGCTCGCCGGCGTCGTGACGACCCTGGAGTCCTCGCTGGCCGGAGATCACGCTCACGACGCCCGCCGGCGGAACGTTTCGGCCCACGCCAGGGCCAGCACCAGGGCGGCGCCGAGGAAGCCGTTGTAGAGCGCCTGGGGGATCACGACGTACAGCATCAGCTCGCCGAACGGAACGTCGTAATGAAACATCTTGAGCAGCCCGAAACGCAGCAGTCCCTCGACGATGGTCAGCAGGGCCAGCCCCGGCACCTGCACGAGCGGTTGGGTGACCCTGAGCTCGCCGCCCAGCGCGCCGATGGCGAAGCCGGCCAGCGCCTTCGTCAGCGCCTGGACGCCGATGAGACCGCCGCCGGCCGCGTCCTGGAGCAAGCCGGCGACGAAGCCGGCGACGCAGCCGAACTCGGGCCCGCGACGGAGGGCCAGGAGCACGACCATGATGAGGGGCAGGTCGGGGAGCACGTCACCGATGCGGAGCGCGGGCGCGACGGTGGCCTGGGCCATCCCGCCCCCGAGCACCGTCAACGCCAGCAACGCCCGCATCGGTCAGTCGGCGGTCTTGACGAGGAAGGCCGTGGTGAGATCCGGCATCGCCTCGCCGGACACCAGCAGCACCTCGTCCACGCGGGCGAAATCGACCGCCGGCGCGAGCAGGGCGTAATGGAACAACGCGGAGCCGCGGTCGTCGATGGCGCGCACCCGTCCGATGGGAATGCCGCGGGGGAACACCCCGCCCAGGCCTGAGGTGACGATGACGTCGTCCACCGCGAGGCCGGCGCCGTCGCGGGCCATGTACTTGAAGCGGATCGTGCCGCGCGGCTCGCCCTCGACGATCCCGGTCGTGCGCGTGCGCAGCGCGTGGGCGCCGACCGTGGACGTGGGATCGGTGAGCACCTGGACGATCGAGGCGCCGGGGCGGACGTCCACGATGCGTCCCACGAGCCCCTCCGTCGAGATCACGGCGGTGAGGCGCTTGACGTCGTCGCCGCGTCCGCGATTGACGGTGAGGGACCGGACCCAGCCGCCCCAGTCGCGCGCGATCACCTCGCTGGCGAGGGTGGCGACGGGCAGCCGGTTACGCAGGGCGAGGAGCCCGCGCAGGCGCCGGTTCTCGTCGATCGCGTCGGTCACCCATAGAGCATCCACGCGCAGGCGCTGGTTCTCCTCGCGCAGGCGCCGGTTCTCGACACGCACGCCCTTCCAGTCGAGATAGGCCGACCACAGGCCGAGCGCCGCCCGCGGAACCGAGGCGAACGCGACCTGCACGGGGGTGGTGATGAACGCGACGGCGTCGGTGGCGCGGGCCCCGTGGCCGCGTGTCTGCAGGGTCAGCAGCCCGAGGCCGGCCACCAGGACCATGGCGAGGATGAGGAAGGGTCGGAGTTTCATAGGCGAAGCCCGCCGCCACTCAGGTCGGGATCGCGACCTTCTTCAAGAGGTCGAGCTCGTCGAGGACCTTGCCGGTTCCCAGCGCGACGCAGGACAGCGGGTCGTCGCCCGGAGTCACCGGCAGGTTGGTTTCTTGCCGCAGCAGATGGTCGAGCCCGCGCAGCAGCGCGCCGCCGCCCGTGATGATGATGCCCTTGTCCACGATGTCGGCGGCCAGCTCGGGCGGCGTGCGTTCGAGGCACGTCCGCACGGTCTCGACGATGGTCATGACGGGCTCGCGCAGGGCCTCGCGGATCTCCTCGTCCGTGATGATGATGGTCTTGGGGATGCCGTCGATGAGGTCGCGCCCCTTCACTTCCATCGTGCGCCGGTCGCCCCCGGTCGGGTAGGCGGAGCCGAGATTGATCTTGATTTCCTCGGCGCGGCGCTCGCCGACGAGGAGGTTGTAGTGCTTCTTGATGTACTGCACGATCGCCTCATCCATCTCGTCGCCCGCGATGCGGACGGACTTCGCGTACACGATGCCGCTGAGCGAGATGACCGCGACTTCCGTGGTGCCCCCGCCGATGTCGACGATCATGTTGCCGCCCGGCTCCTGGATGGGTAGCCCGGCCCCGATGGCCGCGGCCATCGGCTCCTCGATCAGGTACACCTCGCGGGCGCCGGCCTGCATGGCCGAATCACGCACCGCGCGCTTCTCGACCTGCGTGATGCCCGAGGGCACGCCCACCACGATGCGCGGGCGCACCAGCGTGCGACGGCGATGAACCTTGTTGATGAAGTAGTGCAGCATCTTTTCGGTCACGTCGAAATCGGCGATGACGCCGTCCTTCAACGGGCGGATCGCGACGATGTTGCCCGGGGTGCGGCCGATCATCGCCTTGGCCTCGCGGCCGACCGCCAACACCGAGTGGTCGGCCTGATGGATCGCGACGATCGACGGCTCGTTCAGCACGATGCCTTCACCGCGGACGTACACGAGGGTATTCGCGGTTCCGAGGTCAATCGCGAGATCGTTCGAGAACATTCCAGCGAGTAGATCGTAGAACATCGACGCTCCCATCGGCGCGAGAACATCCGGCCCGGTTTCGGGCCGCTACAGTAGCACAGCGTGTGCCACAGTGGAAAGGAAAACTCTTGTCTGACGGATATTTACGTCCTCGCCAATTTCCGCCCGTCCCTTTCCCGCTCGGCCTTCGCCAAAAGGGAAAAGTTTTCACGGGGTTCGAATATTGAGTTGACCAGAGATCAATCTTCGTGTAAAGCTTGCCGCGGTTCTGGCTCAGACCGGGTTCGTTAGCTCGGTTCGGTAGATGCCGTAGACCGAGACACACGCCGCGCGAGATCCAGTTCGCGCGGCGTTTTTGTTTGCCCTTCAATGTCGGGGGGCAACCCCGCCATCCCGGCGGGAGAACACGAGGGGCGGAAGTCCCCGAAAAGAGGTTGCGCGCATGGCACAGGGACGAGTGAAGTGGTTCAACGATTCAAAGGGATTCGGCTTCATCACCCAGGAGGGCGGGGAGGACGTCTTCGTCCACTACAGCGCCATCCAGGCCCAGGGCTTCAAGAGCCTCAGTGAGGGCGATCAGGTCGAATTCGAGGTCACGCGCGGTCCGAAAGGGCTACAGGCGGCCAACGTCAGGAAAGTCTAAGCGATCATCCTTCCGCTCCTCCGGGCTCGTCCTTCGGGACGAGCCCGGGTTCCCTCGCCAGCGACACGGTGGAGTTCGAGGGGTCCTTCCCTCGATAAAAAAATAGCCCCGACGAAGGCTGCGACGCGTCGTTGTCGCTGACGTCGCCCCGCTCGGTGAGGGCGGGATCGTCGGGGCCGGTGGTGCCTGGTCTCCCAGGCCGTCCACCTCAAGCTAGCGTGGACCTTGCCTAGGAGGCAACCACCTCACAGATCACCGTAGGTATACACATCGGCTGGATCACCTCCTATTCTCGGCAAGGGCGCCACGCGGGCCCAGTCCCACTGACCCAGAACCGGATGCCGACTCCCGGCCCGAGGCTCGGTCACGTCAGCCGCCGGCGGAATTGTCGGCGGGGACGCCGTTGGAGCGCTGTTGACGCTCCGACCGATTTCGTCCACATCGTACCTCAGCCCGCGCCGACGCCAAAAGGGAAATTGAAGCGCGCGAGCGCGGGTCTACTTCGTTACCAGCCGCTCGCGGTTGCGCTCGAACGCGGCCTTGCCGACGCCGTCGACTTTTTTCAGATCTCCGGGCTTCTTGAAGGGCCCGTGGGCCTCGCGATACGCGACGATGCGCTCGGCGACCTTGGGACGAATGCCGTCGAGGGTCGTCAGCTCCTTCACGCCTGCCGTGTTGATGTTCACCTTCGCCTCTGATCCCACCGTGGCCGACACGGTGGCCGACTGGCTCGACGCTTTCGCGGGCTTGTCGGCGGCCAGCGTGGTCCAGGGCGCGAGGGTCAGCGCGGTCACGATCACAGCCGTCCGCGTGCACCATGCGTGCATGTTCGTCCTCCGTCGTAGTCAACGAGTCACCGCAATGCTCGCGAGCGTGATCATTGAACTCACGCGATGGAGGACGGTCAATGTCCAATCTTTCAGACGGTCGGAGAGGGCTTCGCCCCCGGGCTAGTCGTCGGCGGGCTGGGCGAGACGGGTGAGGTAATCCTGCCACTCGACGGGGAGGAGCGATTGTTTTCGGGAGTTGCAGTCCTTGCAGGCGGGGACGACGTTACCGCGCAGGCTCCGGCCGCCACGGCCGAGGGGGACGATGTGGTCCATGCTGAGCGTCCCTTTCCCCACGCGCCGGCGGCAGTAGTAGCAGACGCCGTCGGCGATCCGGCGCTTCCACCACTGAGTGGCCCGCAGCTCGCGCGCCCGCGCCCGCTCGCGCTTCAGAACGTCAGGGTCTATCGGTGCGTAGAACTCATTCATGCGCCGACAGCTCGACCGACACCTCTTCCCACTCGCGCATCAGCCCGGCGACCCGCTCCTCGGCGCTCTTGCGCTCGGTGGCCACCGTACGCACGCGGTCGCCGTCCTTGTACAGCTCGGGATCGCTCAGCGCTTCGGCGAACTCGCGCAGCCGATCCTCGAGGTCGTGGATCTGGCGCTCGATCTCTTCGAGCCGCCGCCGCAGCGTCCTCACGGCGGGTGTCACCCGTTCGCGGCGGCTCTGGCCGCCCTCGGGCCGTAGTCGTGGGCCGGCGGGCGCCGGCGGCTCCTCGGCGCGCCGCGGGGCCGGGGGCGGCGTCACCACGCTTCGTGTCGTCGCTTCCACGTAATCGTCATAGCTGCCCGGATAGCTCGTGAGCACGCCGCCGGCGACTTCGAGCACCCGGGTGGCGATCCGGTTGATGAAGTAGCGGTCGTGGGAAATGAAGACGATGGTCCCGGGAAACTCGGCGAGGGCGTCCTCGAGGACCTCGCGGGACGCGAGATCCAGGTGGTTGGTCGGCTCGTCGAGACACAGGAACGCCGCCGGCCGCACCAGCATCTTGGCCAGGGCCAGCCGCGCCTTCTCGCCGCCGGAGAGGACGGCGACTTTCTTGTCCACCGCGTCACCGGAGAAGAGGAACGCGCCCAGCAGCGTGCGGAGCCGCGTCCGGGCGGCTTCCGGCGCCACCCGCTCCACTTCCTCCAGCACGGTGGCGGTGGGATCGAGCACGTCGAGCTGGTGCTGCGCGTAATAGTGGACGGCGACGTGAGCGCCGAGCGTGCGCTCGCCGGCGTCGAAGGCCAGCACGCCGGCCAGGATGCGCAGCAGCGTCGATTTCCCGGCGCCGTTGACGCCGACCAGGGCCACGCGCTCGCCGCGCTCGACGTCGACGTCGACGCCGGCGCCGGCGTAGACCACGTTGTCCCCGTACGCCTTGCGCACGGAGGCGAGCGACGCCACGCGCCGGCCCGTGCGCGGCGGCTCCGGAAACGTGAAGCGGATCCGCCGTGGACCCTCGCCCACCTCCACGCGCTCCAAGCGCTCGAGCATCTTGACCCGGCTCTGCACCTGTCGCGCCTTGGTGGCCTGGTAGCGGAAGCGCTCGATGAAGCGCTCGATCTCCGCCACCCGCTTGGCTTGATTGCGCGCCTGGGCCTCGGCCAGCTCGCGTCGCGCCTCGCGCTCGACGAGAAAGCCGTCGTAGTCCGTTTGGTAGAGGGCCAGACCGGCCGGGGAGAGCTCGGCGATCGAGGTCACCATGCGGTTGAGAAAGTACCGATCGTGGGAGACGACGACCACGGCGCCGTCGTACGCGCCGAGAAAATCCTCGAGCCAGGCGAGCGACTCGAGGTCGAGATGGTTCGTCGGCTCGTCGAGGAGGAGCACGGACGGACGGAGCAGGAGCAGGCGCCCGAGGGCCGCGCGCATCCGCCAGCCGCCCGAGAACTCGGCGAGCGGACGCGCCATCTCGTCCGCGCGAAAGCCGAGCCCCCCGAGGATGGCTCGGCCCTGGGCCTCGAGCCGGTAGCCGCCGAGCGCCTCGAAGCGATGTTGGAGCTCGCCGTAGCGCCGCGTGAGGGTCTCGACCCCGCTCTCGTCGCCCCCCGCGGACTCCTTGGCGAGGTCGGCCGCGACGTCCTCCATCTCGCGCTCGAGGCGCCAGACGTCTTCGAACCCGCCGAGGACTTCCGCGATCACCGAGCCCACGCCGCCGTCGCCACCCACCTCCTGCGGCAGGTAGCCGGTGCTCGTTCCGCGCGGGCGCGTCACCCGTCCGCGATCGGGCTCCTCGATCCCCGCGAGGATCCGGCAGAGCGTGGTCTTGCCGACACCGTTGGGGCCGACGAGACCGATCCGCTCGCGTCCGCCAATCCGCCAGGAGACGTCGGTGAAGAGGGCCTGTCCGCCGTATCCCTTGGAGACCTCTTCGAGGAAGATCACGCTCGAGTCGTCAGCTCCTGCGCGCGGACTTCGGCCATGCCTCGCAGGGCGAAGAGCACGCGCACCACGCATTGCTGGACGAGGAGCGCGTCCTGCATGAACGGATCGGCGAGCCACTCCCGGCTCAGGCCGGCTTTCTCCCCGGTGAACCCGAGCGTCGGCGACAGGGTGGCAAGCCGCAGCAGGAGATCGTCCGGCGGCAGTCCCGCCGCGCGCAGCCGGGTCACCACGGCCGCGCGCACGGCCGCGTTCCAGATGCCGGTCAGGCCTTCGAGCAGTGCGGCGTAACAGGTCAGGTCGGGCTTGTCCTTGAATTGCTGGAGCACCATGGGGGCCAGCGGATTGACGACGGTGTCGCCCTCGTCGTCCACGCCGAACAGCGGGCCGATCACCGGGTCGCGCTGGACGGCGGGCAGCCGTTCGAGCAGCGCGAGTGTCGATTGCGCGGTCACGGCCGGAAGCTGGGCCAGCCGTTCCAGAAAAGGCAGGTCAGGGGCCATGGCTCATCCTCCCGCGGCGCGCGGTTCCGCGCGCGCCAGCTCCTGGGCGCGGCCCGGCGGGACCAGGAACGCCGCGAGCACCGCCGCCAGACACATCACGAGTCCAGCCATGAACACTCCGTGCAGGGCCTCGACCGCGGACAGTCCCCCGTGAAGGCGCTGGGCCATGACCGCCCCCATCACGGACAATCCGATCGCTCCGCCGACGGCCCGGAAGAACTGGGTCAGCGAGGTCGCGATGCCCAGCGCGGCCCTGGGGACCGCGCCCTGGACGGCGATGAGCATGGGCACCATGTTGAGCCCCATGCCGACGCCGGCGATCAACATGTGGCTCATCGCCATCGCCGGCGTGAGCGCCGCGTCCCAGCGCGTGAGCAACACGAACGACAGGGCCAGGCAGAGCATGCCCGCGAACACCACCGGCCGATAGCCGATCCGCAGCACGAGCCGCGGGCTCAGCGCTGATAGCACGACCCAGCCGATCACGAAGGGCGTGAGGACGAAGCCGGCGACGGTCGCGGAGCTGCCGGAGACGCGCTGGAGAAACAGGGGCACGAACGAGATCGCCCCGAACATCGCCATGCCCGCCAGAAAGCCGGTGACGATGGCGGCGAGCACGATGCGGTTGGCGAAGAGCGAGAGCGGGAGCATCGGCTCGCGGGCCTGGTGCTCGACCGAGACGAAGATGCCGAGGCTCACCGCGGCGACGACGAGCAACCCGACCACGTCGAGACTTCCCCACGTCCCGACTCGGCCCGCCTGCACCAGGGCCAGCAACAAGGCCGAGACGCCGACGGCGAAGAGCGCGATGCCGGCCACGTCGATCGTCGGCGTCCGCTCCGTGGCGCGGCCGCGAGGCAGGCCGCTGCCGATCAGCCACATCGCGATCGCGCCGAACGGCAGGTTAATGTAGAACACCCATCGCCACGACACGTAGTCGGTGAGCAGGCCGCCCAGCAGGGGGCCCACCAGCGAGGCCACGCCCCACACCCCGGAGATCATGCCCTGCATCTTGGCGCGGCGCTCGAGCCGGAACAGGTCGCCGATGATCGTCATCCCGATCGTGATCAGCGAGCCCGCTCCCAGCCCCTGGAGCATGCGAAAGAGGATCAGCTCGAGCATGGTTCTCGACAGACCCGACAGCGCCGAGCCCACGAGGAAGATGGTGAGTCCGGTGAGATACGCCGGCCGCCGGCCATAGAGGTCGGACAGCCGTCCCCACAGCGGCATCGTCACCGTGGAGGTCAGGAGAAACCCCGAGAAGACCCACGTGTACATGTGCAGCTCGCCGAGGCTGCCCACCACTTTCGGCATCGCGGTGGCGACCACCGTCGACTCCATCGCGCCCAGGAAGATCGACAACACCACGCCGATGACGGCGCGCCGAGTCCGCGGCTCCTCCATCAATGGCCGCCGGTGCAGGCGGCGCACTGACATCCCGCGCGCAGCTCGCGGTAGGGATAGAAGCTCTCGTGGGCGTCGGTCCAGGTCACGCGCAGACCGGCGGGCTGTTTCTGGATGTCGCGCGGCCAGCCCATGGCGGCGGTGAGCCGCTCGACGTCCGCGCACGCGCCGCACGGGCACGCGCGGCGGAGCCGCTCGAACGGATAGATGCTGCCGTGGCTGTCGGCCCAGGTGACGCCGACCGCGTAGCGCCCCACCAGGTGCACGTCGCCGGGGACGTTCGGATCCGGCTGCCCGATGATGGGCAGGGTGAGCTTCTTGTTCACGCGGTGCCTCCCCCCGTCGCCGGTTGCCCGAGCCTCATGCCGACGAGCAGGTAGTGGATCGCCAGCGACTGGTAGTCGCCCCAGACGCTCGCGCGGCGGCGAATCGCCTCTTCCGACAAGGTTCGCCCTCGCCCGTAGTGGTGGTCAAACACCTTGCGCACGGCGAGGTCCCCGGCGGGACAGGCGTCGCCACGCCCGAGGCATCGCGCGAGGTACCAGTCGGCGGTCCAGCGGCCGAGGCCTCGCAACGCGGTCAATTTCTCGATCACCTCGGTGCTGGGCGCGCCCGCCAGCGCGGTCAGATCGAGCTGGCCGGCGGTCACCGCCCGCGCCACGTCGCGGATGTACTCGGCCTTGCGGGTGGAGAACTGCATCGCGCGCAGGCTCGCCACGCGGACGCGAGCCAGGGCCTGGGCTTCGGGAAACGCGTACACCGTCTGCCCGCCGACGGCGACAGGCACGCCGTAGCGGCGAATGAGTCGCGCGCGCAGGGTGAAGGCGAACGTGAGGTTGACCTGCTGGGCCACGATCGATCCGACCAGCATCTCGAGGCCACCCGGCGCCAGCGTCGGCCGCATGCCGTAGAGCGCTGAGACCACGTCCGCCAGCACCGCGTCGGCCTTGGCCATCCGGTAGAAGCCGGGGAGATCGGCGTCGAGGCCGAAGATTCGCCGCACCTCGTGGGTCACCGCTTCTCGGACCCGCGGCGCACGGCTCGAGGGGACGCTCACCAAAAGCCGTACGTCGTCGACCGTCCCGCGCCAGCTTACCTCGTAGGGATACAGCGCCCCCTCCAGCCGCAACACGCGCCGGAACACGTCGCCGTCCAGCCGATTGACAGGATCCTCCCCCCAGATCCGATAGCGGGAAAGCGTCGCGCCCGCATCCAGCGGGCCCTCGGGAGAAAGCACGAATCTCATCGACAGATCACGCAGCCACTGAGTCTATCAGAGTGCCCGCGGGGCGGATCGACGAGCGCGATCGTCGAAACCGGGCGGTGTATCCGCCTTCGAATCCCGAAGGAGCGCGAAGCGCTCCGAGCTCTGAGCTGGGGGGTTTGGGGGGCCATTTCGGGGCCCCCCAAGTCGGTCGATGGCTCGGAAACGGGACCAGTCAGCCCGATGATCGTTCAGTGCCGCAGGTGGTACGGCACGTCCGTCACGATCACCTTCTTGCGGAAGAGCATCGCGCCCTTGATCAAGAGCGCGGTCTGGTTGTGGAGCAGATGCTGCCACCAGCGCGCCGGGATGAACTCCGGGAGCACGATGGTGACGATCTGATTGTCTCCGCCCTGCTCCAGGAGGTGATCGACGTAGTGCAGGAGCGGCCCCAGCAGAGACCGATAGGGCGACGTCAGCACGATGAGCGGCACGCCCATCCCCCACTTGGCCCACTTCTGCTCCAGACGGTGCGTGCGTTCCGGGTCCAGCTCGACGAAGACGGCCTTGGCGTTGACGGACAGGGTCTGAGCGTACTGGAGGGCGCGCACCACGCCGCGGTGGAGATCGCCGACGAGCACGAGCACGGTGTTTTGCAGGGGAGGCGGGGGCTCCATCGCGTCGAGCGAGAGCTGGGTCGCCACCTCGTCGTAATGACCGTGCATGATCATGAAGGTGAGCACGAGCAGCGGGATCAGGAACACCACGATCCACGCGCCCTCCATGAATTTGGTGCCCGCGATGGTCAGCAGCACGATGCCCGTGGTCAGCGCCCCCGACCCGCTGACGGCCATGCGCCACCACCATCCCTCCCCCCGCAACCGCAGCCAGCGGCGCACCATGCTGGCCTGGGACAGCGTGAACGAGATGAAGACGCCGACCGCGTAGAGCGGGATCAAAGCGTGGGTGTTTCCGCGGAAGGCCACGAGCAGGATCGCGGCCAGGCCGCCGAGGATGAGGATGCCGTTGGAGAAGACGAGCCGGTCGCCCTGGTTGGCGAACTGCCGTGGAATGAAACGGTCGCGGGCCAGGAAGAAGGACAGGCGTGGGAAATCGGCGAATGACGTGTTGGCCGCCAGCAGCAGGATCAGCATCGTCACGGCCTGGATTCCGTAGTAGAGGAATCCGCTCCCGAGGATCCGGCGGGCGAGCTGGGAGACCACGGTTTCGTGCTCGCGGGGAACGACGCCGAGGTCGTAGGCCAGATAGGTGATGCCGAGGAAGAGCACGATCAGGATGCCGCCGAGCCAGGCCATCACGATGCGCGCGTTCTGAGCCTCGGGAGGTTTGAACGCAGGAACGCCGTCGGACACGGCCTCGACGCCGGTGAGCGCGGTGCAGCCCGAGGCAAAGGCGCGGAGCAGGAGAAACAGTCCGACACCTTCGAGTCCAGGGCCGTGGGGTTGATAGGGCGCTTCCGGCAGCCAGTCGAAGACGGCCCCGATCGAGCCGTAGATCACCATGCCGCCGAGACTGGCGACGAAGAGATACGTGGGGATCGCGAAGAGCTGCCCCGACTCCCGGATGCCGCGGAGGTTGGCCACGCTGATGAGGGCGACGGCGGCGACGCAGAGCAGCACGCGATACCGATAGAGATGCGGCATCGCGGAGGTCACCGCGGCCACCCCGGCCGCCACGCTGACCGCCACGGTGAGGACGTAGTCGATGAGGAGGGCCGCGGCGGCGATGAGCCCCGGCACCACGCCCAGGTTGTCCTTGGTGACGATGTAGGCCCCACCCCCGGCGGGATAGGCGCGGATGGTCTGGCTGTAAGAGCTCGTCACGATGCCGATGAGCACGGCGATGCCCACGGCGATCGGCAGCGAGTAGCTGAGCGCGATGGAGCCGGCGAGAATGAGCACGAGCAGGATTTCTTCGGTGGCGTAGGAGACGGAGGAGAGCGCGTCGGAGGCGAAGACCGCCAGCGCGGTGGACTTTCCCAATCGCTCGTGCCGGGATTGCGCAGTCGGGAGCGGCGTGCCGACGAACAGACGTTTGAGCCGGTGCAGACGCACGGCGGCCATCATACTCTCGGCGGGTGAAGAAGACCGAAGGGGACGCGGGCCGAGGTCCGCCGTCAGCGCAGGTCGAACGGCTCTTCCGAGGTCACCCGCGGCGCCCCGAGGAGCGACCCGGCGCAGCGCCGGCAGTACGTGACGGACTCGAGTCCGACCGAGCAGCCGGGACAGCAGGCGCCGCCGCAGTCGATACACGCCAGCTCGTGAAATGCGTACTGGATTTCACGTCCACATCCGCAGCGCGATGTCATGCGAGCCTCCTCTGGCTTCAAAGAAGCTCAACGCTCCAAGATTCGTTCCAGCGTAAATCTTGCACGACCAGAGGAGCTTAGAACGAGGGCTGCGGCTGCCGGTGGCGATCCGCGATGTTCTCGAAGCGGGCGTACTGCGGGAGGAACACGACCTTCACGGTCCCGATCGGCCCGTTGCGCTGCTTGCCGATGATGACCTCGGCGATGTTCGCCTCGTCCGGCGGCAGTTCCTCTTTGTACACTGACTGGCGATAGAGAAACAGAATCAGGTCAGAATCCTGCTCGAGCGCGCCCGATTCACGGAGGTCGGAGAGCTGCGGCCGGAAGTCGCGGTGGGAGCGCGCTTCGACGGCGCGGGAGAGCTGGGAGAGCGCGACCACGGGCACGTTCAGCTCCTTGGCGAGCGCCTTGAGCGATCGGGAGATCTCCGAGATTTCCTGCTGGCGGTTCTCGATGCCGCTTCGCCCGCGCATGAGCTGGAGGTAGTCGATCACCAAGAGGTCCAGGCCGTGCTCGGACTTCATCCGTCGGGCCTTGGCGCGGGCCTCCAGCACCGTGAGCCCAGGGCTGTCGTCGATGAAGATGCGCGCCTCGCTGAGCCGGCCCGCGGCCGAGGTCAGCCGCGCCCAGTCCGACGAGCTGAGATAGCCGGTGCGCACGGCCTGCGAGTCGACCTTCGCCTCCGCACAGAGCATGCGCTGCACGAGCTGCGGCGCCGACATCTCCAGGCTCAGCACGAGCACGGCCGCGCGCAGATTCACCCCCACATGCTGGGCGATGTTCAACGCGAAGGCCGTCTTGCCCATGCTGGGTCGGCCCGCGATGATGATGAAGTCGGCGGGCTGGAAGCCGGAGGTCTCCAGGTCGAGCTTCTCGAAGCCGGTGGCGACGCCGGTGACGTGCTCCTTTCGCTCGTAGAGGCGCTCGATGTACTCGAACGTGTTCTTGAGGATCCGTCCCACCGGCAGCGCGCTGCCCTCGAGGCGGCGCTCGGCGAGCCCGAAAATTCGGCGCTCCGCGTCGTCCACGAGCCCCTGCACGTCCTCCTTGGCCTCGTAGGCCTGGGTGATGATCTGGGTCGAGGTCTGGATCAGCTCGCGCAGGACGGCCATGTCCCGCACGATGTGGGAGTAGGCGGTGAGGTGGGACGCGATCGACGCCTGCTCGACGAGCAAGGCCAGCGCGGCCGGCCCGCCCACGAACTCGAGCTGATCCGCCCGCCGCAGCTCCTCGCCGAGCGTGATGAGATCGACCGGCGCGCCCCGATCGAAGAGCGTTTGCATGGTCCCGAAGATGGCGCGGTGACTCTCGGTGTAGAAGTCGGTGGGTCT
>Ga0193725_1000108_pt1 | contig 27871 bp, 28 predicted proteins | sample H2a2metaG_FD_143058 | JGI IMG/M metagenome (GOLD analysis project Ga0193725, IMG submission 143058) | Soil microbial communities from a riparian zone of the East river system, Colorado, United States - H2a2 | ecosystem: Environmental > Terrestrial > Soil > Riparian zone | place: USA: East River... | reverse complement strand
GCCCGAGGTCCTTGAAGTGCAGGTCGATCTTGAACCCGGGCTTGTAGCTTCCCGCGACGTAGTTCGGTGTCTTCTGCTCCAGACACTTCGACCCGGCCAGCCCACCGGCCAGGGCCTTGAGGGTCAGCTCGCGATCGAGCCCGGCCTTCTTGGCCAGCGTGAGCGCTTCGCCGAGCGCGGTCAGGTTGACGGCCACGATGATCTGGTTGGCGAGCTTGGTGAAGCCGCCGAAGCCGAGCGGACCCAGACGGGTGATGGTCTTGCCCATGGCCTGGAGGATCGGCAGCACCTGGTCGAACACGGCCTGATCGCCGCCCACCATGATCGAGAGCGCGCCGTCGATCGCGCCCTTCTCACCACCCGACACCGGCGCGTCCAGCATGCGGACGCCCTTGGCCTCGAGGGCCTGAGCCGCCTTCTGACTGACCAGTGGCGAAATGGTCGACATATCGATGTAAATCAGCCCTGGACGAGCGCCCTCGATGATGCCGTCCTTGCCGAGAGCGACCAGTTCGACGTCGGGGGAATTCGGCAACATCGTGATGAGCACGTCCGAACGACTCGCGACGTCTTTCGGAGAGGTGCCGGCCTTGGCCCCGGCCGCCACCAGCTCGTCCACGGGACCACGGCTCCGGCTGTGGACGATCAGCGAATGGCCGGCCTTGAGGAGGTTTCGGGCCATGGGACGGCCCATAATGCCGAGGCCGATGAAGCCGATGACATGCGCCATGCGTCCCCCGGGCGCGGCGGGTGGATAGGCGTCTTAACGGCGGCCGCGCCGCCGTTAAGTATCATGCGGATGCGACTTCGGTCAAGGGCGATCGCGCAACAAGGGCGATTTTTGCGTCAGGCTTTGCCGCCCCAGAGATCCTTGGCGAGCCAGTCGAGGCCGAGGTCCTTCAGCGTCTGCGGCAGGGGCTTGCCGGTCTTGCGGTCGTAGCCGACCCCCGAGTACCAGAGCTCGATCATCTTGTCCCACTGGGCGCTGATCGCCTGGCCCTTGGCCGGGCCGTCGTGGGGCGTCGAGCCATAGCGCGTCGACGGCTTCTCGACGTCGGGCCCGATCCCGCAGCGCAACCGCACGGCTCGCAGGATCGCCGCGGTGCGGCGGCCGAAGCGCATGGCCTCGTCGAAGGTGTAGTACCAGCCCGTGGCTGCGCCCAGCGCGCGGCAGAGATTCTCGATCCGTGTGCGGCCGGTGAAGATGCAGATCCCGAGCGAGTCCTCGAAATGACGTCGCCCGCGGAGGCCGACGACCTGGCGTGTGACCTCCTCACCGTTGAACGGATTGATCCGCGTCGGCAGCCCCAGCTCGGCCAGCTGCACCGGAACGCCGCTCTCGAGGGTGCCGGTCGAGCCCGTGCACGTGTCGAGCATCTCGTCCCAGCGAGCCCGGTGATCGTGGCCACGCGGCGCGGCGCCGATCTCGGTGTAGATGGCCGCGTCCTTGGCCTGGCCGCCGAGCTTCTCGGCGGCGCGCTTGACGCCCTCGCCGAGGATGTTGCCGAAGCCCTGGCGCCGGCTGATCAGCTGGATCAACCGATCGGCGCCCTTGATGTCGCCCCACTTCAGCTCGAAGCCGAGCTGCTCCTTGGTGATGAGCCCGCGCTCCTGGCACTCCATCACCCAGCCGCACATCCAGCCGAACTCGTTGACGTCGAGACACGCGCGATCGAGCTGGGTGTTGAGCCAGGAGATCCCCTGCTGATCGGTGGCGCCGATCGCCCACCCCGCGCCCGACCATCCCTCGTACTCGGGCTCGTCGACGACCTGGCCCTTGAAATCGCCGCTGCGAATGACCTGCATGTGGCAGTGGTGCATGCCGCACGCGTTGCACTGGTGGCCGCGATGGTCGAAGCCCTCGCGGAGCTTGGGCGCTTCCCACTGCGACATGTCCACGTCGGTGACGTTGGTCGTGTAGTTCTTGATCGGCAGCGCGCCGAGCCGGCCCAGGTTCACCACGCCGGGCAGCGTGCCGTACTCGTAGAGCGACTTCGACGACGGATCGGTCTTCAGCTCGTGGGCGATGTCGTCGGCGGCCTGCACGACGGCGCGGTAGTCGGCGGCGCGGAGGGACTTCGTGCCCTTGACGATGGCCACCGCCTTCAGCTTCTTCTTGCCCATCACCGCGCCCACGCCGTTCTTGGACGCGACGTGACCGTAGTCGCCCTGGATGGCCGCGAACTTCACGAGGTTCTCGCCGGCGGGTCCGATCGAGTACACCGAGAGCTGGTGGCCGGACAGGCCCAGCTCGCGGTTGAGCGAGTCCTGCGTCTCCCAGGTGTCCTGGCCCAGCAGCGGCTTGGCGTCGCGCAGCTCGAGCACGTCGTCGTTGATGTAGAGATAGACCCAGTCCTTCGACTGACCCTGGATGACGATCGCGTCGTAGCCGCAGTACTTGAGGTTCGTCCCGAAGAAGCCGTTGGCCTGCGTGGACGTCGGGCCGTTGGTGCCGGCGCCGATCGTGATCACGGTCAGCGCGCCGGTGCCCCACACGGGCAGGCCGGCCAGCGGGCCGGTGGCGAGGACCAGCCGGTTGTCCGGGTGATCCCACGACACGTTGCCCTTGCCGCCCTTCGTCGCGGTCTCGCGATAGAGGATCATCGCGCCGAGACCGACCCCGCCGAGCTGCTCGCGCATGTCGTCGGGGCTCCACGGCTCGCCCCAGCACTTCTTCTTCGTGAGGTCGACGCGCAGGAGCTGGCCCGCGTAGGCGGAGGGGCGCGCGGTCGTCGTGGTCTTCGGTGTGCGAGCGGCGACGGTTGTCGGAGTCATACGGCCACCGGGGTGCCGGCCGGCGCCTTCGACGGGCGCCCCAGCACGGTTTCGGGGAGCAGCACGCTGGTGGTGTTCGACGCGATGAACACGGGCTTGACGTCGAAGGGATTCCGCCGCAGGTGATCCTTGAAGCGGGCCAGCGACACTCCGCTCTGGACCAGGCCCTTGAGCATGCCGACGTCGTTGGTCGTCCAGATGTCCTTCGACGGGCCGAGGATGATCGCCCCGGTGAGCCGGTTGCCCGTGAAGAGCAGCTTGCGATAGGCGGGGCGGTCGGGCTTGAGGCCGGAAATGGCTTCGGCCTTGGCATCGTCCCACGCTCCGAACGAGGCGATGTCGAGGTGGCAGACCTCGACGATGTTCATCAGCACGCTGCCGTGATAGCTGACGTCCTTGCCCGCCATGTTGGCGCCGGCCACCCGGCCGTGCTCCTGAGCGGTCGGCTCGATCGCGTGGATGTCGGAGTGGCCGGAAATGCGATCCAGGCCCTCGGCGATGTCTCCCGCGGCGTAGACGTTGGGGACGTTGCTGCGCAGGTGGCTGTCGACCACCACGCCGCGGTTGATCGTGATGCCCGAGTCCTTCAACCAGTCGAGGTTCGTCCTGATGCCGGTCGCCATGATCACGACGTCGGCCTGGAGGTCAGACCCGGTCTTGAAGCCCAGGCGCTTGCGTCCTTTGGCGTCCTCGATCTTGGTGAGGTTGGCGCCGGCGCGGACGTCCACGCCGTGCCGCTTGAGCCATTTCTCGGTCAGCCCGGCGCCGACGGAGTCGATCATGCGCGGCAGGATGCGCGGCGCGATCTCCACGATCGTGAGCTTGGCGCCGAGGGCCAGGATCGAGTTCAGGATCGTGAACGAGATGAAGCCGGCGCCCACCATCACCACGTGGCTGCCGGCCTTCGTCTGGGCGATGAGGTTGCGGCACTGATCGAGGGTCCAGAACGAGTGGACGTTCGCGCCGTCGGCCCCGGGCACGGGCGCGCGCACCGGCGACGAGCCGGTCGCGATCAAGCAGTCGTCGTACTCGACCTTGGTCCCGTCGTCGAGCGTGCAGACGTTCGCCTTGACATCGAGGTGAGCGGCCCGCCGCCCAACGTGCGTCTTCACGCCCCACTGGCCCAGCACGGCCGCCGTCGCGGTGAAGACGTGGGATTCGGCGATCGAGCGGTCGAGGTAGTACGGCAGCACCATGCGCGAGTACGGCTTCTCGGCGCTGACCAGCGTGATCTCCGAGCGCTCGCCCTCTTCTTCGCGGATCGCGCGCATCGCGTTCATGCCCGCGGTGCCGCCGCCGATGATGAGATGTCGCGTCGCCATTTAACGTTCCCCCGCCAGCACGCGCTCGAAGCGCTCACCGGCGAACGCGGCGAGCCAGTCCTCGGTGGGCACGTCTTCGTAGAGGATGGCCGCGGTCGGGCACGCGTCCGCGCAGGCCGGCGCGCCGCCGCAGAGGTTGCACTTGAAGGCCTTGCGCGTGTCCGGATCGTAGAACATCGTCCCGTACGGGCAGGCGATCGTGCAGAGCTTGCAGCCCACGCAGAGATCGTCGATCACGTCCTTGGCCCCGGCGCCGTTGATGGTGATCGCGCCCACGGGGCACGCCGTCATGCACCAGCCTTCCGCGCACTGCGTGCACGTGTACGGCGCGTACGAGGTGTGGCCCTCGAACGGCGAGACGCGAATGACCGACTTCGCCGGCTGATACTCGCCGGTCTGCATGTAGGAGCACGCCAGCTCGCACCGCAGACACCCGGTGCACCGCTCGGGGATGATCTTCAGTATTTTGCTCATGCGAGATTTCTCACCCTCCGTCCGGCCGCGAGTATAGCACCGGCGATTCTACCGACATGGTGCTCCTACACCGGCGCCTTGTCGCTCGACGGCTTGAGGAACTGGTACACCGACGAGAAGTCCTTGCGGCCGTAGCCGTGCGACGACGCCAGGCGCAGGAGCTGCTGCGCGGCCGGAGCGACGGTGACGGGCACGCGCAGCTCGCGCGCGGCGTTGACGGCGAGCCCGAGGTCCTTCGCCATCAGGTCGGTCATGAACCCGTTCTCGTAGTCACGGCTCGACGCCGCGGTCGGCACCATCCCCGGCACCGGATGGGCGACCTCCATCGCCCACGTGTTGCCGGACGACTTCGCGATCACGCTGGTCAGGATCTTCGGGTCCACGCCGAAGCCCTCGGCGATCCTGAACGCCTCACTGACAGCGACCATTGCGACACCCGCAATGAGGTTGTTGCAGAGCTTGGCGACTTCGCCGGCGCCCACCGGTCCGACGTGAATGATGTTGGCGCCCATCGCGGCCAGCGCCGGCCGCGCCTCTTCGAGATCGGCCGCGTCGCCCCCGACCATGATCGCCAGCGTGGCCTTCTCGGCGCCGCCGACCCCGCCGGACACCGGCGCGTCCATGAAGCGCACCCCGCGCTCCTTGAGGCGGGCGGCCACGCGCTGGGACACCGCGGGCTCGATCGTCGACATGTCCACGCAGAGCCGTCCCTTGTCCACGCCCCCGAGCACACCGCCCGCTCCGAGATACGCCGCCTCGACGTGACTCGACGACGGCAGCATGGTGACCACGAGATCCGACTGCTTGGCCGCCTCGGCGGCCGAGCCGCACGCGGTGGCGCCGAGCTTGACCGCCGCGTCGAGCGCCGGCGGCACGACGTCGTACGCGATCACGCCAAAACCCTTGGCGATGAGGTTCCGCACCATCGGTTGCCCCATCGTCCCGGTGCCGATGAATCCGATCTTCATGGCTCGACTCCTCCCTGATTGCGTGAGCGCTCGGCTTGACGAGGCTCCGACAGGCCGTGATGATACACGCCGGAACGCCCGGGCTGCAGAGCCCGCGGAGTCTGCAGAGCCCGAGGAGGAGTCTGCAGGCGCACGGCCCGGCACTGCCGGGCCGTGAGACGCATCGGGGGGGTATGGGGGGAGCCGAAGGGGCCCCCCATCTTGATCAAGGAGGTCGTCATGTCGCGCATCGCCCACATCGCCCTCAAGGTCAACGATCTCGAACAGGCGACGAAGTTCTACGAGGAGGTGTTCGGATTTCGCCAGGTCCGCACGGGCCACGCGCGCGGCCACGTCTCGCGCCACATGACCGACGGCACCATCGATCTCGCCCTGATGGTCTACGACAGCGAGCAGGTCGAGGAAGCCCAGCTCGCGGGCCCCGGCCCCTGCATCCACCACTGGGGCATCGAAGTCGAAGACCGCGAAGCCGCCGCCGAGAAGATCCGCGCCCTCGGCGGCACGATCCTCTCCGAGCCCGGCGAAGGCGCCCTGAAGTTCCGCGCCCCCGACGGCACCGTCGCCGAGATCACCGCCGCCGGCCGATACAAGCGGGATGGAGCGTAAGCCCGAGTAAGACACACGCCCCCGCCCAACCGGGGCGTGATACCCATCGGCAGGGATTGGGCAAGCCGAAGTAGCAGACACACGCCCCGGCTCCGCCGGGGCGTGACACGCCTCGGGGGGGTATGGGGGGAGCCGTAGGGGCCCCCCATCTCAATCAATCGTCATCGTCACCGCGCGGCTGAACGCGCAGTTCGGAATCACCGCGGAGTGCTTCCCGTGGCCGCCGGCGACGATCACGAAGATGTCGTCGGTGGAGGCGACGGCGGGCATCAGCGCGTGCCCGTCGCGGACCGCGTGCATCCAGGCGGGCCAGTCGTGCATGCCCCACATGCCGCCGAGCTTGAGCGTGGAGAGCGGCAGGCGCGCGTGCTCGTAGACGAAGCGCTGGACGTCGGCGCGGCTGAGGCCGTCGCCGGCGATGGTGGCGGCGTGCTCGGGGCCGAGCACGACCAAGAGCTGGCTCTGAGACAAGATCCAGCCCACGTTCGATCCCGGCGCGACCGCGGTCTTCGCCACGGTCGTGAGAATGCCCGAGGCCGTGGTGGACACGTGGTCGTTGACGTTGTGCGGGGGCTCGCCGCCGAAGACCGTGACCGAATCGTCCTCGCGCCACGGTCCCCACGGCGACGCCTCGACGTTCTCGGCGAGGCAGTACGAGAACTTCGACGGACTCCCCTGCGTGGCCATGTCGTGGCGGCCGGGCCAGGCGCCGCCGACGTTGAGCATGATCAAGCGGATCGCGCGGCCGATGGTCGCGTTGGCGCGGAAGCCCGGACCGAGACAGCCGCTGCCACCGTGCACGCCGATGGCCCGTGCGCGCGGGCCGTGGACGATCACGAGCGGCGCCACCGGATGGGTCGTCGCCTGCACGCCGTAGCAGTTGAAAGACGGATCGAGCATCGCCTCGACCGCGGCGACAACCACCGGGAAGTACGCGGGCTCGCAGCCCGCCATCACCGCGTTGACCGCGAGCTTCTCGAGCGTCGCCTGGCGCCAGAGCGGCGGCATCGCGCCCAGTGACCGCGCGCCGTCCCTGCCACCGAGCATCTCGGACACGCGCGCCTCGGTCGGCGCGATCACCGGTAATCCGTCGCACCATTCACGCGCCGCGAACTCCGCGAGCACGTCTTCGGGGTCGACCTCGATCGATCTCGATTCACGTGAGACGGCCGCCGCGTGCGTGAGCGCGTGTTCAGCCTGAGTGTCCCTCCTGTGCGCGGGCGCATCTTCGGCCGGCGCGGTGCCGAGCAGGGCGAGCAATTGCTCGACGGCTTGATGGGCGCGGCGGACGACGGACTCGGGCTGCTCGCCGCCGAGCGGATGCTGGACGACCAGCAGCGGCAGCCCGGTCATCCCGAGTGCTTGCAGCTCACTGACCGCGAGTCCCTGAAAGGCCGTGGTTCCGATCAGACCGGCGGGCGTGCCGACCTTGGCGACTTCGACGGCGTCGTGGAGACTCCACGACGTGCAGGACCCTCAATCGCCGGAGCCGGCGAAGACCACGTCGCACGTCTTCGCCAGCTCGACCAGGATCTCGGGAGCCGCCGGCGTGGACGCGTTGGCCTTGCGCCGGCGCACCACGTCCTTGACGCCGTGGCGCTCGCGCAGGATGCCCCCGATCTCGTCGGCCAGCCGGTCGAAGTTGTGCTTGGTGTTGTCGATGAAGCCGACGGTACGGCCGGCGAGACTCGTCGGCAGCCCCGGCGCGGCCACGTTCTCCTGCAGGGCCTCCCCCACCGGGCTCAGCACGCGAAGTCGTGTCATCACGCTCTCCCTTCAAGGTTCTGAACGTTCGCTCGCCGCGGCCGGAGCGACCAGCCCGCGGTTCGCATCACGATTTCTTCGGACGGAAGCCGACGGAGCGGGCGAGCAGGCGGCCCAGCGTGTCGTGCAGCTCGACCAGGACCGAGCGCTTGACGCGCACGGAGACCGACTCGACGGGCTCGCCCGTGCCCACCCGGTGGATGACCAGCGTCCCCGTGAACTCCTCGGCGCGCTCGTCGGTCGCCGACAAGCCGCGCAGGGTGAGGACTTCCCACGTCTCCGCCATGGGCAGGTATCTTACCCCGGGTTCCTCGCCATCACGTCGACGTGGCAACGTCGCCGCGCCTGATATCATCAGGCTATGGACCAGTGGCCGGGACTCACGCTCGTGGACGACGGGCCGGCGCTGGCCGACGCCGCGGCGCGGGCCATCGCGGAGGCCGCGGTGGCCGCCGTCGCCGAACACGGACGGTTCACCTTCGTGCTCGCGGGCGGCGGCACGCCACGCGAGACCTACATGCGCCTGGCCGCTCCCCCGCTGGTCGATCGCGTGCCGTGGGACAAGACGTTCGTCTTCTTCGGCGACGAACGCTGCGTGCCGCCCGACCACGCCGAATCGAACTACCGGATGGCGAGCGAGGCCCTGCTCTCGAAGGTCGGCATGTCCCCCGAGCGCGTGTATCGGATGCGCGGCGAAGCCGATCCCGAAGAAGCGGCGGCGGAATACGCGCGGACGCTGGCCACGGTATTTCAGACCAAGCGCGGGGGCGTGCCGCGCTTCGATCTCGTCCTGCTCGGCCTCGGGCTCGACGGCCACGCCGCGTCGCTGTTCCCGGGCTCGCCGGCCTCCAAGGAGATCTTCCGCACGGTGGTCGCCGTGCACGCCGCCGCCGCGCGCATTCCCCAGCGGTTGACGCTGACGATTCCCACCCTCAACGCGGCGGCCCGCGTGATCTTCCTGATCTCGGGCGCGGAGAAGGCCAAGGTCGTCAAGGCGACGCTGACCGACGGCGCCATCCTACCCGGCAGCATGATCCGGCCCACCGACGGCGCGCTGACGTGGATCGTCGATCGCGCCGCCGCGTCGCTCCTGTCACCGGAGCGCACCGGCCAGGCCCGGCGGTGAACCCGTGCGCATCGCGCTCGGCTGCGATCACCGGGGATTCCCCTACAAGGCCGAGCTGATCCACGCGCTCGCCGAGGACGGCCACGAGGTCGTCGATCTCGGCACTCACTCGACGGATCCCGTTGACTACCCAGACTGCGCGCGGCTGGTCGGGGTCGCCGTCCGCGATCGTCTGGTCGACGCCGGCATCTTGATCTGCGGCAGCGGCGCTGGCGTGTCGATCGCCGCCAACAAGGTGCGCGGCGTGCGAGCCGCCCTCTGCCACGATCTCTTCACGGCGCGGCAATCGCGCGAGGACGACGACGCCAACGTGCTCTGTCTCGGCACCGCCGTGGTCAGCCTCCCGTCGGCCATCACGCTGGCCCGGACCTTCCTCGCCGCGCGCTTCTCGCACGCGGAGCGCCACGTGCGCCGGCTCGCCAAGGTCCTGGCCTTGGAGGCGCTGCGTGAACCCTGCTCGGGGACCTCGTGATGCCGCCCACGGATCAGCCGTTTTCCCTGGTCATCTTCGGCGCCTCGGGCGACCTGGCCCGCCGCAAGCTCATCCCCGCGCTGTGGAGTCTCTACGCCGCGCGCACCCTGCCCGAGCCCTTCGCGATCATCGGCACCGGACGCACGGCCATGACCGACGACGAGTTCCGCACGCGCATGCGGGAAGCGGTGACGGAGTTCGCGCGCATCCAGCCGCCGTCCGAGGCCGTGTGGGAGCGCTTCGCCGCGGCCCTGTCCTACGTGCCCGCCGATCCCACCGAGCCCGCGTGCTGCCAGCAGCTCGACCAGGCGCTGACCGACATCGAGACCCGGCACGGAGGTCCCAAGAACCGCCTGTTCTACTGCGCGACGCCGCCGAGCCTCTACGAACCCATCATTCGGCATCTGGGAAGCACGGGACTGGCCCGCGAGGGGGACGGCTGGACGCGCATCGTCATCGAAAAGCCCTTCGGTCACGACGCCGAGAGCGCCCGCGCGCTGAACCGCCTGCTCGCCGAAGCCTTCCGCGAGGATCAGGTGTATCGGATCGATCACTATCTCGGCAAGGAGACGGTCCAGAACATCCTCGTGTTCCGCTTCGCCAACGGCATCCTCGAGCCGCTGTGGAACCGCACCCATGTGGCCCACGTGCAGATCACGGTGGCCGAGACCCTCGGGGTCGAGGGACGCGGCGCCTACTACGAGGAAGCGGGCTCCCTGCGCGACATGGTGCAGAACCACCTGCTGCAGGTCCTCTGCCTGATCGCCATGGAGCCGCCGGTGACGTTCGACGCCGCCCCCGTCCACGACGAGAAGAACAAGGTCCTCCGGGCCATCCGTCCCATCGATCCTCGGCGCGTCGACGAGGTCGCGGTGCGCGGCCAGTACGGGCCGGGCCACGTCGACGGACGGCCGGTCCCCGGCTATCGCCAGGAGAAAGGGGTCGCGCCGGACTCGTCGACCGAGACGTACGTGGCCCTGAAGCTCCTCGTCGACAACTGGCGCTGGGCCGGCGTGCCCTTCTACCTGCGCACGGGCAAGCGCCTGGCCGCCACCGTGAGCGAGATCGCGGTGACGTTTCACCGCACCCCGCACATGATCTTCCGCCGTGACCCGTCGGGGGTGGCGCCCAACGTCCTGGTGATCCGCATCCAGCCCGACGAGGGCATCGCGCTCACCGTGATCGCCAAGACGCCGGGGCCGGACATGAAGCTCGCGCCCGTCACCCTCGACTTCCGCTACGGCGAGGTCTTCGGCGGCCGGCCGCCCGAGGCCTACGAGCGCCTCCTCCTCGACGCCATCCACGGCGACGCCACCCTCTACGCCCGCGGCGACTGGGTCGAGCAAGCCTGGGACATCCTCACCCCCGTCATGCGCGGGTGGATCACTTCACCACCCCCACAGTTCCCCAACTACGACGCCGGCTCCTGGGGCCCCGAAGACGCCAACCGCCTCATCCGTGAACCTCCCGCCCGCTGGCACCTCCCGTAAACCTCGGAGGAGGGCTGACCGCTTCGGCTACCCCTGAATCGCGAAGCCGCCGTCGACCGGGATCGCCGTGCCGGTCACGAAGTCCGAGGCGGGCGCGGCCAGGAAGACGGCGACGCCGGCCATGTCGTCCATCTCGCCCCAGCGGCCGGCGGGCGTGCGCCTCAGCACCGAGTCGTGCAGGGTCGGGATCTCCCGGCGGGCGTTCTGCGTCAGCTCGGTGTCGATCCAGCCCGGGAGCACCGCGTTGACCTGGATGTTGTCGCGGGCCCACGCCGCGGCCAGGGACTTGGTGAGCTGAACGATCCCACCCTTGCTCGCGGAATAGGCGGCGACGAACGCGGTGCCGAAGATGGACATCATCGACCCGATGTTGATGATCTTGCCGCCGCCGGCCGCCTTCATGATCGGATAGACCGCGCGCGAGCAGAGAAAGGCGCTGGTCAGATTGGTGTCGATCACGCTCCGCCACTCGGCCAGCGTGTAGTCCTGGGGCGGCTTGCGGATGTTGATGCCCGCGTTGTTGACGAGCACGTCGAGGCGGCCCAGCCGGTCAACCACGGATCGGATCGCCGCGTCCACCGAGGCCTCGTCGGCCACGTCGACCTGGACCGCGATGGCCTCGGCCCCCGCGCGTGTGAGACTCTCGACCGCGGCTCGTGACTTCTCGGCGTTGCGCGCGGCGATCGCCACCCGCGCTCCGGCCATCGCGAGTCCCCGGGCCATGCCGAGGCCGATGCCGCCGTTGCCGCCGGTCACCACCGCTACTCTGCCTTTCAAGTCGAACATGCTGGCGCCTCGTCGAGAGTAAGGGTTACGTGCACGTCTGGTCGTTCATTGTGGCACAGCGACTGCACCTAGCTCACCTCGTCCGAACGAACATGGAAAATTCCGCTCTCGCCACTCGACCTCACGCGGCCCTCGCCGATCGACTCTGGGGCATCGTGCCGGTCGGCGCGCGTGGTCGACGACCCTGGCGTTTTCTGCTTTCTCGTCGCCGTTCTTTCAACCCGGCGCCGCTGTCCGCGATTGTCGATCGAGCGGGCGCCCTGTTCGCCGCCGACCGACTCGTCGCGGTGCTCGCGCGCGGGCACGAGCACGACCTCGACGGGCTGGACGGTGTGCGGCGCGTGGTCCAGCCCGCGTATCGCGGGAGCGCGGCGGAAATCTTCCTGCCGCTGCTGGCGATCATCCGGCGGGATCCCCAGGCGATCGTGGTCGTGCTGCCTCCCGACGCCAGCGGTCAGGACGAGCCCGAGTTCCTTGCGACCGTCGAGACCGCTGCCGCGGCGGTCGCCAGCCGCGGGGACCTCCCCGTCGTCATCGGTCTGGCGCCTCCGTGCATTCGGCCGCGAGGTTGGGTGCAACCGGGAGAGATCATGCCGGGAGTGGAGCGCTTTGGCGTGCGCGCGGTGCGGCGGTTCATCCGGCGGCCGAGCTTCGCCGAGGCCGCGGTGCTTCGCGCCGACGGCTTCCTCGCCGGCACCGGCGTGATCGTGGCCCAGGCCGACACGCTGCTGGCCCTCGGGCGGCGGCGGCTGCCGGACGTGCTCGAAACTTTGGAGCCGCTGGAGACCGCGATCGGTGGACCGGAAGAGCGGCTGCTGTGCGAGGCGGTCTACGAGGCCATGCCCTACGCCGATCTCTCTCACGCGCTGTTCGCGGCCGACGAGTCCGTCGGGGTGCTCGCGGTGCCGCGCGCGCGCGCCCGGCTCAGGCCGGTAGCGTCAGCCTGACCTCGGCCCCGTCGCCCGGCGACGCGAAGCTCAGGTGGCCGCCGTGTAGGCGGGCCACGCGCTCGACCGTGAGCAGTCCCACGCCGGCCAGGCGCACGAGGACTGTGGGGTTGGTCTTCTTGAAGCCGGTGCCCCAGTCGCGAACGACGAGGGTCACGCGCCCGGGCTCGCCGGTCTCGACTCCGATCCGCGGCGGTGGATCCTCGCGGCCGGCGGCGCTGGTCGCCGCGAGCGCGTTGCGCACGAGGTGCGCGATCGCCAGCACCAGCAGGTCCCCGTCGCCGTCGACCTCCGGCCACGCGCCGTCCAGCACCTGGACCTTCGCCAGCCGGTGCTCGACCAGCGCCCGGTCCACGAGAGCCCGCAGACTGACCCGTGCACTCTCGCCGCGCTCGAGCGCGAGCACGTCGAACGCCGCGGGCAGCATGCGGGTCAGGCGGGCCAGCTCCCCCTGAATGGCGGCGACGCTGGCCAGCGCGTCCGGATCTTCGGCGAGCGCGCGCTTGAGGACCTCGACGTGCATGACCATCGAGTTCAGCGGTCCTCTCAGGTCGTGCAGGATGCGGTCGAGGTCCTCGCGCGGCGGCGGCATTCGATCAAATGGGGGGCTCCGGGCGCCCCCCAATCCCCCCATTGGTGGCTCGGGACGCCCCGGCAAAGCCGTGGCGTCCCTCGACAATACTCGAGTTCAGGTGATGCGTGCGGACTTGACCGCCTGGATGCCATACTTCGCGAGCTTGTTGTAGAGGGTCTTGAGGCTGATGCCCAGCAGCGCGGCGGCGCGCCGCTTGTCCTGTCCCGTCTCCTCGAGGGCGCGCATGATCATCTCGCGCTCCATCTCGCGGATCGGGGTGACGCCGGTGGCCGCGGGGGCGGACGGCGCGGCCGTGCGGAACACGTTCTCGGGAAGGTGCTCGACGTCGATGAGTCCGGTGCCGCCGAGCACGACCGCGCGCTGGACCACGTTACGCACCTCACGGACGTTGCCCGGCCAGCGGTACTGCTCCATGGCGCGCTCCGCCTCGGGGGTCAGCCCGCGGATTTGCCGGCTGTCCTGCCGATTGAACTCCTCGACGAAGGTGCGGACCAGCAGCGGAATGTCTTCCTTCCGATCGCGCAGCGGGGGCAGCGCGATCGCGAACACGTTGAGCCGGTAGAACAGGTCCTCGCGCAGCTGCCCTTGCGACATCGCGTCGCTGGGCACCCGGTTGGTGGCGGCGACCACCCGCACGTCGACCTGGACCTCGGACTTGCCGCCGCCCACCCGGCGGAAGCTGCCCTCTTGCAGCACGCGCAGGAGCTTGGCCTGGGTGGAGTTGTCCATCTCCGCGATCTCGTCGAGGAAGAGCGTGCCGCTATCGGCCAGCTCGAAGCAGCCGAGACGCCGCTCGGTGGCGCCGGTGAAGGCCCCGCGCTCGTGACCGAACAGCTCGCTCTCGATCAGGGTCTCGGGGATGGCCGCGCAGTTGATGGCCACGAACGGCTTGTTGCGTCGGTTGGAGAGGTCGTGGATGGTCCGGGCTACCAGCTCCTTGCCGGTTCCGCTCTCGCCGTAGACCAAGACGGGGGCAGTGCTGGTCGCGGCCAGCTCGATCCAGCGATAGACCTCCTGCATGCCCTTCGATTGCCCCACGAGCTGGCCGAAGCTGCCCTTCTGCCGCAGCTGGTGGCGCAGGAAGTTGACCTCGCGGGACAGCGACTCCTGCTCGATCGACTTCTCGAGCAGGATCTGCAAGCGGGTGGCGTCCACGGGCTTGGTCAGGTAATCGAACGCGCCATGCCGCATCGCCTCGACCGCGGTCTCGACCGTGCCGTGCCCGGTGATCAGGAGCACGGCGGGCGGGCGCCCCGTGTCTTTGAGCTTTTGCAGCAGGGTCAGCCCGTCCATCTCGGGCAAGACCAAGTCGGTGAGCACCACCGCGGGATGCTGGGACTCGATGAGGCTCAGGGCCTCCTCACCGGAGCTCGCGGTCTCCACCTCGTAGCCCCATTGACCGACCAGGCGAGCGAGGCCCTCGCGCTCGGTCGGTTCGTCGTCGACGACGAGAATTTTGCCGCCCTTCGTCTGGTCGCGTCTGATTCGGCTCACGGCACCCTCACGACTGGATATCTCAGGCCATTAGCTCCAAGAGTAAACCGCGTCACGTTGGACCGTGTCAACGTCAGGGCGACGCCGGCGCTCACGCCGCGCGGCGCGCGATCTCCAGGCTGGCCTGGCAGGCCACGCACCGGATGGCGAAAGGCAACACCTTGAGCCGGGCTGCGGCGATCGCCTCGCCGCACTCACGGCACACGCCGTAGCGTCCGGCCTCGATGTCCTCCAGCGCCCGGTTCACTTCGGCAAGCTCCCGCGCCCGCCGGTCGACCATGGTCACGGCCACCTCGTCGTCGTGCGTGAGCGAGGCGCTGCCGTAGGGATCCTTGCTCATGTCCCGGCGCTTGTCGGCATCACGGGTCGAATCTATGCTTTCCTGAATCGCACTACTGAGCGCGCTGCGCTTCAGCTCCAGCTCTCCCTTGATCGATCGCATCGGTCTTCCCTCCGTTCCGACCGGCCCCGTCCATCGCACTCGTCATGCCAACCTTCCCGCGCGGGCACTCGGGCCAGTCATTTCAGAGAGTTGGAGTTCGATCGGCGGAAGGGGCGCGTCAGCTCACTGACGGTTGCCTGATGAAACTTGTACCGCGTATTCGTGGAGGAATTTCCCACGGGTTACCCCTCCGGCTATCAAAATGCTGCAAACGTCACAAGGTCAGGCCGCAGGTCCGTGGCATCCGCACTGCATTGGTTGTGAGCGCAGAACGCCAAAACACGACGGGGAGAATTCCGATGACGGAGACACGTCCTATGACCATGGAACACGAACAGCCACGAGCCCGCGACCTGTTCAAGGCCGATCATCCACGCGACATCGATCGCCACATCGCGTTCTTCGGTGGTGAAGACGCCACCCGCCGCGACATGTGCGGCGAAGCGTTGCTCGACGCGCTGACTCACGATTCATCCGTCGAAGACGAAGGGTCGTCGGGCGCGTGAAACGACGACTGCTGCCCCTGACGCTGGCGAGCCTGCTCGTCGGCTGCGTGGGCGTGGCGGCGTGGCTCGGAGTCTCGCCCGGCACCGGCGACGCGGCGCCCGCGGCGAAGACGCCCACCGCCGCCCGGCGCGTCGATCAGGCTCAGGTCGACCGGCTCCAGCGCGTGATGCTTCCGCTGGTGAAGGGGATGAATCATCCCCTGCCGTCTGACAAGATCCGCGTGGCGCTCGCCGACGACGATCACATCAACGCGGCCAACGCCGGTAGCGGCCAGTTCATCGTGACCCGGGGCCTTCTCGAAAAGGCCAACGACGACCAGCTGCGCGGTGTGCTCGCCCACGAGCTCGCGCACGAGGACCTGGGCCACGTCGCCAAAGCCCAGACGCTGGGGACCGGCGTCAAGATCGGCATCGCGCTGCTCGAGCAGGTGTTCCCCGGCAGCAGCGCGGTCACTCCGCTGGCCGGCCAACTCGTCCTCAATCGCTACACCCAGACCGAGGAGTACGCCGCCGACCGTCAGGGAGCCGTTATCCTCCAGCGCGCCGGCTACCGGCGCGAGATCATGGCCGACACCCTGACATGGCTCATGCGCGTCGAGGGCGGCAGCTCGGGCGGCTTCTTCGCCACTCACCCCGCGACGGACGAGCGCATCCAGGCCCTTCACGAGCTGAAATAGACCGCCGCCCATCCGGGAGCGGCGAAAGGAGAACCCGCATGGCCTGGGAACGCATCGACACCAACGAGACCCAGCCGCCCACCATCGTGCGCACGGCGCGGGACGCCGCGGAGCGCGCGAGCGCCGTCGTGCAGCAACGAGTCACCGAGGCCTTCGATCGAGCCCACGACCTGATCCGCGGGGCCGACGGCTGGGTCGGCGACGTCCGCGATTTCGTCCGCAGCCACCCGCTACAGGCGCTCGCCGCCACGATCGGCATCGGCTTCATCGTCGGAAAACTGCTCCGCCGCTGAAGCCCCCCTCCGAGATCTACGCCATGGGGCGGGCGCGGCGGACGCGTCCGCTCTCGAGCAGAGGCGCGAGGGATTGACGGGTGGTCGGGAAGCGGGCGAGCGGGTCACCCATCCGGGCCACGCGTTCGCGGATGTTGCGCAGGTGGAAATCCTGGGGATAGATGCCGCGCTCGAGTTCGTGCCACTCGAGCGGCGTCGACACCGGCGCGCCCGGATATTCCCGCACCGCGTACGGACTCACCAGCGTGGCCCCGCGGTGGTTGCGGTGCACGTCGATGAGGATCTTGCCGCGCCGTCGCGCCCGGCGCATGTCGAGGGTGAACAGCGACGGCTCGCGCTGGCGCGCCATGCGCGTGATGGTCTCGGCGGCGGCCAGCACCTCGTCGAAGCCGTGGACGGGAGCCAGCGGGGCCAGCACGTGCAGCCCGGCGCCGCCCGAGGTCTTCACCCAGCTGCGGATCTTGAACGTCATGAGTAAATCTCGCACCAGCATGGCGGCGTTGCGCACCTCGCGGAACGCGATCTCGGTCGGATCGAGGTCGATCAGCAGCATGTCCGGTCGATCGATCGACTCGACGGTCGAGCTCCAGGGATGGTGAGAGATGTACCCGAGGTTGAGCAGGTAGACGAGGGCGGCGCGGTCGGTCCCGACCAAGTACTCCGCGTAACCCAGGGCCGCGTGTTCGGTGCGGATGCGCCGGGTCGTCACCCAGGTGGGCAGGCCCATGGGGGCGGTCTTCTGATAGACGGACTCGCCGAGCGCGGCGTCCGGGCTGCGCAGGAGACTGAACGGCCGGTTGGCGAAGAACGGCATCAGATGCTCGGCCACGTCGAGGTAGTACTCGATCAACTCGGCCTTGGTGATGCCGTCGTCCGGCCACAGGACCGCGTCGAGGTTTCCGATCATGACCCGGCGCCCATCCAGCTCCAGCATGCGTGAGCTGCTCACGCCGACTCCACGCCCGGACGGTGTATCGGCAATGTCGGGTGTGAACTCGGTGCACAGGGTGGTGCCGGGTGCATAGCCACGACGGACACTCAGGCGGCGTCCTCCCGCCGGCGCTCCGAGACGTACCGGCGGATCAGAGCCACGGTGGGGGCCACCGCGAGCCCGGTCTGGACCGCGCGGGTCCCGAGGCTGACGAGCCGGAAGAAGGGAACGCGCGACAGCAGCAAGCCGACGGCGAGCGCGCCCGCGACCGACGCGTACGGCACCCACCAGCCGCGCGGCAGACGCCGCTCGACCGCGTCGAGCTGCTGCTCCACGCGGCGCCGGGTCACCGCAATGTCAGCCTGGATCTCAGCTGGGCTGCGAGCCATCGCCAGTTCTCCTCGAAGGAAGTGAGGGTTTGTTTGGGCCAATCGAGCTTGCGCAGACGCCACGCGCTCCACGCGATGGCCGCCAGCGAGATCAGCGCGAGACCGCCGCCCGCGACCACGAGATGCAGCCACGGGACGCCGAAGAGCGGCGCCACCGCGCCGGCGATGAGGACGACGATCGACGCGATGAGCACGATGGCCGCGACGAGGGCCACGGCGACGGCGATCACGGCCGAGACGAGGAGGTCTCGAGCCTCGGCCAGCCCCAGCTCGAGCTCGAGCCGTGCGAGCCGCACCAGCAACGCAATCACGCCCTCGGGCGCGGCGGGTTCGTGGGGACGAATCCGATGCACAGATGCCATCGGCAATCAATACAGCAAGTTCGCTGCCGCCCGAGCGCTGGGTAAAAACCTGCGAGAGTGGTCAGCCGAAATCGTGCGAGGGAACGTGGTCCCCGCCGCGGGGCAAGGCGATGAGACGATCGGCTTTCACGGACACCACGCCGTCCTGGATTTGTAAGATTCCCTCCACGAGCAGAAATGGCTCGGTCACCAGGACGAGCCGATTCCGCGCGAACAAGCCCGGAGTGACGATGACGTTGGCGATGCCGGTCTCGTCTTCGAGACTCAGGAACACGAACCCCTTCGCGGTGCCGGGACGCTGGCGCACGATGACGTTGCCGGCGACGCGCACGCGGCCGCCGTCACGACCCCGCGCGAGATCCGACGCTCTCAGGATCGGATGGCCGGCGAGCCGGGCCAGGGCCGGACGTCGCAGCGCCATCGGATGGGGGCCGAGGGTGACCCCGCTGCCCGCGTAATCCGCGCCCAGCCGCTCGTCGGCGTCCATGTCCCGGAGCGGGCTCGTCTCCGTCCTCTCGGGCGTCTCCGCGAAGAGCTCGCCCGGTCGCGGCCGGGATACCGTCCATAGGTTTCCTCGACGGGTGCCCCCGAGAGCGGCCAAGGCCCCGAGGGCGGCCAGCGTGGCCAGCTCGTGGCGATCGAGCCCCGCGCGCCGCGCCACGTCGGCCACCGAGGCGAAGGCCCGCTCCGTCCGCGCGGCCACGATCGCCCGCCCCACGCGCTCGCGCAGCCCCTTGACGTAGTTGAGGCCGAGCCGCACCGCGCCGTCCTCGACCGTGCACGGCCACGCCGATCGCGTCACGTCCACCGCGCGCAGGCGCTGCCCGTGGCGCTGGGCGTCCTTGACGATGGTGGCCGCGTGATAGAACCCCATCGGCTGGTTGTTCAGCAGCGCCGCGTAGAAGGCCGCGGGGTGATGGACCTTCAGATACGCGCTCGCATAGGCCAGCAACGCGAAGCTGGAGGCATGCGACTCCGGAAACCCATAGAGGGCGAACGCGGTGATGGCGTGGGCGATCTGGTCGGCGGCGGCGCCGTGGATGCCCTGGCGGGCCATCCCGGCGCGGAGCTTGCCCTCGACCTCGGCCATGCGCGACTCGCTGCGCTTGAAGCCGAAGGCCCGGCGCAGCTCCTCGGCCTCGGTGCCGCTGAAGCCGGCCGTCACCATGGCCATGCGCAGGAGTTGCTCCTGGAAGAGAGGCACCCCGAGCGTGCGGCGGAGAATCGGTTCCAGGCTCGGGTGCGGATAGCTCACCGGCTCGCGCCCACGGCGCCGGCGGATGTACGGATGCACCATGTCGCCCACGATGGGCCCGGGCCGGATGATCGCGACCTGCACCACGAGGTCGTAGAACTTCTCCGGGCGGATGCGCGGCAGCGTGGCCATCTGCGCGCGGCTCTCGACCTGGAAGACCCCGACCGTGTCGGCGCGCTGGAGCGACGCGTACACCGTGTCGTCCTGGGGCAGCGCGGCCAGGTCGACGCGTCCCCCCTGCTCACCGATCAGGGTGATCGCGTCCTGGAGCACCGACATCATCCGCAACCCCAGCAGATCGATCTTGATGATCCCGAGCCGCGCGCAATCGTCCTTGTCCCACTGGATGACCACGCGGCCGGGCATGGTGGCGGGCTCCAGCGGCACCACGTCGTCGAGCCGGCGGGCGGCGATGACCATGCCGCCCGAGTGCTGGCCGAGGTGACGCGGAAGGTCCTGGATCAGCGTCCACAGCGCGGCGAACTTGCGGATGCGAGGGTGATCCGGATCGCAGCCGGCCTCGGCCAGGTGCCTGGTGAGCACGTCCTCCGGATCCTGATAGCCCCAGCTCGGGGCCAGGCTGGCCAGCCGATCCTGCAGCTCGCCGGGCAGGCCGAGGGCCTGGCCCACTTCCCGAGCCGCGCTCCGACCCCGATAGGTAATCACGTTGGCCGTCATGCCGGCGCCCTGCCGGCCGTAGCGCTGGTAGACGTACTGGATGACGGACTCCCGCCGCTCGCCGCTCGGCAGGTCGAGGTCGATGTCCGGCCACTCGCCGCGGGCCTCGGAGAGGAACCGCTCGAAGAGCAGCTCCATGCCCACGGGATCGACGGCGGTGATGCCCAGCGCGTAGCAGACCGCGCTGTTGGCGGCCGAGCCGCGCCCCTGGACGAGCACGTCGTGGCCGCGGCAATACTCGACGATGTCGTGCACGATCAGGAAGTAACCGGGCAGATCGAGGCGGCCGATGACGTCCAGCTCGTGGACCACCTGACGCCGCGCGCGCTCGGCGAGCGGGCCGGACCCGTAGCGGCGGTGCACCCCCGCCTCGGTCAATTCACGCAGGTACGTGAGCGCGGTGTGGCCGGGAGGGAGCGGCGACTCGGGGAATCGATAGCCGAGGTCCTTGAGCGTGAAGGCCAGGCGGAGGGCCAGCTCACCGGTGTTGACCAGCGCGTCGGGAAGATCGGCGAAGCGCTGGGCCATCGCCGCGCCCGAGCGCAGGATGCGCTCGCCGTTGGCCGCGAGCCGCGTCCCCGCGTGATCGAGGTCCGTCTTCTCGCGGATGCACGTGAACACGTCGGCCACCGCGCGGCCGGTCGGACGCGCGTAGAGCGGGTGGCTCGACGCGACGAGCGGCAGCCGAGCGGCTCGGGCCAGGCGCACGAGTCCGCCGAGGACGCGCTCCTGCTCGCGGTCGAGGTGGCGCTGGACCTCGACGAAGACGCTCGAGCGACCGAAGATCCCCACGAGCTGGGCCAGGCATTCGACCGCCCCGGCATGATCGCCGTGAGCGAGACGGCGCGCGAGCGGGCCGCGGGCGCCACCCGTGAGACAGACCAAACCGTCGGCGTAGGGCTCGAGATCGTCGAGGGCGATCGCCGCCGCGCCCTTGGGCGCGCCGAGCTTCATGCGGGTGATCAGACGACAGAGATTGCGATAGCCCTCGCGATCCTCGACGAGCAGCGGCAGCCGGGCGCCGTCGGCGAGCGTGATCTCGCTTCCCACGATCGGGGTGATCCCCGCGCTGACCGCGGCGTGATAGAAGCGCGGCGCCCCGTACACCCCGTCGCGATCGACGAGGGCCAGCGCCCCCATCTCGAGCCGCGCCGCCTCCGCCACCAGCGTCTCCGGCTGCTCCGCGCCTTCGAGAAACGAAAACGCCGACTGGGCATGCAGCTCGATGAAATTCATAAACATCGGGGGGAGCGAGCGCCGCTCCTCCCCGATACCCCCCACCGCTTCGAGCAATAGGATTTCGAGGGCGGCGGCGCCGCCGTTCGAACGGCAATGAGTACGACTCGTTGCCCGAAGATCGTTCGATGCTTCATCTCAGTCATATAGGCCGACGAGGTGCCAGTGGTTGGCGAGGCGGTCGTGGGCGAGGCGGCAGAGGCGGGTGTCGGAGAGGAGGACGTCCCATTCGTCGCGGGCCCAGGCCCGCGTGTCCCACCACTCGCCCGAGATCCGCCACGGACCGGCGCAGGCCAGCACGCGCGCGCGCGTGCCCTCGCTGGTCAACCATCGCGGCCGGCCGTCGCCGGTCTCCACGCTGACCGCGAGGGGCGGCTCCGCGCGCCGGAGCATCATGCGCGGATCGGGCTCGCCGGCGGCGTCGGCACGGACAGCCGGATCGCTCGGCGCCGCCCCGGTGAACGGGCCGAGCGTGAACGCATCGGGACGATGGGAATCCACCAGCGCGGCCGCCCCGAGATTCCCCGCTCCGACCAGCGCGGTGAGGCGGGTGAGCAGCGAGGCGAGGTCGCGATGGGCCGGGGCCGGCGGCTGCCAGAGCTCCGCGGGCGTGGGCCGCGCGACCGCGGGACGCGCGCGCAGGGTCACGCCCACCACCGCCGCCGGCGGCGGATGCGTTTCCAGATCCAGCCGGATCAGGGTGAGGATCAGGCGCACGTCACGCGTGGGATAGGCGAGCGCGATCGCGCGCTGGTGCATCGTCCCCGAGGCGAGCGTCAGCTCGAGATCGACGGCGTCGGCCGACACGTGGACGACGGCCAGTCGCGTGGTGAGGCGCTCGAGCACCCGCTCGATCACGGCAGCCAGCGCGTCCAGCGAGACGATCTCCCACTCCAGCCCGAGCATCTCCTCCCAGTACGGCTCGGGCACGTGCACGCGGAACGGATCACGATCGAGGCCGAGGGCAAGGTCGTGGGCGCGCAGGCCGGCGGCGCCCAGACGATCGCCGAGGCTCCGCCGGGGCAGCCCGGCCAGCTCGCCGAGGGTGCGGACGCCCCACCCTCGAAAGGTGTCGATCAGCTCCCGCCCCAGCTCGAGGGCGCTGAGCGGGACGGCGGCCAGCAACGCCCGCTCCCCGCCGGAAGGCACCACGGTGAGGCGCGGCCCGCCCTGAGCGGCCAGCCGCGCCGCGACACGGCTCTGCGCGATTCCCACCCGCGCGGAGAGCCCCACCGCGCTCACCTGACGGACGAGCCGGTCGGCGATCGCGCGCGCGTCTCCCACCAGGCGGCCGAGGCCGGCGACGTCGACGTGGACGAGGCCGGGGCCACCGTCCTCGACGCGCGGCGAGACCGTGAGCGCGGCCTCCAGCAGCGCGTGCCGCGCCGAGTCCACGCGCGCGTCGGACCAGGGTCGCACGACCAGCAAGGGACAGCGCGCGCGCGCTTCGGTCTCGGTCATGCCCGGCGCGATCCGATGCTCGCGCGCCGCCGCGCTGGCCTCCGCGACGCGGGCCACGGGCGGGGTGCCGCGCACGATGACGAGCGGACGATCGACGAGCGCGGGCTCGGCGCGCTCGAACGCGGCGGCGGCGAAGCAGGGCACCCACGCGCACGCGAAGTGACTCACGCGTTCCACCACGCGAGGTGCACGCTGCCCGGACGCCAGTCCACCGCTCCTCCGCGCGCGCGCACGACGGCGACGGCGCTGCCCGCGCCCTCGAGCCGGGTGGGCGCGGGACGCGGGCCCGCCCATTCACAGCCGCGTCGAGAGGTCTCGAGCGCCAGCGCCGCTCCCGAGGCCACGAGGCGATGACGGGTCACGATGACGAGCGCGGTGCGCGCCCTGCGCACGGCGAGCTTGAGACGATAGGCCTCCGCCAGCGACACGCGCGGGGTGAGCGCGCCGGTGTCGAGCGCGACCAGCGCGAAGCCCGGACATCGTACGAGCAGATCGGCGGCACGCAGCGCGCGATCGGGGCGGCGGCCGCAGCGCACCCAGAGCACGCGCGACAGCTCGACGCCGGCGCGGGCGGCGCCTGACGGATCGAAGACGTGATCGGTGTCGACGAGCGCGGCGACAGCGCCTCGCCGCGTGACCTCGCGCAGGCAGGCGACGAGCATGCTCGTGCGGCCCGACGACGCACGACCGAAGATCTCGGTGATCCCGCCTTCCACGACCAATTCCGCGGGCCGCATGGCTTATTCCTTATCACATGACGAGTCGGTGACAAGCCCGCAGATATTGGGGCAGTCCGTCATCCCAACCGCGATATACGGGGCTTCGTCGGGGAACCGCGGGATAGCTCATCACGCGGATACTGGCCTCCGCCTTGCAGTTTTCGTTGGCGAAACACGAGGCTAGAAAGGCGGAGATGGCTAGAGAAATCGGCTACGCGGTGATGGGATTGGGGAGACTTTCGCGCACGTCCATCCTGCCGGCGTTCGCTCGCGTCACCCACAATTCACGGCTCGTCGCGGTCATTTCCCGCGATCGCGCGAAGGCCGACGCGGTGGCCGGCGAGTTCCAGGCCGCCGCCTATCGTCTCGACGAATTCCGCCAGTGTCTGGCCCGCGAGGACGTCAGCGCCCTGTACATTGCGTTACCGACTTCTCTCCATTCGGATTACACCGTCGAGGCGGCCCGTGCGGGGGTGCACGTCGTCTGCGAGGCGCCCATGGCCCTCGTCGCCGACGAATGCCGGAGGATGCTCCGCACCTGCCAGACCAACCGCACCAAGCTCATGCTCGCCTACCGCTTCCACTTCCAGCCGGCCTCCCAGAAGGCCCTCGAGCTGGTGCGGGCCGGCGAGATCGGCCCGCCCAAGACCGTGAGCTCGAACTACACGCTGCGGGTCGAGGACCCGGCCAGCGCCTGTCTGCAGCGTCGGATGGGCGGCGGCACCGTGTACTACCTCGGCGTGCAGTGCATCAACGCCGCGCGCAGCGTGCTCGGGGCCGAGCCCGCACAGGTCATGGCCATGACCGCGCGCACGAACCGACGATACGGCGGCGACGTCGACGAGGGCGCGGTGGGTCTCATCCGGTTCCCCGAGGAGCGCCTCGCCCACTTCCATACGAGCTTCGGAGAGGAGCCGAGCGCGGAGCTGACGATCTTCGGTGAAGACGGCCTCATCCGACTCCGCGAGGCCTATGAACCGGCCGCCGAGACCACGCTCGAGATCGTCAAGCACGGCGAGCGGCGGGAATTGCGCTTCGAGCCGGCCGACGCCTTCGCCGCCACCATCGATCACTTCTCCGATTGCGTGATCCACGACCTGCAGCCGGAACCTTCCGGCGTCGAAGGACTCCAGGACGTCCGGATGGTCGAGGCGATCTATCGCTCGGGCCGTGACGGGCGTCCTGTCACCTTGCCGCGGCTGGCGCGGGTGGACGCGTCCACGCGGGTGAACGCGTCCGCGATCGAATCCCCCCTGCGACAAGTGCCCCTCGACCGCCGCGAGGCCGGGTAATTCAGGTCGCGATCCAGGTTCTGCTGGCGCTGATCCTCGGCTTCACCGCGTGCGCGCGGGTGCGGCGCTCCTCCACTCGAAGACCATGATCGTCGACGGCGTGTGGTCGACGGTCGGCAGCACGAACCTCGACAATCGTTCGCCCTCAACGACGAGCTGAACCTGGTGGTCTATGACGCCGGCACCGCGCGCCGGCTGAGGGGGCGTTCACCGCCGATCTCGACCACTCGGTGAAGGTCGACTATCGAAGCTGGCGCCGCCGCAGCGTCGCCGACCGCTTCCTCGAGCTGCTCGCGACCCCCATCCGTCCCCTGCTCTGATCCCGCGTTCGAGCGCGAGCATCGGATGGGGGCAAGGCGCCCTCCGAGTCTAGGTGCGATCCGGGACGACGAGGCGGTAGAGGGCGAGGACGACGAGGGCGCCGACGACGGCCATGATGAAGCCGGTGGCCTCGCCCTCGCGATAGAGGTCCATCACACGACCGAGCCATCCTCCGAGCAACGCCCCGACGACGCCGAGCACGATCGTGACGATGATGCCGCCCGGATCACGTCCGGGCATGAGGAGCTTGGCGACCAAGCCGACGACGAGACCGAAGACGATCCACAGCAGAATATCCATCGCGAAGGACTCCTTTCACCGATGCCAGGAACGACATCCCCGATTGTAGGAGTCCGGTGCACAGGAAATGCCAGGAAATCGTCTGTAGAAATTACCTCTCGGACCCGCGCCAGGCATCGAGGACCCGCGTGGCGCCGAACGCGGTGAGGCCGATCAGCGGCACGCTCAGCACGCCGGGCACGAACGCTTCGTCGAGCGGGAGCGTGAGCGCGGCCTTGAGGGTTTCGACACCGATGATGTTGCAGACGACGAAGAACGTGACCCAGAGCACCAAGCGCATCGACATCACCTCGTGAAAATAGCCGAACGACTTCGGCGGCCCGGGGATGGTAAGGCATTCGGCGATCGAGCGCCAGGGGGCAAATTCGCGCCGCCGCCGGCTGGCACGGGGTTCGCTACAGAGGATGGCATGACCCTTTGCGCATCGTGCGGACTACAGCTCACGGGAGATGCAGGCCTCTGCCCGCATCATCACTGTGTGTATGGCGATGACTGGGCCGTCGCGAATCGCATCATGTGCGACTTTTTCCACCGTGGAAAAGTGCCGCCGCGTCTCGCCCAAACCGAGCGCGACGACGAATTCTGGGCGCACACCGGAGAAGCGGCTTAATCCCCGGAGGGGCTTCGCCCCCCTTCCGGCGGTCGTCACGCGCCTGACGGCGCGTTCCTCCCTGCCTCCCCCCAGAACTCGGATTGCGCGGGCGAAGCCCGCGCTCTGAGTGGCTACTTGGAAGCGCTCCGTGCAATCATCCGCGCCGGCGACTTCTCCACGGCTTCGGAGTTCGTGGATCGGTCGGAGGCGTAGAAGGAGGCTTCGCCGAGCCCGCGGTCGCAGTCGCGGGTGAACTGGATGAGGTGGTGGCCCACCACCGCGACGTGGATCAGTTCTTCGATCTTGCCGGTACGGAGGGCGGGGCCGGCCATCCGCCAGAATGTCCTGACGTAGTCACCGCGTACGCCGATTCGCCAGAGGATGCGGCCGAGCATCGCGAATCCCATCACCACGTTGCGCCAGGAGGCGCGCGCGGCGTTCGGCGGGAATTTCTTGCGGTTCGGGAACGTGTGGCGCTGGTTGTAGGCGTAGCGCGCGTACAGCGCCTCCGGCGTGTACGCCTCCACGATGCAGCGCCGCCACATCGAGAGCACGGTCGCGTAGGGCAGCGTGAAGGCCACGTTGGATTCGCGCCCGCGATCGTCCACGAGACGTCCCGCCGCGGACAGGCGATCCCACAGCGGCGTCTTCGGCAACGCGTAGAGGATGTTGATCGTGAGCATCGGGATGTGTGACGACTCGATGAAGTCGAGGATGCGCTGGGCGGTGTCCTCGTCGTCGGTGTCGAGCCCGAGGATGATGCCGGACACCACCTCGAGGCCGAAGGCGTTCAACCGCCGCACCGCCGCCTCCACCGGCATCCTGAGGTTCTGGTCCTTCGACATCGCCCGCAGCGCGCGCGGCTCCGGGGTCTCGATCCCGCAGAACACGGTGACGAACCCGGCCTCGCGCATCAGCTCGAGCACGCGCTCGTTCTTGGCGAGGTTGAGGGTGGCCTCGCAGGCCAGGCGCAGCGGATAGTTGCGCTCGGTCTGCCATTGCACGAGGTGCGGCAACAGCTCCAGCGCGGCCTTCTGGTTGCCGATGAAGTTGTCGTCCACGAAATACACCGCGGTGGCGCCGGAAGCGGCGATCTCGTCCAGCTCGCCTAGCACCTGGGCCGGCGTCTTGAGACGCGGGTTGCGCCCGTACAGCGCCGGGATGTCGCAAAACTCGCACGAATAGGGGCAGCCGCTCGAGAACTGGATGTTGGCGATGAAGTAGCGCCGCAGCGGCACGAAGCGATAGGCGGGACGGGGAAACTCGGCGAGGGGCAGCCGCTCGCCGGTCACGAAGCGGAGCTGGCGCGCGGGCCGGCCGTCGTGCTCGTCGAGGTGACGGATGATCGCGTCGGTGGCGTCGCCCAGCTCGCCGACGTGCAGCATATCGGCCTCCGGATAATATTCCGGACACCCCGAGACCGACGGGCCGCCCACCACCACCACGCGATCGCAGGCGTGGGCCCGGCGGACGACGCCCTCGATCTCGGCGCGCTGGACGTGCATGCCGGAGACGAACACGGCGTCGGCCCAGCGGAAGTCCGCCTCGCGGGCGGGGTCGATGTTCTCGTCGACGAAGCGGATCTCCCAGCGCTCCGG
>Ga0193725_1000106_pt1 | contig 28179 bp, 24 predicted proteins | sample H2a2metaG_FD_143058 | JGI IMG/M metagenome (GOLD analysis project Ga0193725, IMG submission 143058) | Soil microbial communities from a riparian zone of the East river system, Colorado, United States - H2a2 | ecosystem: Environmental > Terrestrial > Soil > Riparian zone | place: USA: East River... | reverse complement strand
AACGGGCCACCTACGCGCCCTTTACGCCCAGTGATTCCGGACAACGCTCGCACCCTCCGTATTACCGCGGCTGCTGGCACGGAGTTAGCCGGTGCTTCCTTTGGAGGTACCGTCACCCACGACTTACGTCGTGTATTCGTTCCTCCCGACAGTGGTTTACAACCCGAAGGCCGTCATCCCACACGCGGCGTCGCTGCGTCAGCCTTGCGGCCATTGCGCAAGATTCCCCACTGCTGCCTCCCGTAGGAGTCTGGGCCGTGTCTCAGTCCCAATGTGGCTGGCCATCCTCTCAGACCAGCTACCCGTCGTCGCCTTGGTGGGCCATTACCCCGCCAACTAGCTGATAGGCCGCGAGACTCTCCGCCGGCGCACCTTGCGGTGCTTTCATCGTCCAGGGATGCCCCCGAACGATCGTACGCGGTATTAACCGGCCGTTGGGCCGGCTATCCCCCACCGATGGACAAGTTTCTCACGTGTTACGCACCCGTCTGCCACTGAACTCGAGAGTTGCCCCCCGAATCCCGTTCGACTTACATGTGTTAGGCACGCCGCCAGCGTTCGTCCTGAGCCAGGATCAAACTCTCCAATGATTTGGGAATTCGAACAGCTCACCGAACGACTGGTACATCTGTCGTCCGAATCACAATCAGAATGAAACCCCTCGCGGCGCACGATCTGAAAGCGCGCGTCCGCTCAAATGGGGCCGCACTCCACACACTCGATCATCAATTCTCAAAGAGCGTCCGCGAAAAAAGTTCGCGGAGAGACGCGGATTCTAGCCGCACCTCCGAGGTGAGTCAAGGGGGTCAATTACTTGAATTTACGGGTTGTCGGCAGGCTTAAAGCGATGTTCAAAACTCAGGAACAAAAAAACCGATTTTCCATCGGGAAAAGCCACTCCAGGCACGATCTGGAGCCCACTGGCAAAGTTGTGCGCCCAGCGAACGCCCGGATTCACGACAAACTCATGTGCTCCTCCCTGCTCCAACCACGTGACTTCGAGCATCACGTTGAACGTCGGCCGCGCGAGCCAAATCGCGCTCGCGCCGAGATTGTACGTCGCTGGAGTCTGCGGTACTGCGCTGATGCCAGCATTCCAGTGACTCACGAGCCAGGGCGCGAGTGACACGCTCACCGGCATGTTCAGCTGCACGCCCACGTGACCGGTGCCGAGGCCGCGTGCCGAACTTCCTGTCGGCAGCAACATCGAGAGACGCGGCGCGATCGCGACGCGTGCCTCGCCGCCGCGCAATTGATACCGATAGTTCAGCGCCGCATCGCCGAACCCGGTGCGCGATGGGCTCTCCGTGCGTTGCACCGGGATCGTATAACTGAACTGATGCGTCTGCGACCCGACGGGCCATTCCTGCGTGAAGGTGAACGACCAGGCCGCCGAACCGAGCGCCCGCTGCCAGGCGCTGATGTGCTGCACGACGCCCGACTCCTGATTGTACGCCTCTTCAATGAGGAAGCTGTTGTCGGCGATGGCCTGAGCGGCGGCCGGACGGCCTGACGGCCACACGGCCGCCAGCATCACGAGACTAAGGCTTCTCAAGTTGCGGCCGCACGTGCTTTTCGTAGCAGTCCGGACAATAGCCGTGACTGAACTGCGCCTCTGATCGCTCTTCGACGTAGCGCTCGATCGATTCCCATTTCTCGGACGCATCGCGAATCCGTTTGCAGTACGCGCAGATCGGCAACAGGCCCTCGAGTTGCTGCACATGCTGACGCAGCCCGAGAATCCGCTCGGCCGCTTTGAGCCGCGCTCGCAATTCATCCATATCGATCGGCTTCGTGATGAAGTCATCGGCGCCGGCTTCCATGCCCTCGAGGTAGCGCTTTTTTCCACCGGTCGCAGTGACTAAGAGAAAGTAGGAGTAGCGATCCGTGGCCCGCGCGCGCATCCGGCGGCACAGCTCAGGGCCGTCGACTTCGGGCATCTGCCAGTCGGAAATGATGATTGGGAAATGGCCGACCTGCAGGTTCGCCCAGGCCTCGCCCCCGTGCTCGGCTTCGGTCACCTCGTAGCCGAGGCCCTTGAGCACGGCGCTCAACGTCATGCGCGCGACGGTGTCGTCTTCGGCGAGGAGGAGATTCATGGACCGACTATGAAAGTGGCACGGTGCCACACCCTGCCGCCAGCCTACCTCCGAGCGCCCAGCACCACCCGCACCTTCTTCGCCAACGAGACTGGCGTGAACGGCTTCTGCAAGTAGGCGATGCCTTCCTGGAGAATGCCGTGGCGGACGACCGCGTCGTCGGTGTACCCGGACATGAACACCACTTTCATCGCCGGCCGCAACGTCTTGAACCGTTCCGCGAGATCTCGGCCGCTCAAGTCGGGCATCACGACGTCGGTCAACAGAAGATGGATCGTGTCCTTGTAGTCAGCGGCGACCTGCAACGCAGTCAAGCCGTCGGCGGCCTCAAGAACATGGTAGCCGTACCGTTTGAGCATTTCACGAGTCACCGCGCGAACGGCCGGGACGTCTTCCGCAATCAGGATCGTTTCCGTCCCCCGGACATCGTCGGCGTTGGTGACAGCGTCCTGTGACGGCGCTTCGTCGACCCGGGGCAGATAGATCTTGAAGACCGTGCCGTGATCCGGCTCGGAGTAGACCCAGATGAATCCGCCCGATTGCTGCACGATGCCCTGCACCGTCGCGAGGCCGAGGCCGGTGCCTTTGCCCACGTCCTTGGTCGTGAAGAACGGCTCAAAGATCCGCGCCTGCGTTGCCGCATCCATCCCCAGCCCGGTGTCCGTAACCGCGAGCATGACGTACGGCCCGGGCTTCGCCATCGGATGCGCGCGCAGATAATCCGCGTCCAGGTCGACGTTGGCGGTCTCGATCGTGAGCAGTCCGCCGCCCGGCATCGCGTCGCGCGCATTGACGGCGAGATTCATGATGACCTGCTCCAACTGCCCCGGATCGACGCGGATCATGCCGGCATCCGTGGCTAACGTGCAGGCGAGCTTGATGTCCTCACGCAGCACTCGCGTGAGCAGCCGCTCGATCCCTGACACCGACCCGTTGATATCGACGACTTTGGGCTGGAGGACCTGCTGGCGACTGAACGCCAGGAGCTGGCGGGTCAACTCACTCGCTCCCTGGGCGGCCTTGCGGATCTGCGTCACGTCCTCGCGATCCGAGGAGGCGGCGGGCAGGTCCTCGAGTAGCAGGTCGCTGTAGCTGAGGATCACGGTGAGCAGGTTGTTGAAGTCGTGCGCCACACCGCCTGCCAGCCGGCCGATGGCTTCCATCTTCTGGGCTTGCGCGAGCTGCGCCTCGAGCTGGCGCTGGTTCGTGATGTCCCGCACGAACGCTTCGTAGAACTCCACATGGCCGTCGGGTTTACGGCTCGCTCGCACGCTGAGTTGGACACGGATACGTGTGCCGTCCTTCTTCTTCCAGGTCGCTTCCAGCTCCTCGTAGACCTGATTGGTATAGGTATCCTGTGCGACCAGGCGGCGGCGCTCGTCGGCGTCGGCATAGACGTCGCGTGCCATGTCGAGGGCGAGCAGCTCCTGGGGCGTGGAATAGCCAAGGATCCGAGCCAACGCGGAGTTTGCCGACAGGAAGCGCCCGTCCGGTGTCGAACGATAAATGCCCACGGGCGCCTGCTCGACCAGCGCGGTGTAACTTGCTTCCGAGGCGCGCAGCGCGGTCTCGGATTCACGCCGCGCGCGCCGATCCGTGGCCTCGCGCAGCTGGCGCCGGATGACCGGAACGAGGCGCCGGAGATCGCCTTTCGCGAGGGCATCGCCCGCTCCCGCCTCGAGCGCGGACGCGGCCAGATCCTCGCCCATCGTTCCCGAAACGAAAATGAATGGAATGTCGAGTCCACGGGCGCGAACGATGGCGAGTGCCTCGGTGCCACTGAACCCGGGCATGCTGTTGTCACCGACGATGATGTCCCACTCGCTGCGACTGAGGGCTGCTTCCACGGCCGCAGCGGTTTGGACGCGCGCGAATTCCACAGCGAAGCCGGCCCGCTTCAGCTCGCGGGCCAGAATCTCCGCGTCGGCTTCGGAGTCCTCAACCAAGAGGAGGCGCAAGACGTCGTTCATGGTCGCCACCCAACTTATTGATCCGTACGTTCGGGCGATGTCGGTGACCCCGACGGGACGCCGAATTCCCTACACTATTCATCCGAAAGCGGATCACAGCGGTGAGGTTGGTGACGGATGGGGATGTGTCCTGGCTCACCACGACGACACAGAGACTCACGCAATGCGGCAGTGCGCCCGGGAGGACTCGAACCTCCGACCAACAGCTTAGAAGGCTGCTGCTCTATCCACCTGAGCTACGGGCGCCAGGGCAGCCTTCAACTTAATGAGATCCTGGCCCCGCAGGCACGCCCGCCAATGCCGCAAAAACGCCCTAGTACGTTTTGCGGTCATGTCGTACCATGTAGGCACTCATGGCCACCGTGGCGAACGAGTCGCGACCCGAGAATAGCGTGTCGACGGACGAGCACATCCGCGCAGACCTCGCCCGGTTGCTGCAAGCCCGCCTGGTCCATGAAAGCGGACTCGGCGTCTTCGCCCACCCCATTCTCATCGCCGTCATCGCGGCCCTCGCCTGGCCCGACGCTCCCCACGACCTGCTCCGGGGATGGGTGACCGCCGTCACCGTCGCCGCCCTGCTGCGCGGCGGCTGGCTGTTCCTCGGGACGCGCCGCAAACTCGGCGACCGCGCGGTCCGCAACGGCGTCCGCAGTACCGTGGTGCTGCTTGCAATCACGTGGGGCGTCGGCGGGGCGATCGTGCTCCCCATCGTCCCGTTCGAAACGGCGGCCCTCGTCCTCGTGGTGCTGGCCGGCATCATCGCGAGCGCGCTGACGACGCTCGCCGCCGACCCGATGAGCATTCGCGGCTTCATCGCCGGCATCACGCTGCCCGTGTTCGTCTCACTCGCCACGAGCGATCAGTCCCATCACCAGGCCGCGGCGATCGTGGTCGGACTGTTCACGCTGGTGATGATCCTCGTCGCGCGACGCGCGCATCAAACCCTGGTCGATCACCTCCAGGTCACGGCCCGTCTGGCGGTAAGCGAGGACGCCGCCAAACGCGCGGAGTCGGTCATGCGCGAGGCCCGGGACCTTGCCGAGCGTGTCGCGCGCGCCCGCTCCGCGTTCCTAGCCAACATGAGCCACGAGATCCGTACCCCGATGAATGCGGTGCTCGGGTTCGTGGAGCTGATCCTCGATACCGAGCTGTCGACCGAGCAGCGCCGCGCGCTGGAGCTCGTGCGCTCGTCTTCCGAGGCGCTGCTGATGATCCTGAATGACATCCTCGATTATTCCAAGATCGAGGCGGAGCATCTCGAGCTCGAATCGATCCCGTTCGACGTGTCGAAAGTGGTGCACGCCACAGCCAGCCTGCTCGCGGTCCGGGCGCGCGAAAAGCATCTCGAGCTGCTCGCGGAAGTTGCCGCCGACGTGCCGCGCGCGATGCGCGGCGACCCCACCCGCCTGCGCCAGGTGCTTATGAACCTGATCGGCAACGCCATCAAGTTCACCGAACAGGGAGAGGTCGTCGTCTCCGTGAGCGCGGCCGCGAGCGACGGCAACGTCGCACTCACGTTCCTCGTGCGGGACACCGGCATCGGGATCGCGGCCGAGCATGTGACCTCGGTCTTCAAGGAGTTCACCCAAGCCGACTCGACGATGACGCGCCGCTACGGCGGGACCGGTCTCGGCCTCGCGATCTCGCAACGCCTGGTCCGGCTGATGGGCGGCGAGCTGACCGTGAAAAGCGAAGTCGGACGCGGCAGCGAGTTCTCGTTCTCACTCACCCTGCCCCTCGAGACCGCTCCAGCAACGCGCGTCGTCGGCCTCGCGGCGCTCGGCGGCCGCCGCATGCTCATCGTCGACGACAATCAGACGAACCGGCGCATTCTGCGCGAGATGCTGGCCGCGGAAGGCATCAACGTCGACGAGGCGTCGACGGCGGCCGACGGTCTGGAGGCACTGCGCCGCGTCCGCTTCGACCTCGCCATCCTCGACGTCCAGATGCCCGACATGGACGGCTTCCAGCTCGCGACCGCCGTACGCGCCGACAAGAAGATCAAAGGCACCAACCTGCTGATGCTGACCTCAGCCGGCCAACGCGGTGACGGCGAGCGGTGCCGCGAGCTGGGGATCCGCGGGTACCTCACGAAGCCGATTTCGCGCAGCGATCTCCTGGAAGCACTCGGCACGGTCCTGGCGGGATCACCCGAGGAGGCGGGGACGCCCGCAGTCGTCACGCGCCACACGATCGCGGAATCGCGTGCGACGCTGCGGGTGCTGCTCGCGGAAGACAATCCCGTCAACCAGCAAGTCGCGGTCGCCATGCTCGTCAAACGCGGACACGAAGTCCACGTCTCGAGCAATGGCCGCGAGGCGCTGCAGGCGGTGCAGGAGCGCGACTACGACGTGGTCTTGATGGACATTCAGATGCCGGAGATGGACGGCTTCGAGGCCACGCACGCGATTCGCGCGCTGCCAAAAGGCAAAGACCTCCCGATCATCGGCCTGACGGCACACGCCCTCTCGGGCGAGCGTGAGCGCTGTCTGTCGCACGGCATGACGGACTATCTCGCCAAGCCCTTCAAGGCACACGAGCTGTTCGCGCTGGTCGAAGGGACCGCCGAGCCGAGGGCGGCCGCCGCGCCGCCGCCCGAACCGCTCGTGCCGCCGGTAGATCTCGAGGGATTCCGCACGACGTTGCGCGAGGCCGGCGCCGAGCAGGCGCTGTACTCGATCGTCGACACCTACGTGCGGCAGGCGCCGGACCGACTGGCCGCGCTCGCCGCAGCGGCGGCCACCGGGGCTGGCCCGGAGATGGCGAAGGCCGCACACGTGTTCCGCGGCTCGTCTGCCACGATCGGCGCTCGCGGACTGGCCGAGCTGCTCGAGCGGGTGGAAACGAGCGCCCGGGCGGGGGAAATCCAGGCCGCGCAGGACGCCTTTGAGAGTGTCAGTCCCCTGGCCCACAGCGTGATCGACTATCTGCGTCAGCAGCAGCGCGTCTCGCTTACGGAGGAATGATGCGAATTCTGCTCGCCGAGGATGACGCCGTCGCCGGAGAAACACTGACCGCGATCCTCACCGCACAGGGTCACGAGGTCACGGCAGTGGACAACGGCGTCGACGCGTGGGGATTGTGGCTGGTCGCCCACCATCGCGTCATCGTCTCAGACTGGCTGATGCCGGCGATGGACGGCATCGAGCTGTGCCGCAAGATTCGCTCGCGTCCTCCCGGTCCGTACACCTACTTCATGATGCAGACGATCCGCACCGGGCTGGGGAATTTTCTCGAAGCGATGCAGGCGGGCGTGGACGATTTCATCACCAAACCGGTCGTCCCTGAAGAGCTGGTCGCGCGCCTCAATGTGGCCGAGCGCATCCTGGGACTGCGGGAAGAGCTGATGACGCTGGAAGGCCTGCTCGCGATGTGCAGCTACTGCAAGCGCATTCGCGACACGGACGGCGCCTGGACGCCGCTGGAGCGTTATGTCGAACAGCGCTCAGCCGCGCGGTTCAGCCACGGCGTCTGCGAGGACTGCTACGAGAAGTACCTGAAGGCACAGGTCGACGGGTGAATCGGGGCGGCGGGATTTGAACCCGCGACCTCCTGGTCCCAAACCAGGCGCGCTACCGGACTGCGCCACACCCCGAAATACTAGACGTCGAGACTTCTAGATGTTTAGACGTCGAGAAAACGGCGTCGAAAGACTACGTCAAGATAACTACGTCGAATGGAAATGCGTGAGCGGAGTCAGGGCGAGACTGTGACGTTCTTGGTCACCGGAGTGTAGTTCGGGGCACTTATCGTGACGGTGCCCGTTCCCGCCGCCGTACCCTTCACCGTGAACTGCACGAACTCCTGACCGGCATCGACGGTAAGCGTCGTGATCGGCACGCCATCCTTCAGGAACTGGATGTTGCCGTTCGCGGTGAGGGTGAACGTCTTCGTCACTGCTGTCAGCCGGCCGTCGCCGCTCGGGGCCACAATGAAAAGCTCAAGCGGCCACGTCTCGCCGACACGCAGCCCGGACGATGGCCATTGATGAACGTCTACTGTGCCGGTTCCGACGACGATGACGCCGGTATCCGGTACGAATCCGGGCGTCGACGCAACCACCGTGTCCACGCCGGCGGCCACACCGACCACCGCGACACTGGCAAATCCCGGCAGATAGTAGGTCGCGACCGAATCGGTCAGCGTAGCTACCGCGGGATTGCTGTTCGTGAAGTGTATCGCCTGGCCCTGGGGGAGCGGCCCGTTGACGCCTACGCCGAAACCCCAGGTCTGCTCGATGCCGAGCGAAACCGAAGAAACGGCGTCGAGGTACGGTTTGGAGATCGTGAACGGCGTGCTCGTCGCCGGGGAGTACGAGTACGGTGCGACGCGTGGATCCGTTGCGGTAATCGTCACCGTCCCCGGCTTCTTGAAGGTGATGCCGGCAACAGTTGATGCGTAGTCTCCGCGCGGTATAGTGACCGTCGCCGAGTCCAGCGAGATGACCGCGGTATCGCTCACCGTCAGTACGACGGTCACGCTCTCCGTCGGAAATCCAGTCGCACCGGTCGCGGAGTCAGCCGCAAAGACCTGCACTTGACCCAGATCGCCCACATACAGCGCCCAGTCAGGCAAAGGCGCACGTACTTGGACCGCCGGCCGGCCGACCACAATGACGACCTGGTCTTCCGCGTGGCGATGGGCTCGCGCCGTGAAGATGGCGGTGCCGCGGGTATCGCGTGCCGCGACATCGAACCCGCCGACGGTCGCCGATTGGCCCACGGGAACCTCCGAGGAGTCAGGTCCCACGCGCACGATCGTACTGTCACTGATCGACACATGGACGCCGAGCGGGGCACCCGTGACGAACCGGTCGAGCCCCACCCTGGCCCGATACACGTCGTAATACGGTTTCTGGCGCATACCGAGGTGCAGTGTGTCAGCCTGGCCTCCGCCATCCGAGAAGATGAAAAGCGGCGGATATCGGACATGCACGACTGAGCTGGAATCGGGAAGAAAACTGCCGCTCGAATCGAGCAAGACGATGCGGGCCCTACCCGAATCGGCGAACGTAAAGCCCATGTATGTCTGGTCCGTCCCCACCGGCAGATGCCGGTAGGTGGAATCCGGCCTGATCACGTTGGTATCTGTGGCGGTGTTGCGAACGGTGAGCGGTACGGCGGTAAACTGAACCGCGCCGGTCGAGTCCTGGGTCCGAACGTTGAGATTCACGTGAGGATCGTCGGTGCGCGCGGTGCTGTCGAGCGTGGAGAAAAACTTCAACTTCGCCCGGGTGACGGGGAACGACACCGATGGGCCGGCGGCGTCGCACAGATACGGCGTCAGCGTGACGCTACCAACGGCCCGGCCCACCAGGCGGACGGGGCCGGCCAGAAGCGTGGTTGAAACCAGGTAACCTTCGGTATCAGCCGGGAATGCCTTCAGGATTGTCGTGTCGGAGCTGACCACCCGGAAGCGCGCCGGAGCGAGATAGTAGGGGAAGGACGGGTCCAAGTTCCCAAAGCCCAGAGAATATTGCCCGACACCGACGGCGGTCACCGGGGCATAAGCCCCAGAAGCCTGGAAGGTGGGCGTCGCTGCGACGTCGATGATGAGCGCCACCCGCCGACTCACGCCTTGCGACGAGATCACGATCGTATCGACACCAGCCGCTCGTGGCGTCACGAGACCCGAGGAATCGACACGCGCCAGTGTGGTATCGGTCGACGTCCACGCCAGGACGGCTCCCGGGACAGTGTTGTTGAGCGCATCGACTGGGAATGCGTGGAGCCGTACCGGACAGCCGCGGAACGCTTGGTTGGACTGCGCCGCGAGAATGGATGCTACGCGTTGGTGCACGACGATGCGGGCCGAGTCGAGCGCGCCATCAGCCTCGCGCACACGGAGGAACGTGGTGCCGTTCGCCGATCCCTGAACAGTCCGTACTGAATCCGGTCCGAACGGGAACAGCTTCGCGACGGACGTATCGGTGAGCTGCCAGGTATACGAGCCGGCGGCAGAGCGCTGCGTGCCGATCCAGGCGTGCACGGTGACGTTCACGGTCGCACCCAGGGCAGCCAGCGTATCGAGTGCGGGCGTGAGGGTAACCGTGGTGATTGGGGTATTGCCCGGATCCGGCCCCGCGCTTTCGCCACAGGTCAGCGAGCCGGCCGCGACGAGCGCAATGGATAGGCAGGCGAGAGCACGGTGTTTCACAATGCCAACCTTCACGCACTGGCGCCGGCCGCAAGTAGAAGCGCGCCAAACGTCATAGTCAGGCGCGCCGCAGCAGGACCTCGATCAACGCTCGGAAAGCCCGGCCGCGATGCGAGACGCGGTGCTTCGCGGCGGGTGCTGCCTCCCCGAACGTCATGTTCAGCTCAGGTGAATAGAACAGCGGATCGTAGCCAAAGCCCCCGGTGCCACGCGACGCGGTCAGGATAAAGCCGTCGCTGGTGGCCTCGACGATCTCGGGGACGCTGCTCGGCGTCGCGACAAAGGCGACGACACAACGGTAGTGCGCCGCGCGCCGCGCCTCAGGCACGCCCGCCAACTGCTCCAGCAACAGCTTGTTGTTCTCGGCGTCCGTCCCGGTCGCCGACCACCGCGCGGAGCGTGGTCCCGGTGCCCCGCCCAGCGCATCGACCTCGAGGCCCGAGTCGTCGGACACCCCGGGCAACCCGGCGCGCGTCGCAAAGTACCGGGCCTTGGCGACCGCGTTCTCGACGTAGCTCATGCTGCGCTCGAGATCGGCTTCTTCGGGGAGCGGCTCGAGCAACCGGTCGGCAGGAAACGCGATGTCGAACGGCAAGCCGGCGAACAGCTCGCGAATCTCACGCGTCTTGCCGGGGCTGCGCGTGCCGACGATCAGCTTCATCAGCCGCGCCGCAGCCGCTCGAGCAGTCCGGTCGTCGATTTGTCCTTGACGAGAGGCACCTGCACGACGCGGCCCCCCCACCCTTCCACGTCCTTTGCGCCGACGATCGCGTCGCGGGCATAGTCGGCTCCTTTCACCAGCACGTCGGGACGCAGCAGGCGGATCAACACGAGCGGTGTGTCCTCATCGAACAACACGACGCAATCGACCGCCGCCAGGGCGGCGAGCAATCGTGCCCGCTCGGCCTCGGCGACCACCGGCCGGTCCGGCCCCTTGCCCAGGCGGCGCGCGGACGTGTCGCTGTTGACCCCGACGACGAGGGCGTCGCCCTCGGCCCGCGCCGCCTCGAGCAGCGCGACGTGCCCGGTATGGAGCAGATCAAAGACGCCGTTGGTGAAAACGACCCGGCCCCCCCGGTCCCCCCGGCCCTGGGCGGCGCGCCAGGTTGCGGCGGCCTCGGGCGTACGGACCTTCGCGGCCGTGTTCAGAGCGGCTGCGTGGCTCTGGGATGCAACGAGAAGGTGTGATTGAAGAAGGGCAGCGAAACCGATTCGCCGTAGCGCGTCTCGATGACGATCTCACGCGGAAAGGCGGTGCGCCGAATGACCAGATTGGACCCTGCCTCCTGTGGCAGGCCGATCTCTTCGATGGCAGCCTGAATGCGGCGGCGGATCGTCCCATCGTCGAGTCCGGACGCGATGCGTGTTTCCGTCTGCATCTCATCGAGCAGCCGATAGTACCGGAAATAGACCTCGCCGATGTTGACGCCGTAGTACAGCACCGCGACGAAGATGAGCAGCGACAGCAGGCAGCCGCTGGAGCTCGCGCCGCGCCGCGAGGTCAGGAACCTCACCATTGCGACTGCGCCCCGTCGACGATCTGCTGGACCAGCTTCGCGAGCGCCGCTTTGCGTCCGTCCTGCTCCGCCGGAGGGTCGTAGTCCCCGTCGACGGACAGACCCTGCGCTTTCCAAACCGAGGTGCCTTCGCGCTGGTTGACGATCTCGACATCGACGACGATCTGTACCTTGCGCTTCGTGACTTTCAGCTGGCCCACCCCCGCCTGCACCGATTGCGGCACGTCGGGATCGTAGCGTACCACCCGGCCGCGGACGATCGCGTCGGCGGTCGCTTCGGTCGCCACGCGCAGGCCAAGACGCCCTTCGAGCGCCTGGCGGACGGCCTCACTCACTTCCGCGGTCAGTCGCGGTTCGGGGGTATCGTTGTCGAACGGCAGGATGGCGACCGTTTTGACGTTGGGAAGCGTGCCGCCCGCAAACTTATACGGACAACCCGCGAGCCCCAGGCTCGACGCACTAATGAGGACTGCGCCAAACAGCCGGCGAAATGACGGCCGCGGTATCCACCATACCAACCGTGAGCTCAAATCTGGCCGGCCCCTCCGGAAAGTCGACGCGCGCACTCGCGGGCCGCTGTAATGCGTCGAGCTTGGCACGGCTCCGCGCCACCACTTTTCCCCGTCGCCGCCATTCGGCCTCCAACATCGACTCGCGACCCGCGCTGTCGGTCACGACATAGTCGAGCGTATCCTCGGCCTGCGCAAACCGCCAGACGACGCGGCGCCGGTGCGCCAGCGAATCCACGATCTGCACGCCCAGCACGTTCGCGTCGTCCGCGGGCGGCCGCACCATCGCCAATGACGCCCAGAGCATCGGGATCGCCGGGACCAGCGATCGAAAGTTCTTCTCCGGATCGGCCCACCGCACGGAATCGCCGATCACGACGGCCGCCCCGCTTCCCCAGTTGAACGGTCCCGCGTAGTCGAATCGCAGCGAATCGGGCGGCGCGATTCGTACGGTGCCGCGCCCCGCGTATTTGACTCGCTCGTCCTCATATCGCCAGCGAAATCGAATCAGCGCCGGCGCGCGCGGCAACGTGCTCCGGCTCCACTGCACGGCGCTGTCGCGATTCACCGGTGCCAGGGCCATCGGCACGAGCGGCGCCGGTGGATGACGCGGGCACGCCGCGAGCAAAGTACAGGCGGCAATGTAGGAAAGAGAGCGGCGCCCGGTCAATAGTTGAAGCCGAAGAAGAAGTCGACGAAACGACGATTGTGCGTGCTCTGCGGCAATGCGTACGCGTCGAGATTGGTCGTGCCGAGCCGGTAGCCGAGGTCGAGCCGCAACACGAGCGGCGGACCGATCGGCATCCGCAAACCGAGTCCGCTGGAGCCGAGAACGCCCCGGTTCGCCGTCGTCTTCGACCACGCCCGTCCATAATCCACGAACAGTGCGCCCTGCACTCCCGGAAAGCGCGCCGCGCCGAACGGAAAACCGATGGTGAGGAAGTCGAGGATCGGAAACCGGTACTCGGCGTTGACGAGCCACGCGCGCGTGCCGGCCACGTAGCCGTACTGCGGATAGCCGCGCAATCCCCACGAGCCCGCGATGCTGATGCGCCGCGGCCGCTCGCCGCCCGATGCGTACCCCTGGACCCGCAGGGCGACCGCGCTGTGTTGCGACGTCCGCACGTACTTGCGCCAGTCCACCGATACGAGCCACGAATCGAAGCGGCCGTGACTCAAGTCATTCACGAGCCCGGTCGTGAAGTTGTAGCGCTCGCCGTCGATCGGGCCGGTGGGCAGCCAGAGCGTGTTGTCCTTGACGTACGTCAGGTAGTTCGACGCCAGCCAGCCCACGCGGCGCGGCTCATCCACATCGTCCGTCCGGATGTCCAGTCGGTCCGAGCGCTCGAGACGATACTCGCCGACGATGCGCCGGAAGCGGGTGAACGGATAGCGCACCTGCGCGAACATCCCGTACGACCGCTCTTCGAACAGCGAGTTGAAGTCACCCTCGTAAAACAGGCCGCGCTGGCGGAACGCGCCCACCCCCCAGTTGATGCGGCGCGACTGGTTCAAGTAGAACGCGGACCCGCTGATGTTGTCCACCAGGCTCCCGAACCCGGCGCTTTGGAACGACGTCAGCGAGAGGAAGACCTGATGATCGGACAGGAGATCGCTGAACACGAACACCGCACCCTGCGCCGAGCCGAGACCCGGCGCAACGGCGGCATCGCCCGCGGCGAAGTCGAGGCTGAATTTCCGCTCGTAGGGAGCGCCGTCCGTGCGGGCGTACTGCGGGTGCGACAGCTCACCCCAGGTCCACGCCGGCGCCGGCAGGCTGTCGGGGGGGGCGTTCGCGAGCGTGAACGTGCTCGTCGCTTCGTTCAGCGGCGCCGCGACGTAGATACTGAAGGTGAGATCGGCAAATCCGCCGAACAGCAGACCGCCGTGGGTGCCCGCCACGAACTGCGGATCGAACGCCCCATTCAGCGTTCTCGTTTCGCGCCGCCCGGTCCCCGCCGAATCGATCGAGTACACCTGGAAGGTGCCGTCACGATCCGACGCGAAATAGATGCGGCCTCCGCCCCAGCGTGGCGACTCGTCGCGCCAGTCCCCGTACGTCAGGTAGCGGATCGCGCCGCTCGGGAGATCGAGCGCGAACAGATTGCGCGCCCCACTCTTGCCGAAGGGCGTACGGTCGGAAGAAAAGACGACGGTCTGCCCGTCCGCGCTGATGGTCGGATCGAGGTCTTCGTAGCGATCGGAGGTGAGCCGCTCCAGGCGTCCCGCGCCCAGCGTATCCCCCCCCGCGGGGTCGGCGAGCCACAGGCGATAGAGATCGGAGTACCCCGAGACCGAGAGGCCGCTGAACACGACGCTCTTCGCATCGGGCGCCCAGGCCGGCGAGAGAATCGACACGAGCTCCGAAAACTGATAGCGGCCGACGACCTTGCCTTTCTGCAAATCCCAGAAGAACAACGCGTCCCGCTCGGCGTACTTGCTGCTGAACGCCGCCACGCCGTGCGCGCTCACGTCGATGCGGGACTCGAAGAAGTGAAAGGATTCGAACTGTTCGCTGCGCTCCCCCTGCACCACCGCCCGGCGTCTCCGTCCACTCAGGTTCTGCGCGTAGATCGTCGTGTAGCCGCTCGCCGGCGAGAAGAACAGGAACGACGACGCGGAATCGCCGGGGAGCCGATACGCTGTCGGTTTGATCGCAAGCTCGGTGAGCTTGCGCGCGGTGATCGCGAGCGGTGGTTGAGTCGTGACGGCGGGATAGTAGTGCCGGCGCATCCAGTACTGCCATTCGTCGGAGAGCTGATCGATCGTGCGGCCGTAGACGCCCGCGAGCGCGTCTTCGAAGCTCGAGTACTTGTAGATGTCGTTGTACAACTCGAGGATGCGCCACTCGCCGTAGCGCTCGGCCAAAAACCGATGGATGCTCCCGCCCACGGGATACACCAGGCCGCCGTAGGCATAGGTCAGATCGGGCAGCGACGGCAGGTGCCCCGCGATCGTCATGTCGCGCAGCACCATCTCGTCACGGCTGTCCTCCCCCGCGGAGAAGAACTCGGCGAGCCCTTCGGTCCACCACAGCGGCACCCCGGCCTGCCGGAAACGCGGGTAGCGTCCGAACGTTTGCGCAGCGAGGCTCAACTGGTAGACGTGCACGAGCTCGTGACGGATCGTATGGCGGAATTCGGCGTAGCTGCCGCGGAACGGCAGGGCGACGCGGCGCTTGAGAAACTCGGTGACACCGAGCAGCCCTTCGGGCGGAATGAACGGCAGGATGTTGGTCTGCTCGAAATCGCTGTGGGACGCGTAGACGATGAGAGGAATGCGTCGAGTAACGGCGTGATTGAAACGGCGTTGAAGAGAATCGTAACTCTCTTCCGCGTACGCCAGCGCCACGCGGCCCAGCTCTTCTTCTTCGGGATAGTAATAGAGGTCGACATGCTCGCCGCGCAGCACCCGCCAATCAAAGCGGCGGTATTGAATCTTGTTCTGCCCGAAGTAGCCGTATTGGGCCGAGAGTGAGGAAGCGAACGCCATCGCCAGCGCGAAGGCACAGGCCAATCGCTTCATCTATGAATGCTCCGGATGCGATCGCCCATCCCGATCGCGTTCAGCACGGCCGCGCTGGCGCCTCCGCCGACGACACGGGCGAAGATGGTGTAGATGCCATCGAGGTGCGGCTGGGCAGAATGGGTGATGAAGTACTGGCTGCCTCCGGTGTTGGGACCGGAGAGCGCCATCCCGACGGTGCCCGCTTCGTAGCGAACCGGATTGATCTCGTCTCGGATCGCGAACCCGGGCCCGCCCCAGCCGTCGCCCCGCGGATCCCCGTCCTGCACGACGAAGTTCGGCACCACGCGATGCCAGCGCGTGCCGTCGAAATAGCGGCGGTTGACGAGGTCGATGAACGCCGCGACGGTCAGCGGGGCCTCAGCAGGCAACAGCTCGATATCGAGCGTGCCGCGGTCGGTCTCCAGCAGTACATGCGGGTTGGTACCCGCCAGTGCCGGCGCCAGCCAGCGGCGCGCGACATCGCGATAATCGGCGAGCGTGCGGCCGGTCGCGACCGGCAAGACCGGACCCCAGGCGTCGCGAGTGTCCCGCAGCGTATCGGCCGCAAGCCGCCGCACGAGGTAATCATCCGGTCGAGGTGTCCCCGACACGAACCTGGCTGCGACGAGCTGGCGACCCGCCGCGGACGACGCGGCGATCGTACCGAGCGCCGAGACGGCGGAGAGGCGGGCGTCGTTGAACGGATCGCGGTCGGCACGGGCATACGCGGCGACCAGGAGATCCACGTCGTCGACGCTGGGATGCCGCGCGAGCAGATCGGCCGCGACGCTGCGGACCGCCGGGTCGGCAAGCGTGAGCAGAACGCGCGCCCGCGCAAGCAGCGCCGAATCCTCGGCGGGGACGATGCGCTGAAGCGCTTGGAGCGCTTGTGCGACGACCCGGCCGTCGGGGTCGGTCAGCTGTCGTTCCAGCCGGTCGCGCGCGCGCGCCGCACCATACGCCTCCGCAGCGACACTGCGCCAGCGCCAGTCGCCATCGTTCGTGACGGCGACGGCCGCCGCTACGCCGGCGGCGCTGTCCGCCTGTGCCACGGCGATGATCGCCTGACGCTTCAGCGCAAACACGCTGTTGGTGAGGCGGGGACGCAACGCCGCGAGGGCGGCAGCGCCTCGCAGCACCCCCAGCGTCGTCTCGGCCTGCACGGCCACGCCGATGTCGCGATCCGCGACGAGCGGTACCACGGCACCTGCAAGCGTCGAGTCACGGAACGACGCGAGCGCGCGCAGCGCATTGATGCGAATATGGGCGTCGGGGTCATCGAGCAGCCGCCGCAAGCTCGCCAGGGCATCGCGCGGATCGAGGCGCGCGCTGTCGAGCAACGCCTTCCCGATTCCCCGGGCGGCCACGGTGCGCGTTGGCGCGTCGCGATCGCTGAGCGCGCGGATCAGCGGTGCAGCGCCGGGAACCGCGCGCAGGCGCGCGAGCGAGTAGAGCGCACGCGCGCGCGTCGCCGCATCGGATGCGTCGGTAAACCGGACCAGCTCGGCGACAGGTGCGCGCGTGCCGAGCCGAAACGCCTCGAGCAGGGCGGCATTCACGGCCGGTGTCGGCGCCGCCGGGGATCCGGCCGCGAGAATATCGCTGAGCGCCCGCGCGCCTTCATCGCCGCCGATCTTGGCGATCGCCGTCACAGCCTCGAGCTGCGGCGCGCCCTGCTCCGTCGACGGCACACCGCGGACCATTCCCAGCAGCAACGGAATGGCGCGTGCATCCTTGAGCAACCCGAGCGCGAAGGCCGCGGCCGCCTCTACGGCGGGCACCGAGTCGGTGAGCACCGGAAGCAGGAGATCGATTCCGGCGCCGTCGCCAATGCGCCCGACGGCCAATGCGGCCTGGCGCCGGACGGCGGGATTGGCGTGACTCAGCCCCTCACGCAGGGCGACGAGATCAAAGCGGCGGGCATCGGAAGCAGCGAGCAGCCCGGCGAGCACGCCCACCGTCGTTTCATCGATAGGCGGCTGTTGGGCAAGGGCCGGCCGCACCGCCACTAGGGCGGCGAGGAGGACGAGACTAGAGACGAACCGGGTCTGCCGTGGGTTCGAGCAGCTCACACACGTGCTCCGGGAGGCGCGAGAGAGCCTGTTGTTGGTTCAGCGCGATCAGCGACGTTTCGGCGGTGGCAAGCAGCTCGTCGGTCTCCGCCCGCTCGATCGCGTATCCGAAAATCACCCGCCGCGAGGCCAGATCCCGCACCCAGCAGCGGACCCGAATCATATCATCATAGCGGGCCGGCTGGCGGTAGCGGACGTGCACATCGGTGACGGTGAGGTAGGTCCCCTGCTCCTCCAGGACCTTGTAGGACATGCCGCGTTCACGGAGATGCTCTGTGCGCGCCATATCCATCCAGATGAGGTAATTCGCGTGGTAGACGAATCCCATCTGATCGGTTTCGGAGTAATTCACGCGGTGCAGGACCGCGTTGATCAGCGGGGGCGTCTTACTCGCCGTACGGGATCCAGATGTTCTTCACCTCCGACGCGCGGCGTAGGAACTCCCTTCCCTCCCCCTGCCGCCCATCGAGCCAGTCGCGGCCGCGGGCCGTCGCCCAGGTCCGCTTCATGTTCGCGGCCGACGCGAGCTCGACGGCCTTCACGCCCGCCGCGTTGCCGAAGTACCACATCCCGTCCACGTCGTCATGCTCGGCAAGCACTTTCGCCAGCGCGTCCTTGGAACCGGTGATCACATTGATCACGCCGTCCGGGACATCCGACGTCTCGAGCACCGTGTAGAACTCGGTCGCGGCGAGCGGGTGCGGCTCGGACGGCACGACGATCACGGTGTTGCCGACGGCGATCGCCGGTGCAACCAGGGACACAAAGCCGAGTAAGGGAAACTCGTCCGGCGCGGCGATTCCCAGCACGCCGACCGGCTCGTTCATCGCGAGCGTGACTCCGCGGATCGGAGTATGGTGCACCGCACCGTCCCACTTGTCGGCCCATGCGGCGTAGGTGAATAGCCTGGCGATGCTCGCGTCGACTTCCTGGCGCCCCACCCGGGCGGCGAACTCGTCGGCCCGCGTCGCGAGATTCTCGGCGATGAAATAGAGAATCTGCGCGCGCATGTGGCCGCTGCCCCGTCCCCATCCTTCGGCCGCGTGCGCCGCCTCGACGGCATTGCGCACATCCTTGCGATTGCCCTCGGCGACTTCGCCCAGCACCCGGCCATCGGGCCCGAGGATCTTGCGACTATAACCCTGGTCGGGGCGCGCCTGTTTGCCGCCGATGAAGAGCTTGTAGGTCCTGTCGATTGGGGGAAGGGAGACGGGGGACGAGGGACGGGTGGACTCGGCCACCGGAGCGGCTTTCGGCGCGGAGGTCGCGACCCCATCCCCCGTCCCCCGTCCCCCATCCCAATCCGCCTTCAGGTACTCCCACATCCCTTCGCGGCCGCCCTCGCGCCCGAACCCCGACTCCCGGTAGCCGCCGAAGCCCGCCGCCGCGTCGAACAGATTCGTCGAGTTGACCCACACGACGCCGGCCTTGAGCTTCGGCGCGACATCGAGCGCGAGATTGATGTTCTCCGACCATACGCTGGCCGCGAGTCCGTACGGAGTGTTGTTCGCGAGCTCCACGGCCTCTTTCGGCGTGCGGAACGTCATGCTCACCAGCACCGGGCCGAAGATTTCGACCTGCGCAATCGTGGCGGCCGGCGAAACGTCGGTGAACAGCGTCGGCGGATAGAAGTAGCCTTCGGTGGGACATGCCCAGGACGGCTGCCACATCTTGGCGCCTTCCTCCACCCCCTGCTCCACGAGCCCGCGGATCCGCTCGAGCTGCACCGGCGCGACGATCGCGCCCATGTCGACCGCTTTGTCGAGCGGCGAGCCGACGCGCAGTTTCTCCATCCGCGCCCGCAGCTTCTGCGTCAGCCGGTCGGCGACGCCTTCCTGCACGAGCAGCCGCGAACCCGCGCAGCAGACCTGGCCCTGGTTGAACCAGATCGCGTCCACCACACCTTCGACGACGCTGTCGAGATCGGCGTCGTCGAACACGATGAACGGGCTCTTGCCGCCCAGCTCGAGCGTCAACTTCTTGCCGCTCCCCGCGGTAGCCTTGCGAATGATGCGGCCGACTTCGGTCGAACCCGTAAAGGCGATCTTCTGGACGTCCGGGTGCTCGACGAGCGCCTTCCCCGGGACGCCATCGCCGGTCACCACGTTGAACACGCCGGGCGGCAATCCCGCTGCCTGCGCGATCTCCGCAAAGCAGAGCGCGGTGAGCGGCGTGAACTCGGCGGGCTTCATGATCACCGTATTCCCCGCCGCGAGCGCCGGCGCGACTTTCCACGCCACCATCAGGAGCGGGAAGTTCCAGGGAATGATCTGGCCGACGACGCCGACCGGCACATAGCCGGGGAACTCGCTGTCGCGCAGCTGCGCCCAGCCGGCGTGATGGTAGAAGTGCCGGGCGACGAGCGGAATGTCGAGATCGCGCGTCTCGCGGATCGGTTTGCCGTTGTCGAGGCTCTCGAGGACGGCGAGAAGACGCGAATGCCGCTGCACTTCGCGCGCGAGCGCGTACAGGTAGCGGGCCCGCGCGTGCGCCGGCAACCCGGCCCACACAGGCGCCGCGGCGTTGGCGGCCGCAACGGCGGCGTCCACGTCCGCCTTGCTCCCCTGAGCCACGCGCGCCAGCACGGCCTTGGTGGCGGGATTGATCGTCTCGAAATACTGCCCTTCGGTGGGTGGTGCCCAGCGGCCATTGATGAAGTGTCCGAAACGGCCGTTGTCGTGCTGCTTGATCCACTCGAGCGCCGGCGCGTCGCTTTCCGGCGCCGGCCCATACTCCATCGTCTCGAACAGCTTGGCGACGGTTGCCATTACACCATCGGATGACGGTGGGCGGCGGCGTAACGGCCGGTCACGAAATGCTCGAGCTGGCGCTCGATATCCGTCAGTAAGGAGCTGCCGTCGAGCCGGAACAACGCCGGTTTGAGCCAGCGATCGCCGAGCTCTTCCTTCATGAGGATGAGCCAGTCGAGCGCCTGCTTGGCCGCACGGATCCCGCCCGCGGGCTTGAAGCCGACGGCGGCGCCCGTCCGCATCTCGTATTCGCGAATCATCCGGGTCATCACCACGCCTACCGGCAAGACGGCGTTCACCGGTTCTTTGCCGGTGGACGTCTTGATGAAGTCGGCGCCGGCCATCATCGCTACCATGCTCGCGCGGGCGACGTTCGTGAGCGTTGCCAGCTCGCCGGTGCCGAGGATCGCCTTCATGTGCGCGCGGCCGCAGGCGTCACGGAACGCGCGGACTTCGGCAAACAGCGCCGGCCAGTCGCCGGTCAGCACGTGCGCGCGGGTGATGACGATGTCGATCTCCTGCGCGCCGGCCGCAACGGAGGCCTGCACCTCCTCGAGTCGCTGCGCGAAGGGATTGAGCCCCGCGGGAAAGCCGGTCGAGACCGCCGCCACCGGAATCCCCGAGCCTTCGAGCGCCGCCACCGCGGTCGGGACGAGCGCGTGATAGACGCACACGGCCCCGACTTTGATATCGAGATGGCCGACGCCGAGCGCGTCGACCAAGTCCTGGCGCAGCGGGCGGCGCGCCTTGGCGCAGAGCCGCATCACGTTGCCGGGCGTGTCGTCCCCCTGCAGCGTCGTGAGGTCCATGCAGGTGATCGCCCGCAAGAGCCAGGCGGCCTGCCATTCCTTCTTTACGGTGCGGCGCGTGGGGATGGTGGTGGCGCGGCGTTCGACGGCGCTGCGATTGACGCGCAGCGCGCGGATGACATCGAGATCGAGCGGCATCCCGGCGTTGCGATCGTCCTGAAGAACTGGACGAACCGCGGCAGTCCCCGCCCGTAGCCGGTCCGAGAGAGCCTTCATGTTGGCGGGAGAATGCGAACCGCCGCTGCAAAAGTCAACGCGACGCGGGAACTCCCGCACCCAGGCGACACGCCGTGATCGCCTGCGGCTGCTGGGCGCGGAGGCACTGCTCCTCCCGCTCGGGCAAGGCCGCAAGCAGCGTCGCGATCTCCTCACCCAGCGCCTGATAGCAGGTCGGCCCGCCGGCTTCGTGCCCGACGATGGCGCAGAACGCGAACGCCGCATCGGTCGTCGCCGTCCAATCGACGAGGGCCTTCGCCGCCCCGAAATAGCAGGCGGGGCGGTACGGTTCGCTCGCCTTATGGCACATCGTCGCCGTCTTCTGCGGATCGCGGGCTGTGTACGACGTGATGTCGCGGCCGAGGCTCTGGAAACACACTGGTCGCACCTGGACGGGGGCGCGCTCGCACGACTTCGCCGCGTCGCCGAGGTCGCCGTGGTTCAGGTTCAGCATGACGGAGGTCTGCATCTGATAGCAGGCGTGCAGGTAGCGCTCCGCCATGATCGAGCACGGATAGAGGGGATCCGCCGGTTCGAGGGCCTTGAACGTCGTGGCCGCCATGTGGTGATGGCTCTGCGCCGCCAGCTGCGTCGCGGGATGATGCGGTGTGGTCGCGTTGATCACGCTCTCCATGAACGCGCCGCCATAGCAGGATTCCCGGTCCCAGCCGTCGCTGAGCATGTCGCAGTCCGTGAGTGCGCGCGGCAGGTCGTGCGTGTAGAGCATCGTCAGACCGTGACCCATCCCGTGCACACATTGAAACAGCACCCAGCGACTCGCGCCGGGACTCTTGAACGGCTGGCACAACGCTTCGACTTCGGGCTGCGTCACGTGTTCGCGCGACTCGAAGTACGCCTGGATCACGCCATGCCGGCAGCCTGAGGAGAAGCCGTCGCCGCAGGCGGAAAACGTTTTGACGATATCGGTGGACTTCCCGTACGCCTCGATGCCCAGGCCATGCGCGAACTCGTGCGCGTGCTCGGCGACATCGCGGTCGGCTGCGGCGATGGCGTCGAGTGTCGCGACCGCGTCGGCGACGCCGTGCTTGGTGAGACGCTCGGAGAGCAACTGGGAATAGCAGGTACGGCGCGCCTCATTGACGAAGCGGCTGCAGTCATCCCCGGCGCCGCCCTTCCCCGCCGGGGCGAACCGGTTCGCGGCGATGCCCGTCAGCCCGAGGATGCCGATGGCGATCAAGAGCTTTTGTGTTTGCGTCATGGCAGAACAGTAATGTGCTTGCGTGCGCCGTTCCAGGTTCCTAAGCTTGGGCCGTGTCGTTCCAGAGTAAATCCCCTCGCGTCATCGTGGTGGCGGACGCGCACCTGGGCCAGGTGCCGCCCGCCGTCGGCCAGGCGTTTCACGCATTCCTCGAGGAGATCCCCAGGCCCGGCGATCACCTCATCCTGACGGGCGATCTGTTCGATTTCTGGTTCGAGTATCAGAGCGTCATCCCCCGCAAACATTTTGCCACCGTTGCCAAGCTCCAGGATGTCCGCGCCCGCGGCATCCCGATCACCTTCGTGGGCGGCAACCACGACCGCTGGGGCGGATCGTTTTTCACGCAGGATCTGGGCATCGAGTTCTTCGGCGGGGACGCCGAGCTCGAACTGGGGGGACGCCGTGCCTTCATTACACATGGCGACGGCCTCACCGAGCAACACTGGAGTGGCGCGTTGATGCACCGGGTGCTGCGTCACCCCATCACGGTCGCCGTGTTTCGTATGCTGCATCCCACGATCGGGTTCTGGATCGCCGATCTGTTCTCGCGCCACCTCGCCGACAACACAAAGGATAGAGAGGTCCTGGATCGGGCGGCCGCGGCGCAGCGGCGCTGGGCCGCCGATTTCCTGAGTCGCCGCGCCGACGTGCAACTCGTCATCATGGCGCACACGCATCGACCGGTGGTGGACCGGTTACCTGACGGACGGGCCTACTTGAATCCGGGCGCGTTTCTGGACGGCGGCCGGTACGCGATCATCACGCCCGACGGTGTCGAGCTGCAGCAGTTCACAACGGGGCGACTTCCACGTGCTTGAGCTTCTCGCCTAAGAAGACCGCACCAACTTTGCGAAAGTGCGGCTCGTCGTCCGACACCACAAAGCGGTGATCGTGCGCTCCGCCGTTCGATAACAGATCCAGCCGCTCGAGCTCCCGCGCCACGGCCGTCGCCGTCTCTTCCGCCGAGTCGACCAGCTTCACTTCCGGTCCCATGACGCGGGCCAGCAGCGGCTTGAGCAAGGGATAGTGCGTGCAGCCCAGCACGAGGACGTCCACCTTCGCCCGCCTCAGCGGCTCGAGATACTCGCGCGCGATCAGCTCGGCGGCGGGATGCTCGAACCATCCTTCCTCGACGAGCGGCACGAACAGCGGACAGGCCTGGCTGTGGACGCTGGCGTCGGCGCGGAGCGCCTTGATCGCGCGCTCGTAGGCGCCGCTCGCGATCGTCCCCGCGGTCCCGATCACCCCGATTGTCCCCGTCCTGGTCGCCGCCACCGCCGCGCGGGCGCCGGGCTCGATCACGCCGACGACCGGTACCGACGAGCGCTCCTTCAAATAGGTGAGTGCATGCGCGGTGCTCGTGTTGCATGCGACGACCACCGCCTTCACCCCGCGTTGCAGCAGATACGCGAGGATCTCGCCACTGTACCGCCGCACCGTGTCGGGCGACTTCGGCCCGTACGGAACGCGGGCGGTGTCCCCGAAATAAATCACCGACTCCTGCGGCAGCCGCTCGAACAGCGCGCGCGCCACAGTCAGTCCGCCGATCCCCGAATCGAACACACCGAGCGGGGCCTTATTCATGGAACGGAATGCTGATGCCGATGCCGCCGGGGAACGCGCGGACCTTGAGATCGGGTGGGAAGTCGTGCAGATGCGCGGAGACGTAGGCCTCCGCACCCGAGAAGAAATGATTGAAGACCCAGAGAACGAGCCAATCCTGCACTTCCTGCCGTTTGTGCCGGAGATTCGCGGAGTGAATCGACTTGAAGTAGTTCGCCTCCTGTTGCGCCTTGAGCGTCATCATGATCGTCACGCCTTCCCACGCGACGAATGTCGCGCCGGTGACCGGCCTGTCGGTGGCGACCTGGCCCCAGCCGGGAAGCACCAAAGACCGCAAGAAGGCGCCCATGGGCCTGATTGCCCTGTGCAGCGTATCTGCAGGGAGGATGATGGGCGTCGTGTCTCGGGTGCGGGTGGTATCCTGGGCGGATAGCCGGATCGCCGGATGGGCGGATAGAAGAATTATCGCCACGACGACCATCCGCCTCATCGTGCCACCAAGACGTTCAGTCTGCCGCGCTCTAACTCCACCGTGCATTCGTTGACTCCCGGTTCGCGCAGCTCCCCATCGACGTGCACCACCAGCGGCTCCTCCGGCGAACGGATCACGAGCTTTGCGGTCTTGAAGAGCGCCACCTCGCGCATGGTGACGTGTGTGCCACGCATGACGCGCGGAATAGCCAGGAGAAACCGTGGCAGTGACACGCGCCGGATCAAGCACACATCCAGCTTGCCGTCCGCGGGATCGGCGTCAGGTGCGAACCGGTAGCTGCCGCCGGCCGTCGTGCCGTTGCACACCTCGACCATCATCATGTACCCCCGCTCACGAAATCCGGGCGCAACGACCTCGAAGACGGGCGGTTCGAACTTGAAGAACGTCTTCACGATCGGCACGAGATACGAGAGAAAGCCGCGCAGGTGGTGCATGGCGTTCCGCGTTTTGACCACGGCGGGCCCGAACCCGAACCCGACGCTGTTCACGAACCACTCGTCGAACACCCGGCCCGCGTCGAAGCGGCGGGATTGGGCGGTCACGAGCCGCGCTACGGCGCGCGCGGGATTGTAGCCAAAGAGGCCGACCATCTTGGCAAAGTCGTTGCCCGAGCCGACCGGGACGACGCCGAGCACGGTGTCGGTCTTGGTGCGCAGCAGCCCGTTCGCCACGTCGTGAACGGTGCCGTCCCCGCCAACTGCGATCACGTGTTTGGCGCCCTGCCGTACCGCCTCGCTCGCCAGCTCTTGACCGTGACCGGGGCCTTCGGTACGGGTGACATCCACTGCCCACCCCTGCGCGCGGAACGCGCGCGCGACCACCGACTCGGCGCGTCGTGCAGCGCCTCGTCCCGCGGCGGGATTGAGGATGACGTGGGCATGAAGCACGCGGCAGACAAGATACAATCTCGTCTGCCGCGGAAGGACCTGCCGAGCTGCACGCCTTGAGCTAGTGGATCAGGTAGTGCTCTTCCCAGTCGATGGCGAATTCGACGCTGCAGCGGCCGCACATCATGCGGGTGGGCCGGCCACGCAGCGGGACGCGATCGCGGCACGAGGGGCAGACGGCATAATGCTCACCAATGTCCAGGGAACGCGGCACGTTCCGGGGACGCGGCACGACGGTCCATTTACGAGGCGGCGAATTCGACATCTGCAGGAAAGCACGGACCACCGCGACGGGTGTCCCTTTCACGTCGACCACGGCGGCGAGGCCTTGAGCCTTGATCAGCCGGTACCAGGCGCCGCGACGCAGGTTGCAGTTCACATCGGCTTGTAAACGGGCCCACACCATCATTCACTCTCGGGCGACGAGGGGACGACAAGAGTAATGGACACCCACCGACTTGCAAGTGACGGCTGTCACCCGGCGTGTTTGACGCCGTTCCCTTCTTGCCAATTAATCTCGAACTCCTGCCGGCAACGCGCACACTCGAGTGTGCGGACCGTTGTTTTCTTCGGCAGCGGCGCCCGCGCACGACAGTTCGGACAAACGCCGTAGGTTCCCCGAAGATGCGGCGGCGCTTTGCGGTTTTCCGCAGAGCCTTGTACGACGCTCCAGGTCTGCGGAGGCCGCTGCTGGATCTCGAGCCATGCTCGGAGCACGCCGACTTTACGGTGATTGATCTCGATAACTGCCTGAAGATCCGTCAGTTGGATGACGCGGTACCATGCACCGCGGCGCATCTTGAGGGGGACATCAGCCTGCAGGCGGGCAAATAACAACGCCATCACGGCTCCTGGTTAGGGGAGACGAGAATGGGCGCGGGACCAATATAGTGATCAGCGCAAGCGGTGCTACATCAGGAATTGTCCCAGCCGATGTCAAAAAAACCATTGCATTTGGGACACCGCATGCTGGTCGCCTTGTCTTCGAGGCGGGCCCGCTCGCGGCAATTGGGACAGACGCCGTACCGCGCGCCCCAGGTGAGGGGAAGCCGCGCGGAGCGCGCCGGTCGCGGCACGACCGTCCAGCGCGTGGGCGGCGTCGGCAGGATCTCTAGTGTGGGGCGCGGGAACGCCGTCAGCGTGCCGTTGACATCGAGTACGGCCTCAACGGGCGTGAGCCGGATCACACGATACCAGGCGCCGCGGCGCAGGTGGCCAGCTTCTGAAGGGCGCAGCCGAGCCCATTGCCCCGTAGCCATTGGTCCTCCGCGGCTCTGTCGTCAGGGTCCAGGAACTATCCGATACACCGCCCCATTCAACGTCAAGATGTATAACTCGCCCTTCGCGTCCTGTCCAAACGCGCTGACGCTCCCGGAGGGCTGTAACGACGGCCACGCTTGGGTGTTGGTGGCGACACCGCCTGAGAACTGGAAGCTCCTGACGAAGCCCGCGCAGTAATCGCTGTAGAGGTATTGCCCCACGAGCTCGGCGATCTTGGTGCCGCGATACACATAGCCGCCGGTCACCGAACACCCGCTCGCATGCGAGTACTCGATCACCGGCAGTGTCTTTCCGACCTGGTTGCATGTGGTCGCGTTGTAGCAATGCAGCCCTTCCATCACGTTCCACCCGAAGTTCAAGCCTTTCCCGCGAAGATCCGCCGTGGATGAAACGTCGACTTCTTCGTAGATATTCTGGCCGACGTCGCCGAGATAGAGATCGCCGGTCTCCCGGTCGAAGGAGTAGCGCCACGGATTGCGGAGGCCGTACGACCAGACCTCGGGTGCGCCGGACGTATCGCTGGCGAATGGATTGTCAGGCGGAATGGTGTAGCCGCTCGCGCCATCCACATCCAGCCGTAACAGTTTGCCAAGCAGGGCATGCTTGTCCTGCCCATTCCCGTCGGGATCGCCACCGCCTCCGCCATCGCCGGTCCCCGCGTACAGCTTGCCGTCGGGACCGAACTGGAGCTGGCCGCCGTTGTGATTGCTCTGCCCTGGATGCGGCACCTTCAGGACTGTATCCGCGCTCGCCTCGTTGGCGGTCTCGGCGCTCGCGGCGTTGTAGCGAACGATGCGGATGTCGCCGGCCGGATTCGTGAAATAGACGTAGAAGCGGCCGTTGTTCGCATACTGCGGATGAAATGCCACGCTCAGCAACCCGCGCTCACCGCCTGACGAAATCTTCGTCGACACATCGAGGAACGGCGCCGCGAGCAACGTGTCGTGCCGCAGCACGCGGATGCGTCCCCCCTGCTCCACGGCAAACAGGCGCGCGGTGTCGCCCGGCGGCGACGTCAGATACACCGGGCTCGCAAACGTTCCCACTGACTGCAGCGCGGGCGGCCCCGGAGGAGGAGGCGGCGGCGGTGGTGGTGGCGGCGGCGGTGGCGGTGGCGGTGGCGGCGGACCG
>Ga0193725_1000105_pt1 | contig 28387 bp, 31 predicted proteins | sample H2a2metaG_FD_143058 | JGI IMG/M metagenome (GOLD analysis project Ga0193725, IMG submission 143058) | Soil microbial communities from a riparian zone of the East river system, Colorado, United States - H2a2 | ecosystem: Environmental > Terrestrial > Soil > Riparian zone | place: USA: East River... | reverse complement strand
CCAGTATCGCGAGCTGGCCGCGTTCGCCCAGTTCGGCTCCGACCTCGATCGCGCCACCCAGATGCAGCTCGCGCGCGGCCAGCGCATGGTCGAGATCCTCAAGCAGGGCCAGTATCAGCCGTTGCCCGTCGAGAAGCAGGTCGCGATCATCTTCGCGGGCACGCAAGGGCTGCTGGACGACCTGCCGGTGGAGCACGTACCCGCGTTCGAGGAGTTCTTCTACGGCTGGCTCGAGCGCAAGCAAGCGCAGATCCTCGGCGAGATCCGCGACAAGAAAGAAGTGACCGACACTCTGCGGGACGCTCTCACCAAGGCCGTCAACGACGCCAAGGCGGAGTTCATCGCCGCAAAAGGCATCAAGGCGGCCTAGCAGGCATGGCGACCCTCCGCGACATCCAGCGGCGGATCCGCTCCGTCCAGTCGACGCAAAAGATCACGCGCGCGATGAAGCTGGTGGCGGCGGCCAAGCTGCGCCGCGCCCAGGAGCGCATCGTGTCCGCGCGCCCCTACGCGGCCAAGATGGCCGAGCTGCTGGGCAACCTGGTGTCCGGCAGCGACGAGGCCGTGCATCCGCTCCTCGAGCAGCGTGAGGGACCGCGCCGTCAGATCGTGATCATCACCGCCGACAAGGGACTGGCCGGCGCCTTCAACTCCAACATCATCCGGCGCTCGCTGGACTTGATCCGCGAGTCGAGCGCGGTGGACCTCACGCTGGTGGTCGTGGGCCGCAAGGCGCGCGATTTCTACCGGCGCCGGCCGTACACGGTCAAGCGTGACCTGATCGGCTTCTGGGACCGTCTCGCCTACAGCCACGCCTGCGAGCTGGCCGACTTCTTCATGCAGCAATATCTCGAGGGCGAGGTCGACGAGGTGTGGCTGCTCTACAACGAGTTTCGCTCGGTGGCCGTACAGCGGCCCGTGCGGATGCAGCTCCTGCCGATCCCGCGCAGCGAAGAGCACGCCGCCGAGGCCGTGGACTACATCTACGAGCCCGGCCCGGAAGAGATCCTGGGCGAGCTGCTGCCGCGCCACGTGCGTATGCAGGTCTACCGCGCGCTCATGGAGTCGGCCGCGGGCGAGCACGGTGCGCGCATGACCGCCATGGAAGCGGCCACCACGAACGCCAAGGAAATGATCGAAGTCCTCACGATCCAGTACAACAAGGCGCGCCAAGAGAAGATCACGAAGGAGCTGCTCGACATCGTCGGCGGCGCCGAAGCCCTCAAGCAAGGAGCGGACGCGTAATGAGTACGGGAAAGATCGTCCAGATCATCGGGCCGGTCATCGATGTCGAGTTCGAGCCGGGCCAGCTCCCCAACATCTACAACGCGCTGGAAGTGCAGGGGGTCGAGAACAAGGACGTCTTTGCGTACTCGCAACGGCTCGTGCTGGAGGTCGCGCAGCACCTCGGCGAGGGCCAGGTCCGCACCGTGGCCATGGCGGCGACCGAGGGGCTCACGCGCGGGATGGCGGTGATCGATACCGGCGCGCCCATCACCATTCCCGTCGGCAACGAAACACTCGGGCGGATCCTCAACATCATCGGCGAGCCCGTCGACAAGGGCCCGGCGATCCACACCAAGAAGACGTATCCGATCCATCGGCCCGCGCCGCCGTTCGACGAGCAGTCGACGAAGGTCGAGATGTTCGAGACCGGGATCAAGGTCGTCGACCTCCTCGAGCCGTACACGAAGGGCGGCAAGACCGGACTCTTCGGCGGGGCCGGTGTCGGCAAGACCGTGCTGATTCAAGAATTGATCAACAACATCGCCAAGCAGCACGGCGGCATCTCGGTGTTCGCCGGGGTAGGGGAGCGCACGCGCGAGGGTAACGACCTCTACCACGAGATGAAGGAGTCGGGCGTCCTCGAGAAGACCGCGCTGATCTTCGGCCAGATGACCGAGCCGCCGGGCTCACGCCTGCGGGTGGCGCTGACCGGCCTCACCGCCGCGGAGTATTTCCGCGACGAGGAGAACCAGGACGTGCTGCTCTTCATCGACAACATCTTCCGGTTCACCCAGGCCGGGTCGGAAGTCTCGGCCCTGCTCGGCCGCATGCCCTCGGCGGTCGGCTATCAGCCCACGCTGGGCACGGAGATGGGCCAGCTTCAGGAGCGCATCACGTCGACCAAGAAGGGCTCGATCACGTCAGTGCAGGCGATCTACGTCCCCGCTGACGACATCACCGACCCGGCCCCGGCCACCGCGTTCGCGCACCTCGACGCGACGACCGTGCTCTCGCGGCAGATCGCCGAGCTCGGCATTTATCCCGCGGTCGATCCCCTGACGTCCACCTCGCGCATCCTCGACCCGAACATCCTGAGCGACGAGCACTACTCGACCGCGCGCGCGGTACAGTCGATCCTCCAGCGTTACAAGGACCTCCAGGACATCATCGCGATCCTGGGGATGGAGGAGCTCTCGGACGAAGACAAGATGGTGGTCGGCCGGGCCCGCAAGATCCAGCGCTTCCTGTCCCAGCCGTTCTTCGTGGCCGAGCAGTTCACCGGGTCGCCCGGCCGCTACGTGAAGGTCGCCGACACCGTGAAGAGCTTTCGCGAGATCGTGGACGGCAAGCACGACGAGCTGCCCGAGCAGGCCTTCTACATGGTCGGCGACATCAGCGAGGCCATCGAGAAGGCCAAGAAGCTCCGCGAGGTCGCCTAGTGCCGCTCAGCCTGGAAGTCGCGACGCCTTCGCGGCTGGTCGTCGCGGAGACCGTCGACGAGGTGGTGATCCCCGGCAGCCAGGGCTACTTCGGCGTGTTGCCCGGACACGCGCCCTTGCTGGCCACGCTCGGCGTCGGCGAGCTGACCTACCGCAAGGGTACGAGCCAGATGCATCTGGCCCTGACCGGGGGCTTCGCCGAGGTCCGGAACGACAAGGTCATCGTGCTCGCGGAGAACGCCGAGCGCCCGGAGGAGATCGACCGCGAGCGCGCGCAGCGAGCGAAGGAGCGCGCCGAGCGTCGGCTGACCGGGCGCGAGGGCGACATGGATTTCGCGCGGGCCCAGGTTGCCCTGACCCGCGCCCTCATCCGTCTCCAGGTCGCCGGTCGCTCACGATAGCGCGTGCGGGCGGGCGCGCGAAGATTCACAGGTCTGTGACAAGTCCGCGCCACCATGCAGTAGACTCCTGCGGCGGAGGTGACCCATGACGTTCCATCGAACCCTGGCCCTCGTCGTCGTCCTCGCGGTGGTGCTCGTGGCCCAGCGTGGAAATGCCGGGCCTGACAAGATTGCCTTCCCCGAGAACTACAAGGACGGCGTGCTCTACGCGGTCATCGATCGGTACGACGTCAAGCAGTTCCGCGAGCTGTACGGCACGGCGGCGGCCGTCCAGGCGGCCCGCGAAGGCAAGCCGATTCCCAGCGGAAGCGTGCTGACGCTCGTGCAGTTCAAGGCGCAGGTCGACGGGCAGGGGAATCCGATCAAGGACGCCAACGGACGCTTCGTGAAGGGCGACCTCATCGCCTACACCGTGATGGAGAAGCGCGCGGGGTGGGGCACCGAGTATCCGGACGACCTCCGCAACGGCGACTGGGAGTACGCCGCCTTCGGCGCCGACCGCAAGCTCAATGACAAGGCGAACTACAAGGGCTGCTTCCAGTGCCACAAGCCGCACGAGGCTCAGGACTTCGTGATCTCGCTGGCCAAGCTCGCGGGTAAATTCCCGGCGGGCGCGGTCGCGGCCAAGACCGGGGCCACCGATGTCAACATCAATGGGTTCGCGTTCGGGCCCGCCAAGCTCGTGGCCCCGGCCGGCAGCACGGTCACGTGGATCAACGCGGATGATTCGCCGCACCAGGTCAACGTGGCCAGCGCGAAGCTGAGGACCGCCGTACTGCTCCGCGGCCACAGTGCGGGGTTGACGTTCAAGGACGCCGGCGTCTTCGAGTACGCCTGCGCGCTGCATCCCGGCATGAAGGGGACCGTCGAAGTCACGAAGTAACTGCCCGCCCCGGCGGGCACCACGCCCGCCGGGGACGGCACCCACCCACCCGCCGCTCTGTAATTGCCCGTCGAATAACACCGCGCCTCTGGCATGCGCATCGCACCCGAGTGCCCCCATGAAGACGGTGCTCATCGTGGATGACGAACCGGCGATCGTTCAGCTCGTACGCATCACGCTCGAAACGGCCCGCGTGCGCGTCCTCGAGGCGTCAGACGCCGCGACGGCCATCGATCGAGCCCTCAGTCACTGCCCCGATCTCATCTTGCTCGACGTCGACCTGCCCGACCTGAGCGGGCTCGACGTGTGCCGCCGACTCAAGGGGGAAGAGACCATGGCGCAAACCAAGATCGTCATGCTCACCGCCGCCGCGCAACAGGACGACGTCGCGCGCGGGTTCGCGGCCGGCGCCGATCAGTACTTGACCAAGCCGTTCTCTCCGCTGCGCCTGCTCACGCTCGTCGAGCAGCTCGCGCCCGCGACGGAACCATGGCAACCCGCGTAGCGCCCGCCGACGAGCTGGCGGTGGCTTACCGCAGGCTGAACGCGGCGTACGAGCAGAGCCTGCGGTACGCGGAAGACGTGCGCGATCTGTACGTCAGGCTGCAACGCTCGATCGGCCAGTCGCTGCTCGGGCTGGCCAACGCGATCGAGGCGAAGGATCCGTACACGCGCGGCCATTCGGAGCGGGTCGGCGGCTGGAGTCGTCGAATCGCCGCGCGCCTTCGGCTGTCCCCGGCGGACGTCGAGATCGTGGGGCAGGCGGGACTGTCCACGACATCGGCAAAGATCGGCGTGCCCGAGCCGATTCTTCGCAAGCGCGGGGCTCTGGACGCCGCCGAGTGGACGGTCATGCGGCGCCATCCCGTGACCGGAGCGCAGATCGTTGCGCCCTTCGAACACCTCGCGGGCGCCGCGGTCGTCATCCGTCACCATCACGAGCGATGCGACGGCAGCGGCTATCCCGACGGTCTCCCCGGCGCCGCCATCCCGCTCGGCGCCCGTATCGTCGCCGTCGCCGACGTCTTCGACGCGCTGACGTCCGAGCGCCCGTACCGTGCCGCGCTGCCCCATCAATCCGCGCTCGAGCATCTCGTGAGCGAGGCGGGGACCACGCTCGACCGCGATGTGGTGGAGGCCGCGCTCGCGGTCTATGGCGATGTGGGCGCTTGAGCAGCTGTGGATACCCCGGCGGGCCTCGGTGTTCTCGGACACCCCGGTCGCCCTGGTCGTGGGACTCGGATCGGCTTGGTTCGCCGCCGCGTCGCTCGCCAATGCCGGCTGGCTGCCATCCGCCGTGGTTGAAGTCGTCGCGCTCACCGCCACGCATGGCGCGCTGCTCGCGGTCGCGCTGGCCTGGGGTGCGGCCGATGCCGGCGTTCGCTTGCCGCAAGGGAGCGCGGCGATCACGGTCGTGCTCATCGCGGCCGGGGCCACGGCGGGCGCCCTCCACGAGTGGGGCGGCCTTGCGCTCATGGCGACGCCTCTCTGGCTGGCCGGGCTGGCCTTTCGAGGTCGGCTCAGGGGCCTGGGTCTCGGTCGGGGGAATTCCGTGCGGCCGATCGTCGTTGGCGGGATCATCGGTGCTCTCCTGGGAGGCCATCTGCTGTTCTCCGCCTCGCAAACGCTCGGCTACCCGCTACGGGCAGAGAGTTGGCTGATCGTGCTGACGCGGTGGACCTACGACCTGGGCGCCAACGTCATCTCGGCCGAGCTCTTCTTCCGCGGCGCGCTGTTCAACCGGCTTCAGCGGCGGTGGTCGTTCGGCGCGGCCGCGGCGCTGGCCACCGCGTTGTCGCTGATCCGTTACGTGAGTGATCCGCTCCTGCCTGGTGTGGTCGAGGTCGTGGTCGGCGCGCTCTTCTACATCACGGTCCTCGGCGGCATCAACTGCTGGCTGCTCTGGTGGTCCGGCAGTCTTGCGCCGGGCCTGCTCTCGTCGGCGTTGTTCTTTCTCGCCTATCGGCTCCTGGCGGTCGGATGAGAGAGCTCACGGCGGTGGCGGCGACGCTCGTCGGCGCCACCCTGCTGACGACCTACGCCGAGCCGGAGACAGCCTTACTGCTCCGGCATCTCTACCTGGTCCCCGTGATCGTCGCCGCGCTGCGCTTCGGCCTGATCGGCGGTGGCATGACGGCGGCCACGGCGGTGTTGCTCGACGCCCCCCGTGTGTTCGCGACGATCGAGCGGGACGGTCTCACGCAGCCGGCCGCCGAACACCTCATCACGTTCGTGCTGCTCATCGGGGCCGGAGCGCTCGTCGGCCGGCTGGCCGCAGCCGCGCATTCCCAGCGTCAGCGATTCGAGACGCTGCTCGCCGTCCAGCGCGCGTTGACCGAAGAGGCGCCGCTCGAGGTCGCGCTGCAGCGCGTGCGGGCCTGTCTTGCCGCACGTCTCGGGGTCGGGGCGATCGGGTTGATCGTGCGCCAGGACGATCGAGTGGCGGTCGCGGGCGGCGGCCCCCTGGTCGCGGGCTCGCTCGCCGCTGAGGTCCTTGAAACGGGTCGGCCGCAGTTCGTCCCCGACGTCGGCGGCGGGGCCCGGCCCCGGCGCGCCTTCGTGGCGCCGCTGCTTGCCGCGGGCGAGCCGATTGGCGCCCTGGCCGTGGAACGTGAGGGTGAGCTGACGGCCGCCGAGCGCGGAGCCATCGCGACGCTGGCCGCCCACTGCGGTCTCGCGCTCGAAAACGCCCGCCTGGCCTCGCGCCAGCGGCGCTTCACGGAGGAGCTGGCCGAGCGCATCGCCAGCGCCACCGCCACGAAGTCGGCGTTCGTGGCGGTCGCCTCGCACGAGCTGCGCACCCCGCTGACCGCGCTGCTCGGCTTCAGCGAGCTGCTGGCCAAGCGAACGTTCGAGACCGCCGAGGTCCAGCGCATGTCCGACGTGATGAACCGTGAGACCGAGCGCCTCGTCCGCATCGTGGACGACTTCCTCGATCTCTCGCGGATCGAGCGCGGCTTCGAGCTACGGCTGTCGCGTTCACGCGTCGACGTCGCCGCCGCGGTGGCCTCCGCCGTCGAGGTGCTTCGTCGCGCCGGGTCTCATGAGCTCGTCGTCGAGTGCGAGGACGCGCTGCCCGCGGTGGATGCCGATGCCGACGCGCTCGACCGGATCCTCAAGAACCTGGTCTCGAACGCGATGAAGTACTCGCCCCCCGGCACCGCCGTCCGCGTCGCCGCGCGGGCCCGCGACGGCGCGGGCGTGGAATTTTCGGTGCACGACGCCGGCCGCGGCATCCCTCCGGAAGCCTTGCCCCACGTCTTCGAGCCCTATTACCGCGCACCCGGCGTCGGATCAGCCCGCGGCGCCGGCCTCGGCCTCGCGGTCGTGAAGTCGCTGATCGACGCCCACGGCGGCGTCATCGACCTCGAAAGCGAACCCGGCCGCGGCACCCGCGTGACGTTCGTGATTCCCGCCTCCCTTCCTTGACTCGTTGCGGGGGCGCCTGTAGGCTAGCCCGGCTATGCCCAGGCGCGAGCTGATTGCTGAGCGGATGGCCGATGCGGTTCTCAAGCGCCTGACCACGAAGAAGGTCGTCGAGGTCAAGGACGAGGGCGCGGCGCGCGCAGCGATCCGCCACGTCGTGCTCGAAAACCTGGTCGCCGAAGAGAAGCTCGACACCGACGCCCGTAAGCTCCTCATGGATCACGCCAAGATGATCAAGGACTCCTCCGCCGACTACCGCCAGCTCGTCACCAAGGTGCGAGAGAAGCTGGCGCGCGATCGGGGGTTCATTCTGTGAAGCGAATGAACCGGGGGTTCATCCTTTGAGGATGAGCCGCGAGCGCATCTTCTTTCTCGCCGACCTGATCATGAAGGAGCTCGTGGCCGTCCCCGGCGTGCAGGTGAGAGCGCCCGCCGACGTCCGGACCGAGATCGTGCGCGGGCTCACCGAGGAAGCCAAGCTCGAGGAATCGGTCGACACCGAGGTGCGCCGCACGCTCTCCTCGTACGCGCGGCCGGCGCCCGAGGGCAGCCACGAGTGGGAAGTGATGTACCAGAAGACCCGCTCGGAGGTGCTCAAGCGCAGGCTCCGGCTGTGAAGCGACTGGTCGTCGGCATCACCGGCGCGAGCGGCTCCGTCTACGGCATCCGGCTCCTCGAGGTCCTCCAGCGGTACGCGGACGTGGAGCTGCACCTGGTGCTGTCCCGCTCGGGTAAGCGCACGCTGGTCGCCGAGACCGACTGGTCGGCCGCCGACGTCGAGGCGCTGGCCCACCACCGCTACGACAACGTCGACATCGGGGCCACCATCGCCTCCGGCTCGTTCCGCACGGCGGGGATGATCATCGCGCCCTGCAGCATCAAGACGGCCGCCGCGGTGGCCGCGTGTTACGCCGATACGCTGATCTCGCGTGCGGCCGACGTGACGCTCAAGGAAGGCCGGCCGCTCATCATGCTGATCCGCGAGACCCCGCTGCACGTGGGTCACCTCAAGATGATGCTGGCGCTGGCCGAGATGGGCGCGGTCGTGCTTCCGCCCATGCCGGCCTTCTACAACCGGCCGAAAGACCTCGACGACATCGTCAATCACACGATCGCGCGTGTGCTCGACCGCCTGGATTTCCCCCAGACGCTGGTCGGCGAATGGCAGGGGACACGCCGGCGCGCCCAGGCGGGCACGCTCGGTGCCTGAGCCCGAGGTCTCAGCGCCCGACCTTTCGGTCGTCATCCCGGTCTACAACGAAGAAGAGAACCTCCCGCCGCTGTGGGCCGAGCTGCGCGGCGTGCTCGAAGGTCTGCGGCTCTCGTTCGAGGTCGTCTTCGTCGACGACGGTAGCCACGACCGCAGCGCCGAGATCGTCCGGGGCTTTCGCGAGGCCGACGCGCGCGTGCGGCTGGTGCGGCTGAAGGCCAACGCCGGCGAAACCGCGGCCACCGACGCCGGCTTCAAGGCCGCGGCGGGCCGCTTCGTGATCACCATGGATGCCGACCTCCAGAACGACCCGGCCGATCTGCCGACCCTGCTCGCCCAGCTCGACACGTGGGACGCCGCCACGGGCTGGCGTGTCGACCGCGGCGCGGGCGATACCTGGGTACGCCGGCTCTCCTCACGGACCGCCAACCGCATCCGCAACGCGATCAGCGACGAGACCATCCACGACAGCGGGTGCACGTATCGCGCGTTGCGCCGGGAGTGCCTGCGCGACCTCGTGCTCTATCGCGGGTTCCACCGCTTCATCCCCACGCTCCTGCGCATGCGCGGATTTCGCGTGGTCGAAGTCCCCGTGCGCAACCGGCCCCGCCGCTTCGGTCAGTCCAAGTACGGGATCATGAACCGCGCCTTCGTGGCCTTCGCCGACCTGCTCGCCGTTCGCTGGATGAAGTCGCGGCTGCTCCGCTACGAGGTCGCGGAAGACCTCGGCGGGCGCGGCGTGAGCGATCGATGAACGTGCTGCTGATCGGCCTCGGGCGCTGGGGCGCGAACCACGTGCGCGTGCTGCGCCAGATCGGCGTCACGGTGTGGGCGGCCGACGTCTCCGCCGAGCGCCGCCAGTGGGCGCTCGCCCAGGGCGTGGAGCCGGCGCACGCGGTGGAGGACTATCGGACCGTGCTCGATCGCGTGGACGCGGTCGACGTGGTCACGCCGGCCGACAGCCACCTGACGATCGCCGAGGCCTGCCTCCGCGCCGGCAAGCATTGCTTCATCGAAAAACCGCTCACACGGACCGCGGCGGAAGGCCGGCGGCTGGTCGAGACGGCGCGCGAGACCGGCCGCGTCGTGCAGGTCGGCCACATCTTCCGCTTTCATCCCGTGACCGCCACGCTCGAAGCCGCGCTCGCCGCCGGCCGCATCGGCGCCGTCCGCTACGCGACCGGCCGCTTCTCGGGGTTCAAGCGCCCGCGGACCGACGTCGGTGTGTTCCAGACCGACGGCATCCACTACGTCGACCTGTTTCGCCTGCTGCTCCGCCGCGATCCCACCGGCGTCTCCGCGCTCCAGCGGGATTTCCTGGGACGCGGGCTCGACGATCTGTCGGTGGTGACCGTGCACTACGGTGACGTCCCGGTGGTCATCGAGGCCAACTACTTCGTGCCCGGCATCTATCGGGACTGCGTGGTCGTCGGCGATGAAGGCAGCCTCGTCGCCGACTATGGCACCGGATCGGTCACCCTCCACCTCGGCGAGCATCGGCGGGCGGGACCGACCTGGGAAGCGGTGGACACCGGCAAGGAAGACCTCCCGGCGAGCGGCGGCGAGCCACTCCGTCTCGAGCTGGACGCGTTCATCGCGGCATGCCGGGGACAGCAATCGGTGGCGGTGACCGCGGAGGACGGGCTGATCGCTGTCGAGGTCGCCGAAGCCGCGACTCAGTCCGCTCGGCTCGCCCGCTTCGTCAGCCTCACCGAACTCCGCTCCTGAATCGCGAGTCGGGTCGGGGGGCGCTTCTCACGGCGCGCAGGCGCGAATGGCCTCGATCGCCATGGCCTTGCCGTCCGGCCCGCCGGCTCGTGGGCTGATGATCGGCAGCGCGATTCCCGAGCGACGGTAGGCCTCCACCCTGGCGCGGCACTGCTCGGCCGTCCCGGCCGCCGAGATCGCCGCCAGCAACTCGTCGGGCACCCGGCGTGCGGCCTCTACTCGATCGTCGGCGTCGAACGCTTCCTTGATCCGCGCGACGGCCTCCGCGAAGCCGGCCTCGGCGAGCAGGCGGTTGTAGCGCGGGAAGAAGCCCGCGTAGAACGCGACCGCGTTGCGCATCCCGTCGAACGCGGCCTGCTGGTCGCGAGCGACGTAACACGGAATCAGCGACGCGAGGTCGACCTCCGCGGGCTCGCGCCCGGCGCGGCGGGCGCCGACGGCCACGTTCTCGGCCGCGCGGTGTCCGCTCGCCGTCGTCGGCCACGTGAGCAGCACGCCGTCGGCGATCTCGCCGCCGATCTGGAGCATCGTGGGAAACAACGCCGAGATGTAGATCGGGATCTCGCGTCGCAGCGGCGTGAACCACAGCTCGAAGCGCTCGATCGCGACGACCTTGCCCGCGTAGCCCACCGTGCCGTCGCGCAGAAGCGCGCGGGCGACGTCCACGGTCTCGCGCAGGCGCTGCGTCGGCTGGACGAACGGCACCCCGTGCTCCGGCTCGACCTGCACCCGGTGACTGGAGCCGAGCCCGAGGATGAACCGCCCGCCCGAGAGCTGATCGACGGTGGCCGCCGCCATGCCGATCGTGGTCGCGCTCCGCACGAACACGCTCGAGATGCTGGTCCCCAGCTTGATGCGTCGTGTGCTCACGGCGCAGGCGGCGAGGATCGCGAACTGATCGCCACCGTGCCCCTCCGCGACCCACGCCGACTCGTAGCCGAGATCATCGGCGAGCTTCACGCACTCGACGATGTCCGTCGGCGGCAACCCCCCGCTGAACGCGACCCCGATCCTCGCCATGGTGCCCCTATCGGCCCAGGAGATCGTTCTTCACGTCTTCCTGGATGGGGCGGGCTCCGAGCCAGACGGAGAACAACGCCTCGGCAAAATCCTCGCCGGCGATCGATCCCTTGTCGGAGCCCTGGATGGCGACGGCGGTTCCCTTGCCGGGAAGGTACGTGAGCGAGATGCGCTCACCGGTCGCCACGTTCGGGAAGAGCTTCTGAAAGCTGGCGATCCGCGGCGCGAGGCTGTCCTTGCGGGCGGGGTTCGCCTCGTTCATCGCCTCCGCGATCGCGTTGGCGACGTCGGGGCCACTCAAGTCGCGCCGCACGACGAGGTCCACGCGCTTGATCCGATCGGCGGCGAGGATCGCGCGGGCATCGGTCGAGGGGGCGTCGACGTAGAGCCCGATCACGTAGACCTTGACCGACACGAGCAGGATCTTGCGCACGCGCAGGCCCGGCCGGCCGTTGAGGACGAGCGTTTTTCCGTCGACGGCGACGCGATCCTCGAACGTGACCCCGTCCCGCTCCTTCGCCTCGGCCGCTCCCGCGAACGCGAGTCCGAGGACGAAGGCCGTCGCGGCGAGGAACGCCGCGGCCGGTCTTCGGCTCAACCGACCTGTGCCGCGGTGGGGCCTTCGCCGGCCAGCGTGGTCCGGCGCACGTCGCGCTTCTCGTTTGCGGGGAAGGCCCGGCCTCGGTGCATGGTGCGCCGGTTGTCCCACATCACCATGTCGCCGACGCTCCACTTGTGGGAGTAGACGAACTCGCGCTGGGTCGCGTGCTCGCTCAGGTCGCGCAGGAGCAGGCGCGCCTCGGGCACCGGCCAGCCCACGATGCTGCCCGCGTGCGAGGCCAGGAACAGGGACTTGCGTCCGGTCGCCGGATGGGTGCGCACCAGTCGCTGGCGCACGGGCTTGAAGCGGGCGCGCTCCTCCTCGTTGAGGTCGAAGAAGCCGATCTGCTGGCGCGAGAAGATCTGCGAATGCTCACAGATCAGGTCCTCGATCTCGGCCCTGGTCTCGGCGTCGAGGGCGTCGTAGGCCGCGCGCATGTCCGCGAACTCGGTGTTGCCGCCCTTCGACGGGGTGCTCCGCGCGTGCAGGAGCGAGTACTTCGCGGGGACGACCTTGAACGAGCTGTCGGAGTGCCAGAGCCGGTTGCCGATCGCGAAGAGCCGGCGCCGGTCGTCGCGGGCGAAGACCTGGTTGTTCTTGTCGAGGTTCGACACGTCGTTGAACGTGGTGGGCAACCGGTAGTCGTCGGCCTCGCGCAGGCTGGCCCGGGTCGGTGCCTCCAGCTCGCCCAGACTGAGGGTGAAGGCGAGGTGCTGCGCGCCGTCGATGTCCTGGTCGTGGAAGACGAGCACCGCGTACTCGTTCATGCCGTCGTGGATCGCCGTCACCTCGTCGGGGGACAGCGGCTTCCGCATGTCGATCCCGTCGACCTCGGCGGCAAAGCACGGACCGATCTGGCGCATCTTGACGTTCATCGCGGGCCCTCCTCTGGGACGTGCCTGGGATTGTAGCCCCGCCGCGGCCGGACGCGGTAACGCGAACCTCACATCCGCCGGACGCGCGGGAAGAGCACCGTGGCGCCGACGGCCAGCGCGACCAGCGCCAGGCCGCTGGCCGCGAGCGCGGCGCTCACGCCGAAGAGCGAGGCGAGTGCGCCGATCTGGAGCTGCCCGACCGGCGCGAGCCCGATGGCCAGCACCCAGGCGCCTCCGGCGCGCCCGCGCAGGTGTGGCGGCACGCTGAGCTGGAGCAGGCTCTGGGAGAGGAGATCCGCGAGGGCGCCGGCCGCGTTGGCGATCGTCAACACCAGCACGACGCCGACGAAGCCGACGAGGTAAGGCGCGGCCCCGAGCCCGATCAGGCTCACCCCGAAGGCGCCGATCACGAACAGGAACAGGGCGCCGGTGCCGCGGGCGGCGTTCCGAGTCAGCACGGCGGCGGCGAGACCGAGGATCCCGCCGACCGCGCGCGCGCCGTTCAGCACGCCGAGCCCCTCCGGTCCGGAGTGCAGGACGTCGCGCGCGAGGCTCGGCAGCAGCACCTGGTGCGCGAAGCCGAGCATCTCGGCGCCCGCGGTGAGGGCCATGAGCACGAGCAGCGCCCGATCCGTCCGCACTGCGGTGAGGAACTCGGTCACGCTGCGCCAGAGCGAACCGGGTTCAGCCGACGATGACGTCGGCGCGGGTCGCGAGACCAGCAGCAGCACCAGCGCGCCGGCGAGATAGCCGCAGGCGACGAAGAGATACCCGGCGCCGGTGTGATAACGGGCGATGATCGCGCCGACACCGAGCGAGCCCAGCAGCCAGCCGCCGCGCATCGCGACGCCGAGCAGGGCGAATCCCTTGACGAGCCCGGCGGCCCCCACCACGTCGTGGGTGTAGCTCTGACGGGCCGCGTGCTCGACGCCGCGGAGCACGCCGGCGGCGAGCGTCAGCGCGAGCACGTGAGGGAGGCCGACCACGCCCAGGAGCGTGAGTGTGCCGAGGGTGGACGACGTGAGCGCCTGGCCCGCGCCGGTCGCGATCAGGAGACGGTGACGCGGCACCCGGTCGGCCAGCGCTCCGGCCGGCACGCCCACGAAGAACAGCGGCAGCGCGCGCATGCCCATCGCGACGCCGACGAGCAGGGGCGAGTTGGTCAGCTGGAGAGCCAGCCAGCCCAGCGCCACGACCTCCCCCATCATCCCCACCGAGTTCAGGAGGACCGAGGCGCCGAGCCACCGAAAATTTTCGAGGCGAAGGGGCGAGGATCCGCTCAACGGGCCTCGGGGGCGGCCGGACCGCGGACGCTGCCGAAGACGCCGCGCGCGCCGGCCAGCATCTCGAGGGCGCGCGTGCAGGCCGCGGCTTCCGCCGCGGTGAAGGGCTGGCGATTGCGGTGGTCGTGCTTGCCGACGAAGGCGGCGAGATCGCGGCCCAGACGCGCCCACGCCTGGCGCGTCCGCGTCACCAGCGCGTCGACGTTCGCGTGCTCGCGCTCGACGGCCTGGACGAGGTGCGGCACGCAGAGACCGTCGGAGAGCGCGTAGGCAGCGCGCAACGCCTCATCGTCGACGAACGCGAGCAGCGTGTCGAGGTACCGCGCCTCGGTCGCGGCGGCATCGACGCACCCCGGGCACGCCGCCCGGCGCTTCCACAGATCGACAAGCGTGGCCAGCGAACGTGCGCTCCTCAGGCCGCGGAGCCAGCCGGCGGGCCGTGACCGCTGCCGCAGCTCCCCGGTCCGCCGCAGGAGGCGGCCAACCAGGTCCTCGTAGACGATCGCGGCGCCAAACGTGGACCCAGCGATGTCCACGAGCATCCACGTGTGCCAGTTGCAGAATCCCCACGAGAGACGGATCCGCCGTCGTGTGTCGACGTCCGTGACCTGTTCGTGCAGCAGCGCCTCTAGGTATCGCCGGCTCTCGGCCGCCAGGCAGCGGCACAGGGGACAGCCTCGCTCGCCGCAGGCGTCGATGAGCCGGAAGTAGCCGATGAACTTCTCGGTCATTCGCCCAGTCCTCGACCCTGCCGGCGTCCTGGATCAGTCGCGCACGCGGTGAATGCGCGCACCGAGCGACCGGAGCTTGCCGTCGATGTCCTCGTAGCCGCGGTCGATCTGCTCGATGCTGCGGATGACCGTTCGTCCCTCGGCGCAGAGGGCCGCGATGACCAGGGCGATGCCGGCACGGATGTCGGGGCTCGGAATGCCCTGCGGCTCGCCGCGCAAGGGGCTCGGCCCGTGGATGAGCACACGATGCGGATCGCACAGCACCACGCGTGCGCCCATGCCGATCAGCCGGTCGACGAAGAACATCCGGCTCTCGTACATCTTCTCGTGAAACAGCACGGTGCCCTCGGCCTGGGTCGCCAGCACGAGCGCCACGCTCATGAGGTCGGCGGGAAACGCCGGCCACGGACCGTCGTCGATCCGCGGAATGGCGTTGCCGAAGTCCGGGGTGACCGCCAGCGACTGCGGGCCGGGCAGGACCAGATCGTCGCCGTCGCGCCGCGCCCGCACGCCCAGTCGGCCGAAGACGCTCAGCACCATGCGCAAGTGCTCGAGGCCGGCGTTCTTGATCGTGATCTCTCCGCCCAGCGCCGCGCCGAGCGCGATGAAGCTCCCCACTTCCATGAAATCCGGACCGAGCGTGAAGTCGGTGCCCCGCAAACGCGGTACCCCGTGGATGCGGAGCAGGTTGGAGCCGACGCCGTCGATCCGCGCGCCCATCGCGGTGAGCATCTGACACGTTTCCTGCACGTGGGGCTCGCACGCCGCGTTGCGGAGCACGGTCGTGCCCTCGGCGAGCGCCGCCGCCAGCACGACGTTCTCGGTGGCGGTGACGCTCGCCTCGTCCAGCAAGATGTCGGCGCCCCGAAGGGGTCGTCCCCGGAGCACGAGCTGTTCGTCGAGTTCGACCCGCGCGCCGAGCGCCTGCAGCCCGAAGACGTGCGTGTCGATGCGGCGCCGCCCGATCTGATCGCCGCCCGCGTGCGCGAGCCGGGCTTCGCCCTCGCGCGCGAGCAAGGGTCCCGTGAGGACCAGGCCGCCGCGGACGCGGCCCAGCAATGCGGCATCGGGAGCGGTCGTCGTGATGCGGCCGGCGCGCAGCGTGACCGTGTGGCCGTCGTGCCGATGGACGTCCACGCCGAGTCCCTCGACGAGGCTCAGCATCGTGCGGACGTCGGTGATGTCGGGAAGATTGCGCAGGCGCACGGGTTCGTCGGTGAGGAGCGCGGCCGAGATCAGCGGGAAGGCCGCGTTCTTGTTGCCGCTCGGCGTCACCGTCCCCTGAAGGCGCGCCTTGCCCTCGATGACGAATTCATCCATGCTCGGGCTCATCATAGTCGGATTCGCCGCGGGAGGATGTCCATGAGCAAGACCACGCCGGAATGGAACCAGGAGATCGGGCGCCGACGGGAGAGCCTGGTCGCGCTGCGCCGTGACTTTCATCGCCACCCGGAGCTGAGCTTCGAGGAGCGGCGCACGGCCGAGATCATCGCGGAGCGGCTTCACGCGACGGGCATGGAAGTGCGCACAGGCATCGGGCGGACCGGCGTGGTCGGCGTGCTCAACGGCGACCGGCCTGGCCGCACGGTCGCGTGGCGCGCGGACATCGACGCGCTCCCGCTCACCGAATCGCTCGATCAGCCGTTCGAGTCGGCGACGCCCGGGGTCATGCACGCCTGCGGTCACGACGGCCACACCGCGATCGCGATCACGCTGGCCGAGATCCTGGCCGCGCGACGGCGCGACGTCCCGGGCACCGCGGTCTTCATCTTCCAGCCCGCCGAAGAAATCTTCGGGGGCGCCAAGCCGATGATCGAGGCGGGCGTGCTCGAACGCCCGCGCGTCGACGAGATCTACGGCCTGCACCTGACCACGCAGACCCGGGCCGGCCACGTGACCGTGCGCCCCGGCCCCTCGATGGCCTCGGCCGACTTCTTCGACGTCGAAGTGATCGGTCAGGGCGGCCACGGCGCGTATCCGCATCACTCGATGGATCCCATCACGGCGGCCGCCAACATCCTGGTCGGCATGCAGAACCTCGTCTCGCGCGAGGTCGCGGCCCAGGAGACGGCGGTGCTCACCGTCGGCCAGTTCGTCGGCGGGACCAAGCACAACATCATCCCGGCCAGCGCGGTGCTGCGCGGCTCGCTGCGCACGTTCAACCCGCGCGTGCGCACCCAGATCAAAGAGCGCCTGGCCGCCTATGCCCGCGACATCGCGCGCGCGTACCGCACCGAGGCCCATCTCTCGTGGATGGCCGACGGCTGCCCCACCGTGGTCAACCACGAGAAGGAATCGGACTTCGTGCGGCGCAGCGCCGTGGAGGCCATCGGCCACGACTGCGTGCACGACGGCGACATCGTGATGGCCAGCGACGACATGAGCCTCTTCCTCCAGGCGCGCCCCGGCTGCTACTTCCGGGTCGGCATCGCCCCCGTCGACGGCCGCCCCCACCCCCACCACGCCCCCGAGTTCGAAATGAACGAGGACGGCCTCGCCCCCGGCCTCCAGGTCGGCCTCAACGTGATGCTCGACGCTTTACGTGGGTGAGTCAGGAAGCTCATGCCCGTGATCGTGTCTGTAAGAGGCAAGATCGTGATTCCGGCGGAACTGCGCAAGAAGTACGGACTGCACCCAGGCGCGGCCGTCTCCATCGTCGATTATGGGGGCGTTCTCGCTCTCGTCCCGGCGATGACGAAGCCCGTTCAGCAGGCGGCGGGCATGTTGAAGGGCCGCACGTCGCTCACGCGCGCGCTACGCGCTGAACACAGGCGCGAGCACTTGCGTCGCGGCTAGTCCCTGCTCAAACGGTCCCGTTCTGGATCGAGACGGCGAGCTTGCGGGGGATCGCGCGGCCATCTCCGGCCTGGGCTTTGAGCTGGCCGTTTTCCACGGCGACGCGGCCGCGGAGCATCACGAGCGACGGCCAGCCGTGGATTTCCCAGCCGTCCCACGCGCTGTAGTCGGAGCCGTGGAGATCGGCCGAGCGTAGCGTACGGCGCACGCGCGGGTCGAAGAGCACGAGGTCGGCGTCGCTGCCCACCGCGATCGCGCCCTTGCGCGGGTAGAGTCCCAGGAGCTTGGCGGCGTTGGTCGAGGTGACCGCGACGAAGCGCTCGAGGGACATCCCGCGCTTGGAGACGCCCTCGGTGTAGATGATCGGCACACGGGTCTCGACGCCGACGTGGCCGCCGGTGGCGTCGGCGACGTGGCGGCTGCGCACCTTGATCGCGCGCGGCGTGCACAGCTCGTCGGTGGCCACGGTCGAGAGCGAGCCGTCCACGAGGCCGCGCCAGATGCGCTGCCGGTCCTCCTCGTGCTTGAGCGACGGGTACGTGTGGTAGATCACCCCGTCGGGACGCATGTAGGCATCCGCGGTGAACGTCGCGTAGTGGTGCAGGGTCTCGCCGTAGACCGCGAGCCCGTCGGCGCGCGCTTCGGCGATGGCGTCGACGCCGGGCGCAGCGCTGACGTGGACCATGTAGATCGCCGCGCCCTCGACGTAGCGGGCCAGCCGCATCACCCGGCGGAACGCGATGTCCTCCGACATCACGCTGTGGACCATCGGCATGTGGCGGATGTCGGTGAGGCCCTCGACCTCGGCGCGCTCGTACATGTACATGACCAGGTCGTCGTCCTCGGCGTGGATGGCGAGGATGCCGCCGTGCCGCGCGGCCGACTGCATGACCGCCCACAGGTGGCCGAGCCGCACCATGCGGCCCTTGCCCACCGGCCGCACGTCGGTCGTGAAGATCTTGAAGCTCGGATAGCCGCCGCTGATCGCCTCGGGCATCTGGGCGATCACGTCGGCGGGCACCGCGCCCTGAAGCATCACGTGGAGCGCGTGATCGGTGTAGCCCTCGCGCCACACCTCCTCCTTCTTGGCGATCGCCTGGGCCAGCGACAGCCCGGGCTCCCACACCGCGAAATCGGCGAGCGTGGTCGTCCCGCCGCAGATCGCGGCGCGGCTCACCTGGCCGGGGCCGGCGCTGGACAGGACGCCGCCGTCGAGGCCGGGAATCGGCCACGCGGTGTGAACGTGCGGATCGATGCCGCCGGGGATGACGAGCTGACCGGTGGCGTCGATCACTTGCGCGGCGTCGGCCGGGAGCGATCCGGGAGCGGCGAGGGCGGCGATCTTCTCGCCCTCGATTCCCACGTCCCATGAGCCCACGCCGTCCGGCGTGACGACCTGGCCACCACGAATCACGAGATCAAGCATGACGTCCTCCGGTATCGAGGGGCGTCCGGGCTTTGCCTGGACGCCCCGAGCGTTTGGGGGTTTGGGGGCCATTTCGGGGCCCCCATGGAGTCAATACTCGGTGAACATGCGCTCGACGTCGCGCGGGTCGTCGGTGCGGGTGAGGGCGAGCATCGCGAGCACGCGGGCCTTCTGGGGATTGAGGTTGTCCGCGGGGACGAAGCCGTGTTCGCGGAAGACCGCGCGAGGAAGCACGCGGCCGCTGCCGGCGCGCGTGGACTGGACGATCAGCACGCCCTTGGCGCGAGCGGCGCGGAGCGCGTCCAGCTCGCCGGTGGTGTTGGCGGCGGGGGCGAGGCTCGCGGCGACGATGCCACGGGCGCCGGCCGCGACGAACGCGTCGATCGCGGTGCCGTCGGCGCCGGCGTACGAATACGCGATGTCCACGCGCGGCAGCTCACGCCGCCCGCGGACGTCGAACTCCGTGTCGGGCGCGTGGCGACGCGCGGGCCGCCGGTAAATCGCCACGCAGCCGTCGGCGTCGGCGTAGCCGAGCATGCCGAGGTCGTGGCTGCGAAACGTCTCCAATCGCGACGTCGACGTCTTGGTCACCTCGCGCGCGGCCTGGATCTCGTCGTTCAGCAGCACGAGCACCCCGAGCCCGCGGGCCTCGGACGATCCCGCGACCCGTAGCGCGCCGAGCAGGTTCATCGCCGCGTCGCTCGAGATCATGTTGGCCGGCCGCTGGGAGCCGACCAGCACGACCGGGACGTCGACCTTGAGCGTGAGGTTCAGGAAGTACGCGGTCTCTTCCAGCGTGGCCGTGCCGTGGGTGATGACGACGCCGTCGGGACGCTCGCTCTCGACCGTCCGGTGGACGAGCTCGTTGATCTCGAGCCATTCGGGCGGGCCGAGCTTCGCGCTCGACAGCGAGCGGAAGGGCACGGTCACGACGTCGATCTCGCGCGCGGCCTCGGGCAGCCGCGCGAGCAGCCCGGCGGGCTCCTCGCGGAGCCCGTGGTCCATGTATTCCCAGTCGAGTGGGTGTCGGCCCAAGCTCCCGATCGTCCCGCCCGTGCCGATCAACGCCACGCGAGGCTTGCGCGCGATCACGGCGCGCACGTGAGTGTTCCGCGGGCGAGCGCGCACTCAGTCACGGGGCGGCCCTCGACGTCGTGGACCGTCGCTCGCCAGCCTTCGGCCAGCGGCTCCATCGTGACGTACCCGAAGCCGTGCGACGTCTTCCCCGTGGTGACGTTCGCCCCGTCGATGATCATGCCGGTGAGGCTCTGGGTGATCGGATCGTCGAGCGCGGTCCCACCGGTGCCCACGATCATGTCCCCGATCACCAGAATCCGTCGGGGCGCCGACTTCGGCAGCGGCAGGGCCCGCCCGGTGACCGCCGCGCTCCGCGCGCCCGCGGGCAACGGCGCCACGCAGACGGCGACGGGGAAGTCCTTGCCGTCGGCCAGAGCGCGGACCTGCATCAGGCGCGGGCCGCCGTCGACGGTCAGCGCCGGGCACGTCGTTTCGCCGGTGATGGCCCGGACCTCGGCGCCGCCACCGGGAACCATCTCGACCCAGGCCGACACCACCGCTCCCGAGTCTGATGCGGGAGGCACCGTGGAACAGGCGGCGGCGAACAGGCCGAATGCGATCAGCGCCAGGCGCGCGCGCGGGCCGGTCATTTCGCGAGATTCCTCATCGCCCAGGGAGGCCCCGTCGGCTCACCCAAGCGCTTCGAGGATCGAGAAGCACGGTCGCGGATCACGATGTCTCCCTGTGTCGTCGGTCGCGCGCAGGATAGAGCGGCGGTTCGCACTCGTCAACGCGCCCGAGTTGTCGTGAGTGTGGGACGCGCAGACTGTCGACATGGTCATTCGCCGGACGTTCGTCGCCGCCGTCGCCGTGCTCGTGCTGGTGGTTCCCGCGCTGGGGCAGGACGCGCCTCGCTCGCCCACGCCGAAGCCGAGCCCGCTGCCGGGACGGCTGGTCGACGTCGCGCGAGGGCTCGAGCATCCGTGGGGCCTCGCGTTCCTTCCCGACGGCCGCATGCTGGTGACCGAGCGCGCCGGGCGGCTGCGCATGGTGAGTCGCAACGGAGAGCTGTCCCAACCACTCTCGGGCGTGCCGGAGGTTCGCGCCGGCGGCCAGGGCGGCTTGCTCGACGTCGCGCCCAGTCCGCGGTTCGCCCAGGACCGGCTGGTCTACCTCTCGTTCTCGGAGCCCGGGCCGGGTGGCGCCGGCGTCGCGGTGGCGCGCGGGCGGCTCGGCGAGCGCGGGCTCGAGGACACGCGGGTGATCTGGCGCCAGGAGCCGAAGGTCGGCACGAGCATTCACTGGGGCTCGCGGCTGGTCTTTCGTCCGGACGGCACGCTGTTCGTGACCCTCGGCGATCGGAACTCGCGCGAGTACGTCCAGGATCTCGCCACCACGATCGGCAAGATCGTCCGCCTCAACGCCGACGGCACGGTACCGCGCGACAATCCGTTCGTCGGCCGCGAGGGTGTCCGTCACGAGATCTGGTCGTACGGTCATCGCAACGTCCAGGCGGCCGCCCTCGACGCCCGCGGGGACTTGTGGACGGTGGAGCACGGCGCCCGCGGCGGGGACGAGCTGAATCATCCGCAGCCCGGCCGCAACTACGGCTGGCCGGTGATCAGCTACGGCATCGAGTACTGGGGCGGAAAGATCGGCGAGGGCACGGCGAAGGCCGGCATGGAGCAGCCGGTCTACTACTGGGACCCGGTCATCGCCCCGTCAGGTGCGACGTTCTACACCGGCGGCGCCTTCCCCGACTGGCGCGGCGATCTCCTCGTCGGCTCGCTCACTCCCGGTGGCCTCGTTCGCCTCAGAATCGCCGAGGGCCGCGTCACCGACGAGACGCGCTACTCGATCGACGGCGACCGGGTGCGCGACGTCCGCCAGGGCCCCGACGGCCTGATCTACCTGCTCACCGACCACGCGAAGGGCCGCATCGTCCGCCTCGACAATCGTTAGATCGGAAGGTCGCCACGGCTTGCCGCGCCACGGCAAGAACCGCGCCGCGCCGCGAATCTTCCGTTAGAGATGTATCTGTTATTGGACATTGGCACGGGGCGTACCGAATGTTAATCGAGGGGCATGCCCGATCCGGCCCCCGGCCGTTTCCCGTGTCCCTGGCTCGGCCGCGAGGTCGATCTTCCGCGCGATCGCGAGCTTCGGATCGAGCAGCATCACCCTGACCTGTTGCCCGCGCGCCGCACCGCACTCGCGGAAGTCCTGGCCGATCCGGAGGTGGTCCGGCGCGGGCTCGCGGCCGGGTCGAGATTCCTGTTTTCCCGGCGTTACACCGAGGGCGGGCGAGGACGGCACGTGATCGTGGTCGTGGACGATTCGCGCGCGCCGGCCGGCGCCTTCATCGTGACCGCGTACGCGGCCCGCGCGCTACGCTATCGGAGCGCCCGTATGACCGCCAAGCTGACCTTTCACTACGACCGGCAGGGCTACACCCTCCACATCTCCAGTCGCCCGCCCTACGCGGAGCAGGAGACCGAGGAGCTCGGCGACGACGTGATCGCCCGGCTCAATCCCGAGACCGGCGACATCGAGAGCCTGGAGATCCTGTCGTTCTCCGTCCGCCTCCAGGCCGAAGGCTTCGAGCTCCCGGTCAGCGCGGCGCTCCGCCGGGCCGACTGAGCGTCACGCGTCCGGAGTCGCCGGCACGCCGGGAATCACCAGCGTGAACTCGCCGCGAATCGGCGCGGCGGCGAGCCGCGCGAGATGCTCCGACGGCGTGGCCGTGACGATCTCCTCGAACTGCTTGGTCAGCTCGCGGGCGACCACCAGCGGGACGTCGCCCCAGACCTCATGGACCGCCTCCAGCGTGGCGACGATCCGGTGGGGCGATTCGTACAGCACGACCGTGGTCTCGAGCTCGCGGAGCGCGCGCAGCCGATTCAACCGCCGCCCGGGCTTGAACGGCGGGAACCCGTCGAACACGAAGCGGTCGGCGGGAACGCCGGCGGCGCTGAGCGCGGTGACCACCGCCGACGGCCCCGGCACCGGCACGACCGGTATCCCCGCCGCGCGAGCCTCGCGCACGAGCAGAAATCCCGGGTCGGAAATTCCCGGCGTGCCGGCGTCGGTCACCAGCGCGATCGACCGGCCCTCGGCGAGCTGGCGCAAGAGCTGCGGTCCTCGCGCCAGCTTGTTGTGCTCGTAGTAACTGACGGTCGGTGTGTGGATCTCGAAGTGGGTCAGCAGCCCGCGGGTCCGCCGCGTGTCCTCGCACGCCACGACGTCGACCTCGCGCAGCGTCCGCAACGCCCGCGCCGAGATGTCCTCCAGATTCCCCAGTGGCGTGGCGACGACGAACAGCGTCCCCGGTCGATCTACGCGCTCTGCTCCTTGGCTTCGGAGACGAGCAGAGGCGCCTCGCGGTTCATGATGACCTCGCGAGTGATGATGCACTCCTTCAACCCCTGGATCGAGGGCAGCTCGTACATGATCTCGAGCATGACCTCCTCGAGGATCGCGCGCAGGCCGCGCGCGCCGGTGCCGCGCTTGAGCGCTTCGCGGGCGATGGCGGCCACGGCGTCGTCGGTGAACTTCAGCCGCACCTTCTCGAGGTCGAAGTACTTCTGGTACTGCTTGATGATCGCGTTCTTGGGTTCTTTGAGGATGCGGACGAGGGCGCCGTCGTCGAGGTCGTGCAGGGTGGCGATGACGGGCAGCCGCCCGACGAACTCGGGGATCAGCCCGTACTTGAGCAGGTCCTCGGGCTGGATCATGGTCAGCAGGTCGCCGATGCGCCGCTCGTCGCGGCTCTTGATCTCGGCGCCGAAGCCCATACCCGAGCGTCCCACGCGGGTCTCGATGATCTTGTCGAGTCCTACGAAGGCCCCGCCGCAGACGAACAGCACGTTGCTGGTGTCGACCTGGATGAACTCCTGGTGCGGATGCTTGCGCCCGCCCTGGGGCGGCACGTTGGCCACCGTGCCCTCGAGGATCTTGAGCAGGGCCTGCTGCACGCCCTCGCCCGACACGTCGCGGGTGATCGACGGGTTCTCGGACTTGCGGGCTATTTTATCGATCTCGTCGATGTAGACGATTCCTCGTTCTGCTCGTTCGACGTCGTAATCCGCTGCTTGCAGCAGCCGCAGAATGATATTTTCAACATCCTCTCCGACATACCCGGCTTCGGTCAGCGTGGTGGCGTCTGCGATCGTGAACGGCACCCGCAGCATCTTGGCCAGGGTCTGGGCGAGGAGGGTCTTGCCCGAGCCGGTGGGACCGATGAGCAGGATGTTCGACTTCTGCAGCTCCACGTCGCCCGCGTCGTTGCCGGACTCGATGCGCTTGTAGTGATTGTGGACGGCCACGGAGAGGACTTTCTTGGCGCGGTCCTGGCCGACCACATATTGATCGAGGACGGTCTTGATCTCGGCCGGCTTGGGGAGGCTCCGGATCTCCCGGCTCTTCTCCTCCTCCCACTCCTCCGCGATGATGTCGTTGCAGAGCTCGATGCACTCGTCGCAGATGTACACGGTGGGCCCGGCGATGAGCTTGCGCACGTCGTTCTGGCTCTTGCCGCAGAACGAGCACTTCAAGGTGCCGTTGCCTTCGCGCGTTCGGGCCATCGGTCGTTTCCCTCAGGGGTGGGACTGAGCGGCGGCCAGCCCCGCCGCCTCACTCACCGCCCGCGTGGTCGGCTTGGAGGAGATCACTTCGTCGACGATCTTATAGTCGCGGGCCTGCTCGGCGGTCATGAAAAAGTCCCGGTCGGTGTCCTTCTGGATCTTTTCCATCGACTGGCCGGTGTGGTGCACGAGGATGCGGTTCAGCTCCTCGCGCATGCGGAGGATCTCCTTGGCCTGGATGTCGATGTCGGTGGCCTGGCCCTGCACGCCGCCGAGCGGCTGGTGGATCATGATCCGCGCGTGGGGCAGGGCGAAGCGCTTGCCTCTGGAGCCGGCGCAGAGCAGCAGCGCGCCCATGGAGGCGGCCTGTCCCATGCAAATGGTCGAGATCGCAGGCTTGACGTACTGCATGGTGTCGTAGATCGCCATCCCCGCGGTGACCGAGCCGCCCGGCGAGTTGATGTAGAGGTAGATGTCCTTGTCGGGATCCTCGGCCTCCAGGAACAGCATCTGGGCGATCACGAGGTTCGCCAGCTCGTCCTCGATGAAGGTCGGCAGGAAGATGATGCGCTCCTTGAGCAGCCGCGAAAAGATGTCGAACGCCCGCTCGCCCCGCGGGGTCTGCTCGATCACCATCGGAACCAACGCCATCATATTTCCCCTCTCTGTGTCCGCGGCGCCGCGCGCTACGCCGCTGGGCGGATCTGTGCGCGGTCGATCAGGAATTGTAGCGTCATTCGCTCGCGGAGCCCCCGTCGCAACGCGTCGAGATCTCCGCTCTTCTCCATCATACGCCGTACGGCGGGGGTCGGACGCTGGCCGGCCTGGGCGATCTTCTCGACCTCGGCGTCGACGTCGGCGTCGGTCGCGGAGAGGCCTTCCCGCGCGGCGACCGCTTCGAGCAGCAGCGCGCGTCGCACCGAGCGCTCGGCGCCCGGACGCAGCTCGCCCATGAGCTTGTCGTAGTCCCACGGCAGCCGGTCGGGATCGATGCCCTGCCGGCGCATGCGCTCGCGCGCGTGCTCGACCTGATGCGCGATCTGCCGCATCACCAGCGATTCGGGAATGCCGAAAGTATGGCGGGCGAGGAGCGCGTCGACGATCTTGTCCTCGAGGGTCTGGCGGTCCTCGCTGGCCTGGCGCGTCTCGAGCTGCGTCTGCACCTCGGCGCGGAGGGCGGCGAGGTCGTCGAACTGGCCCAGCGATTTCGCCAGCTCGTCGTCGAGGGCGGGCAGGACCTTTTCCTTGACCTCGACCACCTGGAGGGCCGCGGTGCCCGGCTTGCCGCGCAGCTCTTCGCGCCGGTGATCGTCCGGGAAGCGAAAGCCGACCTCACGCTGGTCGCCCGCCCGCATGCCGACGGCCGCCTCGTCGATCTCGCGCATCACCGAGCCGTCGCCGACCACGAACGCGTAGCCGCTCTGGGTCGAGGGCTCCTGGCCTTCGACGTTGAGCGTGTAGTCGACGATCACCAGGTCGCCGGGGGCGGCGGCGCGGTCGACCAGATTGAACTCCGCCTGTTGCTCGCGCATGCGCTCCAGGGTCTCGTCGACGCGCTCGCTGGTGATCGTGGTCGGCGCGTGCTCGACCTCGACGCCGGCGTAGTCGGTGAGGGCGATCTCTGGCTTGACCTCGACGACGGCCACGAAGCTCAGCGGCGCGCCCTCTTCGAGACGCAAGTCCTGGATGTCGGGCTCGTTCACGGGGTCGAGTCGCGCTTCGCTGAGGGCCTGCCGGTAGACCTCCGGAATCAGGTGCTCGGCGACCTCGCGACGCACGTCGTCGGCGAAGTGCACCTTCACGAGCGAGCGCGGGACGTGGCCCTTACGGAATCCCGGCAGCCGCGCCTGCTTCTGCACGCGACCGTACGCGCTCTCCCACTGCTGATTCACCACTTCGAGCGGCGCTTCCACCGCGACCCGCCGCTTGCACGCCTCGACGTCCGTGACCTCGACCTTCATCGACTCTCCGATTGGTGCGAGAGGGGGGAGTCGAACCCCCAAGGGTTTTTGGCCCACTGGATCCTAAGTCCAGCGCGTCTGCCAGTTTCGCCACTCTCGCCTGATTTACGCGAGTGCAGGATACCGGGGACCGGGGGGCGCCGCAAGGCGTGGCCCCGCGCGCGGCTCAGGCGGCGTGGTCCTTCTGCGCGCTCACGTCCGGAGCGGGCTCGCCCGGCGCCACTTCTCCCGGCAGCTTGGCCGTGGGCTCGCCGCGGTGCGCGGCCGCGTGCTCGATCTCGGCGTTGACTTCGGCGCCCAGCAGCAGCGCGATGCCGGTCAGGTAGAGCCACAGCATCAGCAGGATCACGCCGCCGATCGAGCCGTAGGTGATGTTGTAGTCCGCGAAGTGTCCGACGTAGAAGCGAAGCCCGTACGACATCGAGAGCCACAGCACCAGCGCGACCGCGGAGCCGGGCGTCACCCAGCGCCACTGCTGCTTGACCGCGGGGGCCAGATAGTAGACGAGCGCGATGCCGATCAGCGCGAACGACATCGCCAGCGGCACGTTCGCGAGGCTCCACACCGCCGTGAACAGCGCGCCCAGGCCGAGCGCGTTGGCCACCGCGCCCCCCAGTCGAGGCCCGAAGACCATCAGCAGGAGCGCGCCCAGGATGAACAGCGAGAAGCCCACGGTCAGCGCGATCGCGACCAGGCGCTGCCGCCACCACGGGCGAGCGTCCTCCACGTCGTAGGCCACGTTGAGGGCGACGATCACCGAGCCCATGCCGTTGGACCCCGACCACAGCGCCAGCAGCACGCCGATCGACAGCAAACTCCCGCGACTGCCGCGCAGGATCTCCGTCAGGGTCTTGCGGAGCACCGAGGCCGCGTCACCGGGCAGCGTCTGGTCCACGTATTCCATGAGCCGTTCCATGAGATCGGGAATCGGGAGCATGCCCAGGAGTGCCGTGAGGAAGAGGAGGCTGGGGAAGAGTGCGAACAGAAAGTAATAGGACAGGGAGGCCGCCCGGTCGCTGATCTCGTCCTCGCCGTACTCGCGCCACACGCGGGAGGCGAGTTGCCGCGGCGTGAGCCCACCCAGTTGCCAGGGCGAGAGCTTGTCGTCCATGCCCCGAAGTTTTGCACGTCCGATGCCGCTCACGCCACCGGCGCACACCGCCGGCCGCGCGCCGCCTAGGTTGCTTTCGCGATCATCGTGATCGCGGCGGGGTTCTCGAGCGACGAGAGGTCGCCGGGCTCACGACCGAGGTAGGTCGCGCGGATCACGCGCCGCATGATCTTGGCGCTGCGCGTCTTGGGCAGGTCGCCCGTGAACAGCACGCGCGACGGTCGCAACGGTTTGCCCATCTGGTGCGCCACGTGGCCGGATGCGCCACCAGTACCGACTCGACCTCCGCCGGCCCCAGACGCTTGCCCGCGATCTTCAGCGTGTCGTCCGACCGGCCCTGGAGGAACCAGAAGCCTTCGTCGTCGACGTAGGCCCAGTCGCCGTGCACCCACACGCCCGGCCAGCGCGACCAGTACGTCTCCTCGTAGCGCGCGGGATCGCGCCAGAAGCCGGCCGTCATGCCCGGCCACGGGCGTGTCACCACCAGCTCGCCGACCTGCCCGCGCACCGGCTTGCCGTTCTCGTCGAACACGTCCGCGGCGATGCCGGGAATGGGACCGGCGAACGAGCACGGCTTGATCGGGAGGATGGGAAACGACGCCACGAGTCCCCCCGAGATCTCGGTGCCCCCTGAATAGTTGATGATCGGCACGCGGCCCTGGCCGACGG
>Ga0193725_1000104_pt1 | contig 28396 bp, 22 predicted proteins | sample H2a2metaG_FD_143058 | JGI IMG/M metagenome (GOLD analysis project Ga0193725, IMG submission 143058) | Soil microbial communities from a riparian zone of the East river system, Colorado, United States - H2a2 | ecosystem: Environmental > Terrestrial > Soil > Riparian zone | place: USA: East River... | reverse complement strand
GCTCCCACGACCGGCATGACCTATGGCCAACGGGCGGGCAGCCCCTCGGTGGTGGCCGGCAAGGTGACCCACGTCGATCCCGTCGCAAAGACGTTCACGGTGGACGCAAACGGCAAGCCCGTGACGTTTGGCGCCGCGAGCATTGATCAGCTCCCCAAACTCGGGACAATGGTTGACGTTGCCTACACCTGGGCGGGCCCTCCCGCCACGCCGGATGCGACGTCCGTGAAGAGCTCGAAGAGCAACTCGAGCGACTGAGCTCGAGCGCTCAGCCCTGACGGACGCGCGGGAAGACTTCCTCGGCGAGCAGGTGCAGCTCGTCGAGGACGATGCTCTGGGGCATGCCCGGCCACTGCACGCTCATGATCAGGTGGTTGATGCCGGTGGCGCGCTGCAGCGCGAGCATCTGCTCGGCCACCTCGTCGGGTGAGCCGAGCAGGAAGCGGTCGCGGATGAGGTCGTCGAACTCGGCGCCGAGGTCTCGGTCGTCCTCGGGCATGGCCTGGCCCTGGCCCCACGCGTTGTACGCGGCGTACTTCGCGGAGAGATAGGGCGCGCAGAGGCGGATCGCCTCGGCGCGCGACTTCGCGACGAAGACTTCACGCCGCGCCGGGAACTCCTTCGGAAACGGCCTGCCGAACTCGTCGAGCGCGCGCTTGTAGACCTCGGTCTGGCGCACGATCGTGTCGATGCGGTTGTGGGGGTTGACGTACCAGCAGTCGCCGAGCCGCGCGGCCCGGCGGATGGCGGGATCGGCGTTGGCGCCGATCCAGACCGGCGGGTGCGGCTTCTGCACGGGCTTGGTGCCGACGGAGGCGCCCTCGAGCGTGAAGTGCGAGCCCACCATGTCGACCTTGTCCTCGGTCCACAGCCGCTTGATCGCGACCAGGTTCTCCTCGAATCGCTTCACGCGCTCCTTCTGGGTCGTCCCGAAGGCGAGGTATTCGACGTCGCGATAGCCGAGGGCCACGCCGAGGATGACCTTGCCCCCGCTCATCACGTCGACGGTGGCGATCTGCTCGGCCACGTCGAGCGGCTTGTGGAGCGAAAGCAGCACCAGCCCGAAGTTCACGCGCAGGGCGGGGGCCTCGGCCATGATGCGCGAGAGGAACGGGAACTGCTGGAAGTCGCGCCAGGGCGCGGCGCTGTAGTGCATGCCCTTGGTGATCGAGGCGTAGCCCAGGCGGTTGGCCAGCCGGGCTTGCTCGCACAGCTCCGCGAAGCGCGCCTGCATGTCGTCCCCGGCCGGGAACTGGGCGCGCATCATCAACCCGAACTGCATGTCAGCCACGGGCCGTCCTCACAGCGCGAGCGGCTGGCCGTCGAGATCCTCGGCGCGCTCGATCTTGATCAGGACCGCGAAGCCCTTCTTGTCGGGGTCGCGCTCTTTCTCCGGCGCCACCAGGCGCTTCCACACTTCTTCGTAAGCGGCGCCGGACTTGACGACCTGCGCGGTCCCGTAGAAGCGCGCGATCCCGCCCTTCGGCAGCACACCGGCCTCGCGGAGCTGAGGCTTGCGCAGGTAGACGGTGACCTTGGCGCCGTCCTTGAGCATGGCGTTGGTCGAGCCCTTGCCGCGCTCCCACAGCGCCAAGTGCTCGTCGTCGTAGACCATGGTGCTGCCGCGCGGACTGATCTGGGCGAAGCCGTTGGGCTGCACGGTGCCGACCAGGCAGACGTTGGCGGGAAACGCGGTGTTGATGTGCTCGTGAAGGACCTTCGGAATGGTCGCCATGGTCAGCTCCTCTTCTTGCCTTCGTGGGTCGCGCCCGAGGTGAGCAGCGTATCGATCTCCGACGGCGAGAGACCGGACTCGCGGAGGATCTCGACGCTGTGCTCGCCGAGCCTCGGCGGGAGAAGACGAATGCTTCCCGGCGTCTTGCCGTACGTGGCGGGGATGCCGGGCAAGCGCATGGTGCCCTCGCTCGGATGCTCGACGATTTGCCAGAAGCCGGTGGCCTCGAGCTGGGGATCCTGCAGCAGGCTCTCCAGCGAGTTCACGATCATGCCCGGGATGTTCTTGGCGTCCAGCTCGCGGAGCCACTCGGCGTTGGTGCGCGTCGGCGCGATCTTGCTCAGCTCCTCGTAGAGCAGCTCGATGTGGCGCAGGCGCGTGGCGAACGTCTTGAAGCGCGGGTCGTCGAGCAGGTCCTGCCGGCCGGCGATCGTGAAGAAGTCGCGCCAGTTCTGGTCGGAGTAGGGGAGGATCGCCAGGTAGCCGTCCTTGGTCTTGTACGGCTTGCGGTGACGGTTCAGCACGCGCTTGTAGCCTGGAGTGTCGAGCGGCGGAACGAACGTCTCGCCGTACAGATGCTCCACCATGATCCACGCGGCCAGGCTCTCGAACATCGGCACCTCGACCTCCTGGCCTTCGCCGGTGCGGGCCTGCCGGTAGAGCGCGGCGAGGACGTGGGCGAGCAGGGTCATCGAGCTGGTCTTGTCCGCCACGATGGTCGGCACGTAGCGCGGCTCGCCCATGATCGAGCTCTGCAGCGACGCGAGTCCCGACGCGGCCTGGATGATGTCGTCGTACGCGGGCTTGTTGCCGTACGGGCCGGCCGCCCGGAAGCCGTAGGTGCCGACGTAGACGATCCGCGGGTTGACCGCGCGGAACATCTCGTACGAGAGCCCGAGCCGCGCCGCGGCCTGCGGGCGGTAGTTGTGGATCAACACGTCCGCACGCTCGGCCAGCCGCAGCAAGACCTTCCGCGCCGACTCCTGCTTCAGATCGAGCACGATCGACCGCTTGTTGCGATTGACCGCGAGGTAGAACGCCCCCATGTCGGGATTGCGCATGGGCCCGAGCTGCCGGGTGGTGTCGCCCTCCGGCGGCTCGACCTTGATGACGTCCGCCCCGAGGTCCCCGAGCTGCTGCGCCGCCCACGGTCCCAGCACCACCGTCGTGCAATCGACCACCCGCACTCCGTCCAGAGGTCCAGGCATGCCGGCCATTCTAGTCCGAGAGATTCATTCTGTCCGCTTCGATGTCGCAGTCGAAGAAATGCGATCTATAAAGGATTACTTCGCAGCAACGGCTGCCGAGGATCCCACCACCACCACCACCGATAATAGGTTATTGAAAGACGTCTTCCCGCATGTTTGCTGGCGACGGGGCCTGGCGCGGATGTTGCCTGGTATCGACGACCAGATGAACACATTCTCCGGCGCGCGGGTAGCGCCAGGTGAAAGGAGTGACGGAGGCGACGGGTCAACCCACAAGACACCGATGAACCGAGGAGAGGAGCCGTCATCATGAAGACGCTGTCGACACTCACCCTGGCCGTCCCACTGATCTTTCTCGTTTCGACGGGTACTCAGGCTGCCGAACTGCGTGCAGGGTCGGTCGGCTGGACGTCCGGTCAGGCCGGGATCACCATCAATCTCACGCCGGCCGTGACCGGGCCTTACACGGCGGTCGTCCAGCAGACCAACACGGCCGGGTATTCCCCGAGCGGCGAGTGCACCTACTTCAACGTTCTCAAGGAGACCGCGACCAAGTTCGAAGTCCAACACAAGACGTGCAAGGACGGCACGCCCGTGGCCCTCGACGAGAACGTGACGCTCAAATGGATTTTGGTCACGCAGTAACGCGCGGCGTGGGGTGATCCTCGACGCGCCTTACCCAGGGCGAGCCGCGCGGCTCGCCCTGTCGCGTCGACCCGTGTCATGATCATCAGGGAACGGGGAGCTGCCGCTCACCGCACGCGGTCCGACGCGGCTCCGACGACAGGGTCGAGAACGGGAGGAACGGCGCGCGACATGAGCGAGACGCGGGCGATCGAGGCGTACTGGAGCCGCGCGGGAATCGGCCAGGCTATCCTCGACGCACTCGCCGCGCTGGGCAAAGACGGCGCGGCGTTGACCGTCGATGACCTGGCGCCGCTCGATCAGTTTCACGGCGGTGGTAAGCCGGCCACCGTGCGGTTGGCCCGTCTCGCCGGGCTGCGGCCGGAGATGCACGTGCTCGACGTCGGCGGCGGTCTGGGCGGACCGGCGCGGACACTGGCGGCCGATTTCGGCTGCCGGGTGACAGTGATCGATCTCACCGAGACCTACGTGCGCGCGGCCGAGATGCTCACCGAGCGGCTCGGAGTCGACGGCCGCGTGAGCCACCGGGTCGGCGACGCGCTAGCGCTGCCGTTCGACGCCGCCGCGTTCGACGTGCTGTGGACCCAGAACAGCGGCATGAACATCGAAGACAAAGTCCGGCTCTATGCCGGCTTCCACCGCGTGCTGCGGCCGGGAGGATCACTCGTCATGCAGGAGCCGATGGCGGGGCCGGTCGAGCCGCCGATCTACCCGCTGATGTGGGCGCGCGATCCCGGATCGAGCTTCCTGCGCCGCCCGGCCGAGATGCTCGGGCTGATCGAGGACGCTGGGTTCACGGCGCGGGCGTGGGACGATGTCACGGCGGAGACGGGCGGCTCGGGCGCGCCGGTCCCCACGCACAGCATTCAGCGTATCGTGATGGGCGACGCACTCGACGCCGTCATCCGCGCCGGCAATCGGAATCGCGCGGAGAATCGGATCGTGATGATCCAGGCCGTGTTCGATCGACTGGAGGGCTCCTCATGTTGAGCCGTGAAGACAACGAGCTGTTGACTCGCGTGGGACCGGGCACGCCGATGGGCGCGCTCATGCGGCGGTACTGGATTCCGGTGGTGCGCTCCGACGAGCTGGAGCCGGGCCGGCGCGTCAAGCGGGTGCGCTTGCTCGGCGAGGACCTGGTCGCGTTCCGTTCGCGCGAGGGTCACGTGGGGCTGATGGACGAGTTCTGCTCGCACCGCCGCGCCTCGCTCTACTTCGCGCGCAACGAGGACGCGGGGCTGCGCTGCGTGTACCACGGCTGGAAGTACGGCTTCGACGGCCAGTGCCTGGACATGCCCAACGAGCCGCCGGAGACGTGCTTCCGCGACAAGGTCCGCCATCCCGCCTACCCGTGCGCCGAGCGCGGCGGCGTGGTGTGGACGTACATGGGGCCGGGCGATCCCCCGGCGCTCCCCGACCTCGAGTGGACGTCGGTGCCCGACGATCAGCGCTTCGTCTCGAAGTTCTACCAGGAGTGCAACTATCTCAACGGGCTCGAGGGCGGGGTCGATCCCGCCCACATTTCGTTCCTCCACGGCGTGGTCGACGGCGCCGACGAGGCGCTCCGCCGCGAGCTGGATCAGGCCTCCGCGGGCTTTCTGCTCGCCACCCAGCTCGAGCGCGCACCCCATCTGGACGTCGCGGACACGCCGTACGGGGCACTGATCGGCGCCCGCCGCGATGCCGGCAACGGCATGTACTACTGGCGCATCACCCAGTACCACCTGCCGTTCCACACGCTGCCGCCGACCGATCCCCGGCCCGATCCGCTCGTCCACTCCCACATCTGGATCCCCGTCGACGACGAGAACCACGTGAACTGGTGCATCTCCTGGCACCCCACGCGCGCGCTCACCGCGGAGGAGCGGGCGGCCATGCACGCGGGCTCCAGCATCCACATCATGGACTACGCCCCCGCCACGGGCGTCGCGTACGGCGACATCCGGCCGCGCCAGCACCGCGACAACGACTACCTCTGCGACTGGGAGAGCCAGCGCACGCGCAAGTTCTTCGGCGTCCCCGGCGTGGGAGCGCAGGACAAGTCCATCACCGAGAGCCAGCAGCTTGTCATGGACCGCACCCGCGAGCGTCTCGGCACCGCCGACTCCGGCATCATCAAGGCCCGCAAGCTCCTCCGCGACGCGGTCGTCGCGCTGCGCGATCACGACACACCGCCGCCGGGAATGGACGCGGCGTCGTATCGGATCCGCGGCGCGTCCGTGCTCCTGCCCAAGGACGTGCCGTGGGCGGAAGGGGCGCGGGCTCAGCTCACCGGGCGGCCGTGATCGAGGTCGAGAAGGTTCAGGTCGACGGGCTGACGCTCGGCTACCGCGAGAGCGGGACCGGGCCGCCGGTGCTGCTGCTCCATGGCTGGCCGACCAGCTCGCTGCTGTGGCGCGAGGTGATGATACCCATCGCGCGCGCGAACCGCGTGGTGGCCGTCGACCTGCCCGGGTTCGGCGTGTCGGACAAGCCGCTCGACGTCCGCTACACCTTCGCGTTCTTCGGCCGCGTCCTCGATCTGTTCCTCGCGCGGCTCGGCATCGCCGAGCTGGGCCTGGCCGTGCACGACCTCGGCGGGCCGATCGGCTTGCACTGGCTCCTCGATCGGCCGGGGCGGGTGACGAGGCTGGCGCTGCTCAACACCCTCGTGTATCCGGAGTTCTCGGACGCCGTGAAGGAGTTCATCCGCGCCTGCGCGGCGCCGGACGCGAGCGAGAAGGTCACCAGCCCGAGCGGCCTGGAGGAGATCCTGCGCGACGGTCTGGCCGACCGGGCGAGCTTGCCGTCGGCCACGCTGGCCGCCCTCCTGGAGCCATTTCAAATACCCGAGTCGCGCCGCGCGCTGGCCGCGGCCGGGATCGGCGTGGAGCGGAGAGGATTCATCGCGATCGCCCAGAAGCTTCCGTCGTTACGCGTGCCGGTGCGGATCATCTACGGCGAGCGGGATCGACTGTTGCCCGACGTGGCGACCACGATGGGGCGTGTGAAGGCCGACCTGCCGCAGGCCGAGGTGACCGCGTTCCCGGACCGCGGTCACTTCATCCAGTTCGAGGCGCCCGACCAGGTCGGCGAGCTGCTCGCGCGGTTCTTCGCGGACTGAGCGCTAGCCCGTCTGCATCGGCAGCGACGGGTCGGCCGCCCACTCGGACAGCGACGCGTCGTACAGCGCCACGTCGGAACGCCCGAGCAGCGTGAGCACGAACGCGTCGCTGGACGCGGCGATCCCGCCGCCGCAGTACGTGATCACGCGTCCGGCGTCGAGCGCGCCCGACGCGGCGAACTTCTCGCGGAGCACGTCGAGCGGCAAATACGCGTGCGTTTGGGGATCGACCAAGTCGCGGGCGGGCACGTTGGCGGTGCCCGCGATGCGGCCCGGGCGGCCGTAGCTGGTGCCGCCGGTGCCGCGGTGCTGCTCCTCGCTCAGCGCGTTCAGCACGCAGGCGCGCGCGTCGTCGAGGGCGGCGAGCACGCCCGACTTGTCGGCGATGAGCGCGGGGCGCGGGCGCGCGGTGAAGGTCCGTCGCGGCGCGGCGCCGTCGTCGGTGGCCAGCGGCCGGCCCTCGCGGGTCCACTTCCTGAAGCCGCCGTTCAGCACCGCGGCGTCGTCGAAGCCGAAGGCCCGCAGCATCCACCAGATGCGCGCGGCCCACATGTTCACGGCGCGGTCGTAGAGCACCACGCGCGCGCCGTCGCCGATACCGTGGCGGCTCATCGCCTCGGCGAACTGCGCGGCCGGCGGCATCATGAAGCGCAGCTTCGAGTCGCGGTCGGAGAGCTCGTCCTGAAGATCGACGAAGCCGGCGCCGGGGATGTGACCTTCGGCCCACTTCGCCCGGCCCGACTCCACGCGATAGCCGCCGGGCAGGTCGGCCGGCTGGAGATAGACCGTGCACTCGACCACGCGAAGGTCAGGCTCTCCGAGATGCGCGGCGAGCCAGTCGGTCTCGACGAGTCGATTCATATCGCAGGCGTCTTGCGGGCGTCAGCGCCGGCGGGACGCCGTGATCGCTCGATGGCGATCGACGGCGTCCCGGCTCGGCGACTCAGGGGTTGTTCGTGACCTGAATCTTGTTCCCGCCGCCCTTCGGGATCAGATTCAGCGGATACGCGGCGATCGGGAAGCTGTCGCATGAGACCCCGGTGGGCGCCAGCGTCAGCCCCACCGTGTACCCGTTGGGATCAACCGGGCACACCGGGTTGGGATTTTCCTCGGTCGGAAGCGGGCACGGGTAAAGCTCGGCGTCGGCTGTGTTCCAGGTCAGCGTGATGCCCGGGTCATCGATGCACGCGGGCGGAGAGGGGCACTCACCCTCGCACACGTCCGTCACTACCTCCTCCCCCTCCACCGGCGGCGTAGGATCTGGGCAAAAGTCGTAGTCCTTGCCCTTGTACCGGTTGCCGTTGCCGAAGTCGTTCTCGGTGGATTGCTTCAAATTCACGCGCAACGGCGTCTTCTCGTAAACGCCCCACGCGAATCCGTCGTGGTCGGGCGACACGCCGACGACGTGATCCTCGACGATCAGCAACGCCTGCCGGGCGGGCGAGGTGGGGGGCGTGGGGATCGGCCCGCTCATGGCCGCGCGATTGCCGTCGACCACCAAGCAGTCGAAGTCGACTCCGAGCGTCACGTTCGCCGGAACGGTGCCGCCATTGCCGTCGTCGACCTCCACGGTCGCGTGGAACGACATCTGCCCGGTGACCGATCCGTTCTCCTGACCGGCGGCGTCGAACACGACCGATCCCGTGGCGCCCTGGAGCTCGAAGTCGAACGTGCCGTTGGCCTGCGCCGTCTTGCTCTGAGCGGTCGAGGCGAACGCCAGGAGCGAGAGCGCGCACACCGCAAGTCCTGCAAGCTTCTTCATCGACATCTCCCAATTCTGCCGTTGGTTCTCCCGACGGCCCCGGTAGGCTAGTGCCCGCCCGATCGGAAGTCAACCCTTGCCTTGGTGCCGTGCGCGCGGCGCGACCCAGTCGCAGCCGAGAAGAGGTTCCGATGGCGGGCGATTCACCGCGTTCCCAAAAAACAACGAGCGCCCGAGGTGGCCTCGGACGCTCGTTGGTGGATTCCCGAACTACGTACCCTACGGTACGGCGATGCTCCAGGTCCCGACCTCCACGAACGGACGTCCTGGACAGGCCTGCGCACTGTTGACCAGCGTATCGTCCGTACTCTTGGGTCCTGGGCCCGGGGCGGTCCCCAGCGCAGACCCATTCAAGAGATAGTAGTTCTTCGCCACACCGCCGATGGTGGCGCCGACGCCGCTGTTGGCCTGGCTGTCATTGAACCAGAGCCGCGCGGTGCCGGAGGTGTGGGTGCTGCCTGAGCACGTGATCCGCACGGAGAGCTTGATGCTCAAGCTGGAACCGGCCACGTTGACCGGCCCGGAGAGGGTCAGGGGGATCGATTGCAGGTTGGCGTTGTTGAACCCGCTGCTCCCACCGTTTACCGCGTTGAGCTGACCCGACCCAATCAAGGCCGCTCCCGCATAGACTTCCGCTTTCAGATCGAACTTTGTCCCCACGTCATCACTGTTCTTGAGCCCCAGCCACACACTGGCGGGATTCAGCGCCGTGAGCGTCCTCACCACCGTCACCGTGAAGCTGCCGCTCGTCGTGCCGGTCGACGCGGTCGCCGTGCAGTTGACCGTGGGCGTGCCGAGGGGGAAGGTCGAGCCGGATGCCGGCGTGCAGGAGATCGTGGCGTTGTCGGTGGCGGTGACGGTGAACGAGACGACCGCCCCCGCGCTCGTGCCCTCGACGACGATATTCGAAGGGAGCGTGAGCACCGGGCCGCTCGAAACCGTCACGTTGAAGAACGCGATGCCGAAGTTGTCCTGCGCGTCGTACGCGTAGCAGGCCACGACGGTGGTGCCGACGGGGAAGGTCGAGCCGGACGCAGGGTCGCAGGTCACGGGCACGCTTCCGTTGATCGCGTCGACCGCCGATGCGGTGAACGTCACGACCGGATTGCCGGTGACGATGTCGGCGGGTACGGTCACCACCGGGTTCCCGACGTCCAGGACGAAGACCGGGAAACTTGCAGACGCGCTGCCGAAGCTGTCCGTCGCCGTGCAGGTGACCAGCGTCGCGCCGATCGGGAACAGATCGCCGGAGTTGTGATTGCAGGTGATCGTCGGTGCTGGTGGCGAGTCGACGAAGCTGATGCCGTTGACGGAGAATTCGGCCGTCGCGCCGTTCGCGCTCGTGGCCACCGCGAAGACGCCTTCCGGGACGAAGATCAGCGGATTTTGCGGGATGGTGCGCTCCACGACGTCGTAGAACACCGGACCGATCGCGCGGTAGCCCCCGTCATCCAGAGCGATGACCATCACCGAATAGCGACCCGGGACCGTCAGGGTCACGTCCCAAATCGACATGTAGATCGTGTCTCGGCCCGAGCCGGGGTCACGGAACCCGCCACTGATGGTCTGCGTGAACGATCCGGCGGGTCCGTCAACCTGAAGATAGGTACTTGAAAAGACGTTGTTCTCGTCGGGTTCGCCGTAAAGGTTCCCGAACAGGTTGACGCCAGTCAGCGTCGTGTTCTGTTCGGTGTCGAACGTAAAAAAGGACGATGGTGTAATCGTGTCGAGCGAGTCGGCGAGCGCCGACACGGGAAAGAGAACGAACAGGCAAAGCAAGCCCAGGGCTGCGTATTTCATGTTGCCTCCCGCATATTCAGCCCACGAGGCCTGCGATGGTCTTCATCGCGACCTTGCGTTGACCGACCCCGGTAAGCTAGGGCGGGTCGGGCCGGAAGTCAACACTTGCCTGAGGGTCCCCCCGGCCGAACCCCCCATCTCGCTAGTCGCAGCAGCCGCCGGCAATGGGGGCAGCGGGCAGGACGCGATCGGGCTCCCAGCCCCAGGGGCGTGGGCCCCAGTCCGGCGTGAACACGGTGCCGCGCTTGAGGGTGAGGAACGGCACGACGGCCGTCGTCACCGGCAGCCCCGCGCCGAGAACGTCGTGCACCACCCATTGCCCCTCGCGAATCTCCAGCACCGAGACGTCGGCCTGGCGGCCGACGGCCAGCGTGCCCAGGCGGTCGGACACGCCCACCGCCTTCGCGGGATTCGACGTGCTCATGGTGACGACCTGGGGCAGCGTGAAGCCCAGGCCGAGGAAGCGGGTCATGATCTCGACCATGCTGTGCACGGTGTTGAGCCGCCCCGGCACCGTGAGATCGGTGCTGATGCAGTGGGGCAGGAGTCCCTGGTCGATGCAGCGGCGCCCGACCTCGAAGCTGAAGTTCATGCGTCCGTGCGCGGTGTCGAGCCACACCCCGCGGTCGGCCGCCTCGCGCGCCTCCGGCACGAGCTTGCCGTTGGCGTCGAGCACGCCGCCGGGGTTGGCGGTGAAGTAGTGGGTGAGGATGTCGCCGGCGTCGAGCAGGGGCAGGAGCTTGCGGATCACCGTCGGGTCGTAGCGCTTGGTGGTATCGCCGATGTGGACCATCAGCTTGATCCCGCTCTCGCGGGCCGCCCGCTTGGCCAGCTTCGGCATCTCCATGCCCATGATCTCGAGGGCGGGGGAGACCATGCGCGCCTTGATCCCGCGGATCAGTCCCTTGTGCTCGGACGCGACCTTCAGGGTTTCGTCCAGATTGACGCTGCTCTCCGCGATGATGTCGGGATTGGTGGCCAGCCCGGTCTGGCAGATGTGCAGGAACGGGATGACCTCGGTCTGCACGTTCGGGATGATGTGCCGGGGAAACGCCGCGAACGTCGCCGCCCCCGCGCTGCCCGCGTCCACGATGGTCGTCACCCCCGAGTACACGCCGCCGAGATCGGGGTTGACGCCCGTGCGGTTGACGCCCTCGAACACGTGCGCGTGCAGGTCGATGAGCCCCGGCGCGACGATCTTGCCGGTGACGTCGATGGCGCGCGTGGCTTCGGCGGCGGGGATGTCCGGCGCGATCCGCGCGATCTTGCCGTCCTGCACCGCGATGTCCTGCCGCCCGTCCAGCCCGGCTGACGGATCGACGACCCTTCCACCCTTGAGCACGAGATCGTACATGGCTCCTCCCGCTGTTCTATTTCGCGGTCTGCGCGTCGGAGGTGGCGAGCACCGGGCGACACTTCTCCTCGTCGTCCAGACCGTACCGACAGCGCTGGCGATCCGTCAAGCCGTGCGGGACGAGCCACTTCGCGAAGCGCTCGAGGACATCAGAATCGAGAGGCATCAGCGTGACCGAGTCGAAGGGCCTCGTGATTGCGGGCCTCGGGCTCCTGTCGAGGAACCCCATATTGAGCCACACCTTGAGGATCGTGTTCCGCGCCTCGAATTCCACGTCGGCGACGACGACGTGCCGGTCTCGCCGCTCGTCGGCTCGTGTCAGGTCGACGGCGTGGCCCTCGAGCGGGCTCCAGATCCACGCGGTCTCGTTTCGCACGAGATCGAACACGTGGATCCCGTCCAGGTTCCAGGCCGCCAGCCAGCGATTGTCGCTGCTGAACCGATGACGAAGCCTGGCTCCGTTGATGGTCGTCACGATCGTGCCGTCGGCGCGCTTGACCGTGAGCTGCCTGCTGGGCGCGTTCGCCCCCCCGGAGTCTTCTCGCACCTCGAAGGGGCGCACCGGCGCTGCCGAGGCGACAGCGGGCTCGCGCGCGCTCGTCACCGACCTCACGAGCGTCTCGGCCGGCGCGGCACCGGTCCGAAGACGGGTCGCCGTCAGCTGCCGGGCATCGGCCGAGAGCTGCACTCGGAACGGCGGGGAGAGCACCGCGGCGGGCAGGCCGATCACCTGCCCCGAGGCCACGAGGCTGTCACCCCGCACGGAATAGACGATCGCGTCCGCCTCGTTCGGATTGCCCGCCTGCGCGCGCAGGACGGCAAAGGCGTCGTTGCCCGAGGAGGGGACGAAGACCGGCGGACCGGCCCCGGCCGGTACCTGCTCCCACGGCGTGAGCTCGAGCCCGTCCCCGGTCTTCACCACACGACCGCGACGGGCCGGCGTCGGCGTGATCAAGAGCAGCTGCCGCTCGGCTCCGAGCATTCGCAACCTGCCGTCGTGGGGGTCGAAGCGCGGGCGGCCCGTCAGGACGTCGAAGACGACGGTGGTCTCGCGCCCCGAGTCGCTCAGCACGGCAATCACCGAGCCCGGTGCGGCGTAGAGCTCAGCGATCCTCGTCGACGGCTTGTCCACCTCGATGGGCGGGCGAAGGCGGGCGAGGGAGCCCGTGGCGGCGAAGTCGAGGGCGAACACGTCGATGGCGGCCCGTCCACCCGGTATCGGTAGCCTCTGCACGGCGATCCAGGTGCCGTCCGGGGCAAAGGCGATGGAGTTCTGCTCGAACCGGGACAGCAGGAACTTATGGTTGTCGAGCGAGTACACGCGGACCTCCCGTCCCCGGTCGATCAGCGCGACCCGCGTGCCCGGCTCGTTCACGGAGATCAGTGCCAGCTTGTTCTCCTCGAACTCCAGGGTGGCGCCTTTGATGCGGTTGCCAGCCTGCTTTTTGAACCGATCGCTTCGGCCGACGATGATGTCCCCCGACAGCAGGAGCTCCGCGAAGGCATAACCGGCCATGCTCCAGACGACGTCCGATGTGGCCTCGGCCGTCTTCGCGCGCGGCTGGAGCTTGCCGGCGTCCTTGTCCGTCGCGAGAGAGCTGCAAGCCCGGGCCGGCCACGTCGCCGAAAGGTACTGGGAGCCGGGCGAGACCGACTGCGGACTCAGGCATGTCTCGAGCGGGAGGGCGGTCGCCGCAGCCCAGTTCCCGTCCGGTTTCCGCTCTATTATTTGGGCGGACAAGGGACGTTTCACCACCGTGATGATCCGGTTGCCGTCGGCCACCACGGCAAGCGCCAGGAGGTTCGCGACCTTGGCTGCCGTCACCGGTTTGGCCTGTTCGTTGCGGACGTCCAAAAGCCGGATCGTGTCGTCCTGAATCCACGCCAGCCATCTGCCGTCGGGGCTGAACACGACAGACCAAGCGCCCTTGGCCGGTGCCGAACGCGGCACGGGGTCGCGTGTCGTCACGTTCCACAAGTCGATCGATTCAGCGCCCGCCACGGCCAACAGCGACCGGTTGGGGCTGAATGCCAGCCACGGCAATGCTTTGACCGGCTGGCGCCACAGCTGTGAAGGATTTGCCGCGCTCACGTCCCACAGCGTGAGCGCTTGGTTCTTGCCCTCCGTACCTGCTGCCGTGCCAGAACCCACGAGCACCGCGAGTCGCTCGCCATCGGCGCTGAGCGCGACGGCCTCCGGCTTGCCACCGAGGACCCCTTCCTGGAGCGTCGTCATGGGCCAGGTGGATTCGACGGCATCCAGGAGCACACTGCGCCCTTCCTGCGTGGGCGCCTTTTTCAGTCCTTCGAGGGCGAGCAGGGCCGCGCGCTGCGGATTCCGGTGCAGCATGGTCTCGGCCTGGGCCGTGAGCTCCTTTGAGCGCGCCCGTTCACGCGCCGCCTCCGCGAGGCCCTTCTGCGTTTTCGCGTTCTCGGCCTCCTGTTGCGCCTTTTCGCGGGCTTCTTCGAGTTTCTTGGAGGCCTTGGCGAGAGCGACCAGTTGGGTCTCCGCCGTGCGCCGAAGCCCGTCGGCCTTGATGCGTTGGGCGTCCGCGTCCTTCTCAGCGCGCACCGCGTCGCCCTCAGCGCGCACCGCGTCGTCCCGCGCCTTCACCGCGGCGCCCTGAGCGCGCTCCGCCGCGTCCGTGGCCTTTAGCGCGTCGATCCGAGCGTTCTCGGCGTCGTGCCGAGCGCTCACCGCTTTGAAGGTCACGAACGCCAGGACGACCACGGCGGCCAAGCACCCGACCGCGATGGCCCCCAGGCGGCGCCGCGCTCGACGCTCGCGTTCGTTGCGTTCCGCGGTCCGCCGCGCGTCGCGCTCCTCCATCACCGCCCGCGTGAGCAGGTCGTGGGTCAGCTCCACCCGCGCGGTGCCGAGGTGATGCTCGTGGCGCAGGAGATGGCGGTTGACGAGGACGGCGAGCTCGGCGGTGGTCACGAAGCCGCGGGCGACCGCGTCGTCGACCGAGTAGCTGTTGCGGAACCCGTGCTCGGTGACGAGATTGTCCTCGACGAAGCGCCGCACCCGGTCGGGCTGGTCGTGCAAGCTCCCGCGATAGAAATCGGTGACGATGCTTTCCTTGGCTCCCTCCAGCAAGGCCTCGTCGAAGCCTTCCTTGCCCTGCTGCTTGCGGTGCTCGTTGACGCCCTGACAGAACAGGCTGAGGAGGGCCGGCTCCACCGTTGCCCCCACGTCGTCCGACGATCCGCCGCCATTCGTGGTGGCGGCCCCGGTCGACAGGAAGGCCACGATCTTCCGGGCCACCGGCTCGGTGACCAGATGCTTCGTCCGCTCGTTCCAGACGGCCTGCAGCGCCTGCTCCGGGCCCATCGGCAGCAGGCGCATCCGGTTGCGCCGCAGCGACGGGATCGTGAGGCGCCAGCCCTCGAGGTCTGCGAGAAAGTCCTCCCGCAGCGCGATCACCACTTTGTACGGCATCGCTTGAGCGTCGAGGTCGCTCTCGCCGGTCCCATCGCTTTCGAGGCGGCGCGCGACCTCGGCGGGAAGCCGGTTCTCGGCGAGGTCGGCCAGGTCCTCGCGAAAGGCCGCGACCTCGGCGGGAATCAGGCGTCCCAGCGTGAACAGCTCCTCGAACTGGTCGAACACGAAGACCGGACGCACGAGACGGTTCTGTCGGGTCCAGAATTCCAGCCCGTTCCGGTGCAGGTACTCCCAGAGCGTTTCGCCGTCGCGGAGCGGCGGATGGTCGATCTCCTGGGCGCGCAGCGCCTCGAACAGCGCGAGGCGCACCTGCTCGATGAGCGGCTCGGTGTTCGCGCGCAGCTGGAGCCTCAGCAAGACCGGGAGGATCCCCTTCTCTCTCAGGCGCGGGAACACGCCGGCCTTGAGCAACGACGTCTTGCCCAGGCCGGACTTGCCGAACAGGACCGTCATCGGCTCGTCGGCGATGCGACGCTGGAGCTCCTCGGCTTCCGCGGCCCGGCCGCTGAAGAACTCCCGGGCCGCCTCGTCGTAGGATTCGAGGCCCGGCCACGGATTCTCGCGGTCGAGGCGGGTGCCGGTCTGCGGTCGCGCGGTGGCGTCCATCAGCGCACCTGGTCGCGATTCATGGCCCGTATCTCCTCGATCAGCGTCTTGCGCAGCGCCTCTTCGGGGTTGCCGCCCGGGGCGCGACCGAAGTGCAGGTCACGGAAGTCCGGAAACTCGTCGAGCAGCCTCTGGTAGCGCCCGAGATCGCCCTGATAGTCGGCGTCAACCACGATCGGGATGACGAACTTGCGGCCCACGATCTTCTTGGCCCGTTCGAGGGCTTCCTTCCACTCCCGGAACACGTAGTGCTCCCCGAGCTTGGCCGTCTTGTCGGAGATGACGGCCACGAAGAGGCGGACCTCGCGCTGAATCTGGGGCAGGATCTTCTTCTCCCACTGATCGCCCGCGGTCAGTACCTCCTTGTCGAACCAGACGCCGCTGTCGCTGATCGACGTGAGGGCTCCGTAGAGCCGCTCGACGGCGGGGAGGTCGTCGCGAAGGTAGCTGAGGAAGATGCTGCCGCGCGCGCCGTCGGCCGCCGGAGCCCCCGCGGGCGCCCCCGCCGTGTCGGGCACGCGCAATTTGAAGCGACGGTGGAGCTCGGCCACGAACTCCTCGACCGGACCATCGGACACGCGGATGTCGATGTCCCGTCCCTTGAAACGCTGGAGAAACGCGGCGAGGGTCGCGCCGGACGGCGCGCTGTCACCGGCGATGTAATACGACCGCGGGGCGGTGCGGAGCCGTTCGCGGGTGGCCGCGCGCAGGACGAAGCGAGTGAGCCAGTCGGGCAAGTGCACGCCGAGGATCAGAAGGTTGTGATTGCGCAGCTCGGAGAGCAGCCATTCCGGCGGCGGCACGTCGCCGGCCACCAGCCGATGGATGAACTCGAGGGCGTCCTCGTCGTGCAGCGCGAAGTCCGACTTGCTCGCGGCCCGCCCGAAGAGGTTGAAGACGATCGGCGCGTCGCCGGGCCGCATCTTGAGCGCGTCGCTCTGGGCGGCGGTGGATTGATTGGGGGAGAACTCGATCTCCCGGGTGACCGCATTGCCGGCGAACCGAACCTGGTCGAGGGCCCGCGCCATCAGCGAATCGAACGTCACGCTCACGAACAGATCGAAAGGCCGGATGTCGGCGAGCCGCAGGAGGGTGTCCGGGATCGGGAATGGGGGGTCCATGGATCGCAGGAAGCCCGCGACCCGACTATAAAGGTTGTTCAGATTGGCCCGCGGGTCGGAAAGATAGGCGGAGACCGCGTCGCTGAGCTCGAAGTGAGGGGTCCATTGCACCTCGAGCTTTTCCCGCTCGGCCAGGCGTTCGGCCAGCAGGCGCTGGAGGGTGACCCGTCGCCCCTGATAGTCCGCCTGGAGCAGCTCGTGGCCCAGGATCGGGACGACCTTCCCGTCCTGGATGAAATCGAGGAGGTCGTCCCACGGGAAACTATCGTCCATTGGAGTGTCCTCCGGCCCCCACACATAGCCTTGGTCGGTCAGCCCCGTCAACCGGCCGCGCGGTGCCTCCGCGCCGATGCTGGTAGACTGGCGCGTCATGAGCGACGAGCCTGAGACGTCCGCGAGCGAAGATTTCGCCACGTTGTTCGCCAACCACGAGGCCACCCGAGCGCTGGAAGTCGGCCAGGTCGTTCGGGGACGAGTGATGCAGATCGCGGCCGAGAGCGTGTTCGTGGACGTCGGAGGCAAGGGGGAGGCATGGATCGACCGCGCCGAGCTGACCGACGAGGACGGTCGGCTGAAGGTCGCGGTGGGCGACGAGATCGAGGCCGCGGTCGTCTCCACGCGTGACGAGATCCGTCTCTCCTACAAGCTCCAGCGCGGCGCCCAGGCGCGGGAGGCGCTTGCCGCGGCGTCGCAGAGCGGCATCCCGGTGGAAGGAAAAGTCGCGGCCGTCATCAAGGGCGGCTACGAGGTGACGGTCGGCGGATTGCGCGCGTTCTGCCCGTTCTCCCAGATGGAGATCCGGCGCGTCGCGACTCCCGAGGACTACCTCGGAAGAGTGCTCGAGTTCCGGGTCATCAAGTACGGCGAAAATGGCCGGAACATCGTGCTTTCTCGGCGCCAGATCCTCGAAGAGCGCGCGGCCGAGGCGGCGGAGGTGACGCGCCAGAAGGTGATCCCCGGCGCGGTGCTGCCGGGCACGGTCGTCTCGCTCGCCGACTTCGGCGCCTTCGTCGATCTCGGAGGCATCCAGGGGTTGATCCCGATGTCCGAGATCGCTCACGCGCGGGTGGCCCGGGCCGGCGACCGGCTCAGCGTGGGTGAGGCCGTGACCGTGAAGGTCATGAGGGTCGAAGAGGAGAGGGGCCGGATCTCGCTGAGTCTCAAGGCCCTCGAGGGCGATCCGTGGGAGGGCGTGTCCGGCCGATTGCGCGAGCGGCAGGTCGTTCGCGGGCGGCTGCTCCGCGCGGCCGAGTTCGGGATCTTCGTCGAGCTGCTGCCCGGCATCGACGGCCTGCTGCACGTCAGCGAGATTCCGCGCAGCCGTCAGGGCGCCATGCGCGAGGCCGTCGCCGCCAACGCCGAGGTGGACGTGATCCTCCTGACCATCGACACCGCCAAGCGCCGCGTCGGGCTCGGTCTCGCCCCCGAGCACGCCTCGGCCGGTGATCGCGTGGAGTCCGCGGTCACGGTGGGCGCCGTGCTCACGGGGACCGTCGAGCGCCTGGAGAACTACGGCGTGTTCGTCCGGCTCGGTCCGGGACAGACCGGGCTCGTGCCCAACGCGGAGCTGGGCACCCAGCGCGGGACCGATTACCGCACGGCGTTTCCCGCGGGCACCGAGCTGAAGGTCCTGGTGCTCGCGGTCGAAGAGGGCGGCCGGCGCATCCGGCTTTCGTACACGCAGGCCCTCGCTCGCGAGGAGCGGGCCGAGGCGCAGGAGTATCTGCACGACAGCGGAGCGAAGAGCGGCGGCTTCGGACTCACGCTGGGAGAGCGGTTCCGTCAAGCCCGTCGAACCTGAGGAGAGTCCCCATGACGAACCAGCTTCCGCGCGCTCACGAAATGGAGCATCACGACGCCGATCGCGCCACCACGCGGCCGGTGGTCTCGGGCAGCCAGGGGGTGATCTCATCGGGCCATCCGCTGGTGTCGATGGCCGGCATGCGCATGCTGCTCTCGGGCGGCAACGCGTTCGACGCGGTGGCCGCCGCGGGCTTCGCGGCCGCAGTCCTGGAACCAACCGCCTCCTACACGCTCATGGGCGAATGCGTGGCGATGATCCACGACGCGCGCCGGGGCGAGACCCACGCGCTGAGCGGCCAGGGCGTGGCGGCGGCGCTCTCGACGATCGCGTTCTTCCGCGGTCGCGGTCTCGATCGCATCCCGACCGGACCGGGCAAGGACGCGCCGCTGTCGTTCACGGTTCCGGGGGCCGTCGACGCCTACCTCACGCTGCTCGAAACGTGGGGGACCAAGAGCGTGGCCGAGGCGCTGGCGCCGGCCGTGCACTACGCCGAGCGCGGATTTCCGATGTACGAGTACATGCACCGGATGCTCTCGATCCCCGAATCGCGGAGCCAGTTCGATCTGTTTCCGCCCGGCGGCACCGACGTGTTCTATCCCGGCGGCCGCGCCCCGCGCGTGGGTGAGCTGCTCGTGCAGCCGGCGCTGGCCGGCACGCTTCGACGGCTGGTCGAAGCCGACGCGACGACTCGTGGTCATCGGGCGGCCGGCATCGCCGCCGCGCGCGCTCGCTTCTACCGAGGAGACGTCGCGGCCATGATCGGTGGGTTCTCCGAGCGAACGGGCGGACTCCTGCGCGCGTCCGATCTGGCCCCCTACCGCACGCGGCTGGAAGCGCCGCTGGGAACGACCTTCGCCGGACGCGAGATCATCGGCCAGGGCGCGTGGACTCAGGGGCCGGTCCTGATGCAGGCCCTCGGCATGCTCTCGAACTTCGACCTGCGCGCGATGGGCCACAACTCCACGCGCTACATCCACGTGGTGGCCGAAGCCCTCAAGCTCGCGTTCGCCGACCGCGAGCGCCACTACGGCGATTCTCCGTCGGTGCCGATCGCCGAGCTGCTCTCGCCCGCGTACCTGCGCGAGCGGGCCGCGCTGATTCGCCTGGACCGCGCGGCGCCCGCGCTGCCGCCCCCCGGCGATCCGCTCGGGCACGGCACGGTGGCGACCAGCCCGGCCCCGCGAGCCGCCGAGACCGCGTCGGCCATCGACGGCACCACCCACATCGCGGCCATCGACCGCGAGGGCAACATGATCTGCCTCACCCCGAGCGGGGGCGTGTTCAGGAAGTCCGCGTTCGCCCCGGAGCTGGGCTGCACGCTCAGCACGCGCAGCGAGATGTTCGTGCTGGAAGAGGGCCATCCCAACGCGCTGGCCCCGGGCAAGCGGCCGCGCACCACGCTCGTGAGCTACATGATCTGCGAGGACGGCGTGCCGACGATGACGATCGGCTGCCCGGGCGGCGACGATCAGAGCCAGGCCGACCTCCAGCTCATCCTGAACGTGCTGGTCTGGGGGATGAACCCGCAGCAGGCCGTCGAGGCCCCGCGCTTCTCGACCCAGACGCTCGTGAACTCGTTCTACCCGCGCGCCTATCTTCCGGGCCAGCTCAACGTCGAGTCGGGGGTCCCCGCGGCCACCCGCGCGGAGCTGACCGCGCTCGGTCACAAGGTCAGCGAGATCGGCGCCTGCGGCATCGGCGCGGTGGTCACGCGGCGCGACCCGTCCACCGGCGTGCTCTCCGCCGGCGCCGACCCGCGCCGCCCGACCTACGCGCTGGCCTGGTAGCGTCGGCGGCGTCGAGCCGCTCCGAGTTTCGGCCGATCGAGTCATGGCGGCCTCCGGTTGGGGCAAGGGCCGCGCCACGCTGGGCGTCGGCCGGAATCCTCAACGATTGAGCCGTGATGTCGCTCATGGGGGTCATCTCGGGCGCGCCCGAAGGGTGATGAAGGGTGGTCAACTGAGCGGTCAACGGGTCGATCAGTTCGCTCGATCGGGACACGGGATACACTAGCCGGGCGTCGAAAGGGAGAGTGTGTGATGACGAGTCAGGGCGATAAGGCCGCGCGGTTCCGAGCGCTCCACCAGGGCGAGGCGTTCGTGATCCCGAACCCGTGGGATGCGGGGTCGGCGCGCATGCTGGCTGCCCTCGGGTTTGCGGCCCTCGCGACCTCCAGCGGCGCTCAGGCGGGCGTGCTCGGCCGGCGCGACGGCAAGGTGACGCGCGACGAGGCGCTCGCCCACGCTCGCGCGATCGTCGACGCCGTCGACCTGCCGGTCTCCGCCGATCTCGAGAAGGGCTTCGGTGACTCGCCCGACGTCGTGGCGGAAACGGTCCGGCTCGCCGCCGGCGTGGGGCTGGTCGGCTGCTCGATCGAGGACGCGACCGGCGACCGAGAGAAGCCGCTCTACGACCTCGCCCACGCGAAGGAGCGGGTGGCGGCGGCGGTGCGGGCCGCGCGGGCCCTGCCGTTTCCGTTCACGCTGACCGGGCGCACGGAGAACTTCCTGCGTCCCAACCCGAGCCTGGACGACACGATCGCGCGGCTGCGCGCGTTCGAGGAGGCCGGCGCCGACGTGTTGATGGCGCCGGGACTGCCCGACCTGGCCGCGGTGCGGGCGGTGTGCGCGGCGGTGTCCAAGCCCGTCAACTTCATGGCCGGCATCAAGGGCAAGTCGTTCACGGTGCCGGAGCTGATCGCGGCCGGGGTCAAGCGGATCAGCCTGGCCACCTCGCTGTATCGCATGGCCATCACCGGTGCCCAGGAAGCGGCGCGCGAGGTGAAGGAGCGGGGCACGTTCGGCTACATCGATCGCTCGCTCGCCACGCCCGACATGAATCAATTCCTGCAGGGGTGAACGGAGTTCACCCGGGGATCAAGGAGGCCGTCATGTTCTTCGAGCTGCGGCAGTATCACGTGCGTCCCGGACAGCAGGCCGCGTGGGTCAAGTGCATGGAAGAAGAGATCATCCCCTTCCAGGTGAAGATGGGCATGGTCATCCTCGGCAGCTTCGTGGGCGAGGAAGACCCGAGCGTCTACGTGTGGATCCGCCGCTTCGAGAACGAGGGGGAGCGCAAGCGGCTCTACGAGCTGGTCTACCAGAGCGACTACTGGAAGAACGAGATCGCGCCCAAGGTCCCGACCCTGATCGATCGCGAGCTGATCAAGGTCACGCGCCTGGTGGCGACGCCCCGCTCCGTGATCCAGTAAGCTCCCGGAGGCCGTCACGCATGACACGGTGGATCGTCGGTCTGGCGATCGTGATCGCGACGGCTGGCTGCTCGGCGCGCACGCCGCACGACCAGATGGCGCACGGGAGCCAGGCGGCGAGCGACGCGCGGCCGGTGCTCTACGATACGCTGGGGCGCTACTCGTACCGGATCACCACCGACTCCGCCGACGCCCAGCGCTGGTTCGATCAGGGGCTCCGCCTGGTGTACGCCTTCAATCACGCGGAAGCTCAGCGCGCGTTCGGCGAGGCCGCGCGTCTCGATCCGTCCTGCGCGATGTGCTTCTGGGGCCTGGCCATTGCCGAGGGCGCGAACTACAACAGCCCGACCGACGCCGATCGCGAGAAGCGTGCGCTGGCCGCGGTACGCCAGGCCCGGCAGCTCGCGGACCGGGCACGCCCGCCGGAGCGCGCGCTGATCGACGCGCTGGCCAAGCGCCACTCCGGCGACCCCGGCGCCAAGCGCGACGCGCTCGACCGCGCCTACGCCGACGCCATGCGGGTGGTCGCCCGGCGGTTCCCCGACGACCTCGAGGCCGCCACGTTCTTCGCCGACGCGATGATGAACCTGCGGCCGTGGAATCTGTGGGCGTCCGACGGTTCCGCGTATCCGGGGACCGACGAGCTGGTGCAGACGCTCGAGCGCGTGCTCGCCCGCGAGCCCAATCATCCAGGGGCGATCCATCTCTACATCCACGCCCTGGAGGCGAGCCGCCAGCCCCAGCGCGCGGAAGCGGCGGCCGATCGCCTGGTGAAGCTGATGCCGGGCGCGGGGCACATGGTGCACATGCCCTCGCACATCTACTGGCGGGTGGGCCGGTACGCCGACGCGGTGGCCGTCAACACGGCGGCGGTGGCCGCCGACCGCGCGTACTTCAAGACCGGGCGGCCGAGCGAGATCTATCGAGGGCTCTACTATCCGCACAACATCGACTTCATCTGGCACTCGGCCAGCATGGAGGGGCGCGGCGCTGAGACCCTGCGCGCCGCCCGCGAGCTCGCCGAGACCGCGCCGCCCGAGATGATCAAGCAGATGCCCGACATGGAGACGGCGCCGGCGGCGCCGATCGCGGCCCTCGCGCGCTTCGGGCGATGGGACGAGGTCCTGCGCGAGGGGAAGCCGCCGCGCGAGTGGCCGTACGCGCGTGGTGTCTGGCACTACGCGCGTGGGCTCGCGTTCAACGCGCGAGCTCAGGCCGCCGACGCTCGCCGCGAGCTGGCCGAGCTGGAAGCGGTCCTCGCCTCGGTGTCGCCCGAGCGCACGCTCGCCTTCTTCTTCCGCACCAAGAACATGCTCCAGCTCGCGGCCAACGTGCTGGCCGGCGAGATCGCGGCCAAGGCCGCGGACACGGCCACCGCGGCGCGCTTGCTGCGCGCGGCCGTGGCCGAGCAGGACACCCACTGGTTCACGGAGCCGCCGCCGTGGTATTTCCCCGTGCGCCAGGCGCTCGGCGCCGTGCTGCTCCAGGCCGGCCGCGCGCGCGAGGCCGAGCAGGTCTACCGCGACGACCTCACCCGCAACCCGAACAACGGCTGGTCGCTGTTCGGCCTCGCCCAGAGCCTGCGCGCCCAGGGCAAGACCGCCGAAGCGGCGCGGGCCGACGCGAGCTTCCAGAAGGCCTGGGCGAAGGCCGACGTGAAGCTGACCGCTTCACGCTTCTGACCTCGGCGCGCTATTTCGCCTTGGCGATTTCTTCGGCGAGCTCGTCGGCCCGGTGCGAATCCAGGGGGCGGAGGCGATTGAGGACGCGCCGCGCGTCGTCGAGACGGCCCATCTTCACGTACGCCTCGCCCAGGTATTCGAGCGCTTCCGGGAAGTCGGGACGCAGGCGCAGGGCCTCGTGATAGGCGTCGAGCGATTCGGGGTAGCGCCCCTGATTGCGCAGGGCGTAGCCCAGCTCGTTCCAGGCGTCGGCGAAGTCGGTGCGGAGCGCGAGCGCCTGGCGGAACGCGCTGACCGCCCCGGGCCAGTCCCTGACCACGCGGGCGCGCACCCCGCGGTTGTACTCGCTGTCGGCGTCGGCCTCGGCCGGGGATTGCCTGCGTTCTTCGACGGCGGGGGAGCTGGGCTCGGCGCGCGTGGCGGCGGGGACGAGAACGCCGCTCGCGATGACGAGCACGAGAATCGGCATGACGGATCGCGTGGTCATCGTTCTCTGAGCATATCGCACGGCCAGCGCGCGCGACCCGTCGGCGGTGTTATCCTCTCCCCTCGATGACGGCCCACAACGCCGACTCCTCGTCGCTGCTGGAAGCCGTTCGCAAGCTCGTGCCGATGATCCGTTCGTGCGCGGACGAGATCGAGCGGGACCGCGAGCTGCCGCGTCCCTTGTTCGAAGCGCTCGCCGACGCCGGGGTGTTCCACATGGCGGTGCCGCGCTCGCTGGGCGGCGGCGAGGTCGACCTGCCGACGTACGCGCAGGTCATCGAGGAGATCGGCAAGGCCGACGCCAGCACGGGCTGGGTCGTCAATCAGGGTGCGATCTTCGGAACGTACGCCGCCCGCATGCCCCACGCCGTCGCCCGCGAGATCTGGACCGAGACGCCGCGCGCGGTCGTGTCCAACACGCCGGCGCCGTCCGCGCGGGCCATCGTGGTGCCCGGCGGCTATCGCGTCACCGGCAACCAGGGCTTCAGCACCGGCTGTCGTCACGCGAGCTGGGTGGCCGCCCACGCCCAGGTCGTCGACAACGGTCAACCCGTGATCGACCCGGCGACCGGTCAACCCGAGATGCGCTACATGCTCGTGCCCGTGGCCGAGGCGGAGCTGCTGGATACCTGGCACGTCCGCGGGATGCGCGGCACCGGCACCCATCACTTCGCGGTGAACGACGTGTTCGTGCCCGCGGAGCGTACGGTGCTGTCGGCGACCGCGCCGGCGATCGAGACCGGGCCGCTCTACCAGATTCCGCGCACGCTCTGCTTCGCCGCCGGAGACGGCTCGGTGGCGCTCGGCCTGGCCCGCACGTGCCTGGAGACGTTCTACGAGCTGGCCGGCGCCAAGACGCCGCGCAGCATGCAGGGGCTGTTGCGCGACCAGTCGATGGTTCAGGCGTCGGTCGGCCGCGCCGAGGCGGACCTGCGATCCAGCCACGCCTTTCTCACGCAGGCCATCCGCGAGCTCTGGGCCGCGGTGGAAGTCGGCGCGCTCGCCCTGGACCACCGCGTGGCCCTGCGCCTGGCCGCGACCCACGCGATCCGCGTGGCCGTCGGCATCGTCGACACCGCCTACAACTACGCCGGCGCCACCGCGGTCTACGAGGACAACCTGTTGCAGCGCCACTTCCAGGACGTCCACGTGATCAGCCAGCACCTGCAGGGCCGCCTGACCCACTACGAGCTGGTCGGCCGCTACGTGATGGGTCTCCCCATCGACCTCGCCCGGCTCTAGCCCTACTTCACTTTTAGGTCTTCTCCGGGCGCCGCGTAGGGGTACCCCTGGATCAGCGTCGCGCCGGATTCTTCCACGCGCGGGCCCACGCCCCAGATGAAGGCCTGCTGGAAGATGGGCGCGGCCAGCGTGCGGTCGGCGACGAGCTTCTGGATCTGGTGGAGCAGCTCCTCGCGCTTCTTGCGGTCCAGCTCCTTGGCCTGGCGCTGGAAGAGATCGTCGATCTCGGGCAGCGAGCCGTAGGCGTAGATCCCGCCCTTGGTGAAGAACGATTCGAGCCGGGTCGCCGCGTTGCCGGCGGCGCCGGTGGCGCCGATGAGGAGCCCGTGGATCTTCTTGTCACGCCACGCCCCGAGGTACGCGGCGCGCTCCATCGCGCGCACCTTGCTGCGGATGCCGATCCCCTGGAGGAATGCGCCGACGGCCTCGCCGAGCGCGGTGTAGGGCGGCAGCGGCGTGAGATCGCCGGCGTCGAAGCCGTTGGGATAGCCGGCCTCGACCAAGAGCTGCTTGGCCCGCTTGGGATCGAACGCGGGCGGCTCCATCTTCAGCGCGAACTCGAACTCGGGCGGGACGAACGCGCCGGTGATGCGCCCGAGGCCGATCATCTCGGCCTGGTTGATCGCGTTGCGGTCCAGGGCCAGGCTCGCGGCCTGGCGCACGCGGCGATCGTGCCACGGCGACTTGGGGTCCCACTGGTCGAGGAAGTCGAGCCAGTACACGCCGTAGACGATCGGCGCCACCACCTTGACGTTGGGCGTCTTCTTCAGATCTTCGGCGATGGCGCCGCCGAAGAGATAGGCCAGGTCGACCTCGCCGGTCTTCACCGCGGCGGCGCGGGTCGACTCGTCGGGGATGCTCCTCATGATCATGCGCTTGACCTGGGGCGGCTTGCGCCAGTAGTCGGGAAACGCGTCCAGCACCAGCTCGACGCCGGGGTTGAAGGAGACGAACTTGAAGGGCCCCGCGCCGATCGGGTGCTTCTTGAATCCGTCCTCGCCGACCTTCTCGATGTACTTCTTGGGCACGATCCAGCCGGCGCCCGTCGCCGAGGTGCCGTAGAACGCCATGAAGTCCGGCCACGCTTCCTTCAGCACGAAGCGCACGCGGTTGGGCGCGACCACCTGCACGTCCTTGACCTTGCCCTTGAGCAGAGTGGCCGAGGCGCCCTTGTAGCGCTCGAACGTGAACTTCACGTCGTCGGCGGTGACCGGGTCGCCGTTGTGGAACTTGGCGTTCTTGCGGATCACGAACTCGTACGTGATCCCGTCCTTCGAGACCGTCCACGACTCGGCCAGGCCGGGCGCGTTGATGTTGCCCGGCATGGGCTTGACCAGCGCGTCGTGCAGCGGGTAGAGCACCATGAACGGCGTGATCAGGGCTTCGGTGTCGCCGGGATCGAGCCAGCGTGAGACCAGCGTCACGTGGACGCCGATGGTCAAGGTTCCGGGCTGGGCCGCGAACGCGGCGGAGAGCGGTGTGAAGACGAGGCCGACGAACAGGGAGATGGACAGCAGAGACCGAGCGAGCATTCGGGAGTCCTCCGACGGAGCGAAAGCGAGATGTGTGTGTCTATGCGGAAAAATCTACCACGCCGACCTAGCGCCAGAGGCGCTGCGAAGCGATCCGCGCGCCGTCGACGAGCGATTGGAGCTTGGCCCACACCACGCTGGAGTGAATCTCCGTCGACCCGGCGAACGACGCGAATCCGCAGTCGGCGCCCGCGATGACGTGCTCGCGTCCGACCACGCTGGCGAACTTCTGGATTCGCTCGGCCACCAGCTCGGGATGCTCGACCAGCACCGTCGATTGGGTGATCACGCCGGGGATCAACACCGCGTCGTCCGGCAGCGTCACGCCTTCCCAGACGCGCCACTCGTGCTCGTGGCGCGGGTTGGCGGCCTCGAACGAGTAGGCGCCGGCGTTGACCTTCAGGATCACGTCGACGATGTCCTTCAGCTGCATGTCGTGGACGCGCGGGCCCATGTTGATGCTGTAGCAGGTGTGGAAGCGCACGCGGTCGCGCGGCAGCCCGCGCAGCGCGTGGTTGAGCGCCTCCACCCGCACCTCGGCCCAGCGGCGGCACTCCGCCACCGTGGAGGTCGGGCTCATGATGTAGTACGTCACCAGCCGGGGATCGTCGATCTGCAACAGCAGGCCCGCGTCGACGATGGCCTTGTACTCCTCGTGCATGGCCTCGGCGATCGCGAACAGGTACTCCTCGTCGGTCGTGTAGTGGGCGTTGCGCTGCCGGCCCTCCACGTTGGAGGGCGCGATCGCGGGCAGGAACGCCTCGGTGACGTCGAGCCCGGCGAGCGCCGATTTCAGATTCGCGACGTCCACCTGCACGTGGGCGTGTCCCACGTAGGTGACGGGGCCCGTGCACTCGTAACGCGGCGCCGCGGCGTTCGGGCTCTGGCGCAGGCTCGGCTCGTAGAACTCGGGAAACGCCGTGACCTCTTTCGATCCCCCCCACGGCAGCGTGCCCGGGTCCGCGCTGCGCGTGAAGCCGCTCAGACGCTCGGTGACATAGGTGATGAAGCTCGGCTTGGACATCTCGCCGTCGGTGATCACGTCGAGTCCGACGTCCGCCTGCTTGCGCACGACGCTGGACACCGCGGAGCGAACGCGCGCGGCGAACCGGGCCGGGCTGCCGCCGGTCTGCGCGAGCTCGAGCAGGTCAGGGGGACGCGGCAAGCTGCCCGCGTGCGTGGTGAGGACGCGCTCGCTGCTGCGCTTCATGTCGCGCGCAGCCGATACCAGGGATGCGGCTGTCCGGGCGTCTTCACCCGCATCGAATAGATCGAGGTGCGCGCGGTGAAGAAGATCGTGCGCAGATCGGGCCCGCCGAAGGCCAGGTTCGCGGGGACTTCCGGCGTGCGGATGATGCCGAGCCGCGTGCCGTCCGGCGCGAACACCCAGGTTCCGCCCGGCCCGGTGCAAAAGACGCGGCCCGCGGTGTCGACCTTCATCCCGTCGGGCACACCGTCGGTCTCGTCGGAGGACATGTCGGCGAAGATGCGGCGGCGGATCATCTTGCCGCCCGCGTCCAGCTCCAGCACGTGAATGTACTGCGCCCAGCGCGTGTTGGCCACGTAGAGGAACCGCTCGTCCGGCGAGAACGCGAGCCCGTTCGGATACTCGAAGTCCGCGACGAGGCTCTGCGTGCCGTCCGGCATCACGCGATAGACG